>Ga0209018_1000036_pt1 | contig 116593 bp, 87 predicted proteins | sample YNPBryBLVA2012_FD_185814 | JGI IMG/M metagenome (GOLD analysis project Ga0209018, IMG submission 185814) | Anoxygenic and chlorotrophic microbial mat microbial communities from Yellowstone National Park, USA - YNP Bryant BLVA 2012 (SPAdes)... ... | reverse complement strand
GCCGGCTGTAGACGGACTGCCGAAACAGATCGGCCGGCGGAAACTGGGTGTTCTTGCCGCGGCGCGGGTCGCGCAAATGCTGTTCGATGAGCTCTCCCAGGCCGAGCCGTTCGTCCAACTCGCGCACCAGAATCAGGCCACCGTCGGAGGTGACCCGCGATCCTTGGAAATCGACCTTCAAAGCCGCGTTGAAGGAAAGCTGAAAGGGCTGGTTTTGTTTGTCACCCATTGGGTTTGGCTCTCCGGGAGGGCCTGATCACGCTGGAACCCCCATGAATAAAGACGTTGAAGCATATTACAAAGTTGCACCGAAATGTTTAAAACGGAAATCCGGGAGTAAATGACCGGATCGGTGAAGAAGCGGGCCAGGATCAGGGAGTAGCAACCGGGCCGGCGCACGACGGCGCGCCAGTCCACGCCCGCGCGGGCCGCGGCCGCCTGCTCGGGAGGTCGCAGCTCGGCCTTCATGCGCTCGTACTCGGCCGGCGCCAGCCAACGGTTGCGGTGCGGCGGCTGGTAGATCACGAGCCACAGCGCCAGCCAGATCAGGCCCAGGCCGCCGGTGAAAAGGAACGCGAAGCGCCAGCCGAAATGCAGCGTCAGGAAAGCGGTCATGGGGCTGGCTACGGCCGAGCCCAGCGAAGAACCGGCGTTGAAAATGCCCACTCCCAGGGCGCGCTGCGCGGGTGGGAACCACTCGCCCACCGCCTTGGCGGCCGCCGGCCAGTTGCCGGGCTCGGCCAGGCCCAGGGCGAAGCGCGCGGCCGCCAGCGACCACTTGCCCCGCGCCGGAGCGTGCGACATCTGGGCCAGCGACCAGGCGCTGATGAAGACAGCGAAGCCGCGGCGCGCGCCCAGTCGGTCCACGACGTAGCCCGAGCCGGCGTACATGACCGCGTAAGCCAGCATGAACAGCGTGACCACGTGCGAGTAGTCCTGTTCGTCCATGCCGAACTCGCGCCGCACGTCCACCGAGACCACCGCCAGCGCCAGGCGATCGGCATAGTTGATCATGGTGGCCGCGCAAAGCAAGCCGGCGATGATCCAGCGCAGCTTGGGAATTTTCATGGTTCTTCTCGGGGCAGAAAACCGAAGGCGCCCACGGCCAGGCCCAGAGGGCGGACGGGATCGGCCAGGAAGGGCGGCTCGGCGCGAATCTCCACGCGGGCGGGGCCGGGCGGCGCGGGCTCCAGCGGCCAGCGCAGCGCATGCCAGCCCGAGCCGCGCGCCAGACTTTGGGTGCCGATTTCCCGCCCGTTGATCCATACCGCGGCTCGAATGGGATCGCCGGCGGGGGGCGGTCCCATATTCACCACCAACTCGAAGGCCCGGGCGCCCGGCGGGCGTCGCAGCCGGGCGGTGGCCTGGGGCCGGCACCAGCGAAAGTGGCCGCCGAAGAAGTACCAGCCGTGACCGAACTGCCAGACCGGGGCCTGGCGGCTCACCGTGATGTAGGAAGCGTCGGGGGCGCCGGGCGGCCGGGCATAGGCGTCCAGTTTGCGGCGCACGGGATCCCAACTGAGCAGGACCACGCCCGCGCCTTCGGCCAGGGATTTTTCCAGGTCGCGCTCTTCGGCGGAGTAGAACTTCAGATCGCCGCGGCCGGCGAAGTAGCGCACGGCGGCCTCGATGCCCCAGGTGTGCAGGGCGGCGGGGACGCCGTCGTAGATGAAGGCCTCGGCGCCCGGGTTCTCACGGACCGCCTGGGCGAGCCGCGTGAGGTAGCGGCGGTTCTCCTCCGCCAGCGAGAGCGCCTCCCGCCGCTGGGCCCGCAGGGCGGCGTGGTTATAAGGCAGCCAGAAGACAAAGAAGGCGGCGATCAGGGCGGGATGCAGGCGGGCGGCGGCCGCGGCGGCGGCGATCGCCAGCCCGGCCAGCGGCAGATAGAGGTAGGCCGCGAACAGCCGCTGCGTCAGCAGCAGCATGGGGGTCAACAGCAGCAGGAAGAAGGCCAGGCCGAAGCCGGCCCGCCGGTCGCGCAACAAGAACGGCAGCGCGAGCAGGGCCAGGCCGGCGTAAGGCGCCAGCAGCACCTTCGAGGAATAAAAGGCCACGGACTTCCACAACTCGGCGGGGGCGAAGTGCAGCGTGTATTCGGAATCGCGCCCGGCGTTGACCAGCAGCGCCTGGATGCCGAAGGCCAGCGAGACGGCCAGCAAGGGCAGCAGCCGCCTCCATTGTCTGCGTCCCAGGCCGAATTCCCAGACGGCCAGCGCCGCCGGCAGCATCACCGCCATTTCTTTGGACTTCAGGGCCAGCCAGAACGACAGGAAGGCGCCCGCCCAGGCCAGGCGGCTCTGGCGGCCGTAAGCCAGCAGGCAGAGCAAGGAAAACAGGGCGCAGAAGAGATCGAAGACGTACATCGGCTTCCAGAGCGCGTCGAAGACGCCCATGTGGAAGCCGAACCAGAGTCCTCCGGCGGCGGCGGCCGGCGGCGGAAACCCCAAGCGTCCCAGCAACCGCCACAACAGCCAGAGGTTCAGAAGGTGCAACCCGTGCGAGGCCAGGACGTACCAGGGGAACTCCAGCCCGGCGGCCCGCCCCATCAGGTTGAAATAGAGGTGCCCGACGGGCCGGAAATTCTGCGGGTAGTAGCGGGGCGAGAGGAAGCCCTCCAACCAGTCGGTGGGCCGCAGGTGGCGCGTCCACTGGATGTTGTCCAGCTCGTCGCCCTGGAAGAAGCCCTGGTAGGCGCCGCGGTTAACGATCAGGAACAGCAGGGCGAAGGCGGCAAAAGCTGCGGCCGGGAGGGCCTTCCGCATGGGGAACATTCTAGCGGGCCCGGCGGGCGGAAAGGCCTTCCCGTTCAACCCCCATAATCCCCGAACGACCCTTCAAACCCCCCATTAGGCTCATCGGGGTAGGGCATCCGGAACTCCGCTGCCTATAATTGGCGGTAAAGGCCGGCTCGGCCTGTCACAGGAGGACGCCACTTTGAGCACGATCACCTACGCTCCCTTCCAGGTCAAGGTGAAGGGCTACCAGATCATCCAGCCGGAGAGCACCTTCACCGGGGCGAGGATCGAACCGCTGCGCCGCGGCCTGCCCAAGATCACCCAGTCGCTTTGCCCGGAGTGCGTGCGCGTCATCGAAGCCCGCGTCTTCGAGGAGAAGGGCAAGGTGATGATGGAGAAAACCTGCCCGCAGCACGGCTACTTCAAGGACGTCTACTACGGCGACGTGCGCCTCTACCTGAAGATGGAGAAGTGGAACTTCGGGGACAACCGCGGCCTCAGCAACCCCCAGATCCCCGACGCCACGCGCTGCCCGGACCAGTGCGGGCTGTGCTCCATGCACACCAGCCACACCTCCCTGGCCAATATTGACCTGACCAACCGCTGCAACCTCACCTGCCCGGTGTGCTTCGCCAACGCCAATGCGGCCGGCTACGTCTACGAGCCCACTCTCGAGCAGGTGCGGCGCATGCTCCAGACGCTGCGCAACGAGCAGCCGGTCGCCGGCCGGCTGGTGCAGTTCTCCGGCGGCGAGCCCACCATCCATCCGCAGTTCTTCGAGGTCCTGCGCATGGCCCGCGACATGGGCTTCTCGCACATCCAGATCGCCACCAACGGCCTGGCTTTCGCCGACCTGGAATTCGCCCAGCGGGCCAAGGAGGCCGGCCTGCACACCCTCTATCTCCAGTTCGACGGCGTCACCGACGACATCTATCTGCGCACCCGCGGCCGGCGACTGCTGGAGGTCAAGCTGCGGGCCATCGAAAACGTCCGCAAGGCGGGCATGAAGATCTGCTTCGTGCCCACCATCGTGCGCGGCCTGAACGATCACCAGATCGGGGACATCCTCAAGCTGGCCCTGGAGAACATTGATGTGGTCAGCGCCATCGCTTTCCAGCCGGTGAGCTTCACCGGGCGAATCTCGCGCCGGGAGCTGGAGGCCAAGCGCTTCACCATGGCCGACGTGGCGCTGGCCATTCACCGGCAGACCGGCATCTGCGACGCGGTCGAGGACTGGTTCCCGCTGTCCTGCGTGGCGCCCTTCTCCCGCCTGGCCAGCGCCATCCGCGGCGAGCTGACCACGACGCTGACCTCTCACCCCCACTGCTCGATGGGCACCTACCTGTTCGTGGACCCGCACAAGCGCGGCACGCCGGTCACTCGCTTCGTGGACATCGGCGGCATGCTCCAGGAGATGGATCTGCTGGCCCGCAAGACCGGCAAGCAGTCGGTCAAGCTCTACACCAAGATCCAGGCCTGGAACGTGCTGCGCAAGTACTACTACGAGGAGCGGGCCCCCGAGGGGCTGACCTTCCAGCGGTTCCTGCAAACCCTGCAAGGCTTGATGGACAAGCGCTACGGGCGGGGCGAGGCCGAAAAGAAAGGCTTTTCCTACAAGACGCTGATGGTGGCGGGCATGCACTTCATGGACCTGTACAACTACGACATCGAGCGCGTGCGCCGCTGCATCATTCACTACGCCGCCCCCAACGGGCTGCTGTATCCCTTCTGCACGTACAACTCGGGTCCCTGCTTCCGGGAGAGGATCGAGCGCAAGTATTCGGCGCCGCTGGAACGGGCCCCGGAGCTGGTGCAAGTGCAGGCCTGAGAGGGGCGCCCGGACGGCTGCCGCGGGCTTCCGGCCGTCTCCGCGCCGGGCGCCGGGCCGGCTGGTCAGTTTCTTGCCGGGCGGCGCCGGCGGAGGGATAATAGCAGACGGGAGGATCCCATGATCGCCGGATGCCCGGTGCGCGGCGACCTCCTGGTTTGTCTTTACCACAGCTATCCCGAGCTGCTGGCGGTGTTCCTGGCGGTGGCCCTGGGCTTCTTGCTGGTGTGGCGGCGCTGGGGTGCGGTGCTCATCGTGGTGCTGCTGGCCGGGCTGGCGCTGCTGTTGAAGCGCTGGGGCGTGCTGGCTTGAGTACGGCGCCGCCCGGTTGCAGGCCTGGCGCGCCGACCCGTACACTGGAAGAGGACGGCGGCGGCCACTCCACTCCCCGGTCGTCTAATGGTAGGACAGCGGCCTTTGGAGCCGCGAATCGAGGTTCGAATCCTTGCCGGGGAGCCACACCCCAAAACCCTAACTTCCCGCCGCTCGGTTTCGCTTGACGGCGTCGCCGTTTGCGGACGCCCGTTATCCAAAACGGACGGCGCTTGATCGTAGCCCCCGCGGCAATCTCTGCACGCCGGGCGAAGTTCGACGCCGCCCAGGAATGGGCTCACAAGCGTTACGGCAAGGCCTTTAAGCGGCTGGCGGAATAGCGCTCGACGGAAGCCGTCGTGGAGCCTCTGTTTCTATCGGTGGAGGAGGTAATGGAGATCCACCGGCAGCAGATTGAACGCTACGGCGGCTCCTCCGGTGTCCGGGATCTTTGGCTACTGGAATCCGCCATCGCCCGACCGCAGGCCAGCTTCTCGAGCGAGTTATTGCACGCTACCATCCCCGCCATGGCTGCTGCCTACCTGTTCCATATCCGCCGCAACCACCCGTGCCTGGACGGCAACAAGGGTGTCGCAGCAAATGCCGCCATCACTTTCTTGCTGATGAACGATTGGGAACCGACTTTCAGCGAAGATGCGTTGGTGGACACGGTGCTCGCCGTAGCCTCTTCCTCGATGACGAAGGATGACCTTGTCCGATTCTTCCAAGTCAATTCTGTCCCTCGCTTGAACACTAGCGGTTGAGAGCTTGGCCCGGTTGGACACTTTCGAACTCGCGTGAGTATCTAATGGACAGGGTCGGGCGCCGCGGGGGCCTGGCGCCCGAGCAGGCCGCGGTTGCGACGAGCCGGCCCGATCACGAGCCGCGGCGGCCGGCGCCCGGCGCTCCCGGGACGGCTCCGCACCGCTCCGGAGATTCACCCATGAGAAGGGAAAGCGGGCCAAGGCAAACCCTTCTCACTTTGCAGCGCTGTGCGCCCTCCGTTGGTCGGCCTCGCGCTGATTTACCATGGAAGCATCGGCAGTCAATCCTGCCAGAAGGAAACTTTGACATGAATCAAGAAAGCAAGTGTCCGTACCCCATCGCCGGCCTCGGGAGGACGAACCGCGACTGGTGGCCTAACCAGTTGCGGCTCGACCTGCTGCACCGGCATTCCGACAAGTCGGACCCGATGGGCAAAGCGTTCGACTACGCGAAGGAATTCAAGAGCCTTGACTACGAGGGGCTGAAGAGGGACTTGGCGAAGCTCATGACCGAATCGCAAGCTTGGTGGCCGGCGGACTTCGGCCACTACGGCCCGCTCTTTATCCGCATGGCCTGGCACGCCGCCGGTACCTATCGCATAACCGACGGCCGCGGCGGCGCCGGACGCGGCCAACAACGCTTCGCGCCTCTCGACGCCTGGCCCGACAACGTCAACCTCGACAAGGCGCGGCGCCTCCTCTGGCCCATCAAGCAGAAGTACGGCCGGAAGATCTCCTGGGCTGACCTGCTGATTCTTGCCGGCAACGTGGCGCTCGAGTCCATGGGCCTCGAAACCTTGGGCTTCGGCGGGGGCCGCGCCGACGTCTGGGAGCCTGACGAGGACGTCAACTGGGGTGAGGAGATCTCGTGGCTGGGCGATGACAAGCGCTTCACCGGCGACCGGGATCTGGGGCCTTTCGGCGCCACCCATATGGGCCTCATCTATGTCAACCCGGAGGGACCGAACGCGAGCGGCGACTTCATGGCCGCCGCCAAGGATATCCGCGCCACCTTCGGCCGTATGGGCATGAACGACGAAGAGACCGTCGCGCTCATTGCGGGCGGCCACACCTTCGGCAAATGCCATGGCGCGGCCCCGGAATCGCACAAGGGCCCCGATCCGGAAGCCGCCCCGCTCGAGGCGCAAGGGCTGGGCTGGATCAGCAAGTACGGCTCGGGGCACGGCAAGGACACCATCTCCAGCGGTCTGGAAGTGACCTGGACCAAGACCCCCACACGGTGGAGCAACAATTTTCTCGAGAACCTGTTCAACTATGAGTGGGAGATGGTCAACTCGCCCGCCGGCCTCAAGCAGTGGGTGGCCAAGGACGCGCCGGAGATCATTCCCGACGCTCACATCCCGGGCAAGTTCCACAAGCCGACCATGCTGACCACCGACCTGACGCTGCGCTTCGACCCGGAGTTCGGAAAGATCTCGCGCCGGTTTCTCGAGGACCCGCAAGCCTTCGCCGACGCCTTCGCGCGCGCCTGGTTCAAGCTGACACACCGCGACATGGGCCCGCGTGCACGCTATCTCGGCCCGGAGGTTCCCAAGGAGGAATTCATCTGGCAGGACCCCATTCCCGCGGTCCACCACCCCCTGATCGGTGCGCAGGACGTCGCCTCGCTCAAGGCCCGGATCCTCGCTTCCGGCCTGCCGGTCTCGGAACTGGTCTGGACCGCTTGGGCCTCGGCGTCCACCTTCCGTGGCTCCGACAAGCGCGGCGGCGCCAATGGCGCCCGCATCCGTCTGGCGCCCCAGAAGGACTGGGAAGTGAACGAACCTGCCCGGTTAGCGAAGGTGCTCAAGACGCTGGAGGGCATCCAGCAGGAGTTCAACCGCGCGCAGTCGGACGGCAAGAGGGTCTCGCTGGCCGACCTGATCGTCCTGGCCGGCTGCGCAGGCGTCGAACGGGCTGCCAAGAATGCCGGCCACGAGGTGACGGTTCCCTTCACGCCGGGGCGTATGGACGCCTCGCAAGAGCAAACCGATGTAGCCTCCTTTGCCTTCCTGGAGCCGATGGCCGACGGGTTCCGCAATTACACCAAGCAGAGCTACGGCGTCTGGACCGAGCACCTGCTGGTTGACAGGGCGCAACTGCTCACCCTGACCGCGCCCGAGATGACGGCGCTCATCGGCGGCCTGCGCGTGCTGAATGCCAACTATGGAGGGGCCCGGCGCGGCGTCTTCACCGAGCGGCCGGAGGCGCTGACCAACGACTTCTTCGTGAATCTGCTCGACATGGGCACGGAGTGGAAACCTGTGTCGGACGCCGGGGAGGTGTTTGAAGGGCGCGACCGCAAGACGGGTAAGCTCAAGTGGACCGCGACGCGCGTGGATCTCGTATTCGGGCACAACTCCCAGTTGCGGGCGATCGCCGAGGTCTACGCAAGCGCCGACGCACAGGAGAAGTTCGTGGAGGACTTCGTGGCGGCGTGGGATAAGGTGATGAACCTCGATCGCTTCGATCTTGCCTGAAGTCGGCCGAAACGTCCGGATCGGCAACGGACCTTCAGTGCTTTCTCGGGCCCGCGGGTTGCGCCGGGTGGCTTGTGATTCAGTCGCCGTGATGCCGGCCCGCCGCACCCCTACCAATTGACGTCAATCGGCTCCAGCCGCTCCCCAGATCCGCTCAGCTCGCAAGCCAGTTGCAACAGCGCCCAGAGCAGATCGTCCGCCCCGGTGATCGCTTCGTAGTGGCGGGCGGAGCCGTCGGCGCGGAACAGCCCGTTCTTGGAAAAGACGCGGAGAGCCAGGTCCGCCGTGTGCCGGGCGAACTCCAGGTACTGCGCTCGCTTGGGCGCCGGGATCGTGCTCTCTCGCGACAGCGCCGCCAGCAGGGAAATCACCTGGCCCGCAGCCCTCGGCCACAGGTCGCGGGTATCCTCGGGCAGGCCTTCGGCCAGATAGCGGTCGGCGGCCGCCTCCACTTGTCGGAAAAAACGGGCGTCGCGCGTCTGGCGCCAGCGCGTGTAATCGAGCAGCGCCTTGCCGGAAAACCCGGCGTCGCCGTAATCCATCCGCCAGATCTCGCTCAGCGACACGCTGACAGTCCGCCTGCCGCGTTCGGCCACGAGCCTCCGGCCCAGATGATCGAGCTGCGCCGCCGGAGGCGCCGGGGCGCCGGCCGCGGCACCGTTGCCTCCGCTGCCGGAGGAGAGCGTCATGGTGGCCGGCTCGGCAAATGCCCGCTCGTCGAGCTTCCGCACCAGCGCCTGCCAGGCCGCTTGCCGGGAAGGCACCAGCTCTGCGGCATCCCATAGCAGGGCCCGCAGCGTGGGGTCCGAGGAGCGCTCGGGGCGGAACGAGCCCGGCTGGATCAGCAGGCTGTGAGGGCGGGGTCGCAGCCCCGTGCGACTTTCGATCAGGACCTCGATGCGCTCGATGTATTTCGGGTCCCGGGTCTGCGCGTAAGCGTTGGCGTAGGCCCAGATGTAGAAGCCCGCATGGCGCGGGTAGGCTGCGCCGGTCGCCGGGCCGTGGCGGGGAATGGCGGCGTGGCGACTGTAGTCGCCGACCCGCCGGTTACCGATTTGGTGCAGCCAGAGTCCTTCGGCGAACCGCAGGGCGCGCTCCGGGGCGATGGCGTAGAGGTTTTCCCAGAAGGGAAAACGCCGGAAGACCTCGTAGGTGTCTCCGTAGCCCTGGTCCGTCACGAAATTCCAGCTTGCGTGCTCGCCGCTGTACATCAGTCCGGTGGCCTGGCTCTGACAGCGCCGCAGCCAGAAGGCCAGGACCTGGTCGGCATGCCGGGCATAGCGCGGCTCTCCCGTCAGGCGGCTGAAGGCATAGAGCGTCTTCAGCAGCATGATGTCGTGTTCGAGATTGCTGCCGAGCGGCGCCCGGTCGGTCGGGCGTACGCCCACCGGCGGATCCGGGATGCCGTGCCCCACCGCTTCCGGCAGGTCTGAGCGCGTAAAGTAGTCCGGCGGCAGCGTTACCGCCGGCAGGGCCATCGTGTCCAGGTCCAGCATGGCGGCAAACAGCGGCGAGCGCTCCTTGCCGTAGCGGTCGGTTCCCTTCTCGATGATCGTGTCCAGAAAGAGCCGAACCGCCCGGCGATACCGGTCCGGCTCACCGCCGCCGGCCGGCAGCAAGGCTGCCGCGACCAGCGCCGCTACCCCTGCTCGCATTGCCGCACGCTCCTCTCTGCGCTTCTGGTCACTCTCGCGCCCGCCGGGGCCGGCCAGGGAGCTGGGCGCCGCGCTGCCGGCCGGCCGGCGGCGTGCGGCGCCGGAGAGCTCCCAGGAAGGGCGTGCCCCCTCAGAAGGTCATCCGGCAGGTCAACTGGACCGAGCGCGGGGCGCCGGCGGTCTGAATGACGCCGAACGTCCCCTTGCTAGCCATGTTGGTCCCTGGCCCTCCGAAGTTGACGACGTTCAGAGCATTCTCGGCGTCGGCGCGCAGGTCCAAATTCCACCGCTCGCGGAAGGTGATGCGCTTGAGCACCGTCAGGTCCAGTCCGCGGCTGGAGGGCGCCCGCAGTTCGGCGAACACCGGCGGCTCGGGCGACACCATGTACGGGGTGGGCAGCGACTGGAAGGCGGTCGTGTCGAAATACGGATTGAGGACCTGCTTGGTGACGGGATCCACCCGGTCGCCCAAACGCTCCCGGATCGGACCGCTCTTGGCCGCATTGCGCAGCCGGATGGGCCGGCCGTTGGCGTCGCTGATGCTGAGCGGCGCTCCCGAGCCGTAGTAGGCCCGGCTGCTTACCGACCAGCCCCCCACGACCTGGCTCAGCCAGCCGGTTCGCAGCCAGGCGCGGTGTTTTCCGAAGGGCAGTTCGTAGACGAAGGCCAGATTCATGATGTGGGGGCGGTCCATGCCGGAAAGGGTCCGGTAGTGCCGCTCGTTGATCAGGCTGGTGATGTTGTTGTCGAACATCTTCGAGATGGAATGGTTCCACAGCACCGTCAGTCCGTGGGAGTACCGCTTCTCGAAGCTGAGCTGGAGGGCGTGGTAGACGATCGTATTCGTATTGAAGCCGCGCACCGAAACCGAACTGTACTGGGGATAGCGGAACCACAACTGCCGCTGCGCGATCCGGGGCGAAGCCCCCAGCGGCCTGGTCGCCGGAAGCAGGCCGTAGAAGGGATTGGGCACCTGCACGTTCTCCGCCGTCCCGTAGGCGAGATAGACGTCCGGTTTCTCGTTCAGATTGAACGACTCGATGCCTTTGACGTTCAGCACCCGGAGGAAGTTGGCTTCGAACTTGGCTTGCCCGGGCAGTTCCTGCTGGAAGCCGAGCTGCCACTGCTGATTGTAGGGCAGCACCTTCTCGTGATGGACCGGGCTGATCGAGTCGCCCAGCAACGCCGCCCGTCCCTCCTGGTTGCCCGTCGGTTTGGGTACGCCTTGCGGGAAGGGATTGGCGAGCGTGGTGTAGGGAGTCGCTCCCCGGTCCACTGTGCCGATATAGGGGATGTTGGTGCTGAAGGTCAGCGGCACCGGGATGTTGATGTCAAGATTGTCCAGCAGGCTCGAGTAGAACAGGCCGTAACCGGCGCGCACGACGGTCTTGGGCAACACCTGCCAGGCCAGCCCGAAGCGCGGGCCGAAGTTGTTCCAGTCGTTGCGGCCTTGCTGCCGCGGGTTGCCCTCGACGCCGGCGAACATCAGCCCCCCGCGCAGCTCCAATCCCGGAATCCGCAGCGGGCTGGGCCCCTCGGAATCGAACCCGTACAGCATCCGGTCGTAGCGCTCCGTCCAGGGTTTCTCGAACTCCCACCGCAGGCCCAGGTTCAAGGTCAGCCGCGAGGTCAGCTTCCAGTCGTCCTGCACGAACAGGGCGGCATAGTGGGCGCGGAGCGAATACGGCGTCCGCCCACTGATGGTGCCCGAGGCCGGCATGCCCAACAGCAGGTCGGCCATGGCCGTGCCGCTGGTCTGGCTGGTGGCCGGCACCCAGGGATCTTCCTGGGAAAACGTGGACCGGAAGTTGAAGTAGCCGCCGGCCTGCGAGTCCGGGCTGATCTCGTTCCAGTGGAGCCGGCGGATGTCGCCTCCCAGGCGCAGATTGTGGCTCCCGCGCAGCGTGGTCAGCGTGGGCGTCAGCACGTAGGTGTCGTTGGCCCGGATCTTGAATCGGTGCCCCAGTCGGATGAAGCCCTCGGCCATGTCTATGCCCGGCCAGGAGGGTCGCATCTGGTTGGCCAGAATGTCCGGATGCAGGTTGAGCGCCTTGGGATCCTGCACGTTGCCCGAAAACCAGGTGTCGCTCCAGTAACGGTTGAAGGAGAAGCGCAGCGAGCCGATCCAGGCCGGGGCAAACGTGTAGTCGTCATTGATGGTGGCGTTGTAGAAGTGCCGCAGATCGCCGCCCGGGTCACCCCCCACCGGCGCATTGCGCAGCCCAGGCGGCAGCTTGGTGAACTCCACCCTCCAGTCCATGTAAGCGAAGCGCCCGAAAATCCGCTGCTTGGGGCTGACCATCTGGTCGAAGCGTGTGCTGAACTGTTTGGCCGGGTTGTTGGCCCGGCTCTGCTCGAACCAGTTGTAGACGCCGATCTGCGGCGGGCCGCTCTGCGTCGCCTTGGGATAGACGTTCATGATCGTGGCGCCCGTCTTGTTGAACAGCGACGCGGGGATCCGATTGCCCGGCCAGGGCTGCCGCACCACCGTGGAGCCTTGCACCTGGGTCGTGAACACGTTGTAAATCACCAGCGGGGCGCCCTTGGCGCTGAGCGTCTGGGAAAAGTCGCCCTGCCGCTCCAGCTCGCTCGGCACGCGCCCGCCGTAAGTAGGGTTGCTCCAGCGTGCGTCGTACTGGAGGCTGGCGAAGAAAAACGTCCGGTTGCGCCCGTCGTAAAGCTTCGGTATGACCAGCGGTCCCCCGGCGGCGCCTGACCAGAAACGCCGCGGGTCGTCCGGCCGGGGCAGCCCCTTGCGGTTGTTCAACCAACTGTTGGCGTTGAGCGCCTTGTTTCTGTAAAAGACCTCGAAGGAACCGTGCAGCTCGTTGGTTCCCGAGCGTGTGGCGTAGCTGATCACGCCCCCGTTGGAGCGCCCGTAAGCGGCGTCCAGCATCGTGGTCTGTACGCGCAGCTCTTCCACGGTGTCGCCCGAGGGCGAAATCGCGATCGCGCCGCCCTGCCTCGGCATGGTCACCGAGGCGCCGTCCACGACAATCTCGTTGCGCCCGTCCTGTCCCGCCCCGCCCAGGATGTTCAGGTAATGCTGGCCGCTGTCGCTGAACCGGCCGCCGCCGCCGCGGACCCCCGGCGTGAGCGAAGCCAGAGCCAGCGGGTTGCGGTTGGGGATATAGAGCAGGTCCACGAACCGCCGGTCAATCACCTGCGCTATTTCGGCCGAGCTGGTCTCCAGCAGGGGCGCCTCGGCACGAACCGTGACCGACTCGGTGATCGCTCCCACCTCAAGCTGGAAGTTCAGGGTCACTTTGGCGCCGGTTTGCACGGCCAGCCCCGAGGACTGGACTCGCTTGAACCCGGCCGCCTCCACCGCTAACGTATAACTGCCCGGCTCCACCAGGGGGATCAAATAATGGCCGTCCTCGTTGCTCACGGTTTGGTAGACGGCTCGCGTCGCCTCGTTGGTCAGCGTGACTCGGGCCGACGGCACCCCCGCACCCGTGGCGTCGGTCAGGCGCCCCAACACCGAAGCGCGGTACTCTTGAGCCCACAGGGGCAGCAACGCCGCCACCACGGCCGGCGCCGCCCGTCGCAAACATGAAAGCATTTGGTTACCTCCCTTGGCGCCCGCGGCTCGCAGGCCTCACCCCGGTTGGCGGGGCTAACCGCTTTGGCTGCCGCCCCCGATTGTCCGCTGGGGATCCTTCGGCCGTCAACCCCATCGCAGATCCCTGATCGAATCGCACCAGTTGTTAACTGGTAAAATACTGCCAGGGGTTGCGCCGGCATGCTGGTGGAGCCCGTTTCCGGCGACTTGGTCCGCGAGCAGGTGAGCCGCGTCCTGCGCTCGCAGACCCTGCGGAATGCGGAAAACCTCCGGCGCCTCTTCGCTTATCTGGCCGAAAAGAGCCTGGCCGGAGAGGCAGGGCTGTTGAAGGAATACAGCATTGGGGTGGACGTTTTCGGCAAGCCGCCCGACTACGACCCCCAGAAGGACCCCTCGGTCCGCATCCAGGCCGGCAAGTTGCGCCAAAAGCTGGAGGAGTTCTACCGCACAGAAGGCCGGAACGATCCGGTCGTCATCGAGTTCCCTAAGGGCCATTTCCAGCTTCGCTTCACCCGGTTGCGGCGGGCGCCCGGCAGGGACGGGGTCAGTCGGGCATGGAAGGCGGCGGCTTTGGCTCTGGCCGCCGCTTGGGTGGTGGCCGGGGCGGCGCTTTTGTTGCTGCGCGCCGTCCGCCCGCCGCCTCTGACGCCGGAACAGCGGGCCCTCTGGGCGCCGCTGCTGGAACGGCGCCGCCCGGTCGTCCTTTGCCTGGGAACCCCGCTGTTCGTCAAGACTCCCCAGGGCTTCTTCCGGAGCTGGCGGGTCAACCGATGGGAGGAAGCCCTTCAGAGTTCGGATTTCGCCTGGCTGAAAGCCGAGCTGGCGCACGGCGGCGCCCTGCCGGTCCACATCTACACGGGCGTGGGCGACGCCATGGGGGCCATCGAGATCGCCCGCCTGATCTCCGCCGCCGGAGGGAGCTTCATCGCCCGGCGCAGCAGCGCCTTGGACTGGGACGATCTAGTCAACGAGAACATCGTCTTCCTGGGGCCGCCCAAGTACACCGCGCGCATCAACGAGATTCCGGTCCGCATGGACCTGCTCATGGAGGGATCGCAGATCCGCAATCTCAACCCCCGGCCCGGCGAGCCGCAGTCCTTTCAGGGAAGTTGGCCGGATCACTCCTCTTACGTGACCGAAGATTACGCCCTCATCAGCCGGATTCCCGGGTTGCACGGACGCGGCTGTTACCTGATCCTTTCGGCCAGCTCGACCGAGGGCACTGCCGCCGCCGCCCTTTTCGTCACCGACCCCAAGTTCACGGCGGAGCTGGTGCGCCGACTCTCCGGCTCTGCGGGGCGAGTGCCGAATTTCTTCCAGGCGGTCATTCACGCCCGCTTTCGCGCCATGGTGCCGGTCGAGATCAGTTACCGGCTGCATCACGAGTTGCAACTGGCTCGCGAATCGAACCCGCCCATGCCCGGCCCGGCGCCCCGCTAGCCGCCGCGCTCGGCGCGGCGCCTCACGCGGGGCCGGCCCCGGCCCTCAGCGGAAGGGTTGGAGGCGGAAGACATCGCTGTTGGAAGGGTCCACGCGGACGCAAAGCAGGTAACGGCCGTCGGGCGAGAGCGAGAACGGCCCGCTGCCCAGGGGGGAGAGCGGCTCGGGATACTCCAGTACGGCCTGGTCGCGCCCGGTGGCCAGCTCGCGCAAGTACAGGGTCTGGCGATCCGGGCGCCCCGGTGCGGTTCCCAAATAATAAATGCCGCGCGAGGCCAGAGCCCAGCAACTCGAACAGTAGGGCACCAAGCCGTCGAGGACCTTGCTCAGGCGGCCGGAAAAGGTTTCGACGCGCCAGAGGGCCGTATCGGCCGGCTCGCGCACGAAGTAAAGGTAGCGGCCGTCGGAGGAGACCCCCAGGGAGATCCCCTTGGTGGAAGCCACCCGCTCGGGCGGCCCGCCGCCGGCCGGGAAGCGCACGATCGAGTTCATTGTGCCGGCGTAGATCCACCGCCCGTCGGGAGAGAACACGGGATGATAGCCGGTGGCGCCCGTGGGCTGCACCGTCCATTGCCCGGCCACGTCCTGACGGGCCAGATAGATCTCGCCCGTGCGAGCGTTGTTGAAGACGATGGCGCACCCGTCAGGCGACCAGCGGCCGACGGAGGGTCGCAGAGCGCCCCGAGTGAGTGGCAAGGCATCGCCCCCTTCGGCATCGGCGATCCAAAGCTGTTCCTCCCCCGAGCGGTCCGAGCGGAAGCAGATCCGCCGCCCGTCGGGGGAGTATTGCGGCGAGGCGTCCTGCCCGGAGGAAGCGATCATCCTTTTCCACCGCTGGGCCTGCGGCGCCCCCAGCTCCAGCCGCCAGATGTTCAGGTCGTGCTGGAGCACCGAGTGGACCAGCACCGGGGCGCGCCGCGCCAGCGAGAACTGAATGGGGAAGTCCCCGTAGACGCCCGTGGGCAGCACGTCCTTGGCGGGTCCCGGATAAGGCAGCTCCCAGAGCCGGAACTCGCCGCTGCGGTTGGAGCCGAACACCAGGGTCCTGCCGTCGGGCATCCAATCCTGGCCGCTGATCTGGGCGGCGTCGGAGGTCAGTTGGCGGGGCGGTCCGCCGGCCAGGGGCACGGCAAACAGCTCCTGGTGTGCGCGGTGGAAGGCCCGAACAAAGGCCAGGGTGCGCCCGTCAGGGGAAAAGCGGGGATCCACATCGCCGATGATGGCGGTATCGGGTTGGCTGAGCCGCCTTCGCTCCCCCGAGACCAGCGAGAGCAAGAAGATGCTGAAAGGTTCGTGCGGAGAGTCGGCGTCGTCCAGAGCCAGCCAGGCGCCGTCCGGCGACCAATCCAAGTGGCGACTGGCCAGGCCGTAGCGGGAGGGGAAAACGCGACCCACAACGCGTTCGGATCCGTCCTCCAGAGAGGCGATCAGGATGGCGCCCTGACGTTCGCCGAAGCGGAGGTAAGCCAGCCTGCGCCCATCGGGGGACCATGCCGGGCTGCTATAATCGCCCGGCTCGCGAGTCACCCGGCGCGGTGGACGCTCGATAGCCTCGCGCACCCAGACGCCGGACCGCCGCCCGTCTTCGCTCTCCCAGACGAAGGCCACCTTGACGCCATCGGGAGAAACCACAGGTTGATATTCCTTGCCGGCTTGGCGGGCCACGGGCTCGCGCTGCGGGACTTGGGCGGCGGCGGGGGCGGCGGCGCGACGCCAGGCCCACAGGCCGATCAGGCCAGGCAGCAGGATAGCGGCGGAAATCACCGGGATGCGCCACCTGCGGGCCGGGGGCCGGGCGGCCAGTTCCGGGGGAGGGGGGCTTGGGCTTTCCTCGTACAGCCCGATGGGCCCCAGGATCCTATAGCCCCGCCCGGGAAAGGTCTCGATGTAGCCCGGCGCGCCGCGTTCGACCGCCAGGGCCTTGCGAATCACGGCGATGTTCTGGGCGAGGTTGGCCTCGTCCACCACCCGGTCGGGCCAGACCGCCGCCATCAGTTCTTCCTTGGTCAGAACTTGGCCGGCGCTCTCCACCAGAGCCAGGAGAGTCTCGACCGCCTTGCGGGCTAGGCGAACGGGCCGGCCTTCGCGCAGCAGGACCTTGGCAGTGGCGTCCAGTTGGAACGGGCCGAACCGGTACAGGCGGCGTGTTCTCATCGGCGTGCGGCTTTAGAATCTCTTTAGAAAGTTTTTAACCGCTGCTCATTGAAGGCCCCGCCGGGCTTGCCGCATCCTGAACCCCTCAGCTAGTCTACCGCAGCCGGCTGCGCATGGCGGCCGCCCCCGAAGCCAAGCCCTGTGCGCATTCGGCTGCCTAGGGGTCACAGTCAACAGGGAGGTTGAGCCTATGTCGTTCGAACTGAAGCGCCTGGTTCGGTATGGGGTCGCCGCCGGCGCGCTCGCACTGCTTTGCCAGCACGGAGGGTTACGGGCGCAGGAGGCCCGCGGCACGCTGTTCGGCAGGGTCCTGGATCCCTCCGGGGCGGCCATTCCGGGCGCCGCCGTGCAAATCACCAACAAAGCCATGGGCACTAAGGTCGCCCTGAGTACCAACGAGGCCGGCCTTTACCAGGCGCCTTACCTGCTGCCCGGCCGTTACGAGGTGGCGGCCGAGGCGGCCGGCTTCAAGAAGTATGTCCGCGATGGGGTCGAAGTCCGGGTCAACGACCGCCTGGAGCTGAACATAACCCTGGAGGTGGGCGCCCAGGCCGAGAGCGTCACCGTCACTGCGGAAAGCCCTCTGCTGGATACGGCGACCGCCTCGGCCGGAGCGGTGGTGGACTCCCGCCGGGTGGCGGAGCTGCCCATTGCTCACGGCCAACCCTTCGCCCTGATCGGCCTGGCCGGCGGGGTGTCGTTCAACGCCAACGCCGCCACGCTCAACCGGCCCTTCGAGCCCACCCACATCGCCGGCTACGCCATGAGCGGGGTGCGCTCGAACCGCAGCGACCTGACCATTGACGGCGTGCCCACCACGGCCACCGCCAATGCCGGCGAGGTCATTTCCTCCTACGTGCCGCCGGCGGACATCGTGCAGGAGTTCCGCGTGCAGACGGCCACCTTCGACGCCTCCTTCGGGCAGACCGAGGGCGGCGTGATCAACATCGCCATCAAGTCGGGCGCCAACGACCTGCACGGGACCGCCTATTATGGCAAGTGGCACCCGGCCCTGATGGCCAACTACTGGGCCAACAACAAGACGGGCCAGGCCAAGGCGGACTTCACCTACAATCGCTGGGGCGGCTCGGCCGGCGGTCCGGTCTGGTTCCCCAAGCTCTACAACGGCAAGAACAAGACGTTCTTCCTGTGGGGCTATGAAGGAATTCACGAAACCCGCGGGCGCAACAACAACGGCTCGCCCACCGTGCCCACGCCGGAGGAGAAAAACGGCGATTTCTCGCGCCTGTTGAGGGTCAGTCCCACCTACCAGATCTACAACCCCTTCACGCGCCGAGCCGAGGGCGCGCGCTTCCGGCAGGATCCTTTTCCGGGCAACATCATTCCGCCTTCCCTGCACAACGCAGTCGCCAAGAACATTCTCAAGTACTACGCCGACCCGATCCGGCCGGGAGACATCACCGGGCAAAACAACATGGTCGAGCCCAACCTGCCGGAGGTCATCACTTACTACACTCACACCATCCGCACCGACCATGTGGTCAGCGACAAGCAACGCCTTTTCGCCCGCGTCAGCTTCTACAAGCGGGACAGCAACTACAACAACTATCTGCATAGCATCGCTACCGGCGAGTGGTTCCAGTTCCTCTCCCGCGCCGCCATGCTGGACGACGTCTACACCCTCACTCCCACCACGGTGCTGAACCTGCGCTACGGATATAACCGCTTTGTGCGCGCCAGCACCGCCAACCCCGGCAGCTTCGGCATGGATTTGACCACGCTGGGCTTCCCCAAGGAGTACAACGACGCTATTCCCAAGGACATCCGGCGCTTTCCGGGCGTTTCGATCAGCGGCTACACCGGAACCTATCACTCCGATTTCTGGCGGCCCATTGACACCCACGCGTTCATCGCCACTCTGAACAAGGTGGCCGGCACGCACTCCCTGAAAAGCGGGCTGGAGTTCCGAGCCTATCTGGAGAACTCGCGGTTCTTCGGCAACGACGCCGTCGGCCGGTTCGCCTTCGACGCCACCTGGACGAGGGGACCGCTGGATAACTCGCCCGCGCCCAACCCGCCCCTGGGCCTTTCCATGGCGGCGTTCCTGTTAGGGCTGCCTAGCTCGGGCTCGGTCGCCCGTCTGGCCAGTTACGCCGAGCAGTCCACCAATTGGGGGATTTACCTGCACGACGACTGGAAAGTCTCTCCCAAGCTGACGCTCAATCTGGGGCTGCGCTGGGAGTACGAAGGGCCGCTGACCGAGCGCTTCAACCGCAGCGTGCGCGGCTTCGACTACAACTTCGTGCAGCCCGTGGAGGCCGCGGCCAAGGCCGCTTACGCCGCCAGCCCCGTACCCGAGTTGGCCCCCGCTCAGTTCCAAGTCCGCGGCGGGTTAACCTTCGCCGCGGTGGGCGGCGAGCCGCGCACTCTCTATGAAACCGGCAAGCGCAACTTCATGCCCCGCTTCGGCTTCGCCTACCAGCTCCGGCCCACCACCGTGCTGCGGGGCGGCTACGGCATCTACTTCGGCTTCCTGGGCCAGCGCCGGGGCGACGTGGTCCAGCACGGCTTCGACGGCGTGACGGACCTGGTCCCCACCAACGACGGCGGCCTGACCTGGGCGGCCACCCTTTCGAATCCCTTCCCGAGCGGCATCAAGGAACCGCGCGGCGCAGCCGACGGCGGGACGACCTTCCTGACCCGCGCCATCACCTTCTTCAATCCCAAGCCGGCCACGCCCTACATGCAGCGCTGGCAGTTCGGCTTCCAGCAAGAGTTGCGCGGCGGCTTCGTGGCCGAGGCCAGCTACCTGGGCAACCGCGGCACCCGCATCGAGATCAACCGGAACCTCAACGCGCTGCCCAACCAGTACCTCAGCCGCAGTCTGTTCCGCGACAACGCCACCATCAATAACCTGACGGCCAACGTGCGCAACCCCTTCGCCGGCCTGCTGCCCGGCACCACCATGAACGGCACGGTCGTGCAAAAGCAGCTCCTGCTGGTGCCCTTCCCGCACTTCGGCTCCGTCACCAGCACCACCAATCAGGGCTACTCCTGGTATCACTCCCTGCTGCTCGGGGTTCAGAAGAGGTTCTCCAAGGGCTACACCCTGCAAGCCAACTACACCTTCTCGAAGTTCATGCAGGCCAGCGAGTATCTGAACGCGGCCGATCCCATGCCGGTCGAGGTCATCTCCGACATGGACACCCCGCACCGCGTCAGCGTCAGCGCGATCTACGAGCTGCCTTTCGGGCGCGGGCGCCGCTTCCTGGCCAACGCCCACCCGTTCCTCGCTCAGACCCTGGGCGGCTGGCAGGTGCAAGGCGTCTATGTCTTCCAGAGCGGGCGTCCGATCGGTTGGGGTAACATCCCCTTCTACGGTGACGCCGGCCTGATCCGCCTGCCCAAGGACCAGCAATCGCCCGATCGCTGGTTCAACACCAGCGTCTTCGAGCGCAGTTCGGCGGCCGCGCTGGCCTCCAACATCCGCTACTTCCCCTTGCGGCTGCCCACCGTGCGTCCCGATCCCCTGAACAACTGGGATCTTTCGGTGATCAAGAACACCCGGATCGCCGAGGGCAAGAACCTTCAGATCCGCGGCGAGTTCCTCAACGCCATGAACCATCCCAACTTCGCCGCACCCAACACCACGCCGACCAGTTCGGCTTTCGGCGCCATCACCAGCCAGCAGAACTACCCGCGCGTGATCCAGTTGACGGCGAAGTTCGTCTTCTGAGGCGGGCCGGGTTCCGCCGGCGCATAACCGCAGAGGCCCCGGCGGCCGCCGGGGCCCCCGCTCATCGCTTGTCCGGGGGCAAAGGCGCGTGCTATGGTGAAGGGTACTGTTTATCGCGGCCTCCCACTAAGGAGGCGAGGCTGCACCGCCGATTCCACTTAAAGGAGCTTCTTCGATGCCTCTCGTATCCATGCGCCAGATCCTGGACGAGGCCGCCCGGGGCGGCTACGGCGTGGGCGCCTTCAATGTGAACAACATGGAGCAGATTCAGGCCATTATGGAGGCCGCCCGCGAGACGCGCTCGCCCGTCATCGTGCAAGCCAGCCGCGGCGCCCGCTCCTACGCCCAGGACCGCTATCTGTATCACCTCATGCTGGCCGCCGTCGAGCTCTACCCGGAAATCCCGATCGCGCTGCACCTGGATCACGGCAACAGCCCGGAGACCTGCCGTTCGGCGATCGAAATGGGCTTCACCAGCGTGATGATGGACGGCTCGCTCATGCCTGACGGCAAGACGCCTTCCAGCTTCGACTACAACGTCAAAGTCACCCGCGAGGTGGTGGCCATGGCCCACGAGAAGGGCGTCACGGTGGAGGGCGAACTGGGGGTGCTGGGCGGCATCGAGGACGGCCACGGCGCAGGCGTCAGCGGCCTGGCCCACCTGACCGATCCCGAGCAGGCGGCCGAGTTCGTCGCCCTGACCGGCATTGACGCCCTGGCGGTGGCCATCGGGACCAGCCACGGCGCTTATAAGTTCAGCCGCAAGCCGGACGGGACCGTGCTCGTGATGGAGCGCATCAAGCAGATCCACGAGAAGCTGCCCCAGACGCATCTGGTCATGCACGGCTCCTCCAGCGTGCCCAAGGAGCTGCAAGACATCATCAATCAGTACGGGGGCAAGATCAAGCCCACCTGGGGCGTGCCCGTCGAGGAAATCCAGTTGGGCATCCGCCATGGCGTGCGCAAGATCAACGTGGATACGGACAACCGGCTGGCCATTACCGGCGCCATTCGCAAAGTCTTCTTCGAAAAGCCTGAGGAGTTCGATCCGCGCAGCTATCTGAAGCCGGCGCGCGAGGCCATGAAGAAGGTGGTTATGGAACGCATGATTGCCTTCGGCCAGGCGGGCCATGCCGCCGACTACCAGCCGATCCCGCTGGAAGAGATGGCGCGACGTTACAAGGCCGGAGAGCTGTAGCGGGCCGCGCATCGCGTCCCGGCGCAAGTACAATAGGAATCGCCATGCTTTCCCCAGGCAAAGTGTCCCGTATGAAGCGCTTGGCGACCCCGGCGGGCGTGATTGCCGCCGCCGCCATGGACCAGCGCGCAAGCCTCAAGAAAATGCTGGCCAGGGCGGCGCCCGACGGCGCGGTGAGCGACGCCATGATGGCGGAATTCAAGACTGCGGTCACACGCGTTCTCAGCCCGCACGCCAGCGCCATCCTGCTCGATCCCGAGCTGGGTTTGGAGGCGGCCCGAACCCGCGCCCCGGGCTGCGGCCTGCTGCTGGCCTACGAGAAGAGCCGCGACGATCCGCCGCCGGGGCGGCCGCTTGAGCTGCTCGACCACGTTTCCGTGAAGCGCATCGCCGAGGACTGGCAGGCCGACGCCGTCAAGGTCCTCATGCACTACTCGCCCTTTGAAAAGGAAGGCATCAACGACAGCAAGAAGACTCTCATCGAGCGGGTGGGCGCCGAGTGCGAAACCTACCAGATCCCGTTCTTTCTGGAACTGGTGGGCTACGACCCGCAGGGCGGCGACGCCAAGGGCTTCGAGTTCGCCCGGCGCAAGCCGGAGGTCGTGGCGCGCAGCGTGGAGGAATTCTCCCGGCCCCAGTACCGGGCCGACGTGCTCAAGGTGGAGATTCCGGTGAACCTGCGCTTCGTCGAGGGAGCGGCCTGCTACGCCGGCCCGAAGGCCTACTCGAAGGCCGAAGCGCTCGAGCACTTCCGGCAGGCGGCTGCGGCAGCGGGCAAGCCGTTCATCTACCTGAGCGCGGGGGTGGACAACCGGCAGTTTGTGGAATCCCTGGAGATGGCGGCGGAGGCGGGTGCGGATTTCTCGGGCGTGCTGTGCGGCCGGGCGACCTGGCAGGACGGCGTCCCGGTCTACGCCAAGGAAGGCCTGAAGGCCCTGGAGCAGTGGCTGGCCTCCGAGGGAGTCCGCAACATCGGCGCCGTCAACAACGCCCTTCGCGCGGCCAGGCCGTGGTGGAGCAAACTCGGTCTTTCCGGACCGCCCGAGGCTTGAGACTCAAGTCCCGAAACGGCTATTGGTCTCATGCTTCTTGCGGGAGCCACTGCGATCTGACTCTCCGGCCCGGTTACCGCGGAGCGCCGGGTTGGCGGGTCCGAGCCACGGGCTGCGGACCACGGCTCCCGTCTGCAAAACCAGGTTGCAAAGCAGGGCGAGTTGGTTTGGCTACGTCAGCGGGTAGTCGCTGGACGGGCGTTTATGGCGCTCTGGATGCCAGACAGGGAGATGTGCAGCTCCAGCCAAGGCTCACCCGACGCGCGGAACAGACCCCGGTTGGCTCGCCGCACGGCAGAGTCAAAGTCCCGCCAAGTGAACCAGTGCGCCCCTACGATGAAAAGCAGATTGTAAAGCTGCCCGAGAATCGTCGCCGCTTGCCGCGCCCGCTCGGTCTGCGTGCCGACGGTCTGGGGATAGGACCAGTCCAGCGCCTTGGGGTTGTCGTACAATCCCGAGTCGAGCGCCGGGACCGACCACTCTCCGATCAGAATCGGCTTGCCGGAGCGCGCGTGCATGAGCTTCAGCAGCTCGATCTCAGATTCACCCAAACCAGGCTGAAGATTGCCTGGGTAAATGTTGATGCAGAGACCGTCGAAAACAGAGTAGAGCTCAAGATTCTCCAGAACGTCCCGGATTTCACCGATCATGAATCGGTTGCTGAAAACCAGCCGGCCCGGATCTTCCTGCCGAATGATGCTGAGCAGCGTTTCATTGTAGCGGCGCAGCAACTGCCGGGAAAAAGCACGAAAATCCTCATACATCGCGCCTTGCCGCAGCTTCGGTTCAGGCCGAGCCTCCAGCAACGCCTCAAAAGAAGCGAAGTGCGTTTTCCATGCCCGGTTGAGCCTCTCAATTGAGCCGTATCTTTTCCGAAGAAAGTCCCCAAGGGCACGCGCCGAGTTTCGGGCCCACACGTAACGGTAGAGATCCCGGTGCTGGCGCTCGTTATCCGCAAACCACACTGCGAACCAAGGCCTGTCCCGGACTACTTCAGCGATGCCCTTCACCTGCCGGCGCACGGCTGCTTCCCAGCGGGGATCATAGGGATCGGGCAAGGCGTGGTTGAAGCCCCCTCGCTGTGCGGCCAATGCTGCCGGTGCGCCTGGGTTTGCGCCCGTTGCGTCAACCACCGTGTCGAACTCCTCACCCACACGGGTCTGAAGACTGCGCATTTGCCAGAGCGGCGGATAACCCGCAGCCACAGTAGCGGCGTTGACTTCCGCCCAACGCGCTACAGAATGCCAGCCAGCCAGCGAGTTGAAGCCTAACCGGCGCATAAGCTGGTAGACTTGCCGATCTTGCTCTGGAGTGCTCGCCGGCCCCAAGGCAGCATCCGTCCCGAGGGAGAAGAACGCCCGGCCTTCAGGGGTTACGAACCACCATGCGCCATTTACCCTTTCAACGCGTACGTAGCGCCCAGAAGGGAGTCTGGCCGGCGGCGCCGGTCGTGTGAGCGGAGGAGGTTCCGGGGGAAAGGCGGGTTTGGTGCAACCCTCACGGACTCGCAGCCCCGCAAACCAGACGGTCCCCTCGGTCGGTTCTGTGAGACCGCAGGACACGCGGATGGAATCGGCTCCCACCGGCGCACCGAACACGGGGAACTCGAAGTCCCGCCACTCAGGCGCCGTAGGCAAGGAAAGACTGCGGGCGGCTAATGTGCGGCCAGCGGCCAAAAATTCCACCCGCACGGTGGCCTGCCGCGGGTAAAGCTTTTCGGTACGGTACTTCCCTCGCAGCGTGGCTTCGATGAACGGGAACGCAGCAGCATAGAGCCAACGCGCGCCGGAGCCGCCGGCTCTCCAAGGGCCCAGCACCAGACATCGTTCGGCGCCACAAGCCGCTCCCAAGTCCATGCGCACAGCCGCATCCTGGGCGATCCCCTCCGGGACCCGCACTTGACGGATCCAGGCTTCGGGATTCATCGCGAGGGGCATATCCGCGCCCGACGCGCCATCAAGGCACGTTGCGAGAAGAAAAACACCCGCCATCCTGGCGAGGATGACGCCGGCTGTTTTACCCCTGACGCCTGCCATTTCCGAGGCCACGACCGGTGCACAGTCAGAATTTGACCCGCGCCGTCAACCGGAACGTGCGCGCGTTCCCGCCGCCCGTGATTTGCCCGAAAGTCCGAGGGTTGGAAATATCGGTGTTGGGGTTCCCCCACTGCGGTGTGTTGGGGACGTTGTTGGCTTCGGCGCGCAGCTCGAGACTGACGCGTTCGACCAAACTGAAGGTCTTGAAGAAGACCGCATCGTGATCCACATACCCCGGCCCGCGGAGCCAGGAATAGCGGGGCGGCTCGGGCGTGATATCGTACTTGCTCTGCAAAGGCAAAATCTTGCTGATATCCAGGCAGGGACTGGGAGGCAGCGCGCCCGCCGGCGTGCCCAGACAGCCGTGGAAGGGCACGCCGGTCCTGGGGTTGGCGAGAGGAATCGGCCTGCCGATCGGCCCGCTCAAACCCAGGGGCGCACCGCTGGTATAGCGGATCACCCAGGTAAACGCCCAGCCCCCCGCGATGTGGTCCAGCCAGCGCGGCCAGTTCGCTCCCCACGCGCGCTTTTTCCCGAAAGGCAAATCCGCCGTGAAGAACAGGCGGGCAATGTGCGTCCTGTCGTTGTCGGTGACCGATTTATAGAAGCGATCATTTACCAGGCTTTGCGGGTCGAAATAGATGTTCTTCGAAAAGGTGTAGTTCGCCACGCACTGGACGCCTTGGGTCATGCGTTTTTCCCAGCGGCTCTGGAGGCTGTGGTAACGCCCCCAGGGCCCGTTGGTGAGCATTTGGTTCACCGAGGTAAACTGCGGAAAACGCACGCGAAGCAGGTTCGCCGTAATCGTGCGGCTGCTGCCGCGCGAAGTGCTGGGCGGCAGGATTCCGTAAAAAGGATTCGTCGTCGCCTGATCTTGAGTGCGGTAGGCGTCGGGTACCTCGTTCAGGTTGTAATCCCGGTAAAGGCCGTTGTAGCGCGCCCCGACGTAGGCTAACTCGACCAGAGAGCTCCAGGGTAGCTCGCGCTGAACGGTAAACTGTATATGCTGAATGTGCGGCAAGTGGCGCTCCGGCCTCAGATAAGTTATCGAGCTTCCGAGCAACGAACGACTGCCTTCCGATTTGCCTGTGACGGGGTTAAACCCGTTGGGAAACGGGTTCGCCAAACTCACGCCGGGAATCACCGTTCGATTGCCATCGCCGGATCCCACATAGGGTGTGTTGAATCTGAAGGTGTCGGGAGCGCTTGGCGTTGCACTGGCCGAACCGCCGGAGAGATTGTTGGTCAAGCCCTCGTAGAACAAGCCCCAGCCGAAACGGACCACGGTTCGAGGAGTGATCGTATAAGCTGCGCCGAGCCGGGGCCCGAAGTTGTTCTTGTCCACCCAACCTTGACGTCGGGGCCGACCGCCGTCGTTGACGAAGAGGAGGCCGCCTTTGAGCTGCCCGACGCCCGGGACCAAGATGCCCAAATCAGCCTCTGGGTCGAAGCCGAACGCAAATCGGTCGTACCTCTCCGTGAAGGGGGTCTCAATGTCGTAGCGCAACCCGAAGGATAGGGTCAACCGCCGGGTAAGGCGATAGTCGTCCTGGAGGTAAAAGGCGTTGTAATGGCTCTGCACAGCCATGGCGGGAGTGCGGGAAATCGAACCGCTGGTCGGCAGGCCCAGCAACAGAGAAGCCAGGCCGCTGCCCGAGACCGGCTCGGAGGCCGAGGAATCGCTGGCGCGGGTGAGGGCCTTGGCGAACTCGAAAAGACCATTCTGCGCGGATCCGGGTTGGTTCTCGAACCAGCGCGTCCAGCGGTACTCCCAGCCCCAACGCAGATTGTGATTGCCCCGATATCCCGTAAAACTCGTTATGAAGCTGCCGACGTTGTTCACGCTCCGCCGGAACAGGGGGCCTGCCGAAGGGACGGGCCCGTCCGTGACATTGAACCGCGGCCAGCCCAGGCGCTGCCCCCCGCCACTGTACAGGTTGTTCTTGAGGATTTCGGGCAACCTGAGCGCGTCGGGATCCTGTTTGTCGCCATCGCCTCGCGTCTTTTGGTCGAACCGGTTGAAGGCCAGCCGAAAGCTGGCCACCAGCGTGGGGCGCAAGGTGGCGGTTTCCTCCACCGCGAACTGGTTGGCGAGGCGGTCGTCGGTGTTCCCGTCCTGCGTGGTTCCGTAGCCGCTGTAGCCCCGTACCGGCAAATGATCGTAGTCGCTGACGAGGGAATGGTTACGCGCGTAACGGAAGTAAAGCCGGTGCCGGCTGCTAAGCACGTGGTCCACGCGACTCTGCCAAAGGAAAATCGGGTGGCGAGCGTTGGCCGAGGTCAGGTAGTTGACTTGGCTTAGCTGGTTGGGGAAGAGGGTATAGTTGGGCTGCGGGTGGTTGCCGGCCAGCGCCGCCCCCACAGGGTTGATCCGGTCCGGCGGAATCCGCGCTCCGGGGAAGGGCTGACGCGACACGAAATTGCCCCGAGCGTCCATCACCGTGGTGAGCGCATCGTACAACTGAATCGGTTGCGAGTAACTGTTGAGGGTCTGCGAGAAATCGCCGCGGCGCTCCAACTCGGTAGGAACGCGAAGCTGGTAGTTCACCGTACCGACATTGCGTACCTTCTCCGTGCCCAGCGTAAAGAAGGACCGATCATGACGTATCGGGCCACCGAAGGCGCCGCCCGCAAGCCAGTAGTTCAACTGCCCCCTTGGCCGACCGTAATAATTGTTGGTCCAGCTATTGGCGTTAAACCTTTCGTCACGGAAATGGTAGTACGCGCTGCCGTGGTACTCGTTCGTACCCGAACGGGTGGCGATGAGGATGGAGCCGCCATTGGTGCGCCCCAGAGAGGCGTCGAACATGGCCGTGACGATCTTAATCTCGCTGACCATCTCGTGCATCGGGATCACGTAGCTGACCCCCGACATGCGCGGCACTTCCGCCGGCGCCCCGTCAATGGTCATCTGGTTCCCGCTGCCAGACTGTCCCCCGGGTCCGAAGCTGCCATTGATGCTGATGTAGCTGGTGGTGTAAGTCGCCATACCCCCGTCCGGGCTTTGGGGCGCCACCCCCGGGGCCATGTCGGCCAGGCCCAACGGATTCGTGCCCACCACAGGAAGCCTGTTGATGAAGGTCGTGGTCACCACCTGACCGAAATCCGCGGTGGCCGTCTGAATCATCGGGCTCTCCGCGGTCACGGTTACGGTCTCAGCCAGCTTGCCGGGGCTGAGCGTGAGGTCAAAGGACAAGCGCTCCTGCGTCCGCAGCACAATGTTTTCGCGTCGGACCGCAGCGAATCCCTCTTTTTCGACCACCAAAGTGTACCGGCCCGGGTTCAGGTAGGGGAGGACGTAGTTGCCCTCTATGTTGGACACCGCCTCGACACGGATGTTTGTTTCCTGCTGAATGGCGGTGACCCGAGCCTCGGGGACAGCCGCGCCCGAGGAGTCAAGGATCCTTCCGAAGATGGCGCCACGCGTTTCCTGGGCTGTCGCCTGGCATACCAGCCAAACCGCCAGCCACGCAAGACCTGGCCTGCGGAGAGCGGCCCTCCTCATTTGCAACCTCCTGACTCGTTAGACTATCCCGCGAGGGGATTATACCGGGAATTTCGATTTTGGACGCCCCGAAGAGAAGAATATACGCCTACCCGGCAGGTGTCAAGCTCCCCATCGTTCTTTGCGCGTCTCCCGCTCCGGCACGGCCCCGGATCGGCCGCTCCGGCGCCCTCCGGGCCCCGCCGCCTCAGCAGTTGCGCGACGTCCCGCTCGAGGCTGTCGTTGGCCGGGATCCGGATGGCGCGCTTCACGCCTCGCCCCTCCAGCGCCTCGTAGATCTCCGGCTTGGCGAAGGCGGGGCGCCCTCTGGGCCCGGACCGGAACGCCACCTGCTTACCCTGCTTCTGTTGCCGCTCGATCTCGGCCAACAGCAGTTCCTCCCAACCCTCGGCGCTGTGGACGTTGCCGGGCCGCAACTTGACCGCCAGACAATCCCCCTCCCCGGTGGAACCGCAGCAGCGGATGATGGCGCCTGGATCGGAAATCTCCGCTGTACCCGCCCCGCTCTTGCTCTCCGTAAACAGGAATCTCGGTGGAATCTATGTGCGGGCCGGCTCAAACGGCGTACTCGCGCCGGTAGGGTGGGTCCACGTAGCGGTTGGCCCGTTCGGAGTTGGTCACGCGCATGGCGGTCGCGTCCCATTCCAGGCGCTCCCCCGGCAGGCGCTGCGCCAGGCAACCTAGCAGGAAAGCTTCCGTGACCGGGGCTTGCAGCTCGAAGTTGGTGGGCGCTGCGGGACCGCCCCGGCAAGCCGCGATCCATTGATCAATGGCTCGGTCGCGGAAGCCGGCGCCGGGCTGCCGCGGTGGAGCCTGATAATTCTTCGACTCCGGATAAACCCGGGGGCTGTCCCCGTTGAAGCCGCCCAGCAGGATCCCCTTCTCGCCCACGTACATGACCCCTTCCTGCCCGGGCCGGAACCGGCGCTGGTCCTGCTCGCTGAGGCCCGCTGGGCGAGGCGGGCGCAAACCGCCGTCGTACCAACTGATGCGCAGGGCAGGCCGGCTGCCCCGCGCCGGGAAATCCAAGTGGACGATGGAAGCCAGCGGGAAGGTTTCCTCGTGCGACTCGCTCGAGCAAGCCTCGACCGCCGCGGGCGGCGCCAGCTCGAGAATCTTGAACAGGCCCGCGAAGCTGTAGCAACCCATATCGCCGAAGCTGCCGCAACCGAAGTCGTACCAGCCGCGCCAGACGAAGGGCAGGTAGGCCTTGTGGAAGGGACGCCAGGGCGCCGGTCCCAGCCACAGGTCCCAATCCAACCCGGGCGGCACGGGCATCTCCTGAGCCGGGCGCTCGACCCCCTGCGGCCAGTAAGGGCGGCTGGACCAGTTGTGCACTTCCCGCACCGGCCCGATCGCCCCGTCAGCCAGCCACTCGGCGATCAGGCGGGTGGCTTCGCTGGTGGGGTTGTTGACCGGCAAGGCCGTGGCCACTTTGGTCTCGCGGGCCAGTTGGGCCATGCGGCGAGCCTCTCCGATCGAGTGCGCCATGGGCTTCTGGCAGAGCACATGTTTGCCCTTGCGCATGGCGGCCAAGGAAATGGGCGCGTGCCAGTGGTCGGGGGTGGCGACGTAGACCGCCTCGAGGTCCTTCTCCTTGTCGAGCAGCTCGCGGAAGTCGCGATAAGCCGCACAGCCGTGGTAGGAGCCGGCCTTTTCGCGCGCCGCGTAGTAGGCTTCGACCAGGCGGCGGGCCGGCTCGCGCCCGCCCGCGCCCAGGCTGGTCTTGAAGCTGTGGGTCAGTTGCACGACGCCGGGCGAAGCCAGGTCTTCGCCCCAATTTTCGTGTCCCGGGCCGAGCAGCTTGCGCGCTGCGTTGAGCAAGGCGTTGGGGCTGTACTCGGCGTAATCCTTGCTGGCCTGGTTGCAATCGCACACCGCCACCACCTGGATTTCGGGCCGGGAGATCAGGTCCATGGTGACCACCATGCCCTGGCGGCCCATGCCGATGGCGGCTAGCGTCAGCTTGTCGCTGGGCGCCACGTAGCCGCGCCCGCCCAGCACGCGCCGCGGCACGATCGTGAAGGCGGCGGCGAAAGTCCGCCGGCTGATGCGAGGGGTTGGGGAATCTGACATCGCTCGCCTCCTGGCTCCTGCTGCGGGAGCTCCTACATAGTACACGGGACCGCGCCCGGCCGCGGGGCGGCGCTATCCGCCCCTCGGCCAGCCTCGCGCGGCGCGCCCTTGCGGTGCCGGGCGCGGGGTTGCTAGACTGAAACTTCAGGCGACACGCTGCCGGCCGGCGGGAGGCGCGGGCCGGGCGGCCTCCTCAAGGAGATCCCCTCGATGGCTAGGGTTTGCGAAATTTGTGGCAAGCGGCCGCAGTTCGGCCACCGCATCAGCCATGCCCACAACCTCACCAAGCGCCGCTGGTATCCCAATCTTCAGCGGGTGCGCGCCCTGATCAACGGCGCGGCGCGGCGCATCCTGGTCTGCACCGCCTGCCTGCGCAGCGGCAAGGTTCAGAAAGCCGCCTGAGTCCGGCGCGCCACGCCCGCCGGCCGGTTCGATCATCGCGCCTGCTCGGCTGCCTGGCGCGCCAGTTGGTCCTCCATGCGCCGGACATCGCGGCGCACGAACGCCAGGATCCCGGTCGCCAGCAATCCGGCGCCCAGCAGGTACACCAGGGCGGCCGATGAAATGGCGGCGCTCAGGCCGATTCTCACCGACAGGTAGCCGATCACCAGCGGAGCGGTTCCCCCGCCCAGCCAGCCCACCATGTTCATGAAGCCGGCCGCCGTGCCGCGAGCTTCGGGCCGGATCACGTCGTACACCGAGGCGAAAATGTTGGCGTCGTAGAACCCTTTCGCCAGGCCCCACCCGATCAGAGCCGCCACCAAAGCGGCGACCGAACCGGTGCTCCCGCACAGGTAGACGAACGGCGCCCCGGCCAGCAGCGCTCCGGCTTGCACCATCATGCGCCCTCCGGGACGTTGCCGCCGCAGGCTGTCGGCCAGCCAGCCGCCCAGCGGCGAACCCAGCATGCTGGCCAGTTGCACGAACAGGGTGGCCATCAGGCCGGCCATCGCCAGGCTGAAACCGAACTTGTCGTAGAGAAACTTGGGCATCCAGGACAGCAGGACCGTCGCCACGAAATTGGCGCAGATGAAGGCGCACATCAGCATCAGCACGGTGGGCGTGCCCCAGATGACCTTCAGAAAGGCGCTCAGCGGCAGGCGGGCGGCCGTTCGCGCGCCCGGGCCCAGTTCGGCCAGATCCGCCGCCCCACGCCCGGGCTCGATCAGGAAACGATTCAAGACCAGGCCCAGCAGGATTCCCAGGCCCCCGAAGACGAGGAACGACCAGCGCCAGCCGTAATGCTGTCCGATCAGCCCGGCGAAGAACCCGCCCCCGATGGTGCCCACATAGACGCTGGTCTGGTGCAGCCCCATGGCGCGCGAGCGCGTCCGCTTGCCGTGATAGTCGCTGATCATGGACATCGAAGCCGGGTAGTAAATGGTCTCGCCCAGTCCTTCGGCCGCGCGGAACAACAACAGTTGCCAGAAATTGCGCGCCAGCGCGGTGGCCATGCAGATCAGGCTCCACACATGCAGGCCGGTCAGAATGGCGGCCTTGCGCCGGACGCGATCCACCACCAGGCCGGCCAGCGGCGCCGTCAGGCCGTAAGTCCAGGCGAAAGAAGATCCCAGCAGGCCGAGCTGAACGCTGCTGAGGCCCAGCTCCCTCTCCAGCAGGGGAAAGACCGAGAAGATCGCCTGGCGGTCGGCGTAATTGAAGAAAGAGATCCACCACAGCATGCCGACCACGTACCACTTGTAACGGGGGCTCATCCGTAAATCGTCCGCCTTGCAGGAAGGGCCGCGAACTTGCCCAAGGGGCCCAGCAACTGGCGGGCTCCGTCGGCCATCAGGTTCAGCTCGGTGGTGGCCTGGAAAAACAGGAAGCCCTGTTCCAGGTACTGCCTGATCTGCTCGGCGTCCCGCGCCGGCCGGCCGGCGATCTTGCCGTGGCGGCGCGCGGCGTCCAGGATCCGCTCGACCGCCTCCCGATGCAACGGGTCGTCCTGCTTGCCGCGCAAGCCCAGGGAGAACGACAGATCGCTGGTGCCGATGAACAGGACGTCAATACCCTCGACGGCCGCGATGGCCTCGATCTGCTCGACCGCCCGCCGCTCTTCGATCACCGCCACCACCATCACGTTCTCGTCGGCCGAATCGTGATACCGCTCCGGCTCGGGCCAGCTCAGCAGCGCGAGGCTGGGGCCGCAGCCGCGCCGGCCGCGCGGCGGGTAGCGGCAAGCTTCTGCGGCCTGCCGCGCCAGCTCGGGCGTGCCGGTGAACGGAAAGATGACCCCGTAGACGCCTGCGTCCAGCACGCGCTTGGCGGTCCACAGCTCGTTGACCGGCACGCGGGCGAAGGGGAGGGCGCGCAGGCCCCGGCAGGCCAGCACCATGGCGCGCAGCGTCTCCAGCGTAATGGGCGAATGCTCCATCTCGATCCAGAGAAAGTCGAAACCCAGGCTCGCGGCGCGCGCCGCCACCTCCACCGAAGGCGTGGTCAGCGTCAGGCCGATCACCGGCCGGCCTTCCTGGAGAGCGCGCCGCACAGGGTTTTCCCACTTCGGTTGCTGGTCGCCGCAAGACATGAAGCCGACAGTTTAGCGCAGCCCGGGCAGGCGGCGCGGGGGCTGCTTCAGCCCCGGCAGACCGCCACCGCCGCCGGTCGGGGACCCACCGGCACCACCGTGAACAGCGGCGCTACGCGCGTGCGCCGGGCCACGATCGAGGCGATGCGGACCACGGCCATGGTCCCGGAGCGTTCGTTGAGCGCCAGCGCATATTGGTTGTCGGGTGTGACGGCGATTGCGCCCACCCCGGGACCGACCGCCGCCAGCGCGATCACGCGCCGCGTCTCGATTTCCAGGATGCTCACGTCCCCCGAGCTCGGATTGGCCACAAAAAGATAGTCGGGCGCCGACGACACCGCCATGCGGGCGGGGGACCTCCCGGCCAGCACCGTCTCGGCCACCTCCGTCCGGTAAGGGTAAACGATGGCCACCGCGTCCACGCCCGGCCCGGTCAGGAAAAGCTGCCCGCCGTCGGCCTTGAAGCAGAAGTGCTCCGGCCGCATGGCCAGAGGCAAGTGCACGATGAGTTCGCCCGAGGGCGCCTCCAGCAAGCTGAGCCCTGCCTGGTCGGTGTTTGCCGCCAGCAGCAACTTGCCGTCGGAGCGGAAGCGCACGATGCCTGCGCGCCGCCCGAACTCCCGCGGGCGCTGCGCGCGGCCCGCCTCCAGTTCGACAAAGACCACCGCCCCGGAAGCCAGGCTCACCGCCGCCCGGCGGCCGTCGGGCGAGAGGTCGAAGTCGCGCGGTTCGCCGGGCAGACTGATGCGGGCGATCTGGCGGAAGGCAGGCAGCTCGACGCGGGCCAGTTGGCCGGGATCCCGGCAGAGCACCCACAGCGACTCTCCGTCCGGCGCCAGGCGCATGCCGAGGGCCGAACGCGCCAGCCTGAGCCTGCGCCCCGGCCGGAGTCGAGCCACGTCCAGTTCGTAAAGGGCGCCCGCGTCGTGGCTCAGAGCCCAGACCGCGGTGCGAGCCGGGTGGACCGCCAGCGAATCCGGCGGGCTCTCCAGAGGAATATGGCCGGCCAGGGCGAAGGCGGTCAGATCCACCGCCGCCACCGAGCGGGCCTCCGGGCCGGCAATGAGGGCGTAGCCGGGGAAGCCTGACCCGCGCCGACGCCGGCAGGCCGCCAGAGGGGCCGCGAGCAGCAATGCACGCCTCGAGATCAAGGACTCAGCCCCATTGTAGCCGCGGCGGGCTTCCGGCGGCGTGCAGGCCGATGGCGGACCGGAAATTGATGGGCCGGTTGCCCGTGTGCTAACCTTTTGACGGGAATGAATTTCCGCTCCTTGTTCAGCCTCTTCTCCTCGGATCTGGCCATTGACCTGGGCACGGCCAATACCTTGGTCTACGCCCGGGGCAAGGGCATCGTGGTCAACGAGCCCTCGATCGTGGCCATCAACAAGACCACCGGCGACGTGGAGGCGGTGGGCAAGGAGGCCAAGGAAATGCTCGGGCGCACGCCGGGCAACATCGTGGCGATCCGGCCGATGAAGGACGGGGTGATCGCGGACTTCAAGGTCACCGAGAAGATGCTGAACTACTTCATCCAGAAGGCCCACGGGCGGAAGATGCTGGTCCACCCGCGCATCGTCATCGGCGTGCCCTGCGAGATCACTCAGGTCGAGAAGCGGGCGGTGATTGATTCGGCCTACCGGGCCAAGGCCAGCGAGGTCTACCTGGTCGAGCAGGCCATGGTGGCGGCCATCGGCGCCGGCCTGCCCATCACCCAGGCCTGCGGCAACATGATCGTGGACATCGGCGGGGGCACCACCGATGTGGCGGTGATTTCGCTCTCCGGCATCGTCTATTCCCGCTCGGTGCGGGTGGCGGGCAACGAGATGGACGACGCGATCATGCAGTATTTGAAGCGCAAGTACAACCTGCTGATCGGCGAGCGCACGGCCGAGCAAATCAAGATTCAGATCGGCTCGGCCTACCCGCTGGACAAGCCGCTGACCATGGAAATCAAGGGCCGTAACTTGATCGAGGGCGTGCCCAAGACCATCACCATTGACGACAGCGAGATCCGCGAGGCCCTCTCCGAGTGCGTGGCCACCATCATGAACGCCATCCGGGTGGCGCTCGAGCGCACCCCGCCCGAACTCTCGGCCGATATCAGCGACCGCGGCATCGTGCTCACCGGGGGCGGGGCGTTGCTGAAGAACTTGGATCGCCGCATCCGCGAGGAGACCGGCCTGCCGGTCTCGATCGCCGAGGACCCCCTGGCCTCGGTGGTGCTCGGCACCGGCAGGATGCTGGAGGATTTCAGGCTGCTGCGCAAGATCGCCATTGACTAGAACGCCGGCGGGCCGCGCGCGCCGGGCGGCGAGCGCCCCATGGATTTCTTAAGCCGCTATCGCAACCTCAGCGTCCTGCTGCTGGCCATCTTCGGCCAGCTCTTGCTGCTGGCCTACCAGGTCAAGAGCAACCAGGACGTGCGCCTGATCCGGATCTGGGCGGTGACCGCCGTCACGCCCCTGGCCCGGCTGGTGGACGGGGCGCGCAGCGCGGCCGGCGGCGCCCTGGAAAACTACTTCCTGCTACGCAACGCGGTCGAGGAGAACCGGCGCCTGCGGGAGGAGGTGGGCCGGTTGAAGCTGGAGAACCAGTATCTGAAATCCGAGCTGGCCACCGCCGATCGAGCCCGCGCGCTGAGCGTCTTCCAGGCGCGCAGCCCCTCGCGCACCATCGCCGCGCGAGTGATCGGGGCGGGTGTGGGCGCCACCTCGCGGGTGGTCTTCGTGGATCGCGGCTCGACCAGCGGCGTCATGCGGGGCATGGCGGTGATCACCCCGGACGGCATCGTGGGCAAGGTGGTGGCGGTCTTCCCCACCGCCTCGCAAGTTCAGCTCATCACGGATCCGACCTTCGCCGCGGGCGTGATCTCGGAGAGGCACCGGGTACGGGGAGCCCTCAAAGGCCAGGGGCACGGCGCCTGCCGGGTGGAGTACGTGCAGACCGAAGAGAAAGTCGAGGTGGGCGAGTGGTTCTACACCTCAGGCGACGACCGGGTGTTCCCGCGCGGGCTGCCGGCCGGCGTCGTCACGGCAGTGCGCAACGGCAATCCGTTCAAGGAAATCTTCCTCGCGCCGAGCGGCATTCAGGGCGGCTTGGAGGAGGTGCTGATCGTGCTGGAAGGGGTGCATCAGGCGCTGCCGGGCTCGCCGCGGGCCGACTCCGGCATGTACCTGCTGGCGCCTCCGGCCGAACCCGAGGCTCCGGGCGCCTCGACCCTGCGCGGGCCGGCCACCGACGCCGACCGGCTGCGCGAGCGCTACCAGGCCATTGGCGCGGCCCAAGGCCACAAGTTCGGAGAAGGAGCGCCGGGCTCGAGGCCGCCCAATTTCAACCTGGATCCTTCCCAGGCCCCTGCCCGGCCCGCTGAGCCGCCCGCCGCCCCCGCGCCCAAGCCGTAGCCTTCGGGCGCCGCTACACCGTGCAGATCTCCACCGCCTGCCGCAGGGATTCCAGAGGGTCCCGCCGGGGGACGAATTCGTGGGCCAGGAAGCCCTGGAAGCCCAGGTCCGCGATGGCCCGGGCGATGGCGCGGTAGTTCAGCTCCTGGGTTTCGTCAATCTCGTTGCGCCCGGGATTGCCCCCGGTGTGGATGTGCGCGATCCACTGGATGTGATTGCGCAAGGTGCGGATGACGTCGCCCTCCATCACCTGCATGTGGTAGATGTCGTAGATCAGCTTGACGCGGGGGGAATTGACCCGGCGGACGACCTCCACGCCCCAGGCCGTGTGGTCGGCCTGGTAGTCCTTGTGATCCACCTTGCTGTTGAGAAGCTCCAGGCAGACGGTCACGCCTTTGTCCTCGGCCAGGGCCTTGACGCGGTTCAATCCGAGGACGCAATTCTCCAAGCCCTCTTCGTCCGGCAGTCCCCGGCGGTTGCCCGAAAAGGTGATGACGTTGGGGACCCCGGCCGCGGCCGCGCGCTCGATGTTCTCGCGCAACTGGCGCTCGATTTTGTCGTGATTCTCCTTGCGATTCAGCCCGTCGGCGATCGTGCCGCCGCCCGGGGCCATCGAGGGCGTCAGCCCGTAGCGGCGGACCGCCGGCCACTCCTCCGGGCCGATCAGGTCAATGCCCTCGATGCCGAGCTGGGCCGCGTTCCGGGCCAGCTCCTCCACGCTCCACTTCTGAAAGCACCAGCGCGCCACCGCCTGCTTGAGGCGTCCCTTGCGCGCCGCCGGCTGTCCCGCCAGAGGCAGACCCGCCGTCAAAGCCATCCAGCACCTCCGTGTCATCATGCTTGTCATGCTAGCAGCGGCCGAGGGGCGCTGCGGGGCAGGCGGTCACCAGCGAGCCGCAAAAAATTCCATCCACGCCAACTGCCCGGCGGCGGGAGACTTACGGCCCCCGGAACCGGCCGCTGCACACGTCTGCTATGCCGATTTCGCAGAACCTGCCAGTATAATCAAACGGCAGCCCACCGGGGCGGATCGCCCCCTGATACCTTAGGGAGCCTCACATCGGCATGAGCCAAGAACTCTCCCCTCGGTTTCTCGAAGACCTTCTCGCCTCGTTGCAGGCGGAGGGCGAAGCGCGCCCGGCCAGGGCGCTGGTCATGGAGGGCGCCTCCGGCCAGTGGCGCGAGGCGCCTGCGGAGACCCCCTGGCGCATCCACCGGCCCGGCGATCTGGAGGACAACCAGATCCTGGCTCTGATCCAGGCGGGCGCTTGGAAGCTGGCCTTCCCGGCCCGCTACGGCTTCGCGCTGAGTTGGCTGGGTGAAGCGGCGCCGGGCAAGTTCGCGGGGCACTTGGGCGTTCCTGTCGAGGGCGGCGCGGAGGCCAGGCTGGAAGTCTCCGCCGAAGACGCCCTGTTGTGCCTGATCCGGCGCGAGGAAGGCGAGCGCCTGCGAATGAGCCTGCACCGCAGCCGCCGGTCGGAGGCAGGATGGTCGGTGCGGGCCGCCGCGAGCGCCCGCGTCGAGGTGGGGCCGGAGGAGCGCGAGCTGCTGGCCGCCCTCCTGGAGGCGCATCCCTGGCAATGGCTGGAGGCGTTCCTGCGCCAGGCGACCCGGGGCCGGGCGGATCAGGGTGTGGTTCGCCTGCTCGAGCTGTGGAACAACCTGGATGCTCGCGCCGCGGCCGCCATCTGGAGCGCCGCCGGCGACGTGGCTGCCCTGAAAGCGCTGGGCGCCTGGATCCACCGGCTGGCGCAGGCTTCCGATCCGCGGGCTCTCGGTGAGCTGCTCGCGCGCCAGGCGCTCCCGGCGGGTTCCCCCGGGGAGGCCTGGATCGAGGCGGTGGCCGGCCCCCTGCTCGGTGTCCTGCTCGATCAGCGCGCCTTCGAGCGCCTGCATGCCGCCGCCCAGGCGGCCGATCGCCTGTTGAGCGAGGAGTCCCTGCGGCAGACCCTGGCCGAATTGAAGCGCCGGGCGGACGAACAAGCGGCCCAGGCGCTGGCCGGAGCCATCCCGGAGAGCGTCCGCCGATTCGCCGCCGAAGTGGGCGGCAAGGCGCTGGAGGCGCTCGGGAACAAGTATTCGGCCGAGCTGAGCTACGCGGCCGGGACTTGGAGCGCCGATACGGCCTGGCTGGATTGCTCGTTCGATTTTTCCGAAGCCGGGCTGAAGGCGTACCGCGCCGCACTGGGAGGCGATCTGACGGCCGCCTTGACGGAAGGCGAACCGCACGTCCGGTTGCATTTGGGCCTGCTGACTCACGGCCTGCGGCGGCACAGCCGCCTCGAGCTGGCGCTGCCGTTTCTGGACCGCAAGCAGTGGTCTGCGCGGTGGGAGGCGCTGGCCCAGGTGCGAATCGAGCCCACCCTGGACGGCCGCCTGCTCACCTACACCCTGGCAGCGTCCGACGAACTGGGGCGGAACCAGACGGCCCGAAGCGCCATGAACCTGTGCGCCGCTTTCGTGCTGCGGCCGGGCGATCGGGATACTCGCTTCAGCCTGAGCTGGTCGGACCGGCGAAGCCTGACGCCCGCCCAGGCCCGTTCGGCGCTGCCCGCCTTGCTCAAGGCCTACCGCCTGGAAGCCGCCTGGGAGTGGCTGGCGGCGGCGCCGGCCGACGCCCGGGAGATCCGGACCGAGCTGACGCTGACGGTCCCGGGCGAGATGGCGGCCGCCTGGTTGCAAGCGCCCGTCGAGCGCAGCCCGGACTACGGCCCGGTCTACACCGAAGTCTCGGTGGCGGTCCAGCAGGCCCTGCGCCGCTGGCTGCCGCACGTCTATTTCAGCGATCTGTCCCGCTATGACACTCTGGGCGCGGCCTACCCCTTGGTGGTGTACCAATGCACCTTGCCTTTCCGTAGCAAGGCGAAGAACGAGTTCGCCTACGACGTCATGAGCGCCGAGAGCGTGGCGGTGGCGCGGCGCTCGACGAGCTGGGCGCTGGCGGGCGAGCTGGCCCGCATCGAACAGTTGCTTTTGGAGGCGGGCAAACCCGAGACCGCCCGGTTTTACCGCCCCACGCGCAAGGACGTCATCCTGGCCGGCATCGAGCGCGCGCCGCGGTTGTTCAACGCCTTGTTGGTGGCGGATGCGCTCTTCATTGACCATCTGATCCGCCTGGGGGTGCGCGCCGGAGGGTTGCGCCGGGCCCTGGAGCGGGAGCCGCAGCGCGCCCTGCGCGAGCTGGCTCGGTTCGGCGAGGAGTTCGTCAAGACCTTCCACCGTTGGTTGAGGCGCCTTTACGGCGGGGAGGATTTCAGCAGCTTCGGGCCGCTGATCCTGGTGGAGGCTACCGGGGCGTTGAACCGGGCGCTGGGGGCGGACGGCGGCGTTGCGGGCCTGCTGCGCCTGACGATCCACCGCCCCGAGGGCGCGCCGCTGGAGCGCGTGTTCCCGAGCGCGGACTATCGGATCTGAAGGCCACAGCGCCGCGCCCGGCGGCGCGGGCGGTTATAATTGACCGCACGGAGGAACGATGCGCCGCAGAATCTTGCTGTGCGGTCTGCCGCTCGTGGGCGCCGCCTTGTTGCTCTCCCGGCAAGCGCCCGCCGGGGACCCTCGACTTCAAGCCGCCTCTCGCCAGGAGCGAAACGGATGGATCTTCGTGCATCTGGAAGGGTCGCCCGAGCAGGTGGGCTTTCAGCACGGCTACCTGCTGGCGCCGGAGATCGCGGAAGCCCAGAAGGTCATCGCCCTGGTGCTGGAGCGCGACACCAAACAGCCCTGGAGCTTCTTTCGCGAAGCGGCCCGCACGGTGTTTTGGCCGCGGGTGGAGGAGGAATACCGGCGCGAGCTGAACGGCATCGTCGAGGGTTTGCAGGCTCGGGGCGTGTCCCTGGATGTTTGGGATGTTACGGCGCTCAACGGCTTTCTGGAGTTCTCGCCCTACTACATCCAGTGGTGGGAGAAGCGCCAGGGCCGCCCTGCGGCGGCGCGCAGCCGGGAGAGTTGCAGCGCCTTCGTGGCCACCGGCAGCTATACGCGCGACGGCCGTCCCGTCATCGGGCATAACGCCTGGACCGGCTACCTGGAGGGCCAGCGCTGGAACATCATCTTCGATTTGGTTCCGGCCCGCGGCCACCGCATCCTGATGGACGGCTTCCCCGGCTTGATCCACAGCGCCGACGACTTCGGAATCAACGCGGCCGGCATCATGATCACCGAGACCACCATCAGCCAGTTCCACGGCTACGATCCCAAAGGCATCCCCGAGTTCGTGCGGGCCCGCAAGGCCATGCAATACGCCGCCTCGATTGACGACTTCGCCCGCCTCATGCGCCAGGGCAACAACGGCGGTTACGCCAACAACTGGCTGGTGGCCGATCGCAAAACGGGCGAAATCGCCAGCCTCGAGCTGGGTCTGAAGAACGTGACGCTCCAGCGCACGCGCGACGGCTACTTCGTGGGGGCCAATTTTCCGGTGAATGAGAAGCTGGCCCGCGAGGAGACCGATTTCGACGGGAAGAATCCCGCCCTCAGCCCCAATGCGCGGCGCCTGCGCTGGGAGCAGCTCATGCGGGAGCACAAGGGCCGCATTGACGTGGCCGCCGCCCAGCGCTTCCTCTCGGATCACTTCGACGCCTTCGCCGGCAAGGAGCAGCCCAACGAGCGCACCTTGTGCGGGCACATCGAGCTTTCGCCCCGCGGCGTCGAACCCTGGCAGCCGCCCTTCGCGCCGGCCGGTGCGGTGCAGGCCAAGGCCACCGACGCCACCCGGGCCCAGCGCATGGCGCTTACCGCCTCCATGGGTCACTCCTGCGGGCTGGACTTCATCGCCGCCGAGCACCTGCGGCGCTATCCGCAGTTCGACTGGCAGAAGCCCTATCTGCGCGACTTGAAGTCGCATCCCTGGACCGAATTCAGCGCCCTGCGCTGAGGAGGCGCGGCCGGTAAGTTTTACCTGCCTGGAAGCGGGCCGCCGGGCAGTTCTTACGTGCTCCGACCTCGGGCCTGGCGGGGCCCCGGTTTGTTCTCAGCAGGTTACGGCGGCCGGGCGATCGGCCCGCAACCTGCTCTCCTCAGGGTCGAGGAGGTTCCGTGAGAGCGTCGCTATCCATCCGAGCGGCCGGCGCGGTGAAGGCGGCCTTGCTGGCGACCGGGTGCGCTACGAAGCGCTACGTGCGCGACCAGATCAGCCCCGTCCAGCAACGCACCGAAGAGCTGGCCCGCAAGAATCAGGAGGCCCTGGAGCAGATCGCGCAGCTCGATGAGAAGACCTCCCGCGGGCTGTCGCGCGTCGAGGAGCGGGCCCTGGGCGCCGAGAATCGCGCCACGCAGGCCGGCCGCAGCGCCGAAGAGGCCCGGCAGGCTGCCGACCAGGCCGCCCGGCTCGCTCAGAACGCGCGCCGCCTGGGCGAAGAAAACCAGGGACGGCTGGGCGAGGTCACGACGTACTTGGAGAACGTGGATAAGTACCGCCTCCAGACGCAGGAGACCATTCTGTTCGGATTCAACCGCAGCACGCTCACGCCCGAGGCTCGCCGCAAGCTGGACGCCCTGCTGGCCGGCCTGGGCCGCAGCGAGCGTTACGTTCTGGAAGTTGCCGGCTACGCGGACCCCTCCGGCCCGCAGGATTACAACCTGGCTCTGAGCCGGCGGCGCGCCGACGCCGTTGTGCGTTACCTGGTCAGCCACGAGGTGCCTTTGCGCAAGATTCACGTCGTGGGCCTGGGCGAGAGCTCGATCGGCGAGGGAAACGGCAAGCCCGGACCGGCCGACCGGCAGGCCGCCCGCCGCGTGGAAATCAAGGTTTACTTGCCGGAAGCGGCCTTGCCGGCCGCCAAGGCGCACACCGAGACGGCGGAGAATCGTCTCGACTGAACGCAGCCTCCACTTCCCGCCGCATACGAGCCGCTCCGCGCGGGGCGGCTCTTTTTTTGTCTGGTGAACTTGCGGCGCCTCCGCGGCGGCTCCGCGGCCCCGCTGGGCCCGGCTCTGCTAGGGCAATTCCTCGAGCAACCTGTCAATCTGCTCCGGGCTGATGTAAAAATGCGGAGAAGCCCGGACCCAGCCCTGCCGGGCGGCCACCACGATCCCGCGGTCTTTCAAGTGCCTGACCACGGCCCGGGAGTCCATGCCATCCTTGCGGAAGGAGACGATGCCCGCACCGGTCGCGGGGCTGCGGGCGCCCAGCAGCTCATAGCCCTTGGCCGCCACCCCCTCGGCCAGCCGATCGCCCAGAGCCTGCACGGCGGCGCCGATCGGCTCGATGCCGATCTCCAGCAGGAATTCGATCGCCGCCCGCAGGCCGAAACAGCCCACCGTGTTGAGGGTGCCGCACTCGTAGCGGCCGGCGTCGGGGCGCAGGGTGAGGTCGCGGTTGCCGTAATCGTCGAAGCGCGCCGCGTTGGTCCAGCCGAACTCGACCGGCTCGATCCGCTCCTGCACTTCGCGCCGGACGAAAAGGATGCCGCAGCCTTCCGGACCCAGTAGCCACTTGTGACCGTCGGCGGCCAGGGCGTCCACCTGGGCGCGGCGCACGTCCAGCGGGAAAGCGCCCAGGCCCTGGATGGCGTCTACAAAGAACAGGCAGCCGTGGCGCCGGCAGAGGCCCCCGATGGCTTCCAGGTCGGCCCGGTAGCCGCTAAGGTACTGCACGAAACTCACGGCCAGCAGTTTGGCCCCGCGGCAGGCCTGCTCGATGGCCTCCAGCGGATCCAGGACCGAGAGTTCCCGCAAGCGCACACCGCGCGCCTCCAGCCGTTTCCAGGGCAGATAGTTGGCCGGGAACTCCTCGCGGAAAACGACGACCTGGTCGCCCGGGCGCCAGTCCAGTCCCATGGCCAGAGTGGCGATCCCCTCGGAGGTGTTCTTGACGATGGCGATCTCCTCGGGCAGCGCGCCGATGAGCCGGGCGGCGGCCAGGCGCAGGCCCTGGTAGGCTTCCAGCCACTGGCTGTAATGGAAAGATCCCCAGCGGCAGGCGTCCTCGGTGAGCCGCTGCATGGCGTCGGCGGCCGGCTTGGCCAGGGGCGCGACGCCGGCGTGATTGAGGTAGATCAGGTTTTCCAGGACCGGGAACTGGTCGGCGTAGGTTTCCCACAGCGGCTTGCGCGCCGGGACCTCCGCCAGGGGCGGATTCTCGTAACCCATCAGAAGAACTATACGTTATTGAGGGTGAGGGCGGCCGGAGGCCGTGGCCGAACCGAGGGGTGATCCGGCCCGGCCGGGGGTATAATGACCGTAGGCGTCGTCCCCGTAGCGGCCCGGGGGCGAGCGGGAGGTGCGCGATGAGGCGACTGCGCAGGATCTTGCCGGTGGCGGCGGCGCTTGCTTTTTTGGCCCCCGCCGAGGGCTTGGCCAAGGACAAGAAGAAGGACCCGGAGGCCATCGGCGAGCGTGACGTCGGCAAGGGCATCAACTTCTATTCGCTCGAGAAGGAGATCGCCCTGGGCAAGGAACTGGCCCAGGAAATCGAGCGCCAGGCCAAGATCATTGACGATCCCGTCATCGCCGAGTACGTCAACCGCGTCGGCCAAAACCTGGTGCGCAACTCCGACGCCAAGGTTCCTTTCACCATCAAGGTGATTGACAGCGACGAGGTGAACGCCTTCGCCTTGCCCGGGGGCTTTTTCTTCGTGAACTCCGGCCTGCTGATGAAAGCGGAGACCGAAGCCGAGCTGGCCGGCGTGATGGCCCATGAAATTGCGCACGTGGCGGCCCGCCACGGCACCCGCCAGGCCACCCGCGGGACCATCGCCAACTACGCCATGATTCCGCTGATTTTCATGGGCGGCTGGACCGGCTACGGCGTGCGGCAAGCGGCCAGCGTGTTGATCCCCATGCAGTTCCTCCAGTTCTCGCGCGCCTTCGAGCGCGAGGCCGACCTGCTGGGCCTGCAATACCTCTACAAGACCGGCTACGATCCCACCGCCTTCGTGGATTTCTTCGAGCGCATCCAGGCGCTGGAGAAGCGCAAACCGGGCACCATGTCCAAGGTCTTCTCCACCCACCCGATGACCGACGACCGGATCAAGGAAGCCCAGAAGAACATCCAGGAGATTCTCAAGGCGAAGCCGGAATACGTCGTCACCACCTCGGAGTTCGATCAGGTCAAGGCGCGCTTGATCGCCATGAACAACCGGCGCAAGCCGGAGGATAAGGACGCCAACCGCCCCCGCCTGCGCAAGGGGCCCGGCGGCGGCCCGGTGGACGCCGAGGACACCAAGGACCGCAAAGACAAGCCCAAGGACGAGGACGAGCGCCCCACGCTGAAGCGGCGGGGCTGAACTCGGAGCCGAGACTCGAGCGGCTCGCGGCGATTGCTCCAGGACGGCCGAGGCGCGACGGGCTGACTAGGGCGCGCTGCGGGCCGGCTTGTAGGCTACGCAATCCACCTCGATCTTGAGACCCGGGGCCATAAAGCCGGCCTGCACGGTGGTGCGGGCGGGCTTGTCCGGGCCGAAGAACTCGGCGTAGACCTCGTTCATGGCGGCGAAGTCGCCGGCGTCGGCCAGATAGACCGTGCATTGGGCCACGTCGCCCGGCGAGGCGCCGCAGCCCTCCAGAATCCGGCGGATGTTTTCCAGCACGAGGCGGGTTTGATGGCGAATGTCGCCCGGGGAAAAGGAGTCGGTTAGGGGATCAATGGGAACCTGACCGGAGATGAACAGGAAATCGCCGGCGCGGACGGCGGGCGAGTAAGGCCCGCGGGGCGCGGGCGCTCCCGGTGGAGTGATTCTCTGGATCATCCAGTCCAATGTACACCGGGAGGGACGGCTCGGTTTGGGGCGGCGTTCAACTTTGCGCGGGGGCGGCTTGTCTCTTGCGGCGTGGCGAGCGAGCGGTCTTGCGGGCGGGCGTCTCGCCGGCGTCGGCCTTGGTTCGGCTGCGGCGAGTCTTGCGGGCCGGCTTGGCGGCAGCGATGGCCTCGGCGAACTGCAAGACGGGCTCGGCGGGAACGACCTCGGCATCGGCCGGGGGATAGAACTCGGCCCCGAGGAAAACCATCAGGCCTTTCTCTTCGTCCGGCTGGATGCGCACCAGCAGTTTGTCCTGCGCGTAGTTCAGCAGCTCGGCGAACTCCTGAAAGCCGTACTGCTTGCAATCGAAGTCGGGATGCTCTTGCGCCACCCAGGCCGCCAGGTCGTCGGCCAGAGCGCCGTTGTCCATCTCCAGGCGGTGGGTCTCCAGCACGTCGCGCAGCAGGGGCAGGGCTTCCTCGGGCTTCAGGGGGGGGCGCTCGGGCTGGGCGGCCGGCTTGCGCTCGATGAAGTAGCGGCCCTCCGCCCCGCTGACGTTGACGTAGCCGGCGGCCTTGAGCTTCTCGACGAAATCGGTGAAGGTGCTGGCGCCGTAAGCTTTCTCGCTGAAGGCGGGGTCGAGCTGGAGCATGGTGGACTTCAGCAGGCCGAGCTGGGGCTTGGCGCCGCGCCGCTCCAGAGCTTGCAAGGCGCGCTCGACCAGAGGCATAGCCTGGCCCAACTCCAGCGGCTCGGGGCGAGGACGCGGCGGCCGGGGCGGACGGGCGGCGGTCTTCTCGCGCTGCTCGCGCACCGGTTCGCTGTCCAGCAGGGACTCGAAGCTGATGAACTCGTGGCAATTCTTCTGGAGGATGGTGCTGGTGAAGGCGCGGCCTCCGACCACGAACACCGTCTTGCCGTACATCTTCAGCTTGTTGACCAGGGGGATGAAGTCGCTGTCGCCGCTGACGATGGCGAAGGCGTTGATGTGATCGTGGGTGAAGGCCATCTCCAGGGCGTCCAGGGCGAGATTGATGTCGGCGCCGTTCTTGTCGCCGCGGGGCGAGATCACCCGCTGGACCATCTGCACGGCGTTCTCGGCCATCTGCCGCTTGGCCTGCTCCTGCCGGCCCCAGTCGGCGTAGGCGAACTTGGCCACGATGTCGCCCCGCTCCTTGAGGGCGTCCAGCACGACGCCCACGTTGAACTCCCCTTTCAGGGTGGATTTCACGCCGATCTCGATGTTGTCGTAGTCAATGAAAACGGCGATTTTCAGTTTGTCTTGCATGGCGCGCCTCCGGGGCGCTGGGTCCGGGCCGGGTTCGGGGCCCTCGGCCGGCTACCTTCAGGATACTCCTTCCGCCCGCCGCTGACACCCGCTCAGGGCAGACTCACCCCGACCCGGGCCAACAGGGTTCCCCGCGCCCTCTCCAGCGCCGCCAGGGCTTTCAGGCAGGCGGCGCGCGCGGCCACCTCGGCCGACTGGGCCTGCGCCAGGTCGCGCTGGTATTGAATCACCAGAAAGGTCGTCGAAGCGCCCACCGAGAGCTTTTCGATCTCGGCCGCCAGGGCCTGCTCCTGGTAACGCCGTTCCTGCTCGGCCGCCTCCAGCGCGGCGCGCGCCTGCTCGAGCGCCAGCAGGACGTTGGCGATTTCCACCCGCACCTGTTTTTCCAGTTGGCGCAGCCGGATTTCCTGCTGGCGAAGGGTGAGGGAATCGCGGGCGTAGTCGGCTTCGGCCGCGCGATTGCGCAAAGGCAGCGACACTTGCACGCCGATCGAGTAGTCGGGGAAGTTCCGGCGCAGCAATTGAGCCAGGGCGCCCCCGTAACCGCCCACCAGCAGGGGATCGGGGGCATGGGGGGCGCCGCCGGGCACGGTGAGAGGATTGATCGCCCCCGCCAGCCCGTTGTTCCGCACCGCGGCCACCAGATCCAGCGAAGGCTTGAGCGCGTTCCGGCTGCCCTCGGCGAGCGCGCGGGCGTTCTCCCATTGCAGGCGCGCCTGCACCAGATCCGGCCGTGACCGCAGGGCCTCTTCCGCCAGCACGTCCGGGCCGGGCAGACTTTCCGGCAGCTCCACCCGCAGGGCTTCGGTGGGGATCAGCCGCAGCGGAGCGAGCTCGGGGCTGTCCACCGTGCGGCGCGAGAGATAGTCCTTCAGGACGTTTTCCTGCTGCCGGACGAGCCCTTCGACCGCGATCAGATCGCGCCGCGTGCGCGCCACCTCGGCTTGAGCGCGCACCACTTCGATCGGCGCCCGGGTTCCGGCCTCCACTTGCGCCTGATTGTCGGCCAGCAGCCGTTCGGCTCGCTCCAGGGCCTGCCGGCGCACGCGAACCTCTTCGCTGAGGCCGGCCAGGTCCCAGTACAGCCGGATCACCGCGGCCACCGTGTTGACGAGTTGCTGCTCCAGCAGCAGGCGCGAGACCTGGCGGTTGTTGCCGGCCACGCGAATGAAGCGGGAGTTCAAGGCTCGCCCGAAGCCGCGCAGCAAGGGCTGCATGAACGTGAGCCCGAAGCTCGAGCTGTTGTAGGGGTTCAGGTCGTAACGGCGGTGGTTGATGCTCTGGTGCAGGCTGTCCCAGCCGAGGGTCATCTCGCCGCCGGTCAGGAATCCCATTTGCAGGCCGAGGCCGCCGGAAGCGGTGTCGGAGAGCAGGGCGCTGGTTCCGACTGTAAAGGAGTTCAGTTGGGGCGCCGACTGGTGGCTGCGGCTCAGTTTGCCGGCCAGAACAGGATCCAAAGACGGCGGCAGCTTGCCGGTGCTGATGGGCGTGGGGCCGGCGATGGAAAGATTGGATTCCGATCCTGCGCTGAAGGGGGCGGCCAGCGGGTCGCCGCCGGCGGCGCTGCGCGGCCCTTCGCGCACGGTCATGGGAATTCCGCGGAGGACGGCGCCCGCGCGGGCCCGTTTGTATTCGGTCTCCGCGATGGCCGGGCCCAATCGTTGCAGCTCGACGTCCAGATTATTTTCCAGCGCCAGCGTAATGGCATCCTGCAAAGTCAGATGGACGAGGTTGCCGCGCGCCAGCGAGCGCAGCGTGCGGCGATCCTCCCACGGTTGCGCGCCCAGGCAGCCTGCCAGCGCGACGAGCGCGATGAGCGGCCTCACGGGCGGTCTCCTTGTTGTTGCCGGCCGCCTTTGGGGGGCGTACTCACGCGCACTTTCACGCCCGGGCGGATTTCATCGGACAGGTTGGTGACGATTTTCTGGCCGGCCTGCAAGCCGCTCAAGACCTCGACCTGGGCGCCGAAGTCGCGGCCCAGGCGCACCTGCGTGAACCGCACCGTGCGGTCGGGACCGAGCACCGCCGCCAGCGGGCCTCGTTCCGTGTTCCGGTAAGCGCTGGCCGGGATGAGCAAGGGCGGCTGTGCGCGTTGCAAGCGAAAGCGAACTGTGGCGTACATGCCGGGCAACAGAACGCCCGCCGGGTTGTCCACCAGGATCTCGGTGAGCAGGGTGCGCGAGGTGGGGTCCAGCGCGTTCGCGGTGCGGGTCACCCGGCCGGGGAAACGGCGTCCGGCCAGTTGCTCGATTTCGACCTCGCAAGCGAGGCCCCTCCGGATGTCCGCAGCCTCGGACTGGGGCACGCTGACGTGGACCCGCAAGGGGTGGATTTGCGCCAGCCGGTACATCTCGCGCACGGCGGCGCTGCTGCCGGCCGTGACCAGCGCGCCCACGTCCACATTGCGGGCCGTGATCACTCCGGCGAAGGGAGCGCGCACCTGGCGAAAATTCCGCAGCTCGCGGAGGCGCTGAAGAGCGGCTTCGGCGGCTGCGACCGCCTCGCGCGCCGCCCGCAGGTTGGCTTCCGCAGCCGCCCCGTCGGCCTTGCGCGCCAGCCAGGCGGCCTGCTTCTCGTCGCCCTCCTGTTTGGAGAGCACCCCCTTGGCCACCAGAGTCTGCCAGCGCTGCGCAGTGACTTCGGCCAGTTCCAGGTTGGCTCGAGCCTGCATCAGGGCGGCTTCCGCTTGCGCGGCCGCGGAACGCGAGCGGCGCAGCGTAGCCTCCGCTTCCAGAATCTGCTGGTCGAGTTCGGGTGATTCGATTTCGGCCAGGAGCTGGCCGGCTTGCACCCGGTCTCCCATGTCGGCCAGCCGGCGCCGCACGTAGCCGTCGGCCCGGGCGTAAACGGGCGTTTCAACCAGGGCCTGCACGGCGCCCGGCAAGCTCAGCTCGAACAGGGAGGGGGCGGTCTTCACCTCCGCCACCACCGCCACGGGCAATGCCTGGCCGGCTTGCCCGGCGGCCGCCGCCAGCCGTTTGGCGCGTGCCTGGCGCGGCCAGTAGCCCAGAGCGAACAGCCCGGCAAGCGCCGCCGGCAGCACGATCCACCAGAGAATCGCCCGTGCGCGGCGCCGCGCCAGGCCTGGCTCGGGCACGGGAGGGGAAGATTGAGCGGCGATTTTCATTCCAGCAACTCCCAATCCGGTTCCCGCGGCGCTTCCTTCTGCCGGCTGCGGAAGGAGCTATAGGCCACGGGTACGAAAAACAGCGTAGCGAACGTCGCCACCGCCAGGCCGCCGATGACCGCGCGCCCGATGGGCGCATTCTGCTCGCCGCCTTCGCCTAACCCCAGCGACATAGGCAGCATGCCCAGGATCATGGCCAGCGCCGTCATCAGAACCGGCCGCAATCGGATCACCCCCGCGCTTAACGCCGCCTGCGTCGCGTCCATCCCTTGGGCGCGCTGCTGGTTGGCGAAAGTCACCAGCAGGATGCTGTTGGCCGTCGCCACCCCGATGCTCATGATCGCGCCCATGAGCGACGGCACGCTGATCGTGGTCTGGGTGAGGTAAAGCGCCCAGACGATGCCGGACAGGGCCCCCGGCAAGGCGAGCAGGATGATGAAGGGATCCAGCCAGCTCTGGAAGTTCACGACCATGATCAAGTAAACCAGCAAGACCGCCAGCACCAGGCCGCCGGCCAGCCCGCGGAAGGATTCGCGCATGGTCTGGATCTGCCCGCGCACCTGGATGAAGCTTCCCCGCGGAAGCTTGGGCCGCACCTGCTCGACGATGCGGTCCACCTCGCGCGCCACGCTGCCCAAATCGCGATCCTGAACGTCCGCGTAGACGTCCAAAACCGGCTGCACGTTGTGGTGGCTGATGGCCTGGCTGGTCAGGCCCCGCTCGACCTCAACCAGGTTGCCCAGCAGTTGGGGCGTTGCGCTGCGCGCGGCCGCCAGCGGCGTGGAATGCAGCGCCTCCATCGAATCCACCCGATGTTCCGGCGTCTGCACGGCGATGAGATAGCTCACCCCGGTGGCCGGATGCAACCAGTAGTTGGGGGAAACCTGCCCGCTGGAGCTCAGTGAGACCAGGACGCTGCTGGCCACATCGCGCTGCGTCAAGCCCATCTGGCTGGCGCGGGCGCGGTCCACGTTGACGCGCAAGGCGGGGGCATCCAGCACCTGATGCAGGCGCAGATCCACCACGCCCGGAACGCCGCGCAACTGCCTCTCGATTTCGCGCGCGATCCGGTGGTTGGCGCTGACGTTGCGGCCAATCACCTGGATATCAATCGGGGCGGGGATGCCGAAGTTCAGGATCTGGCTCACCATATCGGCGGACCGGAAGAAGAAAGTCATTTCGGGGAAGCCGGCGGGCAGCTCTTCGCGCAGGCGACGCGCGTACTCCCAGGTCTCGCCGCGTTTGCGGGCCTTCGAGAGCGAAATCAGAATCTCGCCGTCGGATGAGCCGATGGTGGCCGAATCCGTGTAGGCCATGTTGATGGGCAGCACCGGCAGGCCGATGTTGTCCAGGATGGTGTCCAGCTTGGTCGGCGGGATGATCTGGCGGATCCGGTCCTCCACCCGGGCGAACAGTTCCTCGGTGGTTTCCAGGCGAGTGCCCACCGGAGCGCGCACGTGGAGGCGCAACTGGCCGGCGTCCACCCGGGGGAAGAAGTCCTCTCCCAGGGAAGGCGCTAGCGCGAGGGCGCTGCCCACGATCACGGCGTAAGCCGCCAGCACCAGCCGGCGATGAGCCAGCACATAGGCCAGGGCGCGGCCGTAGGCCGATCGCAGCCGCTCGAATCTCTCCTGGAACGCCCGGTGGATCAGGCCCAGCGGGCCGCGACCCCGCGCCCTGTCGGGTTGGGTGCGGGCGCGCAGCTCCGGCCGGAGCAAGGAGCGAGCCATGGTCGGCGCCAGCGTGCGCGACCACACGTAGGAAGCGATCATGGCGAAGACCACCGCCATGGCCAGCGGCTGGAACAGATACTTCGCCGTGCCGCGCAGCAAGATCACCGGCACGAAAACGATCGAAATGGACAGGGCCGAGACCAGCGCCGGAACCGCGATCTCGCTCGCCCCTTCCAGCACGCTGCGGATCATGCTCTTGCCCTGGGCCAGGTGCCGGTGGATGTTCTCCACCGCCACTACCGCCTCGTCCACTAGGATGCCGATGGCCAGCGCCAGGCCGCCCAGCGTCATCACGTTGATGGTTTGACCAAGCAGGTAAAGCAGGATGAGAGAAACCAGAATGGACAGCGGAATCGAGGTCAGAACGATCAGCGTGCTGCGCCAGCTCCCCAAAAACAGCAGGATCATCAGGGTGACGAGCAGGCCGGCCAGCAGGCCCTCGTACAGCACCGCCCGGATGGAGGCGCGCACGAACAGGGATTGATCGAGCAGCAAGCGTACGTCCAGCTCGGGCGGCAGGGTGGAGAGGATGCGGGGCAGCTCGCGCTTGACCCGCTCGACGATCTCCAGCGTGGAGGCCGATCCGGTTTTCAGAACCGAAAGCAACGCGCCGCGGCGGCCGTTCACGCGCACGACATTGGTCTGCACGGCGCCGCCGTCCCGCACCTGGGCCACGTCACGCACGTAGATAGTGGCCGGGCCCTGCTGGCGTACGGGCAGGTTGTTGAGCTCCTCCGCCAGGTCCGGGCTGTTGTTCAGTTGCACGCTGTATTCGCGGTCGCCGATTTTCACCGAGCCCGAGGGCAGGATGGGGCTCTGAACGTTGATGGCGGCCGAGACGTCGGCCGGGGAAAGGCCGCGAGCGTAGAGCGCCTCCGGGTTCAGATCCACCATGATCTGCCGGGCTCGCCCGCCGGCGGGCATCAGGACCGAGGCGCCCTGCACGGTGGCGAGCTGCGTGCGCAGGAAGTTGGCCCCGAGGTCGTAGAGGGCCTGTTCGGAAAGACCCTGGCCGCCCAGTCCGAGCTGCAAGATGGGAACGCTGGCGGCGTTGAAACGGATGATCAGGGGCGGGGTCACGCCGGGCGGCATCTGCCGCGTTACGGTTTGCGAGATGGCGGTCATCTGCGCTACGGCCGCTTCCACCGGCGTGCCGGGATGGAAAAAGACCTTGATCACTCCCAGCCCGGTCAGCGACTGCGATTCCATATGCTCGATGTCGCTGACGGTGGTGGTCAGCGATCGCTCCGACAGCACCGTGATGCGCCGCTCCATTTCTTCGGCCGAGAGGCCGCGGTACTGCCAGATCGCGCTGACTACAGGGATGTTGATTTCCGGCAGAATGTCGGTGGGCGTACGCTCAATGGCGATGGCGCCCAGGACCGCCGCCAGAATCGCGGCCACCACGAAGCTGTACGGCCGCCGCAGCGCAAGCTTGACGATCCACAAGGGATTGCATCCTCTGGGCGGCTGGCGGCCGCCGCCCGATCAGTCGCCGGCCACTTCGACGCCCAGCAGCTCGCAAGCTTTCTCCGCGACCTGCCGGATGCGCTCCTCGGTCACCGGCGTTTCGCCCTTGACCATGCCAAGGTCGGTGACCCGCAGGTGGATGAAGTCGTCGAAGCCGGCCTTTTCCAGGACGCGCCGCGAGCAGTCCGAGTCGCAGCCGTCAATCGCCATCAGCAGCAGGCCCTTCTTGACGTTCTCGGTGATGAATTCCACGCCCGCCGCGATGCCGGCCAGACAGGACATGCGGGCCACTCGCTCCCGGTTGAGCCAGCGGGCTGCGCGGTCGCCGATTTCCGCCGTGTCCGCCACGCCCGAGCAGCACAGAACAACATTGGGCGCTGCGCTGCCGCAACCGCATGAGCTCTTGGGTCGGATTTTCATCGTCGTTACCTTGCCTCCTTTGAAACAGCAATTCCTCAGTGCCCGCCCGCCGGGGCCGTCTCCCGGCAACGAGCCTGCTCGGCTTCCCTCTGGGCTTCGGCAATCAGCTTCCGGAGCGTGACTTTGAATTCCTCCAAAGGCGGGAAGCTGATCGCCTCCGACGGGCAAATCTTGGCGCAGGCGTCGCAGCCCACTACGCAGTTATTGGGGCGCGCGACGACGGGCACGCCCAGGGCTTCATCCCAGTCGAAAACGTCGTTCTTGCAAAATTCGATGCACTCGCGGTCGTGAATGCAGGCGTCGTAGTTGATGGTCGGAAACCAGGGGATCTTCTCCCGCGGCACTTTGAGCTTGGCGTTCATCGCTGCCCTCGTCAGTGTGCGTCCGCCGGGGTTTGCGAGCAACTGCACGCGCCCATCAGCTCCTCGGGGGTGAGCTCCTTGCCGACATCTTCTTTGCGGAGGAGCTCCGCCACCTTTTCCCGGATGCGCTCCAGCACGCCTTCGTTATTGGTCATGCGAATGTCCACAGGGATGAACCGCTCGGGCGGAAAGCCGGTCTGCCGGAGGATCTTGCGAAAGAGCTTGTCCTGAGCGTTGGGAGCGCAGGCGGCGCTGATGACGTAGGTGTCGGCGTCGGCGCTGCGCAGGATGTCCGCCAGGCACTGGTTGCCGCCCTGCCCGCAGGTCTGCGGGTGCAAGGCGACGTAGGTGACTTCCAGTTCGCTTTCGACCTGGAAGGGCAGAGTGTTGAAATCGGTGTCTTTGAAGGAATCACAAAGACCTTTGCAGTTACACATGAGGACCTTGATTTTCATGGGACTCTCCTGGTTGAATCGGAATCTTTGCGGCAACCAAAGGCTGCGAGGCGCCCCCAGGGCAGCAGACGCCGGGTAGCTCGGCGCGGCGGCGCAGGTCCTCGCGGCAGAGGTCCTGAGTGAGGAGGACCTGGCGCAGGCAGGACTTCAGGGGCGCGAGCAATTCATGATTGGGGAGCAGCGAGTACTGGACCCTGGCGCCCTGCCTCTTGTCAAGGACAATGCCGGCGCCGCGCAAGTAAGCCAGATGGCGCGAGAGCAGGGGTTGAGGCAGGCCGAGAATCGTCTCCATCTCGCAAACGCACAGGGAGCCTTCCAGCAGGAGGTTGACGATCCGGAGGCGCGTGGGATCGGCGAGGGCTTTGAAGAGGTGAGTGAGGGGGCGCACGTCGTGCCTCTATACGGATATTCGCATAGACGGCCAGAAATGTCAACCCCCGCTTGACCAGCTCCACCACATCCTGCTAATCTGCTGATTTCCGCCTTTGATTTGCCGATGGGCCAAGCAGCCAAGCAAGCCCCCGGAATCCCGCCCTCGCCCAAGCTCCAGCGCACGGCCCAGATCGCCAAGGCCCTGGCTCACCCCTCACGCCTGCTCATGCTGCTGGAGCTGCTGGCTGCCGGCGAACGCTGCGTCTGCGAGCTGGCGGCCTTGGTCGGCGCAGACATCTCCACGGTTTCCCGCCACCTGGCTGTCTTGCGGGTAGCGGGGCTGGTCCGTGACCGCAAGCAGGGCCAGCAAGTCTTCTACAGCCTTCGCAATCCCGAAGTCCGGCTGCTGTTGGGCGCCGCGGATCAATTGTTGGAGGCGGTCGTCCGAGAGCAGCAGAGTGCGCTGGGTGCGGGCTCGGGCGGGCTGGGCGATTTTTCAGGAGGTCATTAGCCTATGGAGCTTCGAGTCTTGGGTCCCGGTTGCATGAACTGCCAGAAGCTGGCGGCCAATGCAGAGGCCGCGGCCCGGGAGCTCGGCGTCGAGTATCGGCTCGAGAAAGTAACCGACTTCGCCGCCATCCTGAGCCACGGCGTGCGGCGCACGCCGGCGCTGGCCGTGAACGGCAAGGTGGTGGTCCAGGGCCGGGTGCCCGGTGCGGACGAGATCATGTCGCTTTTGGCGCAGGAGATGGTATGAAGGGAGCCCTCCGCCTGGGGTTGCTGGCCTTCCTGGCCGCCAGCCTGATCACCTTGGTTCTCAAGGAGGCGCGGCGCAGCCAGTCACCCGCGGCGCAGGTCATGGCGGCGCCGCAGGGGGCTCCTCCGCCCGAGGCCGCCGGCGCCGGAACTGAAGCCCCGCAGCCCACGCCCAAAGATGCCGCCGCCGGCGACGAAGCCCGCCCTGGCCCGGTGGAATCGAGGCAGCCGGCCCCGGCCGCGTCGCCCTCAGCGGCCCCTCGGGCCGAGGGTCATGATAAGATCGTCGTCTATTACTTTTACACCACCATCCGCTGCCCCACCTGCCGGCGGATCGAGGCTCTTGCCGAGGAAGCTTTGCGCGCCGGCTTTGCTCAGGCCCTGTCGCGGGGCGTGCTGGAATGGCACGCCGTCAACGTCCAGCTTCCGCAGCACCGGCATTACGTCTACGACTACCAGCTCTACGCAAAGTCCTTGATCGTAGCCCGATTCCGGGCGGGCAGGCAGGTGGAGTGGAAGAACCTGGCCCGGATCTGGGAGCTGGTCTGGGACGGGCCGGCCTTTCTGAAGTACGTGCAGCGCGAGGTGGGCGACTATCTGAGGAGCCTGTGATGGAAGGCGGCGCCCTGGCCGGAGCGGCCGCACTGTGGTTAGGGGTCCTGACCTCGATCAGTCCTTGCCCGCTGGCGACGAACCTGGCTGCCATCTCTTACCTTGTGAAAACGCTGTCGCAGCCATGGCGCGTGCTGGCCAGAGGAGCGCTGTACACGTTGGGACGCGTGCTGAGCTACAGCGCGCTGGCGGGATTATTGATCGCCGGCGCGCTGTCGGCGCCCCAGGTTTCCCGGTTTTTACAGACTTACCTGAACAAGCTGCTGGGTCCGCTGCTGGTTCTGGTGGGCATGTTTCTGCTCGGGCTGATCGAGCTGAACTTTTCCTGGCCGGCGGTAGGCACCCGGCTGGAGGATCGGCTGCGGGATTGGGGCGCGGCAGGCGCCGTCCTGCTAGGTATGCTGTTCGCCCTTTCTTTCTGCCCGGTCTCGGCCGCCTTGTTCTTCGGCAGTTTGGTCCCGCTGGCTTTGGGGCGCCAGTCGGCGGTAACGCTGCCTGCTTTGTACGGCGTCGGGACCGGCTTGCCGGTGTTGCTGTTTGCCCTGCTGATTGGCGCCGGGGCCCAGTCGGCGGCGCGCGCCTTCAACCGGCTGGCGCAAGTGGAACGATGGGCGCGCCGGGGAACAGGCGCGGTGTTCCTGGCCGTGGGGGCCTATTTTTGCTTGCTGTACATCTTTGAGGTTTTTGGGTGAAGAGGGTAGTTGCTCGCGCAAGCGGGGGCGCCGGCGGCGGGGTATGCTGAAAGAGGCGGGCACGGCAGACTCCCATGTTGCAATTGCACGGCATCGAGCTGAGCGCAGGCGGCAAGGCCATTCTGCACGGGGTGAACCTTCAGGTGCGCGAGGCGGAGATCCACAGCGTCCTGGGGGCGAACGGCACCGGCAAATCCACGCTGGCGGCGGTGATCATGGGCTTGAGCGGGTACCGGCCGACGGCGGGACGCATTCTTTTCCGGGGCGAGGACATCACCGATCTGCCGGTCTGGGAGCGCGCGCGGCGCGGCATCACGCTGGCCTGGCAGGAACCGGCCCGCTTCGAGGGCCTCACGGTAGCCGAGTATCTGGATCTGGCGCGCCGCCACAGCGGCAACGGCGAGCCCAGCCCGGCCGAGTGCTTGCGGAAGGTCGGCCTGCTCCCCGAGAGATATTTGCGCCGCGCCGTGGATTCCACGCTCAGCGGCGGCGAGCGAAGGCGCGTCGAGCTGGCTTCGGTGCTGGCGATGAAGCCCCGCCTGGCGATTCTGGACGAACCCGATTCAGGCATTGATCCGCTGGCCATCGAGAACATCGTGGACGTCATCCGCACCCTGTCGCGCAACGGCGCCGCCGTGCTGCTGATCACCCACCACGAGCACGTGGCGGCGGTGGCGGATCGCGCTTCTTCGCTTTGCGGCGGGACGATTCTCAAGACGGGCGATCCGGCGGCGATTGCCCGGTTCTACCGGAACCACTGCCTGGAGTGCCTGCACGTGAACGAACCGAAGGTGGAGGAGGTCGTCGGTGGTTGACAGCGGCCCGGAGCTGGTCGAACTGTCGCAGGCCATGCAGCCGGCGGGGGCCGATCCGGCGGCCTTGCTGCACGCGCGCTTTGCCGGCCTCGCGGTGAGCCACAATCGGATTCTGCGCTCGCGCGGCGCGGACGGCCTGCGGATCGAAGGGGAGGAAACGCCCACGGGCGCCAAAGCGCGCATTACGGTCGCGCCGGGCGTTCAACTGCCCGGCCCCATCCATCTTTGTTTCGGGGTGCTGCCCAAGGAGGGCGTGCAGGAAATTCTCTCCGAATTCGACATCGGCGACGGCGCCAGGGTCAGCTTCCTGGCCCACTGCTCGTTTCCCAACGCCGAGCGCGTGCGGCATCTGATGCAAGCGCGCATCCGGGTGGGCAAGGGCGCGCAGATGGAATACGCCGAGACGCATTACCACGGGCCGCAAGGCGGCGTCGAGGTCCTGCCGGTGGCGCATATCACGGTGGAGGAGGGCGGCCTGTATCGCAGCACGTTCAAGCTGATCGAAGGCGCGGCCGGCGTGGTGAGGCTGGATTATACCGCCGAGCTGGCCGAAGACGCGGTGTGCGAGCTGGACGCCAAGGTGTACGGCAAGGCGCACGACAGCATCGTGGTCAAGGAAACCATTCTGTTGAACGGGGCCAACGCTCGCGGCCTCGCCAAGACGCGCATCGTGGCTTCCGAGCGCTGCGTCAGCGAGGTGATCGGCGAAGTGGTCGGCAACGCGCCCTTCGCACGCGGTCACGTAGACTGCATCGAGATCCTCACCGGTCCGGAGGCCCGCGCCAGCGCAGTGCCCAAACTCCAGGTGAACGATCAGCGCGCCAAGCTCACGCATGAAGCGGCCATCGGGAGCATGGACAAGAAACAGATCGAGACACTGACGGCCCGCGGCCTTTCGGAGGCCGAGGCGGTGGACGTCGTGGTCCGCGGGATGCTGCGCTGAGAGCGGCGAGCCTCAGAGCAGCGCTTTGAAACCGTCCGGGCTGAGTCGCGCCCGCCGGCCTTTCCGGTAAGCGATGTTGGCCAGGTGCGGTCCGGCCACGGCTTGAGCGCCTGTCTCGACCGGGCAGGTGGGATCCTGGCGGGATTTGATGCAGTCCAGGAAGTTCTGCACGTGGGCCTCGACGGGCACGCCCTCCCGCACCTCCAGGACCGGCTTGCGGTTCTCCGGTTTGGCCCAGGGCTCTTTGTAGAGGCGGAAGCCCGCCTCGTCCAGAATCAGGGTTCCGGCGTCGCCCATGTAAGTGATGGACCAGCCGTTGTCGTAAGAATTGCAGTAGTTGAGCGTCCAGGTGCACACGAAGCCCGGGAACTCGAAGACGGCGCAGAAGACCTCCGGGCACTCGGCGCCCGTCATTTTCACCACCTCGCCCCAGCACACCGCCGAGCGGGGCGGCCCGCTGCGGGTGAAGCGCAGCACGCAGTCCATCAGGTGCGTGCCCTGGTCGGTCATGTGGCCGCCCGAGTAGTCCCAGAAGCAGCGCCAGGAGCGGAAGCGCATGGGCTCGAGGGGCCGCTTGGGGGCCTTGCCCAGGAAGCGCTGCCAGTCCAGCTTGCCGGGCAACGGGGAGTTGTTCAGCGGCCGGGCGGTGTTCCAGTTCCACATGGGCTTGACCATGGAGATCTTGCCCAGGGCGCCGTCGGCGATCACCTTTTCGGCCTGCGCGATCACCGGGGCGGAGCGGCGCTGCATGCCGACCTGCACCACGCGCTTGGCCCGGCGGGTGGCCTCGATCATCCGCCGGCTCTCTTCCAGCGAGTGGGACATGGGTTTCTCCAGGTAGGCGTCCTTGCCCGCGGCCAGCGCGTCCAGCAGGTGGGGGCAATGCCAGTGATCGGGCGTGGCGATGATGACGAAGTCCACGCCCGGCTGGGCCAGCAGCTCGTGGTGGTCCGTGCAGCCCTTGGCCTGGGGCGATTCCTTCAGGCCCTCCTGCAAGTTGGGTTCGTAGACGTCGCAGACCGCGACGCACTGCGCGCCCAGCTTCTGGAAGACGCGGTTCAGATACCGGCCCCGGCCGCCCGCGCCGATGAGGCCGTAGCCGAGGCGGTCGTTGGCGCCGAAGGCGCGCCGGGAAACAAACAGGGGTGCGGCGGCCGCCGCCCCGCTCAAGAAGGCTCTACGATTTTGGTCCATGAAGGCTCCTTCCAGGCGCTCCGGCCGGCGCAGGGGCCCTGCGGGAAGCGCCGTTCAGATACTTTGTCACCGCGGGCGCGGCGCCGTCAACCGGCTCACCAGATGTAGCGGGCCGCCTCCCGGCGGCGCTCGTAGCTGTCCAGCACGTGCACCACGCGGATCTTCTTGAGCTTGTCGGAAGGGATCTGGCCGATGGGCAGGTACAGGATGGTGCGTCCCAACCGCCAGGCGATCTGGCGGAAGATCGAACGGGGCGGGCGAGCGGCCACGTAGACGACGTAGCGGTGGATCGAGTAGTCCAGCCCCGCCAGCAGCAGGCGTTCCGGCTTGGTCTCGGCGAAGTCGTAGTCGGGATCGGTCCACACGTCGCTCATGCGCCGGGGCGGCAGGCTCATCAGGAAGCCGCCGTACTCGGCCCGGCCGATGCCCGGTCCCACCAGCCGCTCGAAGGGATTCGTGGAGTAGAACGCCATGTCGGATTCGTTCTGGTGCTCGCCCAGCCAGGTGGTGAGCCAGTGATAGCGGTTTTCGCGGTCCTCATCGAAGATCACCACCAGCGAGCCGACTTCGCCCGCGATCTTGTGGAACTGGCGCACGTAGATCTTGCCTTCGTACCAGTTGCGGATGGTCTCGCGCAGGTCAATGCCGTCCAGTAGCGACGTGGTGAAGGGCTCGCTCCGGCTGCGCTCCTCCGAGAGGATGCTGCGCGCCTTTTGCTTGAGCCGCCGCCCGTAGTCCTCGACTACGATGTCCTCGGGCGGATACGAGCAGATGGCGTTGCCCTGGAACTGGCGAGCCCACTCGCCGGGCTGTTTCTCTTTGGGGCGCCGCTTCAAGCCCGCCGGACGCAGCATCTGTTTGGGTCGCGGGAGGCGGCGGCGCAGCCGGAGCTTGCGGGTGTCCCGCCAGACTTCCTCCCCCGACAAGCGCACGGTCTCCAGGTCGCTGTCCGCCTTTTGGGGCGGATAGCGGTTGGCCGCCTCCCAGACCTCCCAGGCGTAGTTGTCGTCGGCGATCGAACGGGCCGCCACCGCCAGATCGAACAGCCCGGCCGTGAGATCGCCGGCCGCCAGCGCCAGATTGCGCGTGTAGCGGGCCAGCAAGCGGCGCTGCCAGTGCTGGAGCTTCTCGCCCGCGTTCCGGGCGTAGGCGGCTTCCGCCTCTCGCAGCAGGGAAAGCTGCACGCGCGGGCGGTCAATGAGGGACTCCGGCCCCAGCCGTGCGCGGAACTCCTCGTAGCGGTGCTGGAGATAAGGGTATTCCAGCATGATTTCCGCCAGGCAGTCCGGATGGGGATTCACCAGATCCACCCAGAGCAAGGGCGCCCGCCTGGGAGGCGGCTCCTGCGGCATCTCCATGGCGTCCAGCACGGCGTCCAGCAGGTTGAGCGAGAGCACCACGACCACGCGGGCCAGCGGATCGGCCCCTTGCAGCTTCCAGGCCATGCCCGCGGCGTGCTCGGCGATCCGGGCGTCTCGGGGCTGCGGCCAGAGGCGGTAGGCCTCGATGTATTTCTCCAGGCCGATGTGGCGGATGGCGTAAGGGTCGGGATACCGATCGGGCACATGGGGGCGATCGCTCAGGTCGGGATCGGCGAACAGGATCTCGGCCCCCACTTGCAAGCCCGTGCGGATGGCCTCCGTGAAAGGATCGGCCGGCTCGATGGGCAGGTAGACGGCGCTGTCCTCGGCCTGCCGGTCCGGATAAAGCAGCACGCTGATCTCGGGCAGCCGGCGCACCGCCTTCAGGTAGGCGTCCGCCAGCGAGACCGGCAGCTCGACCGCCACCACCCCGGGCCGCTCGCGCAGGATGCGGCGGCGGACCTCGACGGCGAACTCCAGCCGTCCGGGCGCCACCGGCAGGTACAGGAAGCGGCCGCGCCGCAGGCTGGCCGGATCGAAGCCTTCAGGGAGTGGTTCGGACTCGCCGGGCATAGCGCAGCGCTTCCTCGCCCAGGATTTCGAAAATGGCCATCTCCAAGGCCCGCTCGTGCTGCCAGACTTCGGTGGCGGTGCTCTCCAGCTTCATGGCGTAGCGCGCGATGTTGATGCCGTCCCGCACCGTGTATCGCTCGTCGGCCGCATGGGCTTGCTGGAGGAAGTCCGTGACGTATTGCAGGATGCGCTCCTCGCCGAAGGGCAGGTTCTCTTTGAGGATCAGATACTCCTCGTCGCGCTCGGGGAAGTCAATCAGGATCTGGGGCTGGAGGCGGGAGTGAATATACTCGGGCAGATCGAAGGTGGAGGCGTCGTCGTTCATGGTGGTGACCAGCCGGAATTGGGGATGAGCCTTGATCTTCACGCCCGCCACCACGCTCTCGACGTAGCGGCGATTGTCCAGCAGCGGGGCCAGCGAGGCCCAGCTTTTCTCGCTCATGCGGTTGCCTTCGTCGAGGATGGCCACGCCGCCGCGGATCATGGCGGTCACCAGGGGCGAGGCCACGTAGCGCAGTTTGGATTCGCCCTCGATGACCGGCTGCACCAGCAAGTCCTCCGGCCGGGTGTCCACGGTGGCCTGCATGATGTAAACCTCGCGGCCCAGCCGTTTGGCTGCCGCGTAGGCCAGGGTGGTCTTGCCCACGCCCGGCTTGCCGATCAGCCGGGGGTTCATGGGCAGATCTTCCGGGCTGATCACCAGCCAGGCCGCCAGCAGTTGCCGCATGACCTCCTCCTGGCCCACCCAGCGCACCGGGATTTCGTCCGGATGCGCCAGGTGCAGCGGCACGCCGTCTATCTCGACCACCATACGTTAATGATTGTAGCCCCGCCGCCCTCCCCGGGGCGCGCCTCCAGGGTCGGCTGCCGCAATCCTCAGGCGCTGGCGGGCGCCGCCCTCGGCTGCGCGCCCGGCGCGGTTCGCGTTACGCTGGGGGACTTATGAGCGTGGTGATCGAAGGCCGCTATCTGGGGCGCAAGAAGGTCCGCCTGGTCCATGAACCCTCGGGCGTCGAGCTGACGACCGACGCGCCGCGCGACAACCAGGGCGAGGGCTCCGCCTTCTCCCCCACCGATCTGGTGGCGGGCGCGCTGGGCGCGTGCATGATGACCCTCATCGGCATCGTGGCCGAGCGCGAGGGCCTGGAGATCTCCGGCATGCACATGCGGGTGGAGAAGCACATGCGATCCGAGCCCCGCCGCATCGGCCGGCTCGAGGTGACGCTGCACTTACCCGCCGGGCTGGCGCCCGAGCAGCGCCGGCGCCTGGAGGCGGTGGCGCGGTCCTGCCCGGTCTACCGTTCGCTCAGCCCGGAGATTGAGCTCAACGACCGCTTCCTTTACGACCTCTGAGGGGAGGCTCGCCGCCATGCGTTACATTCTCTCCCTGGACGAAGGCACCACCAGCGCGCGGGCCGCGCTCTATGACGCCGAGGGCCGCCGCGTCGCCATGGAATCGGAGCCCATCGAGCCGCTCTACCCGCAGCCCGGCTGGGTCGAGCAGGATCCCGAGCAGATCTGGGAGGCCCAGCTTGCCGCCGCGCGGCGCCTGCTGGAGAGGGCGGGAATCGCCCCCTCCGCGGTCGCCGCCCTGGGCATCACCAACCAGCGCGAGACCACGATCGTCTGGGAGCGATCGAGCGGGCGGCCGCTGGCGCCCGCCATCGTCTGGCAGTGCCGGCGGACGGCGGAGTACTGCGCGCAACTGGCCGATTCGCCGGCCGCTGTCGAAATCACCCGCCGCACGGGCCTGGTGGCGGATCCCTACTTTTCCGCCAGCAAGCTGCGCTGGATCCTGGAGAACGTGCCCGGCGCGCGCCGGCGCGCCGGGGCGGGCGAGCTGCTGTTCGGCACGGTAGACTCGTGGCTGATCTGGAAGCTCACCGGCGGGCGGGCGCACGTCACCGATCCCTCGAACGCCTCGCGCACCATGCTCATGGATCTGGCCTCCGGCGAGTGGGACGAGGCCCTGCTGGAGCTGTTCGACGTCCCCCGGGCCATGCTGCCGCGGATCGTTCCCTCCAGCTCGGCGGCGGGGGTGACGCGGCCCGAGCTGTTGGGCGCCGAAATTCCCATTGCCGGGGTGGCGGGGGACCAGCAGGCCGCCCTGGTGGGGCAGGCCTGTTTCCGCAGCGGCCTGGCCAAAAACACTTACGGCACGGGATGTTTCGCCCTGCTGCACACCGGGGACGCCTTGCCCGCCTCCGCCCACCGCCTGCTGGCCACCCGCGCCGCCTCCACCGACGCGCGCGCGCAGTTCGCCATCGAGGGCAGCGTCTTCATCGCCGGGGCGGCCGTGCAATGGCTGCGCGACCAGCTCGGCCTGATCGCTTCGGCCGCCGAGTCCGAGGCGCTGGCCGCTTCGGTCCCGGATGCGGCCGGCGTCTACCTGGTGCCCGCCTTCGTGGGCCTGGGCGCGCCGCACTGGGATTCGGCCGCGCGCGGGATCCTGACCGGATTGACTCGGGCCGCCGGCCGCGCCCATCTGGCGCGCGCCGCCCTGGAAAGCATCGCCTACCAGACGCGGGATCTGATCCAGGCCATGGAGGCCGACGCCGGCCGCCCCCTGCGCGAGCTGCGCGCCGACGGCGGCGCCGCGGCCAACAATTTCCTGCTCCAATTCCAGGCCGACATTCTGGACCGGCCGATCGTGCGGCCCGTCGAGACCGAGACCACCGCACTGGGCGCCGCTTTTCTGGCCGGCCTGGCGGTCGGCTTCTGGAAGAGCGTCGAGGAGCTGGAAAGCTTCTGGCGCATCGAGCGCGTCTTCGAGCCGCGGATGCCGGCCTCCCGGCGGGAGGCCCTGCTGGAGGGCTGGCGGGCGGCCGTAGCCCGCTGCCGCCTGCGGCCCTGAGGGCGGCGCAGCCTACCAGAAGCTGTGCCCGTGGGGCACCCAACCGGTGAGCACGTAGGCGTACAGCGTCACGATCAGGCCCACGATCAGCGCCAGCAGGATGCTGTGCTTGAGCACGGCGCGGAACAGGTCGCCCTCCTTGCCTTCCTGGCCGGTGGCGGCGCAGGCCACGATGATGGACTGGGCGTCAATCATCTTGCCCATCACGCCGCCGGCGGAGTTGGCCGCCGCCATCAGGACCGGGCTCAGCCCCAGCTTGTTGGCCGTGATCACTTGCAGGCTGCCGAACAGGGCGTTCGAGCCGGCGTCGGTGCCGGTCAGGGCCACGCCCAGCCAGCCGATCAGGGTGCCGAACAGAGGGAACAGGCGGCCGGTGTTGGCCATAGCCAGGCCCATCACCGCATCCATGCCGGAGTAGCGGGTGACGAAGCCCAGCCCGATCATGGCCAGGATGGCCGCCAGGCTGAAGCGCATGCGCCGCAGCGTGCGCAGGAAAACTCTCAGCGTGGCGGCCGGCGACAGCCCCAGGATCGGCCCGGCCGCCAGGCCGGCCAGGAAGGTCGCCGTGCCCACCGCCGAGAGCCAGGCGAAATCGAACAGGGCCGGTTCGGGGTGGGCCTCCCCGACCACCGGCGGCGTGCGGATCACCAGGTTGTGCAGCCAGGGAACCGGATGGCGCCAGGTCGCCGTCTCCAGGAGCCGCTTGACGGGCGGCAGGCCCCAGACGATCACGAACAGGGCGAGCAGCAGAAAGGGCGACCAGGAGTGCAACACTTTCTTGAAGGAATGTTTGGGCGGAACGCTCCCCGCGCCTTCCCCGTCCCAGGGGTACCGCCAGATCCGCCGGGGCCGCCACCGGCGGAAAAACAGCGCCAGGAACAGCAGCGTCAGCATCCCGCCCATCACGTCCACCAGCGCCGCGTCCACGTAGTTCGACCAGAAAAACTGCACCGCCCCGAAACTGGCCCCGCAGGCGATCAGTGCCGGCCAGACCTCCAGCGTCCGGCGCGTGTCCACCTGCCAGCGCACCAGCCAGAAGGGAAGGATCAGCGCGGTCCAGGGCAGGATGCGGCCCGTCATCGCGCTCAGGTCGGCCTCCGGAAGTCCGGTCACCGCCACCAGGGTGCGGATCGGATTGCCCACTCCGCCCCAGGCCACCGGCGCCGTGTTGGCGATCAGGCACAGCACGGCCGCCTGGAAGGGATCAAAGCCGATGCCCGCCATCATCGCTCCGCAGATGGCGACCGGGGCCCCGCCCCCGCCGGCCCCTTCCAGCACCGCGCCGAAGGCGAAAGCGATCAGCAGGATTTGCAGCCGCCGGTCCGCCGTGATGCCGCTGATGGATTCCTGGATCACCTTGAAGTGACCGGTCTCGACCGTCAGTTCGTAGACGAACACGGCCGCCACCAGCGTCCAGGCGATGCGCACCACCGCGTAGAGCAGACCGTGGCCCACCGCCGCCGCCACCATCGGCACGGGCATGCCGAAGACGGTGACGGCCAGCGCCACCGCCGCCAGGAAGGCATAGACCGCCGCCCGCCAGGCAATCGTCTTGCGCACCGCCAGCAGGTAAAACAGCAGGCAGACCGGCAGGGCGGCGGCGGCCGTAGACAGCGGCGCGAAGCCCAGCGGATTGTAATTCTGAACCCAGCTTTCCGCCATGGGAGCGAACCCGGCATGGTATCACGTCCCCCCGCCGCCCTTCAGTACAATATCCTTCGTCATGCAGACCCGATTGCCTACCGCCGCCATCACCGACGAGTTCTCCGCCGACCTGGAGGTCGCCGCCCGCGCCATGGCCGCCGTCGGCATGCGCGGCGCCGAGTTGCGCGTCCTGTTCGGCAAGAACATCCTGGACCTCACTGACGAGGAGGTGGACCGGGCCGCCGAGATCCTCCGCGCCTCGGGCCTCCGGGTCGTCTCCCTGTCCTCGCCCATTTTGAAATGCGTTCTGCCTGGCGGACCGCCCCTCGACACCCGCTTCCAGCACGACGTGTTCGCCTCCCAACACACCTACCAGGACCAGCCGCGCCTGCTCGGCCGCGCCTTCCAGATCGCTCACCGCACCGGCGCCCGCATCATCCGCGTGTTCTCCTACTGGCGCACGGTGGATCCGGAGAAGTGCTTCCAGCCGATCGTCGAGGCGCTCGGCGAGCTGGCCCGGCAGGCCGCTTCCGAGGATCTCGTCATCGGGCTAGAGAACGAACACGCCTGCAACGTTTCCACCGGAGCGGACGTGGCGCGCGTGCTGGCGGCCGTCAATCATCCCAACCTCCAGGTGGTGTGGGATCCGGCCAACGCCTACGTGGCGGGCGAGAATCCTTACCCTGACGGCTTCGCAAAGATCCCGGCGGATCGCATCGCGCACGTGCACGCCAAGGACTGCTACCTGGTGGACGGCAAGCCCCGCTGGGGCGCTCTGGGCTGCTGCGCGCTGGACTGGAAGGGCCAGATCGGCGCTCTGCTGGCTGCCGGCTACCGCGGCTGGGTGAGCCTGGAGACCCACTGGCCCGGCCCGGGCGGCGACAAGCTTCAGGCCAGCATCATCTGCGGCTGGAACCTCCAGCACCTGCTGGCCGCCTGAGCGCGCCCGGGGCTGCGACTCGCGCGGGCGCGTGCTATCCTGAGCTCAATCACGGTCAGGGGGCACGACGATGCGCCCGCGAGTTTTCATCGGCGCGCTGCTGGGCATCGGGCTGCTGGCCTTCCAGGGCCGCTTCCGCGGCTTCCGCGGCGAAGTGGACAACGACGACGCGCCCTTTCCGCCCGACGGCAACGAAAAAACCGAGTTCGTCTTCGCCCGGCTGCGTTATCCCTCGGTGCGCTTCGCCTGGGGCTTCCGCGGCAACTGGGCCACCGATTACTGGAAAGCCGACCGCCAGTTCGTCCAGGGCGTCCGGCGGCTGACCCGCATCCACGTCCGTTCGGTCGAACAGGTGGTGGACCTGGACTCGGACGAGATTTACAACTGGCCGTGGGTCTACGCCGTCGAGGTAGGTCACTGGGACCTGACCGACGCCCAGTGCCGGCGCCTGCGCGACTACCTGCTGCGGGGCGGCTTCCTGATGGTGGACGACTTCCACGGCACCTGGGAGTGGGAGAACTTCATGGCCTCGCTGAGCCGCGTCTTCCCCGACCGGCCCGTGGTGGACCTTGACTCCAAGGACCCCATCTTCCACGTGCTTTACGACCTGGACGAGCGCTTCCAGGTGCCCGGCATCCAGTATTGGTACAGCGGGCGCATCTACGAGAAGGACGGCATCGAGCCGCGCTGGCGCGCCGTCTACGACGATAAAGGGCGCATCATGGTGGCCATCTGCCACAACATGGATCTGGGCGACGCCTGGGAATGGGCCGATCACCCGCGCTATCCGGAACCTTACGCCTCCCTGGCCTACCGCATCGGCATCAACTACATCATCTACGCGATGACGCACTGAGGGCCGGATGTTCGAGCTGCTCTTCAAGTATCCTCCGGCCGCCTTCACCAAGGGAGAACTGGTCTGGCTGGCGCCCTGGCCGTTCGCCTGGGCGGCGGCCGGGCTGCTGCTGGCCGCCGCCTTGCTCGCCGGGCAGATCGGGCGGCAGGCGCAACGGCTGACCCGCCCGCGCCGCCTGGCCTTGTGGCTGCTCCAGGCCGCCTTCCTGGCCCTGCTCCTGCTCGTGGTCCGGCAGCCTGCCCTGAGCGTCACCACGCTGAAGCCCCGGCAGAACATCGTGGCCGTGCTGTTGGACGACTCGCGCAGCATGGCCGTTCGCGAGGCCGCAGGCTTGCGAATCGAGCAGGCGCGGGCCGTGCTGCGCAACGGCCTGCTCGATTCTCTCGGAGCCCGCTTCCAGGTCCGGCTGTATCGCTTCGGCGACCGCCTGACGCGCATCGAGAAGCCCGAGGAGGCCGCCGGCCAGGCGCAGGCCACCCACATCGGCCAGGCGCTCAGCGCTCTGGCGGCCGAAGCCGCCGGCCTGCCGCTGGGCGCCGTCGTGCTGCTCAGCGACGGGGCCGATACGCGCGGCGGCGTCGGGCGCGAGGTGATCGAGCAATTGCGCGCCCGCCGGCTTCCGGTGCACACGCTGGGCTTCGGCCGCGAGCGGTTCGAGCGGGACGTCGAAATGGGCCGGATCGAGCTGCCGGCGCGCGCGCTGCCCGGCGACCGCCTGACTGCGCTGGTCGCCGTCCGGCAGAACGGCTACCGCGGCGCGCGGGTCCGCCTGGCGGTTCGGGAGGGCGGCAAGACGCTGGCCTCGCGCGAAATCAGGCTGGCGGGGCCCGAGCAGACCGAGTGGCTGAGCTTCGCGGCGGGCGCAGCGGGACCGCATCGTCTGGAGTTTCTTCTGGAGCCGCTGGCGGGCGAAGAGAACGCGCGCAACAACGCCCTGGCCCGGCTGCTCCAGGTCGAGGATCTCAAACCGCGCCTGCTGTACATGGAGGGCGAGCCGCGCTGGGAGTTCAAATTCATCCGGCGCGCCGTCGAGGAGGATCCCGCCCTCCGGCTGGTCACCCTGCTGCGCACCACCGAGAACAAGCTCTACCGCCAGGGGATCGCCGATCCCAAAGAGCTCGAGCAGGGTTTCCCGGCCTCGGCCGAAGAGTTGTTCGCCTTCCGCGGCCTCATCCTCGGCAGCCTCGAGAGCGGCTACTTCACCGCCGCACAGCAGGAGCTGATCCGCCAGTTCGCCGACCGGCGGGGCGGGGGCGTGCTCTGGCTGGGAGGCCGCCGCGCGCTGGCCGAGGGCGGCTGGAGCCGGCCGCCGCTGGCCGACCCGCTGCCGGCGATCTTGCCGGCGGGCAAGCAAACCTTCCACCGCGATCGCGCGCGCGTTCGCCTCACCCCCGCCGGCGCGGACAGCCTGATCTGCCGCCTGGAAGAGTCGCCGGAGGCCAATCTGGAGCGCTGGCGCAAACTGCCCGCGCTGGCCGATTATCAAGAAGCCGGCGAGCCCAAGCCGGGCGCCGTCGTTCTGGCTGAACTGGACACGCCCGAGGGGCGGCGCTTGCCTTTGCTGGTCACGCAGAATTACGGCCGCGGCCGCACGGCCCTGTTCGCCACCGGCGGAAGCTGGCGCTGGCAGATGCTTCAGGAGCCGGCCGACCAGAGCCATGAGATCTTCTGGCGGCAGTTGTTGCGCTGGCTGGTGAACGGCGCGCCCGGGCAGGTGAGCGGCTCGACTCCCGCTCCGGTGCTGGAGGACGACTCGCGCGCGATGCTGCGCGCCGAGGTGCGCGACAAGGCCTTCCTGCCGCTGGCGGACGCGCGCGTCGAGGCGCGTATCCTGGGACCGGAGGGGCTGAGCGAAACCGTCGAGTTGCGGCCGCAAGCCGGCGAGCCCGGCCTGTTTCAGGCCGAATGGACTGCCGGCCGGCCCGGGGCTTACTCAGCCGAGATCGCGGCCCGTCGCGGCGAGCAGGAGATCGGGCGCGACCTGGTGCTGTTCCGCCGGGAGGACGGCGTGGCCGAGGACTTCCGCGCCGAACAGAACCGGGAGCTGTTGCGCGCGCTGGCCGAGCAGACCGGCGGGCGCTACTGGCGGCCGGCGGAGGCCGACCGGCTGGCCCGGGAAATCTCCTACTCGGAGGCGGGCATCGGCGTGCGCGAAATGCTGGAGCTCTGGGACATGCCCTTCGTGTTCCTGCTGGCTCTGGCGTTGCGCAGCTCGGAATGGTTGTTGCGGCGCGCCTGGGGGGCGGTATGAGAGGGCTGGCTGCGCTGCTGTGGGCCTTCGGGATGCCGGCCGCCACCCATTACGTTACGCTGGCCGGCCTGGGCGGCGAAGCCGACTACGAGCAGCGCTTCGCCGGCTGGGCCCGTGAGGCGGAAAAGATTCTGGCGGCCGCCGGCGGCGAGGTCAAGACCTACACCCTGTACGGGTCGGAGGCGCGCGCCGCCCGCATTCGCGAGCTGTTCGCGCACCTGGCCCGCCAGGCGCAGGCGCACGACGCGCTGGTCCTGTTGCTGATCGGCCACGGCACGTTCGACGGCTTCGAGTACAAGTTCAATCTACCGGGGCCGGATTTGACCGCCGAGGAATTGGCCGTCTTGCTGGATCGCGTGCCGGCCGCGCGGCAGCTCGTCGTCAACGCCACCAGCGCCAGCGGCGCCTCGCTGGAATGGCTGCGCAAGCCGGGGCGCGTGGTCATCACCGCCACCAAGAGCGGGATGGAAAAGAACGCCACCGTGTTCGCGCGCTATTGGATCGAAGCCTTGCGCGACCCCGCCGCCGATACCGACAAGAACGAAGTGATCTCGGCCCTGGAGGCCTTCCGCTACGCCGACCAAAAGACGGCGAAGTTCTACGAATCGCAAAAGCGGCTGGCCACCGAGCACCCGCTGCTGGAGGACACCGGCAGCGGCCCGGGGGTGCGCGCGCCCTCGCCCGAACAGGGCTCCGGACGCCTGGCGGCCGCCTTCCCCCTGGTGCGCTTCGGCCGTGCCCAGGCCGCCGCGGCCGATCCCGCCCGGAGGGCCTTGCTGGCGCGCAAGGAGGAGCTCGAGCAGCGCATTGACCTGCTCAAGTACCGCAAGGCCGCCATGGAGGCGGGCGAGTATCGCAAGCAGTTGGCCGCGTTGCTCATCGAACTGGCGCGCCTCCAGCAGGAGCTGGACCAATGATCCTGGCGCTGGCGGCGCTCGCGGCGGCGATTCCCTTCCGGCAAGCCGGCCCGGCGGCCGAATGCCTGGCGGCGCGCCACTACGGGCGCGAGGCGGAGGCCGTGACCTGTTTCGAGCGCCTGGCCGCGAGCGCCGATCCTTACGCGCGGGCGGAGGGTTTCTGGGGTCTGACCCGCTACCAGGAGGCGAACGACCAGTTCCGCCTGGCCGCCGCCGAGCGGCCCAAGGATCCGGACCGGAAGGTGCGCTGGGGCCGGCTTCTGCTGGAGCGGTTCAACCCAGGCGAGGCCGCCGAACTGTTCCAGGAAGCGCTGGCGCTGCGCCCGGATCATCCCGGCGCACTGCTGGGCCTGGCTCTGGCGGCCGCCGAACAGTTCGAAAACAGAGCGGTCGAGTTGGCGCGGCGGGCGTTGGAGGCCGACCCCGAGCTGCTCGAGGCCCGCCTGCTTTTGGCTCGCATGGCGTTGGAGGACGGCGACGCCGCCCGGGCGGTTGAGGAGGCCGACCGCGCGCTTCGGCTGTGGCCCGACGCGCTGGAGGCCCTGGCCTTGCACGCCACGGCGGACTGGCTGGCGGACCGCGACCCGGCGCCCTGGCTGGAACGCATCCTGAAAATCAACCCGCGCTACGGGCGGCTCTACGCCCTGGGCGCGCGCTTCCTGGTTTTGAACCGCCGGTACGAGGACGGCATCCGCTTCTACCAGCAGGCCTTGAAGCTCGATCCGAAGCTGTGGGATGCCCGCAGCGAACTGGGCCTGAACCTGATGCGGCTGGGGCGCGACGAGGAGGCGCGGCGCGAACTGGAACTGTGTTACCTCAACGGCCACCGCAACGCCCCTACGGTGAACGCGCTGCGCCTGCTGGACAGCTACAAGAATTTCGTTTTTCTCTCCAGCGGCCGCGTGGTGCTGAAGCTGCACCGCAAGGAGGCGGGCGTCTTCGAGGCGTACTTCCGGGCCGAGGCCGAGCGGGCCCTGGCCGCCTTCGAGCGCAAATACGGCTTTCGCCTGGAGGGGCCGGTGCGGATCGAGGTCTACCCCGATCACGAAGACTTCGCCGTGCGCACCCTGGGCATGCCCGGACTGGGCGCCTTGGGCGTCACCTTCGGCCGCGTGGTGGCCATGGACAGCCCCTCGGCCCGCAAGTCGGGCGCCTTTCACTGGGCGGGCACGCTGTGGCACGAGTTGAATCACGTGGTGGTGCTGGCGGCCGCCAACCACCGCACGCCCCGCTGGTTCACCGAAGGCCTGGCGGTTTACGAGGAATCGCAGGCTTCGCCCGAGTGGGGCGAACGGCTGACCCTCGAGGTGATCGCGGCCATCGCACAGAAGAAGCTGCTGCCGGTGGCGCAACTGGATCGCGGATTCGTGCGGCCCGCCTATCCGGCCCAGGTGGCGGTCTCCTACTATCAGGCCGGCCGGCTGTGCGAATTCATCGCACGGCAGTGGGGCTTCGAAACGCTGCGGCGCATGCTGGAGGCTTTTGCCGGCGGCCGCGACACGCCCGAGGCGATCCGCGCGGCGCTGCGTCTGGAGCCCGAGGAGCTGGACCGGCGATTCCTGGCCTGGCTGGAGGGCCTGACGCGCAAGACGGTCGAGGGCTTCCCGGAGTGGCGCCGGCGCATGGCGCGCCTTCAGGAAGCGGCGCAGGCCGCCCGGCACGAGGAGGTGTTGCGCGAGGGGCCGGCGGCGCGGGACCTGTATCCCGAATACGTCGAGGCGGGCAGCCCTTACGAGCTGCTGGCTCAGGCCCACCTGGCGCGCGGGGACCGGGCGGCGGCTGCCGCCGAGCTGGAGGCCTATGCGCGGGCCGGCGGGCGACAGCCGGCGCTGCTGAAGAAGCTGGCGGAGCTGGAGCGCGAAGCGGACCGCAAGGCGCAGGCGGCGGCGGCGCTCGAGCGGGTCCTGTACATAGACCCGTTGGACGAGGAGACCCATCGCCTGCTGGGCGAGTTGCGGTTGGAGTCGGGCGACCCCGAGGGAGCGATCCGCGAGTTCCGCGCCGCGCTCGAGCTTCAGCCGGTGGACCGGGCCGCGGCCCACTTCCATCTGGCGCGCGCCTGCCGGGCGGCCGGGCGGCTGGAGGAAGCCATGAACCAAGTGCTGGCGGCCCTGGAGGCCGCTCCCGGCTACCGCCCGGCGCAGAAATTGCTTTTGGAATTGAGCCGTTGAAACCACCGACCCCAGGAGGACGCATGGCGAGGGCAGTGCCCATCGAGGCGGCGGAGTTGAGGCAGCGGATCGAGAGGTTCCAGGAGGTGCACCGCGAGATCGTCCGCCAGGTGCGGCGGGTGATCGTGGGGCAGGAGGAGGTCCTCGAACAGGTCTTGATCGCGCTGTTCGTCGGCGGGCACTGCCTGATCACCGGCCTGCCCGGCACGGCCAAGACCCTGCTGGTGCGCACCATCGCGCAGACCCTCGGGCTGGCCTTCAAACGCATCCAGTTCACGCCCGACCTGATGCCCTCCGACATCACCGGCACCGACATCATCGAAGAGGACCCGGCCACCGGCCGCCGCACCTGGACCTTCGTGCCCGGCCCCATCTTCGCCAACGTCCTGCTGGCCGACGAGATCAACCGCACCCCGCCTAAGACCCAATCCGCCTTGCTGGAGGCGATGCAGGAACTCTCTTGCACGGTGCGCGGTAACCATTACAAGCTGCCCGCGCCTTTCTTCGTGCTGGCCACCCAGAATCCCATCGAGCTGGAGGGAACCTACCCCTTGCCCGAGGCCCAGCTCGATCGCTTCCTGTTCAACACCGTGCTCGGTTACCTGAGCGCCGAGGAGGAGATGCAGGTGATTGACCTCACCACCACCACCCACGCCGCCCAGGTCGAGGCGGTCACCAACGCCCAGGAGATCCTGGATTTCCAGCAGCTCGTGCGCATGGCGCCCATCGCCGATTCGGTGGCCCGCTACGCGGTCGAACTGGTGCGGGCCACGCGCCACAGCGAACCGGACGCCCCGGAATTCATCCGCAAGTACGTCAACTACGGCTCCAGCGTACGCGGCGCGCAGTTCCTGGTGCTGGCCGGCAAGGCCCGGGCCCTGATGCGGCGGCGCTACCACGTCACCTACGAAGACATCCGGGCCCTGCTCATCCCCGTGCTGCGCCACCGCATTCTGCTGAATTTCTATGCCGAGTCGGACCGCCTCCGCTCGGACGACATCCTGCTGCGGCTGCTGGAGGCGCGCCCGGCGCCGGCGGCTTGAGGGAGGCATGCTGCAACGCTACTTGGATCCCGCGGTGCTGGCCGGCATCTCGGGCCTGGACTTGGTGGCCAAGACGGTGGTCGAGGGCTTCGTGGCGGGCTTGCACCGCTCGCCGGACTTCGGCTTCAGCCAGGAGTTCGCCGAGTACCGCGCCTACTCGCCGGGCGACGACCTGCGCTACGTAGATTGGAACGTCTTCGCCCGCACGGAACGCTGCTATCTGAAGCGCTACCGGGGAGAGACCAATACCGCGCTCACCGTGCTGCTGGACGCCAGCGCCTCGATGGGCTTCGCCTCGCACCGCATTCCCAAGCTGGACTACGCGCGCTACCTGGCCGCCTCCCTGTTTTACCTGGCCGGCCGGCAGCGCGACGCGGCCGGGTTGATCGTCTTCGACGATCAGGTGCGCCATGTGGTGGCCCCCTCCTCCCGCCACGGCCAGCTCTCCCGGCTGCTGCACGCCCTCGAGCAAGCCTCCGCCGGCCGGCGCACCGACTTCGCCCGGCCCTTCCTGCACCTGCTGGATCACCTGCGCCGGCGCGGCATCGTGGCGGTCATCTCGGACTTCTACGCTCCCCCCGAGGAGGTGATCCGCACCATGGCGCCCGTGCGCTTTCGGGGCAGCGAACTGATCCTGTTCCACGTCCTGGACCCCGAGGAACTCCGTCCCCGCTTCGATCAGCCGCTGCTGCTGGTGGATCTGGAAACCAGGCAATCCCTCGAAGTGGCGCCCGAATACGCCCGCAGCGAGTATCCCTCGCGCATCCGGAATCACATCGCGAGCCTGCGCGAGCTGGCCCGCCAGGCCGGCATGGACTATTTCCTGCTGGAGACCGACCGGCCGCTGGACGAGGCCTTGCGGGAGTACCTGAGCGTGCGGGAAGGGAGGCTGTAAGTGGGCTTGCTGGCGCCGTGGTTCCTGGCCGGACTGGCGGCGCTGGGCTTGCCGGTCTGGCTGCACTTGCTGAAGCGCCGGCGCAGTCCGCCGCGCGAGTTCAGCTCCCTGATGTTGTTCGAGCGGCGGGTGGAAAGCTCCCTCCGCCAGCGGCGGCTGCGGTACTTGCTGCTGCTGGCCTTGCGTTGCCTGCTGCTGGCCGCCCTGGCGCTGGCCTTCGCCCGTCCCTACCGGGAGACGGCGGCAGGCGCGGCCGCAGGCCGCCTGGTCGTGCTGGCGCTCGATGAGTCCTACAGCATGCGCCAGGGCGACCGCATGGCCCGGGCTCGGCGCGAGGCGGCCGATCGCCTGGAGCGTCTCTCGGCCGGCGACCGCGTGCAGGTCATCGCCTTCTCGGACTCCGTGCGCCTGCTGAGCGAGCCGGGGCGCGACCTGGCAGGGGCTCGCGCGGCGATCGAATCGGTGCGGCCGGGCGATGGGCGCGGGTCTTACGCCGAGCTGGTGCGTGCGCTGGGCTCGATCGCCCGAGCGGCGGGCGTCCCGGTCGAAGCCCACGTCTTCACCGATCTCCAGCGCAGCGGGCTGCCGCCGTCCTTCCAGGATCTGATCCCGCCGCCCGGCCTGCGGCTGGAGCTGCACCCTGCCGCCGATCAGGCGGTGGACAACTGGACGGTGGAAGCGGTGCGCGTGCCCGCTCGCCTCTACGGCCCGCAAGCGGTTCGCATCCAAGCCACGGTGGCCGGCTTTGCCCGGCGTCCGGCGGGGCGGCGCGTCGCGCTGGCGCTGGCCTCCCGCGTCCTCGAGAGCAAGGAAGTGGAGGCGCCGGCCGGCGGCCGCGCCCTCGTCGAGTTCACCCTGAGCGAGCTGCGGCACGGAGTCCATCGGGCAGAGGTGCGCATCGAGCCGCCCGATGAGTTCCCCGACGACGACCGCCGGCTGTTCGCCCTGGAACGCGCCGATCCACGCCCCGCGCTGTTTGTCCATGAGGCGCGCGAGCGACGGGCCTGGCTGTACTTCCGGACGGCGCTGGAGGCCTCAGGCGGCGCCTTCCGCCCGGAGGAAGCGACGCTCGAGCAGGCCGGCGCTTTGAAGCTCGCCCGGTACGCTTTCATCGTGCTCTCCGATGCCGGCTGGCTGCCGGAGAGCTTCGCCCAGGCCCTGCGAGCTTACCTGGAGGGCGGTGGGTCGGTCTGGATCACGCTGGGGTCGGCGGCGCCGGCGCGACGGCAGGTCCCGCTCTGGGGCGGGCCCGTGAGCGCTCTGGGCGATGGGGCAGGGAGCTTGCCGGGTGTTTCGCAGGTGGACCAGGCGCATCCCGCCTTGGAACGGACGGGCCGCTGGGAGGGAGTGAAATTCTATCGCGCGGCGCGCCTGGAGGCGGCCGAAGCGCGGGTCCTCGCGCGACTGGCGGACGGGACGCCGCTGTTGATGGAAAAGCCGGTGGGTGCGGGCCGCCTGCTGGTGTTCGCCTCCGCCTTGGATAATCTGGCGAACGATTTCCCGTTGCACCCCTCCTTTGTCCCCTTCATCGAGCGCGTGGCGGCTTATCTGGGTGGGTTGCAACAGGAGGGAAGCGCTCTGACGGTGGGGGCGCACCTGACGCTGCGTACGGCGGCCGAGCAGGGCGTGGCGGTGGAGGTCATCGGCCCGGACGGCCGGCGTGCGCTCTCTTTGAGCGAGGCGACGACCGCCGGGGGCTTGGCGTTGAGGCAGGCGGGCTACTACGAGGTGCGGCGGGGCGGCGGGCGCAACCAAACCCTGGCGGTAAATCCTGATCCGCGGGAGTCGGATCTGGCTTTGATTCCGGCCGAGACGCTGGCTTTGTGGCGCGCCGCGGGATCGAGGGAGGCGCCCGGTACAGGCGGCGGGGGCGGCGAGCGCGCGCGGCGCGGCTTGTGGCAGGCGATGTTGCTGCTTGCACTGGCGGCGGCCGCAGCCGAATCTTGGACGGCGAACAAATACCTGGCCGGTGGGGGCGAGGCGACATGAAAGCACGGAAGCGGTTGAACGCCTGCTTGCGAAGCATCGAAGGCCGGTTGCGGCTGCTGGCCCTGTGGCGGGGCCTGGCGGCGCTGGCGGCGACGGCGCTGGCGGCGACGGTTCTGCTGGTGCTGCTGGCGAATCATTTCGCATTTTCCCGGCCCAGTGTGGTGGCTGCCCAATGGCTGCTGTACCTGGCGCTGGGACTGGCGGCGGGATTTGGCCTGGCGCTCCCGCTGATCCGATTGAACGCCCGCCGGGCGGCGGCGCGGGCCGAGCGCTGCCTGCCGGAGCTGGAGCAACGGTTGGTGACCATCGCCGAGCGCAACGCGGCGGAGGGACAGGACGATCCCTTCCTTGAGCTGCTGGCGGCGGAGACGCTGGAACTCATGCCGGCGGAAGCTGCCACGCTGGCGCCCGTGCGGTCGCGACTGGCGGCTTACGCCTCGCTGGCGGCGGCCGCCTCGGGGACCCTGGTCTGGCTGGTGCTGGCGGGCCCGGGCTTCTTGGGTTACGGCGCCGCCCGGCTGTGGGCCGGACCGAGCAAAACCGCGCCCCAGCCCTACTACACGATCGAGGTCCGTCCGGGCGACGCCCGCGTGCGGCGCAACGCGGATCAACTGGTGACGGCGCGGCTGGTGGGCTTCCAGGCCTCCGAAGTGCGGCTAGCCGCACGCTATCAGGGAGCGAGTCGTTGGGAGGAGGCTTCGATGCGCCCCCAAGCCGGCGGCGCGAGCTTCGAGCTGCTGCTGGCCGGCATCCCCCAAACCCTCGATTACTACGTCAGTGCGGGCCGGCTGCGCTCGGCTACCTACACCTTGCGCGTCGTGGATGTACCCTCGATCCGCCGCATCCGCATCACTTACCGCTACCCTGAATGGACGGGCTTGCCGCCGGCGGTCGAGGAACCGGGCGGCGATCTGCGCGCCGTCGAGGGAACCCAGGCCGAGATCGCTGTGGAGACGGACCGCCCCTTGGAGGGCGGGTTCCTGGAGTTGGGCGACGGCAGCCGGCTGCCGCTGGCGCGCGGGGAGGGCCGTTGGCGCACCGCTCGCCTGAAGATTCAAGCCGACGGGCGCTATCACGTCGCCGCGCTCGAGCACGATCAGCCCGTGCGGCTCAGTGAGGATTACCTCATTCTGGCCGAAAAAGACGAACCGCCCCAAGTGCGCATCCGCCAACCCGGCCGCGACGCCCGCGTCAGCCCGATCGAGGAAGTGACCGTCGCCGCGGAAGCCTCCGACGACTTCGGCCTGAAGGAGTTCGCCCTGCATTACAGCGTCAACGGGGGCCCGGAGCAGAAGGCGCCGTTGCCCGCGCCCGCCGGAGGGCGGCACAGCGAGGGGGCGATCACGCTGTACCTGGAGGACTTTCGGCTGGCGCCCGGCGACGTCGTCAGCCTGTGGGCTTCGGCGCGGGACGCTCGCCAGACCGCGCAGACCGACATCTACTTCTTCGAAGCCGAGCCGTTCGAACGGGAGTACTCCCAGTCGCAGCGCATGGCAGGCGGGGAAGGCGAGGGAGGCGAGCAGGAGGACAACCGCATCTCCGAGCGGCAGAAGGAGATCATCGCCGCCACCTGGAACCAGATCCGCTCCCGGAGCCGGGACGGCGAAACCGCCAAGTTCCTGGCCGGGGTGCAGGCCAAACTCCGGGATCAGGCGCGCTCGCTGGCCCGGCGGATGCAAAGCCGCGAGCTCTCGCTGGCCAATCAGGAGTTCCAGAGCTTCTCCCAGCAGATGGAGAAGGCCGCCGAGGCCATGACCGCCGCCTCCGGCAAGCTGGAAGGCGCGCGCTGGCAGGAGGCTCTCGCTCCCGAGCAGCAGGCCCTTCAGCATTTACTGCGCGCCGAGGCCACCTTCCGCCGGATCCAGGTGGCTTTTGGCAATCGCGGCGGCGGGGGCGGCGGGCGCGGCGGGGCCGGGCGCGAACTGGAGAGCCTCTTCGAGCTCGAGCTGGACACCGAGAAAAACCAATACGAGACCGGCGCCCGGGCCGGGGCGCGCACGCCGCAACAGCGCGAACTGGAGGAGGCCCTGCGCAAGCTGGAGGAGTTGGCGCGGCGGCAGCAGGAACTGGCCGCCCAGCGGCTTCCCCGCCAGTCCTTCGAGCAACGCTGGCAACAGGAGATGCTCCGGCGGGAGGCCCAACAACTCCAGCGGCAAATGGAACGACTGGCGCGCGGAGGCTCGAGCCAAGGCGGCGAGCAGGAGCGTCAGGGCGGGGCCGCCGGGTCCCAGTCCGATCGGGTCCGGCAGATGGGCCGCCAGACGGTGGATCCGCGCGTCGAGCAGGCGCTGGAACGGCTGGCGCAAGCGGCTCGCGATATGGCCCGCCCCGGGGCTCAGCAACAGGCGGCCGAGCAGCTCCGCCAAGCGCGCGAATTGCTCGGCGGTCTGGAACGCCAGCAGGCGGGCGAACGGCTGGATGACATGGTGCGGCGCAGCGAGCGCCTGGCCGCCCAACAGCGGGAGTTCGCCGAACGGCTGCGTCGGCGGTTTGCCGATCCGCAGGCCCGCGCCACGCGCGAGGAGGCCGAGCGCATGGCGGAGGAGCGCCGGCAGACGCTGGGCGAATTCGAGGGACTCCAGCGGGAGCTCGAGCAGGAGGCCCGCCGCTTGGCCGGCGCCCGGCAGGCAGCGGCTTCCCGGTTACGGGAAGCCCTCGGCGACCTTCAGCGTCAGGAACTGGGCACGCGCATGAGGTACAACGCGGATCTGATCCGGCGGGGGTGGGGGCAGATTGCGGTGATGCGCGAGGCGCCGGTCACCGCCGGGCTGGAGCAGCTTCGCGATCAGCTTCGCGAGGCGCAAGCGGCTTTAGGTAGGGAGGCGCCCGGATCCGAGCAGCTCCAGCGGGCCCTGGCGGGCCTCCAGCGCGCGCGGGAACGGCTTGCCGGGGATCGCGGCGGGCGACAAGCCGCGCAGGGGGGCGGCTCAGGCCAAGGCGGTGGCGAGCGCGCCTCCGCCGGCGGCCCGCAGCCGGGCGCTCAATCCGGCGATCGGCAGGCCGGAGGCGGCCCCGCCCCGGGCAGTTACGCCGCCATGAATTTCGGCGACTGGCAACCGGCGGAGGGACCCGGCGCCGGCTCGGCCGCAGACCCCGCCGCCCTTGCGCGTGCCTATCAAGACGCCTTGCGCGAGCTCGCCCGGCTCCGCGGCGCGCTGCGCGAAGCGCCCGAGGAGGCGCGTGAGTTGGAGGCGCTGCTCCGGGAGTTTTCGCGCTTCGATCCCCGGCGCGCCCCCGGAAACCCGGCGCTGCTGGAACGCATGCGCACCCAGTTTCTGGCCGATTTGGAGCGCCTCGAATTGCAATGGCGGCGGCGGATGGGCGAGGCCTCCGGCGAGGCGCGCAGCGCGCCCCTGGAACCTGCTCCCCCGGGTTATGCGGAGGCCGTGGCCGAGTACTTCCGCCGCCTCAGCCGGCAGCGTTGAGCCTGCGGCTGCTCAGCCTCCGACCGGCAGCAGATAGGGCAGGGAAGTGCGCTCGCCCAGCGACACCGTCAGCGGCACTTGCGGGCCCGCAGGAACGCCCGCGCCCAGCATGAACACCACCAGGTAAACGCCCGGCTGGGGCGCCGCGATCACCGAGAGGGCCTGGTGCTCGACGCCGCCCACCGTGATTTTCACCGTGCCCGCGCTCGGAGTCGCGCCTCCCTCCGCCAGCCCGCTCACGGTCAGCGTGATCAGGTCGCCCGCGCGCGCAGCCCGCCCCGTGTTGCCTGCGCTGGCGTTGATCAGGCCCGTAACCAGCGGCGGCGGCGCGTCAATCGCGACCGCCAGCGGGAAGCTGCGCTCGCCCGCGCTTTGCAAGCGCAGCACGGCCGGTCCGACGGGGAAGCCGGGAGGAATTTGGAACACCACCTGGTTCGAACTCACCGATTGAACGGGGACCGAGACCTCGTTCAGCGTCACGGTCACCGCCCCCGGGGCGGTCGAGAAGTTGGCCCCCGAAAGCACGGCCACGGCGCCCGGATACACGCTGCTGCGCCCCGTGGCGGCGTTCACCAGAGGCGAGCGCACGATCGGCAGCCGCGCATCGGCCGGCTGGATCTGGAAAGCGAACGGCTGCGTGAAAACCTGAAGGCCCGTGATCACGCTCAACGTGGTGGTCGCCCCCGGCGCCGACGGCGCCACCGCCACGTTGGCCAGCAGCCGGGTGGGACTCAGCACCCAGATCCGCCGCACGCTCACATCGCCCGATCCGAAGCCCAGCCGGGTGTCTTCGCTGAAGCGGGTGTTCAGCCCGGTAACCTCGATCATGGATTCGACTCCGGCCGGCAGAGCGTTCGCCGACAGCGAGACGAACGGCGGATCGGCCGGATCGTAAGCATAGGTCGGCAGCGAGCGGCCCTGAAGGAACGCCGAGGTCTGCCCGTCGCCCGCCAGCGCCATCACGTTGGCCACGTGCCCGCCGGCCGCCGGGGGCGGAACCACCACCAGGCGCCCCTCCTCCACGCTGCGCACCGCGGCCGGGGCCCCGTCGAAAAGAATGCGGGTGTCGGCGCTCAGATTGGTTCCGCTCACCACCGCCACCCGGTTGCCCGCAGCGTCGAAGTCCGCCGTGACGCCCGTGATGGCCGGTGGCTGGCGGTTGACTACGTTGAGCCCCGAGGGCAACACGTGCAGGTCGTTGTTATAGGAGAAAACCAGGTGCCGCGGCCCGATGCCCGCCAGCGGGTTGAATTGCAGGCCGACCTGAAGGTAACGCGGATCGCCCGCATAGGCGCGCAATTCGCCCACCGCCGCCCCGCCGCTCAACACCGAAACCCTCAAGCCCGGCGCGGGCGCACCACCTGAAGTCAGCGCCATGCCCTCGCTCACCGCCAGCAGAAACCAGCGCGAAACCGGGCCGTTCACGTTGACAAAGGCGGGTTTCACCGCCACCATCCCCGGGAAGCTGTAAGTAGTGACGCCGTAAAGCTGGAGCGGCGTGCGCCGCTGCACCCGGAAGTTCACTCCCTCGACGGCGGCGCCTGCGCTGACGGCGATGGTCCCGGCCATCTCCGGATTCTTCGTGCCGGGGAAGAACAGGGTCTCGAAAGGATCGCCGGCCGGAATCGCCGCGCCCGAGGCGTCCACCGGCAGCACGATCCCGTAAGGCCCCAGCTCCGAGGGCGGCAGCGGATGCACGTACACGTAGTACTGGCCGGGAGCGAGTCCCTCGATCCGGTAGGTTCCGTCCGGATGCGTCAGGGCGCTGACCGCCTGGCCGCTGGGGTTGAGCGCCACCACCGAAGCCAGCGCCGCGCCCTCCCCCGTCGTCAGGAAGACGCGGCCCGCGATGCTGCCGGTCTCGCTGCCGAAGCCCTGCGCCGGATATAGCAGCGCCAGGCCGGTCATATCGTCGGCGGCCAGAGGCCGGGCGCGCGTGACGGCGCGCGTCACGTCGGTGGACATCAAACTGGAGGCGGCCGTGTGCTGTAGGCCCAAGGCGTGCCCCAACTCGTGCAGCGTGGTGAGGAAGAAGCCGTCGGTGAAGCTGGGCCGGTCCGAGAGATCGCGCTTGAGCAGAACTACCGAGCGCAAAATGGGCACGAACGATCCGTTCGCGCCCTGCGTCACCTCCGCCCGCGCTACCGGTCCGCCCATAGCCAACACGCCCGGCGGCAGTTCCTCAAAGAGAATGTCAATCGCCGGCGTGGTTCGGGGAGTCTCGCGCGAGGCCAGCCCGCCGAAGACCAGCCGCAGCTCGGAGCCGGGCACTTCGCTCCAGGTCCTGGCGGCCAGTCGGAGCTGGCTGATCACGCCCGCCAGACTGTCCCCGGGGGCCAGTTGCGCCGGGCCTTCTTCGGAAATGAAATACGGCACGGCGCGGTCCGGAAAAGCCCCGAGGTCGAATTTCTCGGGGATCGCGACGAACGGGGCCGTGCGCGCCGCATAATGCACGAAGTGATAGTAAGCCGGGGCGGCGCCGCTCAGCCACGTCATCATGGCCGCCAATCGGAGCAGTCGCTGGGCCGCCTGCCTCATGGGTTACCTGACCGCCCCTGCCCCCAGCGCCGTGCGCACGCGCCGGCCCAGTTCCTCCAGCTTCAGGCGCAGCGGCTCGTCCTGGACTGGACGGCCCGTGGCGGGATCCAACAACGTCTCGGAAGCGGCCGCCCGGGCGGCCACCAGCGCCCCTTCCGCATCCCGCCGGATGTCAAAGACCCCTTGGGTCAGCCCGATGATGTGGGTGAGCCCGCTCGGCCCGCTCCAAAGAAACAGAACGTACTCGCCTTCGGCGCTCAGCCTGGGCACCCCGGAAAAGCTCTGGCGCAGGCCCCCGGCCGTGCCCCCGGGTACGACCACTTCGATCTGGGCCGCAGCCGGCCCCTTCCAGCGCTCTGAAACCCGGATCGCGTAGTGGGTGTAAATGAGGGGCCCGTGCGCCGCCGCCCAACTGGCCGCCACCCGCCCGCGCACAATGGCGGTGGACTTCGCCGCCATTTCCTCCAGCGACAGCCGTTCCAAGGTGGCGCCCCGGCCCGCCAGGGCCGCCGTCGCTACCAGGATCAGCAGGCGGACGCCGCGCATGGTTTGGCCTCCCCTGAGGGCGAAGCACGTCAGTTGCCAGCCGGTTCGGCCTTGCTAGTCAAGCCGAAAGGCTGCCCTGAGCGCCCTCCGGCTGTGGCTCGGCGCCACAGTGCGGCCGCCGGACGCCTCAGCCGCCCGGCCGGCTTGAAGGGCCGACTTGGGTCTCGGGCACGATCAACACGGGCACGCCCAAAGCATGACGTACAGCATCAATTGTATCGCCGAACAGCAAGTCCTGGAACCATTTATGACCGTGCGCCCCCATCACCACCAAGTCCGGATGCGTCTGCCGCGCAAAGCGCACGATCTCCCGCCGCGGATCCCGGGAGTGGCACAAAACCGACTGCGCGTCCACCCCCTGCTCGCGCAGGGCGGCGGCGATGTCATCCAGGTACTCGCGGCCGGCGGACACCTCGGAGCTCTGGGAGAGTTCGCCGTAGACCTGGCTTGTGACATCTTCCTCCACATGAAGGAGATAGAGGCGGGAACCGTGTTCCCGAGCCAGCCCTGCCGCTAGGCTCAGCGCCCCCCGGTCCATCTCGGTATGATCGAGCGGAACCAGAATGCTCCGATAGGCCGGCGCCCGGGGCTCGAGTGCAACCGGCAGCGGCGCAGGCGCCGGGCGGCCCAGACGCCGCAGCCGTGCGGGCAACCAGGGCTCGAAGGTCACCCAGGCCAGCAACGCCAGCAATCCCAGGGCGGGCGGAATCGTCAGCAGCTCGATGAGCCAGCGCCAGGGTCCTGCCGCGACGTACCACTGTTGGACGCTTTGCACGACCAGGCGGACGTTCAGGCCCACGATCAGGGCGGCTGCCGTCCAGGCCAGGGCGCGCACCCAGCCCGGATTGGCGAACACCCCCATGCGCTCCCGGTCGCTGGTGAAATGGATGAGCGGGATCACCGCAAAGGGAAGCTGCATGCTCAGGATGACCTGGCTGAGAATCAGCAACCGGAAGGTCGCCTGATCCCCCATGGTCGTAATGGCGATGGCCGCCGGCACGATCGCCACCAGCCGCGTGATCAGCCGGCGCAGCCAGGGGCGCATGCGGATCTTCAGGAAACCTTCCATGACGATCTGGCCGGCCATGGTGCCCGTCATGGTTGAGGACTGCCCCGAGCACAGCAGGGCGACGGCGAAGGCGACCGTCGCCAGCGTCGTGCCCAGCAGCGGAGCCAGCAGTTCGGCGGCCTGCTGGATCTCGGTCACTACCACGCCGCGCCGGTAAAACACCGTGGCCGCCAGAATCAGGATCGAGGCGTTGACCAGCAGCGCGCCGTTCAGCGCCACCGCCGAGTCCACCAGGTTGTAGCGGCAGGCGCGCCGTTTGTCCTCGCTGGTCCGCCCGATGCGCCTGGTCTGCACCAGGGCCGAATGCAAATACAGGTTATGCGGCATGACGGTGGCGCCCAGAATGCCGATGGCCACGTAGAGGCTCTCGGCGCTCAGGCGCGGCATCAGGCCGGAGGCCACCTCCGACAACGCCGGGCGCGCCAGCCAGATCTCGATCAGGAAGCAGCCGCCGATCACCGTGATCAGGCTGAGCACGATGCCCTCGATCAGGCGAATGCCGAAATGCGTCAGCGCCAGCAGCAGCAAGGTGTCGGCGGCGGTCAAGAAGACTCCCCACAGCAGGGGGAGCCCGAACAGCAGGTTCAGGGCGATGGCCGCGCCCAGCAGCTCGGCCAGATCGCAGGCCGCAATCGCGATTTCGCACAGCAGCCAGAGCGGTCCGCTCAACAGCGGCGGGTAGGCGTCCGCACAAGCCTGGGCCAGATCGCGCCCGGTGACGATCCCCAGCCGCGCGCTCAGAGTCTGAAGCAGGATCGCCATCGCGTTCGACATCACCAGCACCCAAAGCAACTGGTAGCCGAAGCGCGCCCCGCCCTCCAGATCGGTGGCCCAGTTGCCCGGGTCCATATAGCCCACGCTCACCAGATAGGCCGGCCCCGCAAAAGCGAACATGCGGCGCCAGAGCGAGGGATGCGCCGTGCCGACGCTGCCGTGGACTTCAGGCAGGGAGCGTGGAACGCGTGGGATCGGGCGGGTGCGAATCATCCCAGAGTCGCCGCCATGGGTTTCTTTTCAGTTTAACAAGCGCCGCTCGAGGGGCCGGCCGAACCCTGCCAGCAGGAGGGCGCCCAGGACGGCGAGCGCGGTTCCCGCCGCCCCGAGCCGCACCGACAGGGGCCGGTAGAACATCACAATCCGGTGCGAACCGGCGCCGACCACCACGCCGCGCAAGGCGGTGTAGACCTCATAAATCGGCGCGGGCCGTCCGTCCACCGCCGCCCGCCAGCCGGGAAAGTAATTCTCGCTCAGCACCACCATGCCCGTACAGGCCATGCGGGCCTCCAGCTCCAGCCGGTTGGACTCCCGCCGCAGCAGGCGCACGGAATCCTCCTCGGCCGCGCAGGCCTCCAGCGGCGGCGGGTCCGTGTGGATCCATCCGCCCCGGCGCAGATCGAAGCTCGGGTCCTCCAACAGGCGGCGGGCCTGCTCGTCATCCTGGACGCGTGTCAGCGAATGGACGGTCCAGACCCTGGGCAGGGCGTCCGGGTTCTCGTAGACGTTGAGGCCGGCTTGGCCGCGGTAAATCTCGCGCTGTCCGGGTTGGGGCGGCTTGGCTGCAACGGTGTAGCCGACGCCCATCAAGTTGCGCACGCGCTGGGAATGCATGCCCAGGCGCAGCAGGTTCGAGGGCAGGCTGGCGACGTAGCCGCCGAACTGGTCAATGCCGTACCAATCGCCGAAATTGTAGGGGAGGTCGGCGTCGGAGGCGGAGAAGCGGAGGGGCCATGGCTGCCGGCGAAAAAATTCCGCCAGGTCAGCATGTTGCGCCATTTTATTGAGGTAGATTGTGCGGTTTTTCTCCAGCCTGTGCGGGAAGGCGAAGCCGGAAACGTTCCCCAGTTCGATCAAAGCCACCACGGCCAGGCCCAGCCAGGCGGCCTGGCCCGAGAGCTGGCCGCGCCAGCGAGCGTAGATCAGCCCCGAAGCCAACAGGGCGGCCAGCGCCGCCAGGGCGTAGCGATCCTCGGGCTGCCTGCCCGCCGCCAGAACCGCTACGCTCACCGCCAGCAGCAGGACGGCGAAGGCGAGCAAGGCGAGGGCTGCACGGCGAGGCCAGGGCGATCCGTTGCCATCCAGTAACCTATCTACGCCAAAGGCGGTTAGCAGCGAAAATCCGAAGTGAAATATGAAGATTGCCATCGAGGGCGAGCGCGCCTTCTCCACCAGCGGCGCCAAGGCATAGGCCATCCCGTGGAAAACGCTGTTCTGCCCCAGGGAGAATGCCAGCCCGCACAGGCCCACCACTGCCAGCAGTCGCACTTCGCGTTCGCGAAAGCGCGCCGCCAAGGCCAGTAGAGCAAGCGTTACCCCGACGACCCCCAAAAACGGGCTGGCGTGGCGGTGGGCCCCGGCAATCACGACCCCCAGAATCGAGAGCGGGTTGAAGGAGTACTCGGCGTGCACCAGATAGGGAACCTTCTGGTTCCAACCCACGGGTTCCTCCACGCCTACCCAACGGCGCGCCAGCTTGCCGTATTCGTAGGCGGGCAGGATCTGAAGCGCGCCCGCCAGCAGGGCGAAGGTCAGAAAGACCGCCAGCAGCGCCGCCGACTTGAGCCGCCGGCCAGAGCTGCGTACCAGATGAAACAGCCAGACCCCGCAGGCCGCCAGCGAGGTATAGATCGGAATCTGATGGTGGCCGCTCAGCCAGGAGACGCCCAGGAACAGGCCCGAGAGGGCGGCGCTGGCCAGGGGCCGAACGCCCTCCAGAGCGCGCCGCAGGAACAGGAACACCAGCGGCGCCCAGACGGCCCCGTTCAGCATCTGAGGCCAGTCGGTGGTTCCTACATAACCGCCCAGACCGAACACCAAGCCCGCCAGGATCGAAGCCCGGCGGCTGCATCGGAAATCGCGCGCCAGCCAGTAGGCGAACAGCACCGCCATGAAGTGGATCAGGACGTAGTACCAGTGCAGATAGGCCATACGGATCCAGCCCTGGGACGGGGGCAGGCGGAACAGCACCCAGTTCAACGGGTAGGCGGCGCCGGGCTGCGCCTGTCCGATCAGCGACTGGCCGCTCCACAGGTGGGGATCCCAGAGCGGGAAGATTCCCTTGCGCCACTCCCCCGCCTGGAACTGGAGCCAGGGCAGGACCTGGTTGGCGAAGTCGGGGCTTTCCAGCCAGGTGTACTGGTCGGTTAGGACCAGCTTCCAGTAGAAGCCGACGGTGAGGGCCAGCAGGAGCAAGGGGGCGGCCAGCGCCGCCGTGCGGCGAGGCAGATTGAATGGTGCTCGAAATGGATCGCTGTGGTGGTTTTCGGCCGCCGGCATAGACCCTCATCATAACGGAAGTGATTGCGAAACCAGCGAGATCGCATTTGGCACGCGGCGTGCCCTTCAGCAGGCGGAGTTCGCGCAGGCGCGCCTCCGGCCGCCGGTTCGGGCCGGGGGGAGGCTTCGCGAGAAGGAGGCGGCCATGCGGAAAGGTTGGTTGAGCCTGTGGTTGATGGCGGCGTTGGCGGCCGGGGCCGCGCGGGCCCAACAGGACGAGGACGGTCCCGGGCGCGGCGTGGCCCGGCTGAGCGTGATCAACGGCGACGTTTCGGTCCGCCGCGGCGATTCCGGGGATTGGGTGGCCGGGGCGATCAACGCGCCCCTGGTGGTGCAGGACCGTGTGATGACGGGCCCGGGCTCGCGGGCCGAGGTGCAATTCGACTGGGCGAACATGGTGCGGCTGGCGGCCAACACCGAGGTCCGGCTGGCCGAGCTGGAGCATCGCCGCTATCAGGTCGAGCTGGCGCGCGGCGCCGTGATGTTGCGGGTGCTGCGCGACACCGACGCCGAGATCGAAGTCAACACGCCGAGCGTCTCGGTGCGCCCTGCTGGTAAGGGCAGCTACCGGGTGACGGTGACCGAGCAAGGACAGACCGAGATCACGGCGCGCTCGGGCGAAGCCGAGATCTACACGCCCACCGGCGTCGAGCGGCTGCGCTCGGGGCGGACCATGCTGGTGCGCGGCGCGCCCTCCAGCCCGGAGTTTCGCACTGTGGAGGCCATCGCCCGGGACGGCTTCGATCAGTGGAGCGAGAGCCGGGATCGCTACCTGGAGCGGACGCGCAGCTACAGTTACGTGAGCCGCGACATCTACGGGGCGGACGAACTGGACTACTACGGCCGCTGGGTTTGGGTGGCGCCGTACGGTTGGGTGTGGACGCCCTTCGGGGTGGCCTCTTGGTGGGCCCCCTACCGGCACGGCCGTTGGGTGTGGATTGACTGGTACGGCTGGAGTTGGCTGAGCTACGATCCCTGGGGCTGGGCTCCGTTCCATTACGGGCGCTGGTTCTGGCAGGGGCCTTACGGCTGGTGCTGGTATCCCGGGCCGAGGCATTACCGGCACTACTGGCGCCCGGCGCTGGTGGCCTTCTTCGGCTTCCACGTGGGGGGCGTGCATGTGGGCTTCGGCTTCGGGCGCGTGGGCTGGGTGCCCCTGGCGCCTTACGAGCCGTTCTATCCCTGGTACGGGCCGCGCTACTACGGCTGGTATCGCCAGCCGACTTACATTGACAACAGCGTGCGGATCGTCAACAACGTCCAAATCGTGAACGTCTACCGCAACGCGCGCGTGGTGAACGCGGTGAGCGGCGTGGACCATGACGGCTTTGTGCGCGGCGGCCGCATCCAGCCCATCCGCGTCGGGGAGGGCGACTTCCAGCGGGCCAGCCTGGTGCAGGGGCCGCTGCCGGTCGTGCCGGGCCGTGAGAGCGTTCGCTTTGCGGACCGCCCGGTCCAGGCAGGCAACCTGCCGCGGGGCGAAGCCGAGCGATTCTTCAGCCGGCGGCCGGCGGCGCCCGTCGAGCGGGTCTCCTTCGAGGAGCAGCGGCGGGGCATGGAGCAGGTGGTGCGCCGCACCTTCAGCCCGCCCGCCGAGGGTCCCCTGGCCGGGAGCGTGCGGGCCGGGCAGGAGCCGGCGCGCGGCGGCCAGGGCGTCCCGGCGCCGGGCCTGCGCACCGAGTCCGGCAACCTGCCGCGCGGCGGAAGCGATGTGCGAATCTGGCGGGCCGAGAGCGAGCCGGGCAACCTCCAGCGGGGCGCCGAGGAGCGCGGCTGGCGCCGCCTGGGCGAACCGGCGCGCACCGATGTGACGAATTTGCCGCGCGGCGGCGCAGAGCCCGCCTCCGGCGCAGAGTGGCGGCGCATCGGCGAGCCTGTGCGCACCGAGTCCGGCAACCTGCCGCGGCAGGAGGCCACCGACTCCGGACAATGGCGCCGGTTCTCCGGGGCGGATCGAGGTTCGCCGGGTGCGCCTGCGGCAGGCGATGCGCGCGGCTGGCGGCGCTTTGGCGAGCCCATGAATCGGGAAGCCGCCGGTTCGCTCCGGACTGCGCCTGAAGTCGCGCCCGGCGGCGTGCGCGGCGCCGAGCCCGTCGAGCGAAGGCCTGCGGCCATCCCGCGGCAGAGCGACGAAGGCTGGCGGAGGTTCAGCAGCCCGCGCAGCGAGCCGTTCGGTTCGGACTCGGGCGGCGCGCGCATGGACTCCCCGCGCTCGGATCGCTGGCGCGACATGACGCCGCGCTCCGAGCCGCGCCAGTTCGAGGGCCGGCGAGGCGGCGAGCCGATCTTCATCAATCCGCCCATCGTGCGGGAGCGAGTGGCGCCGCGCTTCGAGGGCGGCGGGCGAGCGACCCCCGAGATGCGCAGCGCCCCGGAGGCCCGCGGCGGCGGGATGGTGCGCGGCGGGGAAGCGCACGGCGGCGGGCAGCCCCGAGGCGAAGGGCGCGGCGGCGGCATGTCGCGCTCGGCCGAGGGCGGCGGGCGTGTGGGACGCCCGCGCTAAGAGCTCGAAAACAGATTCTTCCCTCGCGGCCCGCTCCCGGCGGTCAGGGGAGCGGGCCTTCTTTTTTGTGACCGGGCGCTTCGGCCTGCATCTCCTTAAGTGTAAGGACTGGCAGGCACGATGCGGATCGGTGTTCCCAAAGAGACTTATCCGGGCGAGCGGCGCGTGGCTCTGACGCCGGGCGCGGCGGATGCGCTGCGCCGAGCCGGCCTTCCGGTGCTCATCGAGCGCGGGGCGGGCCAGGCGGCCGGTTTTCCCGACCGGGCCTATGAAGCCCACGGCGCGCGGCCGGCGGAACGGGACGAGGTCTTCGCCGCGGAGGTGATCGCGCAGGTGCGCGCCTACGGGGCCAATCCCGAGCGCGGTCGGGCGGACCTGAAGCGCCTGCGGCCAGGGCAGGTGATCGTCGGGCTGTTCGACGCCCTCTGGCGCCGGGCCGAGGTCGAGGAGCTGGCGGCGACCGGCGTGACCGCGTTCGCCATGGATTTGATGCCCCGGATCAGCCGCGCACAGGCCATGGACGCGCTGTCTTCCATGGCTACGGTGGCGGGCTACAAGGCGGCCTTGCTGGCGGCCGGACATCTGGCCAAGATGTTTCCGATGCTGATGACGGCTGCGGGCACGATCGCGCCGGCGCGCGTGCTGGTGATCGGGGCTGGGGTGGCCGGTTTGCAGGCCATCGCGACGGCGCGGCGCTTGGGGGCGGTGGTCGAGGCCTACGACGTGCGCCCGGCGGTGAAGGAGCAGGTCGAGAGCCTGGGCGCCCGTTTTCTCGAGCTGCCCCTTCAGGCCGAAGGGGAAGATGCGGGCGGCTACGCCAAGGCGCAGGAGGAAACCTTCCAGCGGCGGCAGCGCGAGCTGATGGCCCGTGCGGTGGCGGCCGCCGACGCCGTGATTACCACCGCCTCGGTGCCCGGGCGGCGGGCGCCGCTGCTGCTGACCGCCGAGATGATCGGGCGCATGAGGCCGGGATCGGTGGTCGTGGACCTGGCGGCCGAGCACGGCGGCAACTGCGAGCTGACGCGGCCGGACCAGACGGTGGTGGCCGAAGGGGTCACGATCCTGGGGCCCACCAACCTGCCCGCCTCGGCGCCGCACGACGCCAGTCAGATGTACGCCCGCAACTTGACGGCTTTCCTGCTGCACCTGTTCCAGGACGGCCGGCTCGGCTCCCAAGCCGGGGACACGATCGTCGAGGAAACCCGGCTGACGCGGGACGGGGAAGTGACGCATCCGCGCCTGCGCCGCGAGCCGCTGGCGGTGGCGGGTTCTTGATCTCGAGGAGGTGAAATGGACGCTCTGGTGGCTGCCGTGACGGTCTTCGTGCTGGCGCTGCTGGTGGGCTTCGAGGTGATCGTCAAGGTGCCGCCCACGCTGCATACGCCGCTGATGTCGGGCTCCAACGCCATTTCGGGGATCACGCTGGTGGGGGCGCTGCTCTCGGCGGGCCTGGGGCATACCGGCCTGACGACCGCGCTGGGCCTGCTGGCCGTGATCTTCGCCACGATCAACGTGGTGGGCGGCTTCCTGGTCACCCATCGCATGCTGGAAATGTTTCGGAGAAAGTAAGCTGTGCCGGCCTGGTTCGTCAACTTCTCTTATCTGCTGGCCTCCGTGCTGTTCATCCTGGGCTTGAAGGGGCTGTCGCACCCGCGCTCGGCGGTGCGAGGCAATCTGACCGGCGCGGCGGGCATGCTGATCGCCGTGGCGGTCACGCTGCTGGATCAGCGCATCCTCAGCTTCCGGGCGATCCTGGCAGGGCTGGTGATCGGCTCGGCCGCGGGCGCTCTGCTGGCGGTGAGAATCCGCATGACGGCGATGCCCCAGATGGTGGCGCTGCTGAACGGCTTCGGAGGCGCGGCCTCGGCGCTGGTGGCGGGGGCCGCCCTGATCGAGGCGCAGGCGGCGCCGGGCGCTTTGACGGCGCAATTCACGGTGGCCACGGCGGCCTCCGGCCTGATCGGGGCGGTGACCTTCTGGGGCAGCCTGGTGGCCTTTGCCAAGCTTCAGGAGCTGATCTCGGGCAACGCCGTGGTGTTCCGCGGACAGCATCTGTTGAACGCCCTGAGCGCGGCGGCCGCCCTGGGCCTGGCGGGCTGGCTGGTGGCGCGGCCCGAGCAGGCGGCAGCCTACTGGGCGCTGGCGGCGGTTTCGTCGCTCGTCGGGGTGCTGGCCACGATTCCCATCGGGGGGGCCGACATGCCGGTGGTGATCTCGCTGCTGAATTCCTACTCCGGGCTGGCGGCGGCGGCCACCGGCTTCGTGCTGGCGAACAACATGCTGATCATTGCCGGCTCCCTGGTGGGGGCCTCGGGGATCATTCTGACCCAGATCATGTGCCGGGCCATGAACCGATCGCTGGCCAACGTGCTGTTCGGGGGTTTCGGGGCCCAGGCGGGGGAGAAGGTTTCGGCGGATGCGGTCTACGCCGGCCGGGTGAAGGCGGCCTCGGCCGAGGAGGTCGCCATGCTGCTGGAGACGGCCCGGCGGGTGGTGATCGTGCCGGGCTACGGCATGGCGGTTTCGCAAGCCCAGCACGCGGTGCAGACGCTGGCCGGCGTGCTGAAGTCGCGCGGCGTCGAGCTGCTTTACGGAATCCATCCGGTGGCCGGGCGCATGCCCGGACACATGAACGTGCTGCTGGCCGAGGCCGACGTACCGTACGAAGATCTCCGGGAGATGGAGGAGATCAACCCGTTGTTCAAGCAGACCGACGTGGCCATCGTACTGGGCGCCAACGACGTGGTGAACCCGCTGGCGCGCACCGACCCGAACTCACCCATCGCCGGCATGCCCATCCTGGACGTGGATCAGGCGCGCACGGTGGTGGTGATCAAACGCAGCTTGAGTCCGGGCTTCGCCGGGATCCCCAACCCGCTGTTTGCGGCTGACAACACGCTGATGATGTTCGCCGACGCCAAGAAGGCGATCAACGAGATCCTGCACAGCCTGAGCGAGGCGGCAGTGGCGGGCTGAACGGGCGGCGCCGGGAGGGAGGCGACAATCCCCCTTGCGGCGTGCGGCCGCCCCCGGACGGGCGCACCTGACGGTCAGGCCGGCTGCTGGGCGCGGTAGCGGTCCATCTTCTGCTGCATCTGGTCTTTGAGGCGCAGCTTGAGCTTCTTGAGCTGCGTCTCTTCCAGTTGCTCTTCCGGCGTCAGGTAGGACCGGCCGGCCAGCTCCTGGAGCCGCTTCTTGTACTGGCCGTGTTGCTCGGCCAGACGGCGGAACTCCTCGTCGGTCTCCATCAGGTGCGCTTTGAGTTCTTCGTCGGTCAGGCGCATGGAACCTCGCTGCTGTGGAATCGGTCCTGCCCGCCGGGCAGGCGGCCGCTGCCGGCAACAGTGCGCTGGGGGAAGCAAGCCCGGCGGGTGAACCCGATGCTGTTCATGAACCACGAAGCGGGCGGCCTGGGCAACAGCCGCCAATTGAGACATTAGCACGAATCCCGCCGCATCACAACCGCGGCTTCCCCCGTATCCTGGTAATAAGCAGGCCGCCGGCCGGCCGGGCGGAAACCGAGCTTCTCGTAAAGTCGAAGAGCGGCGGCGTTGGACTCCCGCACCTCCAGGTACCAAGTCGTCCCCGGCAGCCGCAAAGCCTCCTCCAGCAGGCGCGTGGCCACGCCCTGCCGCCGGCACTCGGGCCAGACCGCCAGGTTCAGGATCTCGCCTTCCTCCGCCGCCAGCCGCCGCCAGACGATGAAGCCGGCGACCTGGCCGGCCAGCAGGGCGACCCGGCACTCATGGCGCAGGTACTGCTTGGGGTCCCAGAGGGCGGCCTCCGGCGAGACCACCTGGATGCGCGCGATGGCGGGCAGATCCCCGGAGCGGGCGCGGCGGATGCGAATGGGCGGACGCAATAACTCCCGCCACAGCGCGCACTGCCGCTGGCCCAAGGCGCGCCAATCGAAATGAAGCTCCGCCTGCCGGCGAGCCGCCTGCGCCAGGCGCCGGCGGAGTTCCGGGTCTTCCAGCAAGCGCGCTGCGGCCTCGGCGAACTCGGCCGGCTCATCGGCCACCCAGACCGAGCGGCCGTGCTCCAGGCCCAGGCCTGCGCAGCCGCAGGAAGTGGAGAGCACCGCGCGCTCCATGGCCATCGCCTCCAACACCTTCAAGTTGGTGCCGGCCGAGACGGGCGTCGGGACCACGACCAGGTTGGCGGCGGCGTACAGCGGGCGCACATCCTCGACGAAGCCCAACAGCGTCACCCCGTCCGGCACGGGCAGGGCGGCCGCGCCCGTGTGCTCCCTCCAGTACAGCTCCGGATCCGGACCGGCCACCACGGTGAGTTCGGCCTCCGGCAGGCGCGCGCGCAGCCGCGGCCAGATCTCTTCGACCAGCAGCCTGTAAGCCGCCGCGTTGGGGAAGTGGCGGAAGGATCCCACGAACAGCAGGCGGCGTGCGGGCGGCTCAGGCTGGGGGCGGAAGCGTTCGAGGTCCACCCCGTTGGGGATCACCGCCGCCCGCGCTCCGGCCAGCAAGCGCGTGTCCGCCTCCGACATGAAGACCACGCGGCGGAAGCGGCGCGCGACGCGGCGCTCGAAGCGCCGCCAGCGCCGCCAGTTCCACCAGCTCGCCAGCCCCGGCTGGCGGGCGTGGAGCTGGCGGTAGAGATCCGAGGTGACGTCGTGCGCCACCAGGACGTCGCCGGGGTAGGCGCCCAGGTGGGTGTACTCGATCTGAAGCAACCGGACGCCCCAGGCCGTGCAGAGCTGCCGGAGGGCGCGGCGCATGGCCGGGGAGCGATATTCGCAGACCTCCGGTGGGGCGAGGGAGGCCCAGCGCGGCTCGCGATAGCGGGGCTTGCCGATCCAGAGGGCGCGGGAGCAGAACTGGAGCAGGGGTGCGGCGGGGGGCGGGGAGGGGTGCTCGCTGAAGCAGAACAAAAAGATATCGAATTGTTGGGCCGCCTCGCGCAGCAGATGATACATTCGCACCGCTCCGCCGTGCGCCAGCGGCCAGGGAAGGTAGGGCGACAGAATCGCCACCCGAGGAAAGCCCGGGCGGGGCGCCCGGCCCTCCAGCACCTGTCGCTCGGCCGGGTAGAAGGAACGCTCCCGCCGGAAGGGAAACAGCCACCGCGGCCGCAGGAAAATGCGGTCCAGGGGCACGCCCCGCAGGAACAGCCAGGACGCGATGAGGGTGCGCAGCCTGAGATGATGGCGCTCCAAACGTGCGTTGTAGGCCAGGATGCGCGCCGGCGCCAGCAAGAAAGCCGCCCGGCGCAAAGCGCGGTATTCCGGTTCGCCCGTGAACAGCACCGGCGCCATGCCGATGCGGTAGCGGCGGAAAGCGCGCCGCAATTGCCGCCAGAGACTCAAGGCCCCGCCCGGTTCGACTCTGAGGCAAGGCACGCCCGCCGGCTCGGGCGCGCCTTGGAAGGCGACGGCGAAGTGCCGCCGCTCGGGCAGCAGCCGGCGCACTTCCTCCAGCATGGCGGCCGCTCGCGCCCCATCCCCGCTGAGGAAACTGACCACCACCGCTTCAGGCTCCTTGCCCAGCAGGCCGAAGATCAGGCGCTTGAGGGCCGCTTTCAACCGCTCCGCTCCAGATGCGCCGCGCGCAGCAGCCACCAGGCCGCCAGCGGGCACAGCGAAACCAGAACGCACAGCGGCGCAAAGCCGTAGCGATCCGCCAGCGCTCCGAACAGAGGCGACACCACCGCCTGCATCAAGCCGTAAGCCCCGGTGAGCAGCGAGGTGGCGAAAGCCGCTCGGCCCGCGCCGTAGAGGTCCAGCGGCAGGCTGTACAGGTTGACGCTCCAAGCCGAGGAAAGCAGGAAGCTGAGCGCGATGGCGGCGGCCGCCCAGGCGCCCGGCGCCAGCGGGATCAGCGCCGTGCCCAGCAACAGGCAGGCGCTCAGCAGGCAGACGCGCAAGCGAGCGGCCACGGGCGCCGCGCCCCGCCGCACCAACTCGAGCGACAGCCATCCGCCGGCCAGCCCGCCCAGGTTGGCGGCCAGCGGCGGCAGGGCGGCCGGCCAGGCGGTCTGCTCGAATCGCAAGCCCTGCGCCTCGACCAAAAAGAGCGTCGTCCAGTTGCTCCACAGGGTGTAGACCGTCATGCTGAGCAGGTTAGCCAGCACCAGCGCCCAGAGGCGGCCTTCGGCCGCCAGCGCGCCGAGCGGGACCGGGGCCCCGGAGGGACCCTGCCGTCGTGGAGCGCGGCGGGCCGCGGCCCACCACCAAGGAAGCCACAGGAGACCGGCGGCGCCGCCGGCCAGGAACGTCGCCCGCCAGCCGTAACTTGTCGCCAGCCAGACCGCCAGCGGAGGCGCCAGCATGGCCCCGGCGCTCAAGCCGATCTGGCTGAGCGCATTGCCCAGGGCGCGCTCCTCGGGCGCAAGGTACAGCGCGATCGCCTTGCCGGTCGCCGGCACGCCCCCGGCCTGAGCCACTCCCAGCGCCGCCCGGCACAGCAGCAGGCCGGTGAAACTGCGCATCCAGCCCGTAGCCGCGCCGGCCAGTGACCACAGGGCGACCGCCGCGCTGATGCCGCGCGCCAGCCCCACGCGATCAATCCAAAGGCCGGCGGCCGGCGCCGAGGCCGCGTAGCTGAGCGAGAACGCCGAAAGAACCAGGCCGTACTGGCGATGCGCCAGGCCGAACTCCCGTTGCAGCAAGGGGGCCAGCGCCGCCAGAATTTGCCGGTTGAAGTAGTTCAGCAGCGAGGAGATCGTGAAAACGCCCATCACCCGCCAGCGCGCGGGAATTCGGCGGCGAGCCGCCGCGAGGCGCTCAGCGGTACTCAATGGCGGCCACCTCACCGGCCGTGCCCAGCTTGGCGTCCGGCCGGGGGAAGTATTCGATCGTCACGGCGCGGGGCTGCTTCTGCGGGCCGCAGGGCAGCTCCAACCGGCCGCCGCCCAGAACGACCACTTGCGAGGGATCGCGAATCGCCAGGCGCGTCACGGTCCCGTCGTCGGACTGCACGATCAGGCGGGCCGCGCCGCGCAGGCAGTCAATCTGCCGCAGGCGGCCGCGAATCTTGCCTTGCGGCTGGGGCGTCTCGAACCACGGCTCGACCCGGGCGGGCGGAGGGCCGCTTTCCCGGTTGGCGCGCGCTTCCGCCGCCCGGATGCGCGCCAGCGCTTCCTCCTTCAAGCGGTCCAGCTCGCGCTCCCGCTGTTCCGCCTCGCGCCGGCGGGCGGCGGCTTCGGCTTCCGAGCGGCGTTGCTCGATGGAACGGCGCGCCTGGCGGATCTCGGCCCGTTCGGCCTCCTCGGCCGCCTGCTCGGCGGCCGCCCAGGAACGGGCGGCGGCGCGGAAGTCCTCGGCTTGCTCCTGGGCCAGGGCCAGCTCGCGCCACAGGGAGGCGTCGCGGGGCGCCAGTTTGGCGGCCAGAGCGAGCGCCTGAAGTCGGCGTGCGGGATCGGTTTCGCGCTGGGCCAGGGCCCGGTGGGGCTCAGCCCACTCGGGGTTAAGCTCGGCGGCCTTGCGCAGCAGGGGGAGAGCCTTAGCGGCCTCGGGCTCCAGCCGGGCGGCCTCCAGGCAGGCGCGCGCGTTCCGGCTGCCGGCCTGGAGAGCGGCGGCAAGATGCCGCCGGCCGTCCTCGGTGGCGCCCGCGGCCAGCGCCGCCAGCCCGAGCCCTTCCTCGGCCTCGGGCAGACCAGGGTGAGTTTCGAGCAGCGCCCGGTAAAGATTGCGCGCCTCCGGCAGGCGTCCCTGCGCCAGGCGCAGATCGGCCTGCGCCAGCTCCCCGGCCGGCGGCTCGAGGGCTTCGGGGCGAAAATCGGTGCGCGGATTCAGCGGGCGGCCCGAGAACGTCTCGCTGGTGAAGTTGCCTGCGGCCAGATAAGCGGCGGCCTGCTTCTGGATTTCCTCCGGGTGTTTGCCGACCGCATTGCGCCAGGCCGGCTCCGGGTCGGTCCCTTGCTGAAGATTGTGAAGCAAGGGCCGCAGCTTGCCGTAGTAATCCGGGTGGAGGCTGAGCAGATGGATGCGCGCCCAGTTCACTCCGGGGTTGGGCGGCGCCTGGCCGACGGTAATGCGGGCGCCCGCGATGCTGACCATGGAATAGTAATCGAGCAGGCCGCTCTCGATTTCGGCCGGCAGGCGCCGCGCGTTGGCCTCCAGCAGAATCCGGGCGCAGGCCCGCAGCCACTCGGGCCTCGGGGCGGTCTCGGCGGTCAGGCAGGCCATGAAACTGTCGCGAGCCAGGGCGGGAGGCGAGGGCGCTTCGGCGCGCCGGCCGGCGCGAAAGATCAGCACGCGAATGGGCCAGACGGAACGCAAGTCCTCGCGCGAAAGCACGCGGCCGAAGGCGTAACGGAACTGCTCCAGGCGGCCCAAAGTTTCCTGGGCGGGGCGCTCGCCGGCGGCCGAGAGGACCTGAAAGGGGCCGGAGCGGACCTCGACCCAGCGCTCCTGCGCCGCCAGGCAGAGCGCCAGCCCGAGACCGACCCACGCGCGCTGCATTTCCAGAATCATGATAGCGCGGGGCCGGCCGGCGCCCAGGGGCGGGCGTCCCGCCGATGCCGCTGGTTTGGCGCGCGCGTATACTGGCGCTATGGAACGCCTGCCGGAAGAACTGCTGGAACGCATCAACGCCTTTCGGGAAAGCCGCCTGCTGCTGTCGGCCATCGAGTTGAACGTCTTCACGGCGCTGGGGGAGGGGGCGACGGCCGGGGAGGCGGCCGAGCGGCTGGGCGCCGATCCGCGGGCCACCGAGATGCTGCTGAACGCGCTGGCGGCCGTGGGCATGCTCACCAAGCGGGAGGGAGTGTTCCGGAACACGCCGGCGGCGGCGCGCTGGCTGAGCGACGGCTCGCCGGAGAGCGCCCGGGCGGCGCTGATGCACGTGGTGCACCTGTGGTCGAACTGGGGGCGGCTGAGCGAGTGCGTGCGCACGGGGACCTCGCCCCGGGCCGGGCGGCGGCGCACCCGGCAGCAGACCGAGGCCTTCATCGCCCTGATGCATTACAACGCGCAGGCGCGAGCCCCCTTGGTGGCGGAGGCGATCGGGCTGGAGGGAGTGCGGCGGGTGCTGGATCTGGGCGGCGGCTCGGGCGCTTACGCCATCGCCTTCGCGCAAGCCTCGCCGTCGCTGGAGGTCGAGCTGCTGGATTTGCCGGCGGTGCTGCGGATCGCGCGGCGGCACGTCGGGGCGGCCGGGCTGGCCGGGCGAGTGCGGCTGCGCGCCGGCGACCTGCACCAGCCGGACTACGGTTCGGGCTACGATCTGGTGTTCCTTTCGGCCATCTGCCACATGCTGGGTCCCGAGGAGAACCGCGCCATGCTGCGCAAGTGCTACCGGGCGCTGGCCCCGGCGGGTCGGGTGGCGATTCAGGATTTCATCCTGGAGCCCGACAAGACGGCGCCGCGGGCGGCCGCGCTGTTCGCCTTGAACATGCTGGTGGGAACGCGGGCGGGCGCCAGCTACAGCGAACCGGAATACCGGGCCTGGTTGGAGGAGGCGGGTTTCAGCGGGGTGAGGAGGCTGCACCTTCCGGGGCCGACGGGCTTGATGATCGGCCTGCGGGCGGGCTGAGTCCCGAGAAGATCGAGCGAGGAGCGGGCAGGCGTGTTAGCGTAAATAGTAGGGGTCGGCCGATATGGCAGACGGGGCGCCAGCGGCGATTCGGGCGGTCGGACTGGAAAAGAGATACCGTTCGGGGGATGCCGATCTGGTGGTGTTCGCGGATCTGGATCTGGAGGTGGCCGAAGGCGAACGGCTGGCGGTGGTGGGCGAGTCGGGAGCGGGCAAGTCCACGTTGCTGCACTTGCTGGGCGGTTTGGACAGGCCGACTCGGGGCACGATATACTTCGGGGAAAAGGAGTTGACCAAACTGGGGGATTCCGAGCTGGCGGAGTTTCGGAATCGGGAAATCGGATTTGTGTGGCAGAGTCACTATCTGTTGCCGGAGTTCACGGCTTTGGAGAATGTGATGATGCCGCTGCTGATCCGCGGCGTGCCGCAGGCCGAGGCGGCCGGCCTCGCGCGGGCCCGGTTGGAGGAGGCCGGATTAGGCGGACGGTTGCGGCACCGGGCGGGCGAGCTGTCCGGGGGCGAGCAGCAGCGGGTGGCGCTGGCGCGGGCGCTGGCGGGCCAACCGCGAGTGCTGCTGGCCGATGAGCCCACCGGGAACCTGGATGCCCGGACCGGCGAAATGATCATCGCCCTGCTGGCGGAGTTGCATCGCTCTCATCGGCTCACCTCGATTTACGTGACCCACAATCTGTCGTTCGCGCGGCGGTGCGACCGGGTGGTGAAACTGGAAGGCGGGGTTCTCTCAGGCGCCGGCCGGGGAGATCCTCGGGAGGGGGAAGGCGGAGCCAGTTATGTTTGAGCGTTACACGGAGAAGGCCCGGCGAGTGATTTTCTTCGCTCGCTACGAGGCGAGCCAGTTCGGCAGTCCTTACATCGAGACCGAGCACCTGCTTTTGGGGTTGCTGCGGGAAGACAAGGCGCTGGCCAACCGGTTTTTGCGCTCGGCGGCCGCGGTGGACTCGATCCGCAAGCAGATCGAGGCTCACACCACGCCGCGGGAGAAGGTCTCCACGTCGGTGGATCTGCCCCTCAGCCACGAGTGCAAGCGGGTGCTGGCCTACGCCGCCGAGGAGGCCGAGCGGCTCAACCACCGGCATATCGGCACCGAGCACCTGCTGCTCGGGCTGCTGCGCGAGGAGAAGTGTTTCGCCGCCGAGTTGCTGCACGAGCGCGGCTTGCGGCTCTCGCCGGTGCGCGAAGAAGTGGCGCGGGCCTCCTCCGAGCGCGCCTCCAGCCGGCCCAAGGAAAGCTCGCTGCTGACGGAGTTCAGCCGCGACCTCACCCAGGCGGCCGCCGACGGGCTGCTGGATCCCTTGATCGGGCGGGATTACGAGCTGGAACGGGTGGTGCAGATCCTCTGCCGCCGCACCAAGAACAATCCGGTGCTGATCGGCGAGCCGGGGGTGGGCAAGACCGCCATCGTCGAGGGACTGGCGCAGCGCATCGCCGAAGGGGACGTGCCTTCGTTCCTGGCCGACAAGCGCATTCTGGCCCTGGACCTGTCCCTGATCGTGGCGGGCACCAAGTACCGCGGCCAGTTCGAGGAGCGGCTGAAGACCATCATGAAGGAGCTCATGGAGAGCCAGAACGCGATCATCTTCATTGACGAGCTCCACACCCTGGTGGGGGCCGGCTCGGCCGAAGGCTCCCTGGACGCGGCCAACATTCTCAAGCCCGCGCTCTCGCGGGGCGAAATCCAGTGCATCGGGGCGACCACGCCGGCCGAGTACCGCAAGTCCATCGAGAAGGACCGCTCGCTGGAGCGGCGCTTCCAGGCGGTCAAGGTGCCGCCGCCCACCGAGCAGGACGCCATCAAGATTCTGTTCGGCATCAAGGAGCGCTACGAGAAGTTCCACGCCGTGGCCTACACCGACGAGGCGATCGAGGCCGCCGTGTACACCTCCAGCCGCTTTATCCCCGACCGCTACCTGCCCGACAAGGCGATTGATTTGATTGACGAGGCCGGCGCGCGCGTGAAGCTGCGCCAGACCACCTTGCCCGCCGAGGTGGCCGAGATCCAGAAGCGCATCAAGTTCATCGTCCACCGGATGGAGAACGCCATCGCCAACCACGAGTTCGAGAAGGCGCGCTTTTACTCGGACGAGGAGCGGCGAGAGCGCGAGAACCTGCGCCAGTTGCGGGAGCGTTACAACCTGGACGACACCTCGACCGGCGTGGTCACCAAGGACGACATCGAGGAAGTGGTGGCGCGCTGGACCGGCGTGCCCATGACCGCCATCAAGGAGGAGGAGGTCACCAAGCTGCTGCGCATCGAGCAGGAGCTGCACAAGCGCGTGGTCAGCCAGGATAAGGCCATCTCCGCCCTGGCCCGCGCCATCCGGCGCTCGCGGGCGGGGCTGAAATCGCCCAAGCGCCCGGCCGGCTCCTTCCTGTTTCTGGGACCGACCGGGGTGGGCAAGACCGAAGTGGCGCGCGCCCTGGCCGAGTTTCTGTTCGGCAGCGAGAAGGCCCTGGTGCGCTTCGACATGTCCGAGTTCATGGAGAAGCACTCGGTCTCGAAACTGATCGGCTCGCCTCCGGGCTACGTGGGCTACGAGGAGGGCGGCCAGTTGACCGAGCGCGTGCGGCGCCAGCCGTACTCGGTGATCCTGCTGGACGAGATCGAGAAGGCCCATCCCGACGTCTACAACATCCTGCTGCAAGTCTTCGAGGACGGGCAGTTGACCGACGGGCTGGGCAACACGGTGGACTTCAAGAACACCATCATCATCATGACCTCGAACCTGGGGGCGCGCTACCTGGAAAAGCGCACCGGCATGGGTTTCTCGGCCCCGCAAGGGGCGGGCATCCCCCAGAAGGTCGAGGACATGGTGATGTCGGAGGTCAAGCGGGCCTTCAACCCCGAGTTCCTCAACCGGCTGGACGAGGTCATCCTGTTCCAGTCGCTCACCGACGACGACCTGCTGAAGATCATTGACCTGCTGGTGGGCCAGATCAACCAGAATCTGGCCGGCAAGCAGATCCGCATCCGGCTGGCCCCGGAAGCCTCCAAGTACATTCTGGAGAAGACCTGCCACGACCGCAGCTTCGGCGCGCGGCCGCTGCGCCGGGCGCTACAGAAGTACATCGAGGATCCGCTCTCGGAGCTGATCATCCAGGGGGCCTTGCCGCAACCCTCCGAGCTGGAGGTGTTCCTGGGCGACACGGGGATCTTCTGCCGGACGCTGGGCGAGCCCGAGCCGGCCGCAGTGGGGGCCGGCGAAGGCGGCCCTCCGGCGTCCGCTCTGCCCCTCTACCGGTTCTAGCCGCGCGGCCGAGCAAACCCTCCGGACGGCGCCGTGGGGACGACCGAACAATCGGTAGCGAGCGAGCCCGCGCGGCGGGTGCGTTTCGACCGCAACGAGTTCTCGGGCGCCTTCGGCGATCTGGGCACCGACTTTCCCCTGCTGGTGGGAATGATTCTGGCCGCCGGTCTGGATGCCGGCTCGGTGCTGACCGCCTTCGGAGTGATGCAAATCCTCACCGGCCTGCTCTACGGCTTGCCCATGCCGGTGCAGCCGCTGAAGGCCATGGCGGTGATCGTCATCACGCAGCGCGTCACCGCGCCGGTTCTCTACGGCGGCGGCCTGGCGATCGGCGTGGCCATGCTGCTGCTGGCGCTGACCGGGTTGGTGGACGCGTTGGCTCGGGTGGTGCCCAAGGTGGTGGTGCGCGGCATCCAGTTCGGCCTGGGGCTTCAGCTCGCCACCTTGGCTCTGAAGGAGTACGTGGGGGCGGAAGGCCGGCCGGGCTACGCACTGGCGCTGGCGGCCTTCCTCCTGACGGTGGCCTTGTTGGGCAACCGGCGATTCCCTCCGGCTCCCTGGGTGATCCTGCTGGGGATTCTTTACGCCCTGCTGGTGCGTTGGGACGCGGGCTGGCCGCCGGCCGGCGCCGGGTTTCGGTTGCCCTCTCTGCACTGGCCCGCGGTGCAGGACGTCGCCACGGGCTTCCTGGTTCTGGCGCTGCCGCAATTGCCGCTCTCGCTGGGCAACTCGATTCTGGCCACCCGCCAGTTGGCGGCGGATTTGTTCCCCGAGCGGCCGGTGAGCGTGCGCAGGATCAGCCTCAGTTATGCCCTCATGAACCTGCTGAACCCGCTGTTGGGCGGCGTTCCCACCTGCCACGGCTCGGGCGGGATGGCGGGGCATTATGCTTTCGGCGCGCGCACGGGAGGCTCGGTGGTCATTTACGGTGCGATGTACTTGGGGCTGGGGCTGCTGTTGAGCGGCGCTTTCCACACGGTGGTGCTGCTGTTTCCCAAGCCTGTGCTGGGCGTGATCCTGCTGTTCGAAGCCCTGGCGCTGGTGGCGCCCGCACGCGACGCAGCCGCCTCGAAGGGCGACTTCTCGCTCATGCTGCTGACGGGCTTCCTGGCGGCCGGGCTGCCCTACGGCTACGTGATCGCGCTGGTGGCGGGCACGGCGCTGGCCTGGCCGGCGCGGCGCGGGCGCACGGTGTTCAGCCGGTGAGGCGCGCAGGCGTCGGCGGCCGCCGGCATGTGCTATAAGGGAAAGTTGGCTTCGCGCTAACACGAGCCATCCCAGGCGGGGCCCTCGAGCGAGCTCCGCCGGTCCCGCAATCCAGCTTGCGCGCGCAGCGCGTTTGGATTCATCGAGGAGTCAGCGTCATGGAAGCGAAGGGCGACATCGCACTGATCGGTCTGGCCGTGATGGGCCAGAACCTGATTCTCAACATGAACGACCACGGCTACACGGTGGTGGCCTACAACCGGACGGTGTCCAAGGTGGACGAGTTCCTCAACGGCGCGGCTCAGGGGCGCCGGACGATCCTGGGCGCGCACTCGATCGAAGAGATGGTCCGGCTGCTGAAGAAGCCGCGCAAGATCATGCTGATGGTCAAGGCCGGCAAGGCGGTGGACGATTTCATCGAACTGCTGCTGCCCCACCTGGAGCCGGGCGACGTGATCATTGACGGGGGCAATTCGCACTTCCCGGACACCATCCGGCGGACCCACTATCTGCGCGGCAAGGGGCTGCTCTACATCGGCACGGGCGTTTCCGGCGGCGAAGAGGGCGCGCGCCACGGCCCCTCGATCATGCCGGGCGGCACGCCCGAAGCCTGGCCCCTGGTCAAGGACATCTTCCAGTCCATCGCCGCCAAGGCCCCCACAGGCGAGCCTTGCTGCGATTGGATCGGGGACGACGGCGCCGGCCACTACGTCAAGATGGCCCATAACGGCATCGAGTACGGCGACATCCAGCTCATCTGCGAGGCCTACCAGCTCATGAAGGAAGGCCTGGGCATGAGCAATCAGCAGATGCACGAAGCCTTCGCCGAGTGGAACCGGGGCGAGCTGTCCAGCTATCTGATCGAGATCACCCGCGACATCCTGGCCTTCAAGGACGAGAACGGCGAGTACGTGGTGGACAAGATCCTGGATACGGCCGGGCAAAAGGGCACCGGCAAGTGGACCACCGTCAGTTCGCTCGATCTGGGCATGCCGGTGACCTTGATCGCCGAGGCGGTCTTCGCGCGCTGCCTGAGCGCCATGAAGGAGGAGCGGGTCGAGGCCTCCCGGATCCTGAAGGGCCCGAAGAGCCGCTTGGAGGGCGACCGGGCGGCTTGGATCGAGGACATCCGCCAGGCGCTTCTGGCCTCCAAGATCGTCTCCTACGCCCAGGGCTTCATGCTGATGCGCGAGGCGGCCAAGGAGTACAACTGGAAGCTGAATTACGGCAGCATTGCTCTGGTCTGGCGGGCGGGCTGCATCATCCGCTCGGTCTTCCTGGGCAAGATCAAGGAAGCCTTCGATCGCAACCCGAATCTGAACAATCTGCTGCTGGACGAGTACTTCCGGGGCGTGATCGAGCGCTGCCAGCCCTCCTGGCGGCGGGTGGTGGCGGGTGCGGTTCAGGCCGGCCTGCCCGTGCCCGCCTTCAGCACCGCCCTGGCCTTCTACGACGGCTACCGCAGCGAGCGGCTGCCCGCCAATCTGCTCCAGGCGCAGCGCGATTACTTCGGCGCGCATAACTACGAACGGGTGGATCGCCCGCGGGGCGAGTTCTTCCACACCAACTGGACCGGGCGGGGCGGCACGGTGGCCTCCAGCACGTACACGGTTTGAGAAGGAGGACGCGGAAGGCATGCAGATCGGCTTGGACATCCCCAAGGAAGGCGCTCTGGATTTGGTCTCGCTGGGTGCGCTGGTCCACCGGCTGGACCCGGGCATCATTCCTTTCCGCAAGGCGGCGCGCTGCGAGATCCACGTCTCGGGCGGCGAGTATAACGTGGCGGCCAACCTGGCGGATTGTTTCGGCCTGCGCACGGCGATCGTCACGGCGATGGTGGACTACCCGATCGGGGATCTGATCGCCGAGCGCGTGCGGGCCATGGGCGTGCGCGCCTTTTACAAACGCTTCGCGCACAACGGGGTCAACGGGCCCAACATGGCCACCGTCTACAGCGATCGCGGCCAGGGCGTGCGGGCGCCGGTGGTCTTCTACAATCGGAGCAATGAAGCGGCCGCGCAGCTCAAGCCGGGCGATTTCGACTGGGAGGAGATCTTCCGGGGCGGGGTCCGCTGGTTCCATTCGGGCGGCATTTTCGCGGCGCTGTCGGCCACCACCGGCGAGCTGATCATCGAGGGCATGAGGGCGGCCCGGCGGGCCGGAGGCGTGGTGTCGTTCGACCTGAATTACCGCGCCAAGCTGTGGGGCGTCTGGGGCGGCCAGCAGAAGGCTCAGGAAGTGCTGGGCCGGATCGTCGAGAACGCCGACGTGCTGGTGGGCAACGAGGAAGACTTGCAAATGGGCCTGGGCATACCGGGGCCGGAGGTCTCGGCCCGATCCAAGCTGGACCCCAGCGCCTTTCTGGCCATGATCGAAACGGTGGTGCGAAAATACCCGGGCGTGAAAGTCGTGGCCACGACGCTGCGCGAAGTGCACTCCAGCAACCGGCACAGTTGGAGCGCGGTGGCCTGGGTCAACGGGCGGTCCTACGTGGCGCCCACCTGCGAGCTGGACGTCTACGACCGGGTGGGCGGCGGCGACGGCTTCGCCTCCGGCTTCTTCTACGGCCTGCTGGCGGGCGAGTCGCCGGAGGAGGCGGTGCGCCTGGGCTGGGCGCACGGCGCGTTGTTGACCACCTTCCCGGGCGACACGACCATGGCCACTCTGGATCAGGTGCGGGCCTTCGCCCGGGGCGGCTCGGCCCGCATCCAGCGCTGAGCCGGCCGAAGGAGGAGCGCCTTGGATCTGCTGGAACGGGCGGCGCGCATCCGCCTGTTGCTGATGGACGTGGACGGCGTGCTCACCGACGGCAAGCTGTACAACGTGCCGGACGGCGCCGGCCAGATGGTCGAGACCAAGGGTTTCGACTCGCAGGACGGCATCTCGCTGCAATGGCTGGCCTGGAAGGGCATTCGCACGGGCCTGATCAGCGGGCGGGTTTCTCCGGCCGCTGAGGAGCGCGCCCGGCAGTGCCGCTTCAGCTACGTCTACCAGGGCCATATCGAGAAGATTCCGATCCTGGAGGAGATCCTGCGGGATGCGGGTCTGGAGCCCGGGCAGGTGGCCTACATCGGCGACGATTTGACCGACGTGGTCATCATGCGCCGGGTGGGGCTGGCCGTGGCCACCGCCAACGCCCGGCCGGAAGTGAAGCGCTGCGCGCATTGGGTGACCGAGCAGCCCGGCGGTCGGGGCGCGGTGCGCGAGGTGGTCGAGCTGCTCTTGAAGGCGCAAGGCCACTGGGAGGAGATCCTGCGCAAGTACGAGGCGCTGGAGTGAGGCGGAGATCCGGATGGCGAACGAACGGGTAGGCATCCTGATCGAGGCGGCCGCCGGGCCCGGCGTGCTCCATCAGTTGACGGGGGCGATCGCGCGGCGCCAGGGCGACATCACGCTGGTGGAAATCCTGGAGAACGTACCCGAGCGCTCGCGGATTTACTTCGAGGTGGATCTGCCCGGGCCGCCGGCGGGCTTGCTGGAGGAGTTGGAGCGCCTGGAAGTCGTGCGCCGGGCGGCCCTCACCGAAACCTTCCAGAAGATCTACGGCAAGCGCGTGATCATCATGGGAGGCGGAGCGCAGGTGGGCCAGGTGGCCATCGGGGCCATCTCCGAGGCGGACCGGCACAACATCCGGGGCGAACACATCTCGGTGGACACCATCCCGCTGGTGGGCGAGCAGGCGCTGGCCGCGGCCGTGCGGGCAGTGGCTCGCCTGCCGCGCGCCAAGGCGCTGGTGCTGGCCGGCTCGCTGATGGGCGGAGAGATCGAGAAGGCCGTGCGGGAGGTGCGCCGGCAGGGACTGCTGGTGATCAGCCTGAACATGGCGGGCAGCGTGCCCGAGGCGGCCGACATCGTCATTACCGACCCGGTGCAGGCCGGGGTGATGGCGGTGATGGCGGTGGCCGACACCGCCAAATTCGACCCCGCCCGCTTGAAGCGGCGCACGTTCTGACGGGCGGCTGTTCTCAGCCGCCGATGGCGTACATCGGGCGGGGCGGGGCGACGAAGCGCGCCGTGTTGACGGCGTGGCCCTCCCACTTGGCCTCGACGGCCGCCCGCACCGCTTCGGCGATCTGCTGGTCGGAAGCGCCGCCGCGCAACAGCGGCTTGAGGTCAGTCTCCTCCAGAGCGAACAGGCAGTAGCGCAGGTGGCCGTCGGCGGTCAGCCGGATGCGATTGCAACTCAGGCAGAAGGGCCGGCTGATGGAGGCGATGACGGCCACGCCGCCCTGCCCGTCGGCGTAGCGGTACTCGCTGGCGGGCGAGCGAGGATCCTGTTCGGGAACCGGGACCAGGGGGCCGATCTCGCGCTCGATCACGGCCAGAATTTCTTCGGCGAACAGCACGCGGCCGCGTTCCCAGAGATTCTGGCCGTCCAGCGGCATGTACTCGATGAAGCGTACCTGGAGGTCCTGCTCGCGCCCGAAGCGGGCCAGGGGAGCGATGTCGGCCTCGGTGACGCCTTTCACCGCCACGGCGTTGATCTTGATGGGCCGGTAGCCCAGACGGCGGCAGGCCGCGATGCCGGCCAGCACGCGCTCCAGCACGTCGCAGCGCGTGATCTGGAGGAAGCGGCTGCGGTCCAGCGTGTCCAGGTGAATGTTGATGCGCCGCAGGCCCGCCTGGAAAAGCGGTTCGGCCAGCTCCTCCAGCAGCACGCCGTTGGTCGTGAGCGCCAGGTCCTGGATGCCCGGCACGGCGGCCAGTCGCCGCACCAACTCGGGCAAGCCCCGGCGAACCAGCGGTTCGCCGCCGGTCAGGCGCAGCTTGCGGATGCCCAGCCGGGCGGCGATGCGGACGAAGCGTTCGATCTCCTCGAAGCTGAGGATCTGCCGGCGGGGCACGAAAGCCACGTCCTGGGCGGGCATGCAGAAGAAGCAGCGCACGTTGCAGCGGTCGGTGACGCTGACGCGCAGATTATCGTGCCGCCGGCCGAAGCGGTCGGAAAGTTCGGAGGCGGGGGGCATGCCGGCTCACCCCAGGGCCAGCATGCGCTCCAGGGGGATGAGCGCGCGGCGCATGGTTTCTTCCGGAATCTCGACCCGCGGTTCCAGGTCGCGCAGGCAATCGCGCAGCTTCTCCAGGGTGTTGCGCTTCATGTAAGGGCACTCGCTGCAATTGCACTGCTCGTTGGGGATGAAGTAGAAGCGCTTCTGCGGGGCGACCCGTTTGAGCGAGTGCAGGATGCCGCTTTCGGTCACCACGATGATCTCGCCCGCCGGCGCCGAGGCGCACCACTTCACAATGCTGGAGGTCGAGCCGATGAAGTCCGCCATCTCCAGCACCTCGCCGGGACACTCCGGATGGGCGGCGATGAGCGCGGCCGGGTGTTCGGCCCGCGCGGCCGCCAGGCGGCGGGCGGCGAAGGTGGCGTGCACGATGCAGGTTCCCTGCCAGATCTTCATGTTCTCCCGGCCGGTCTGGCGCTGGACGTAGCGGCCCAGGTTGGCGTCCGGCAAAAAGAGGATGGGCCGCTCGGCGGGGATCGAGTTCACCACCGCCACGGCGTTGCGCGACGTGCACAGGATGTCACTGAGCGCCTTGACTTCGACCGAGGTGTTGATATAGCTGACGATGACGTGATCGGGATGGCGGCGGCGAAACTGACTGACCTGCTCGGCCGGGCAAGCGTCCACCAGCGAGCAGCCCGCCTCGCGATCGGGCACGACCACCCTGCGCGTGGGATTGAGCACCTTGGCGGTCTCGGCCATGAACCAGACGCCGCAGAAAGCGATCACGTCGCCGGAGAACTCGCGCGCCTTGCGCGCCAGTTCCAGGCTGTCGCCCACCGCGTCGGCCAGCTCCTGGATCTCGGGCTCCTGGTAGTGGTGCGCCAGCAGGATAGCCCGGCGCCGTTGCTTGAGCTCGAGAATCTCTTCCGTGATGGAGGCGGCTGCCAGCATGAGGGGAAAGCCCGTTGGTCTTATTGTAACAATTCGGGCCGGGGTGGGCGGCTTGCTAAACTCGGAAGGCATGGCGCATCTCGGATTGCTTCTCATCGGACTGGCGGCCGGTGTGGCGGCGGGCATGTTCGGCATCGGCGGCGGCCTGATCATCGTGCCGGCGCTGATGTTGTTCCTGAAGGCGCCGCCCTTGCTGGCGATCGGGACCAGCCTGGCGGCTCTGATCCCGCCGGTGGGATTGCTGGGGGCGGCGGAGTATTACCGCAACGGACACATCAAGCTGGGCTGGGCCTTGCTGGTGGCGGCGGGCATTTTCGCGGGGGCGTACTTCGGGGCGCGAATCATGATTTCCCTGCCCGAGATTTGGGTCCGGCGCGTCTACGCGCTGTTCCTGCTGGCGATGAGCCTGCGGATGCTCGTGATGGGGCGCTGAGAGAGGAGGGCGTTTCAGGGCAGGAGCTTGCGCGATCCCAGGGCGAGGCTGTGGGCCGCGGGGTCGCCGTCTTCCTCCAGCCAGTACTCGCGCTCGACCCAATCCGAGAGCGGAAGGTTGCGCAGGAAGAGGCGCTCCTGGATGACCAGGCACTTGCGGTTGACGAACAGCGACTTGCTCTGGCGCAGGTAGCGGCGCTCTTCGATGCGCAGGTCGGAGAGGATTTCCTCCAGCGCGCGCCGGCGGGCGGCCTCTTCGGCGGCGCGGACGCGGTCCTCGAGCTGCTGGCCTTGGGCGACGGCCAGGGCGCGGGCCTCGGCGGTGGCGGCCTTCTCCCGGGCGAGGCTGACCTCCATGCGGGCTTGCATGACGACGGCGGCCAGCAGGGCCGAACCGGCGGCGACGAAGACCGGCAGGACGATCCAGAGCAGAGCAGCCAGGGTTTCGCTCGACATGGGTTCGGGGCGCACGAGACGCCCTGTGGTTTCTGATCGGGCGGAGCGGATCCGGCCCAAGGCTTCTCAGGCGAAAGGGCGGGCGGTTTGCAGGTGTTCGCCTTAGCCGCTCCGGCGGCCTCTAGCAGCCGATGGGATAGCGGCCGTACCGGCGGGCCGCCTCGTAAAAGGCCAGGATGTTCTCGATCGGCACTTCAGGCTGGATATTGTGGGCCGGGGCCAGGATCAATCCGCCTCCCGGCCCGGCGGTGCGCAGGCGCAGTTTGACTTCTTCGGCCACCTCCTGCGGCGTGCCGAAGGGGAGCACCTCCTGGATATCCACCGTGCCCCAGAGCGTCAACCGGCGCCCGAAGTCCTTCTTTACGCGCGCCGGGTCCATGGACTTGGGCTGCACGGGATTGAGAATATCCAGGCCGATCTCGACCAGGTCGGCGATGATCGGGTAGATATAGCCGTCGGAATGGAAGGCGATTTTCACTCGGGGATTGATGCTTTTCCACTCGGCGAACAGCCGGGCGTAGCGGGGCTTGAGGAATTCGCGGAACAGCTCGGGTGAAATGAGCATGCGGTTCTGCGCGCCGACGTCGTCGCCGATCCAGATGATGTCCACGCCCAGGCTTACGAACTGGCGCCCGGCCACCTGGATCCAGCCCAGCAGTTTGTCGAAGTAGGCATGGGCGAAGTCCTTGTCGGTGACCAGATCGCAAAGCACCCGTTCCAGGCCGCGCAGATACCAGGCCAGCTCGAACAGGGTGCAGGCCAGGCCGCCCATGATGCCGTACTCCTCGCCGTATTCCCGGATCATCCGGCGGGCGCCTTCGTAGCGGTCGGGCCGAGAGAAATCGGGCAGCTCGAAATCGGCCGGATCGCGCAGATCGGCCAGGGGGTGGCGCACCATTTCGGTGAAGGCGCCGCCGGAGGGATGCTCGAACCATTTCCAGCCGATGCCCCACTCGTCGGTGTACTCGCGATCGGGCCGCAGATAGTAGCCCGTGCAGGGACCCATCCAGGAAATCAAGAAATCGTGCTCCATGAGGATGGGGAGGGGGCCGCCGGCGTCCCTGTAAGTCTCCGTCCGGTCGGAATCCACGCCCAGGTAGCGGAGCATCTTGCGTTCGGCTTCCGGCGTGTACCAGGCGCAGACAGGCACGCGGTCGGGCTCCTGGTGATCGAGGGCGGTGAGCAGGCGCTCCTTGTGGGTCATGCGGCCTCCTGGAAATACGGGCGCCGAGGGGCAAGCATCATTGTAACCGCGGCAGGCGCGCGGCGAGGCGTGCTATTCCTGGGGGTTCAGGAGGCGGCGAACATGCAGAGAAGGATGCGGCGGGCGCTCGCCGCGGCCGTGCTGTGGGCGGCGAGCGGCGCTGCCGGGGACTGGCGAGCGCAGGCCGGCGCCCTGCGGCCGCCGGATACGCAGGCGGGCGAGAAGGCGGTGCTCGACCAGCTCGAGCGGCGGGCCCGGCGGGCGCTGGAGGCGATTCCCCGGGCGCGGACGGCGGCGGAGGCCGACCGGCAGCGGCCCTTGCTGCGGCGCCGACTGGAGGCTTCGCTCGGATGGCGCCGCCTGCCCTGGCCGCCGCGCCTGGAAGCGCGCACGGTGGGCGTGCTGGCGCGGGAGGGCTACCGGTTGGAAAAGGTGGTGTGGCAGAGTCTGCCCGGCGTGCGGGTGCCGGCGCATTTGTACCTGCCGGCGGAGCTACGCGGCCCGGCGCCCGCCATCCTGTTCTACACCGGCCACTGGTGGGCCGAGAGCAAGGCGCACCGCGACTTTCAGGCCTTCGCCCTCAACATGGCGCGCTGGGGCTTCGTGGTGCTGATCTTCGACGCCTTCGGGCAAGGCGAGCGCGGCGTCTCCAACCGCGATCATCGCCGGACGGAAGCGCTGCTGGCGGGCATTTCGCAGCAGGGATTCGCCGAATACGAAAGCCAGTGCGCCCTCCAGTACCTGCTGGCGCGCCGCGAGGTGGACCGTCGGCGCATCGGCATGACGGGGGCCTCCGGCGGCGGTTACAACACCTGGATCACAGCCGCGCTGGACGATCGCATCCGCGTGGCCGTGCCGGTGGTGGGGACCAGCGAATTTTACGAACAGCTTGCGGCGGCCCGCGCGCACGACTGGTACCGGGCCAACGAACATTGTCACTTTCCGGCCGGCTTGCTCGGCTACGCCAACAACCACGAGTGGGCGGCGATGATCGCGCCCCGCCCGCTGCTGATGGTGGCCGCCGCCAAGGACGCCGGGTTTCCCGTGGCGGGCGTCCGTCAGGTGCACGAATATGCACGGGGCATCTACGAGAGCTACGGGGCGGCGGCGCGCTTGGCCCTCTTCGTGGACGAGGCGGCCGGCCACGGCTATCAGCAGCGCAAGCGCGAAGCGGCCTACGGTTGGTTCCTGCGCTGGCTGATGGAGCGGGGCGACGGCCGCCCTGTGGCCGAGCCGCCCACGGAAACCGCACCTCCCGATGCGATCGAGCTGCGCTGTTTCCCGCCCGGCGCGAACCAGCCCGCCGGCCCCGGCATGATCGCCGCCGTGCGCCGGCTGATTGCGCGGCCCCCGCGGATGACGCATTCGCTCGAGCGGCTGCTGGGAGCAACGCCGCGCCTTCCCGCCGCCCGCGCCGCGCTCGGCCCCCAGCGGCTCCAGCGGCTCGTGCTTCCGGGCGAAGAGGACCTTGGCATCCCCGCCTTTCTACTGCGCCCGGCGGGCGAGATTCGCGGCCTCGTCATCGCGGTGGATGATCGGGGCAAGGAGGAGGCGGCGGCGGACGAGGTCTTGCTCGACTTGCTGGAGCAGGGCTGGGCCCTGGCCGGTGTGGATCCTCGCGGCCTGGGCGAGCTGGCGGTGAGCAAGCCGGGTTGGGTGTTCGCGGTCAGCCTGCTGTTGGGAGAGAATTTCGTGTGGCGGCAGGCTTGGGATCTGAACGCCGCGCGCCACGTCCTGGCCGGTGCGCCGGAACTGGCCGGGCGTCCGGTCGGGCTCTACGCCCGGGGCCACAACGCGTCGCTGGCGGCGGTCTATGCCCTGGCGCAGAACGGCGCGGGCTGGCGCTGGTGGGTGCTGCGTGACGGCTTCCTCACCCTGAGGCACTTCGTCGAGCGGCCGGAGTCGCTCGAGCGATCCTACCGGTTGTTGAGCGAGGAGGAATTCCGCCGCTCGCCGGTTTACGACCGCGAGATTCCCCATTTCTACGTTCCCTTCAAGGGGCTGGTGCATTTCGATCTGCCGCTGTTGCTCGGGCGGATGAGGGCGCGGGGGCTGGTGGCGGATCCGATCAATGGGGACTGGAAGCCGCTCAGCGAGCGGGAAGCGCGCCGCTGGCTGCCGCGAGCAGTGGAGGTGGTGACGGGCGCCGGGGCGGAGGATCAGATTTTGCGCCGGCTGAAGGAATGGAACAAAAGCGCCGGGCGCCCGTCTAAGCTAGGGTAGGGCGCAGACGGCGCGAGAGCGGCCCGGCGCAGGAGCCGCGCGCCGGACCGCCGTGGGCCGGGAACTTGATGAGTTTACTTGCGCGCCACCAGCAGAACCCGCTCGGGCCGAACCGAAGCCGACATTTCGCGTTCCTGCTTGCTCTTGGGGAGCTCGGCGCCGGTCAGGGCTCCCGCGTTCCAGATCTGGGCCAGGAAGTAGCGATCGCCGTACTTGTGGAAAACCAGGCGGGCTCGCAGGTCTTCACGGTACCTTTCCGTCGGAATGACTCGCACGTAAATCACCTCGGAGTTGTCGAGGCCGCGAATCATCAGCGTGCCCGGAAGGCTCAAGCGCTGGATCGAGTATTGACCCGCGGGCAGCAGGGTGCGGCCCGCCTCGAAGTTGAAAGGCACCGTCACCTTCAGATTGTTTTGGAGTTCGGCCGCCGCCGCGCTGCCGCCCAACAGGGCGGCCAGCCCCAGCGCCGCCAGCATCTTACTTGCCTGTCTTCGCATTGCCATTCTCCTTGTCGCCTTGAATCTGCCTCAGCAGTTCGTTTTCTTGAAGGCAATCCGGGGGCCGAAGAGCCGGCCCACCCGCCGGTCGGCCCGCCCAGAGCGCCGGCAGCATGCAAGCAAAGGAGTTCGAGAAAGGGGAATCGCCCGTGACCCCTGCGCATCCAATCCGTCAGCCGGCCCCGCGGGCTATCGGATCGGATAGCGGCCCCATCAGGCCGGATAGTGAACCAGGGATGAACCCGAGGCTGTTCGCCATTGCGGGTCCGCTGGAAGGCGCGTTCTTCGCGCTGCCCGCGGGCGAAATCACGATCGGGAGCGATCCCTCCAACCTGCTGGTGATTGACGATCCCTCGGTCGCTCCGCGGCATTGCGTGATCGAAGGGCGTGATGCGGAGTATGGCGTGCGGGGGCTGGGCGCCGCCGGCCGGTTGATGGTCAACGGGCGCCCGGTGCGCGAGCGAACGCTGCTGCACGGCGACGAGCTGCGCGTGGGCGATTGCCTGTTCCTCTATCTGATCTACGAAGGCGAGACGCCCCCTCTGCTGCGCCTGCGGCGGGAGTTCGAGGGGGAAGATCTTCACCCGCCCGGGCCGCTGGGTCCGATCGAGCACGAGATGGTGGGCGACAGCGCCGCCATGCAGGCGGTCTATGAGTTGATCGCCAAGGTGGCCTGGGCGGACTCGAACGTGCTCCTTTTGGGCGAGAGCGGCACCGGCAAGGAGCTGGCGGCGCGCGCCATTCACCGCAACGGCCGCCGGGCGGCCGGGCCCTTTGTGGCGGTCAACTGCGCCGCCCTGACCGATACGCTGCTGGAGAGCGAGCTGTTCGGCTATGAGAAGGGCGCCTTCACCGGAGCGCTCACCGAGAAGCGTGGCAAGCTGGAGGCCGCCGACGGGGGCACGCTGTTGCTGGACGAAATCGGCGAGCTGGCGCCAGGCCTTCAGGCCAAGCTGCTGCGCGTGCTTCAGGAGCGTGAGTTCCACCGGGTGGGCGGAACGCGTCCGGTGCGCGTGGATCTGCGCGTAGTGGCGGCCTCCAACCGGGATCTGGCCGAGGCGGTGAGCCGCGGTGCGTTCCGCCCGGACCTTTACTACCGCTTGAACGTGGTCTCGCTGCGCATGCCGCCGCTGCGCGAGCGCAAGGAGGACATCCTGCCGCTGGCCGAGTATTTCGCGGCGCGCTTCGCCGCCCGCGGAGCCCGCACCCTGCTGGGCTTCTCGCCTGAGGCGCGCGAACTGCTGCTGGCCTACGACTGGCCGGGTAACGTCCGCGAGCTGGAGAACGCCGTCGAGCGCGCGGTGGTCCTGGGGACGGGCGAGTGGATCCGGCCCGGGGATCTGCCCGAAGCGATCCTCGCCGCGCCCGCGGCGCAGGGCGGCTACCAGTGCTCGGTGCTGGAAGCGCGCCGGCGCGCGGTGTTGGGAGCTTTGGAGCAAGCCCAAGGAAACTACGCCGAGGCCGCCCGCCTGCTGGGCATCCACCCCAACAACCTGCACCGCCTGATTCGGAACCTGGGCTTGCGGACGGCTGTGAACAGAAACCGAGGCGGCTTGCCCAACGGCGGCCCCTAGCGGGAGTTTACTTGAAAGCTGAGCAGTGCGGCGGTGAGGCTCTGATTCTGGGGGGTTCACCTGGGCCGGCGGTATTACCGACGTGGGGTACTACGCAGGCTCTCCAGGCCCAGCGCTTCGGCCAGGCTTTGTTGGGCCAGGGTTTGCT
>Ga0209018_1000035_pt1 | contig 118093 bp, 85 predicted proteins | sample YNPBryBLVA2012_FD_185814 | JGI IMG/M metagenome (GOLD analysis project Ga0209018, IMG submission 185814) | Anoxygenic and chlorotrophic microbial mat microbial communities from Yellowstone National Park, USA - YNP Bryant BLVA 2012 (SPAdes)... ... | reverse complement strand
ACTTTATCGGTGAACGTGAGCGTGCCCATCATCAGCTTGTCAAGCCCTTGTCGAAGTTGATTTTACCTCAATCGGCTTTTGCAGCGCCAGTAATATTAAGATTCCTGACCTTGATTTAATTCCAAATTCATTTTATACTCATCCCTGCCCAATCGCGGTTGTACCTTGCAAGGATAACACCTGGCTAACGTGTGTCTTCGGTATATAGAGATGCCGGGGGTTATCCTGTTGTTCTCGTGGCTTTTGTATTGGGACATGCTTTGCCGAAAAGGATGTACATGCCTCGAAGAGGACAAGTGTGTGGTTCACGGTGTCGTCTGCGGCACGGCAGGGTTGTCTTTGCCGCACAGAAGGGCTTGTTGTGGGCTTTGCCCTCGCAGCGACACCGCAACGATGAGCGGCGCAGGGCCCAAGGGGGTGATAGGGCGTTCGAAACTGAAAGCGCAGAAAGGAGGTGACGCCTTTATCTGGTCTTCTTTCAGGGGGGAAGCAGCTGACCAGCATCGAAGTTGTGGCAATTCTCTGCACGAGTGACACGTTCACTTGCAATATCCGCCTCTGTTTTTTCAAAGTTTCTCTAGGAGATTAGATATGTCACGAAAATTCTGGCAACGCTTTTTTGCCGTGTTGCTGATCACTGGATGGGTGCTGGGTCTGGTTTCACCGGTTGCCGCTGCACCTGCAAGTCAGACTAAAACGCCGGGGACGGTCGAAGTGGAAGCCGAACTGCTCAAGCAGATCGAAGCAAATCCCCGCACAGGTTACTTGATTTACTTCCGCGACCATCCCGACCTGTCTGCCGCTCAGAAGATGAGCTGGGAAGAGCGGGGCTGGTATGTTATGAATACCCTGAAGGCGACGGCGGAGAAATCGCAAGCCAAGGTGCGCGCTTACCTGGATGCTCAGGGCGCGGACTACGAAGCCTTCTGGATTGACAATATCATTTCGGTGAAACAACCCGGCAACGCCGCCATCAACACCCTGATGACTTTCCCCGAAATCGAGAGTCTGAAGGCGCACCGCACGCTGGGCATCATCGAACCCGAAATCGTGGCGCTCCCCGATGAAGCTGTCAACGCCATTGAGCCGAACATCTCGCATGTGGGTGCGCCAGACGCCTGGGCATTGGGCATCAACGGTGCTGGTGTGGTGGTTGCCAGCATTGATACCGGCGTGCGCTATACGCACCAAGCCCTGGTCAACCACTACCGCGGCAACCTGGGCGGCGGCAACTTCAACCACAACTACAACTGGTGGGACCCCTATGGCGATCACCCCACCTCGCCAGCGGATGACAACGGTCACGGTTCCCATACCATGGGTACCATGATCGGCGACGATGGCGGCGCAAACCAAATCGGTATGGCCCCCGGCGCCAAGTGGATGGCCTGCCGCGGTTGCAATACCTCCACGTGCTCCGATACCGCTTTGCTGAGCTGCGCACAGTTCATGGCTGCCCCCACCGACCTGACTGGCGCCAATACCAATCCTACTATGCGCCCCAACGCAGTCAACAACTCGTGGGGTGACTGCGCCCAGTCTTATGATAGCTGGTACCAGGGCGTGGTGGACGCCTGGCACGCTGCTGGCATTTACCCGGTCTTCTCCAACGGGAATGCCTCCAACTGCGGCTACACGGAGCCTCCCGGCCTCAATACCGTGGGCAACCCTGCCCGCTACGGCAATGTGACCGGCGTCGGTTCCTCGGGCCAGTCCAACGGGCAGTATGCCCCGCACTCCAACTGGGGCCCGACCGACAACCCCGACACGGTGAACCCGCGCGGCTATCCGTACCTCAAGCCACAAGTGATCGCCCCGGGCGTCAACATCCGCTCGTCGGTGAACACCGGCGATGCTGCCTACGAGGGCGGTTGGAGCGGCACGTCCATGTCGGCCCCGCATGTCACCGGCCTGGTGGCTCTGATGTGGCAGGCTGGCCCCTGTCTGGTGGGCGATTACGCCGCTACCGAGACGATGATCGAGCAGACGGCCACGCCGGTGCCTTATGCCACCGGCGGCAACCCGCCACCCGGTCCTGGCAATGTGCCGAACTATGCCACCGGTTGGGGCGAGATCAATGCCCTGGCGGCCGTGCAGGCCGCTCTGAGTTACTGCGGCGATAGCACCTTGACCGGCCAGGTTACCCAAGCCGCCAAGTTGGAAGCTCCCGGCGATCCCATCTCCGGCGCTGTCATCGCAGCAACCAACCTCTCCGGCACCTTCCAGACCCTCTCCAATGCTCAGGGTTACTACACCCTCACGCTGTGGGCTGATACCTACGATGTGGCTGTCTCCGCCTTTGGCTATCAGCTCTGGACGGCGACGGGGGTGGTGGTGACTGGCACGACCACGCTCAACCCACAACTGACTTTGGCCAACTGGTACACCGTGACCGGTGTTGTCACCGACGCCAATACCGGCTGGCCGCTGTATGCCAAGATCACGATCGGCGGTTACCCCGGCGATCCCATCTGGACTGACCCAGCCACCGGCGCTTACAGCATCAGCCTGCCGGAAGATATCACCTACACCTTCGACGTCCAGGCTTACTACCCAGGCTATCTGCCAGCAAGTGCCACCGTTGGCCCGCTGACGGGTGCTGTCGTTCAAAATTTTGCCCTCGATGTGGACGGACTGGCTTGCAACGCCCCGGGTTACTCTCTGCTGGGCGGTTTGAGCGAGGACTTCGAGGGCGTGACGCCCCCAGCGCTGCCTACCGGTTGGGCCGTGGTGGATGTTTCTGGCACCGCCGGCGATTGGTTTACCCATGCAGGCACCCGCCACCCATCGGGGCAGCCGGCGCATGGCGGCGCCAACCTGGTGCTGTTCAACTCCTACAGCGCTTCATCGGGGAGTTCGACGCGCTTGTACCGCACCGCCGGGGTGGATATGACCACCCTGACCTCCACCGACCTGTCTTTCTGGATGTACCACGACACCGGTTATGCAGGTAGCAACGACCGGGTGCAGGTGCAGGTCTCCACCAATGGCGGCACCTCCTGGGTAGATGTGGGCGCGCCGGTTTCACGCTATAACGGCACTACCGGCTGGGCGCAGCACACCGTCAGTCTGGCCGACTACGCTGCCGAGACCAACCTGATGCTGGGCTTTCTGGGAATCAGCGCCTACGGCAACGATGTTCACCTGGACGACATCGTCTTGTCGCCGAGTTGTGTCGCACCTAGCGGCGGTTTGCTGATTGGCAATGTGTACGACGCCCAAACGCTGGCGGCTTTGAATGGCGCCACGGTGCAGAATGATGCCGGCGATAGCACCACAACCGCTGCCACCCCCGCCGATCCCGCTGTGGATGACGGCTTCTACTACCTGTACTCGGAGATTGGCGCTACTCGCGTCTTTACCGCCTCTTACCCGTTATACGGTGTAGTCACTGCCACCGTGGCGATTAGCGGCGGCGAAACAGCCGTTCACGACTTCTACCTGCCGACTGGTCAGTTGACGGCGTCCCCTTCGCCGCTGGAAGTCCTTGTGTCCATGGGGATGAGCACGACGGTGCCGTTGACCCTCACCAACCTGGGCGGCGCAGCGGTGAACTGGGAAGTCCGTGAGAAAGACCTCGGCTTTGTGCCTGTCCTCGAAGCTGGCGAGAGTGTTCTGGTCGTTCGTAAGGACACCATCGCTGCCGATGCCATGCAGGCGGCCTTGACGGCCAATGGCATCACTTTCTTGGGCGTGACCGACGCGGCTTTCCAGGCCATGACCGTCGCTGATCTGCTGAACTACGAGGCGGTCTTCTACGCCGGTACGCCTGGTTTTTCTGGCGCTCCGTCTGCCAGTGAGACCAAGCTGATCGAATACCTGGATGCCGGCGGCAAGTTGTATATCTCCGACAATGACCTGGGTTACTATCGCCACGGCAGCACTTTCTACGACAATTACCTCCAAGCCACCTATGTCGCCGATAATGGCGGCGAACTACTCACCGGCGAAGACCTGATGGCCGGGCTGGATCTCGACGTGACGGAGGATCCTTATCCCGACAGCTTCACCGTGGGCGCTGAAGGGACGCGCATCTTCGCCTGGAACCCCGGCGGCAATGCTGGCGGCGTGGCGCTGGACCGCAATGGCTACCAGGCTATCTACACCTCCTTCGACTTCCAGCAGATCACCGATGCGGCCGATGAAAACGAACTGGTGCTGCGGGTGATGGATTTCCTGGTGGCCGGCGACGTGCCATGGCTTTCCAGCTCTCCGATCACCGGCACTTTGGCTGGATATGGCGACCAGGTGATTAGCGTCACCCTCGATGCCTCCATCCCCGAGATCACCCAGCCGGGCGAATACCTGGCCGAATTGCAGTTCAAGAACGACACGCCTTACGGCAAGCTGATCGTCCCTGTGACTATGACGGTGCAAGCCCCGGCCGATTGGGGCAAGCTTGATGGTACGGTGACCGGCTTGGGTTACTGCGATGTCAACCCGCATCCGCTCGAAGACGCCCAGGTGTTCGTCGAAGCCTCCAATGGGATGACCTGGACGCTCGTGACCGGCCCCGACGGTTACTATTCCATCTGGCTGCAGGATACCTACGCTCCCATCACGCTCACGGTGACAGCCGCTCAGCACGAAAGCGGCCTGGCGACGGGTGTGGTTGTTACCCCTCAGATGACCACCACGGTGGACTTCGACCTGCGCTGGCTGATGCCCTGCGTCAGCGTGGACCCCGACGCCCTGCACGCCAGCGTGCCGTTCGGCCAGCAGGTGACCAAGACGCTCACCATCACCAACAGCGGCGCAGCAGCCTTGAATGTCGAGCTGCAAGAGAATGATCAGGGGTATGCCCCCCTCAAGGGCGAGAGCTATCCCCCGATGGCTGCCCGCAGCACCGACATCTCGGACTTCAATCCCAACTTCGTCGCCGGCGAGGGCAATATCCTCGATTTGCTGGCTGCCAAGGGTTGGGGCAGCGGCGCGGCTATGCCGGGCAGTGGGCGTTATCGCGCCGGCAGCGCTTGCAATGAAGACTGCACGCAGCTGTGGGTCTTCGGCGGCGGCGCAGGCGCGACCGGTTCCGACACCGTGATGTATTACGATACCGCCACCGATACCTGGACCAGCACCGGCCTGACACCCATCCCCAACGCCGCACAGAACTGGCAGGCTGTCTTCATAGACGGCAAATTCTATCTGCCCGGCGGCTACAACGGCGCTCACAACAACTGGCTGCAGATCTACGACCCGGCCACCAATACCTGGACGGCTGGAGCCAATATGCCTGTGGCCACCACGCCTATGGCGGCGGGCTGGAATGGTAAGCTGTACATCTTCGGCGGCAATCCTGGCCCAATGAACAATGTGGCCATGTACGACCCGGCCACCAACACCTGGACGACCGGCCTGGCGCCGATGCCCACCGCCCGTTCCTACGGCCGCGCCCTCACCGTCGGCGATAAAATCTTTGTCATCGGCGGCGCCACCAGCTCTGCTACGACCGGCGCCGTGGAAGTCTATGACCCGGCTGCTAACACCTGGACGACACTGCCTAGCCTTGGCACTGCCCGCGCGGATGCCAGCGTCTTCTGGGTTGGCGATTACGTGTACGCTTCGGGTGGTATCACAAGCTTCACCACTTGGGCGGGTATCACCGTTGTCGAGCGCTACTACCTGCCCAACTTCCCCGGCGGAAGCTGGGAAGTGATGACCCCAGCGCCTACGGCCTTTGGCGCGGCAGCCTATGGCTGCGCCGCCGACAAGATGTGGTCTATCGGCGGTCAGGATGCTTCGGCTACAGCCACGACGCTCAACCGTTACCATGACGAAGGCTTGCCTTGCCATTGCGGCGGCGGCGACGTCCCCTGGCTCTCCGAAAGTCCTATCACCGCCACGGTACCGGCTGACGGCGGCTCTGCCGTCGTGGATGTCGTCTTCGACGCCAGCGTGCCTGAAGTGAACTTGCCGGGCAACTACTATGCCACCCTGCGAGTCAAGAGCAACGACCCCGTCTACGGCGGGCTGACCCTGCCGGTGACCATGACTGTCCTGGCCCCGCCAGATTACGCCATCCTGTTCGGCACGGTGACCGGCTTGGGTTACTGCGACCTCAACCCCGAACCGCTGGAAGGCCTGGATGTCATCATCGAAGGCATCACCCACACCTACACCGCTACCACCAATGCCAATGGTGAATACATCTACTGGCTGCCGGAGAGCGAAGGGCCTGTCAATCTCTCGGTGGATGGCGCCGCGCTCAACTACAGCTTTGCCATGGCTGGCCCGGTGCCGATCACCGCTCAGGTGACCAGCACGGTGGACTTCGACCTGCGCTGGTTGATGCCCTGCGTCAGCGCCACGCCTCAGAGCTTGGAGGTCACCATCGCTCAGGGCTATAGCCAGACAGCAATGCTCGTCCTGGCCAATGATGGCGCAGCAGCCCTCGACTGGGAGCTGCGCGACATTGATACCACCGGTTCGCCCAAGGCAGGCACCATCGAAGTCCTCCTGCTGACCCCGGACGATGCTGCTGGCGGTGACATCAGCTTGCTGCAGAACACCCTAGCGACCTTCCCCGACCTCAATGTGACCTTGTGGACAGGCGGCGACCCCACCGGCGCAGCCCTCGCCCCTTACGATGTGGTCATCGTCGGTAACGACTACCTCTGGACTGCTGGCGGGATGACTGCTGCCGGCGTAGGCGATGCCCTGGCCGACTACATTGACCTGGGCGGCAAAGTCATTGATACCGAGTTCGTCCAGAGCTACGACCAGTGGGCGCTGGCCGGCCGCTATATCACCGACGGCTACTCTTGCTTCACCCCCGCAACGCAAGACTTCGACACGCCACCTTACAGCATGGGTACCGTCTACGACCTCAACCATCCCATCATGGCTGGCGTCACGACCGTGGTTGACGATCCGACCATCGGTTACGCCCACCAGGATGTGGGTCTGGCTCCGGGGGCCACACGCCTGGCCGACTGGAACGATGGCCAAATCTTTGTCGCCTTCAACGATAACGTCGTGGGCGTGAACCAGATGTGGTACCATGGCTCGAACTGGTCGGGCGATATGCCCACCCTGATGCACAACGCCATCGTCTGGTTGGCGGGCGGCGGCGCTAAAGATGCCCCCTGGCTCTCTGAAGTCCCCATCAGCGGCACGCTGGGCGCCGATAGTGTCTTCGACGTGGGCCTCGTCTTCGACACCATGACCTACACGGTGGGTACCTACACCGCCATCCTGGAGGTCAACAGTAACGACCCGCTTAACGCCACCGTCGAAATCCCCGTCACCATGACCATCGTCGCGCCGCTGTACGGCGTGGATGTCTCCAACGATATGTCCGCCTGGGGCTTGCCGGATACGCTGGTGACTTACACGGTGTACGTGACCAACACTGGCAACGTCGCCGACACCTTCGACCTGGCGCTGGGCGCTCATGTCTTCCCAACCACGCTGGATGATAGCACGGTTACAGTGGCTGCTGGTGAGAGCACCGCCGTGCATGTCACCGTGCATATCCCCGCCGGCGCCGCGGGCAACACCCACGACGCCGTGCAGGTGACCGCCACCTCGCAGGCTGCCCCCTCCCAGCACGATGCCGCGACGCTGACCACCTATGTCAGCCCGCTGTACGGCGTGGAACTGGCGGCGGTGGATGACACGCTGAGCGGGCAAGGCGGCACGACCGTGATGTACACCCTCATCATCACCAACACCGGCAACGTCACCGACACCTTCACGCTGTCTGCCAGCGGCAACGCCCCCGCCTGGGTGGTGCAACTGCCGGTGACCAACGTCGTGCTTGGAGCTGGTGAAGCTATCACCGTCACGGTTCACGTGACCATCCCCTCTAGCGCCGCGGTTGGCGACCACGATACCGTCACCATCACCGCCACCGGCTCGGGCAGCGCCACGGCCCAGGTGCACCTGACCACCACAGCCACGGCTCCTGCTCTGCGCCGGCTCTTCCTGCCGATTGTCTGGAAGGATGTGCCTTAACCCACATAAAGCGGGAGACCTCGTGTTCCCTGCCTGAGACGACAGCCCCGGAGGTATCCCTTCGGGGCTGTTCGTTCGAACGACGATGGTATAATCAGCGGCGATGTCGGACGTGCAGCCCAACGACTTGAGCGAACGTGAGCGGGAAATCCTGCGTCTGGTTGCCACCGGCGCCAGCAACAAGGAAATTGCCCAGCGTCTGTTCATCAGCGCCAACACCGTCAAAGTCCATTTGCGCAACATTTTTGCCAAAATAGGCGTGGCCTCGCGCACCGAGGCGGCCATGTATGCCGTGCGACTTGGCCTGGTAGCGTCCAACGATACGCTGGCGGGCGATGGACAGCCGATGGTCGGCCTAACCCCTGGCGGCGGAGTTGTCTCTCCCACAGACGATGCCTTGCCTGCCGGGGACATCTCCCCTCAACCGGCAGGGGTCGTCGAGCTGCCCGCCAGCGCAACCACCTCCGGCAGGCGGCAGCTCGTCTTGGGCCTGGCTGCACTCACCTTGATCGTCTTGATCTTAGCTGTGGCTAGCGTCGCCGGACGATGGCTCAACGTCTCCGCCCGTACACCCACCGTTGTGGCTGTTCCCACGTCGAGTACCCGCTGGACGCCGCTGGCCGATTTACCCCTAGGGCGCACCGGCATGGCGGCTGTTGCCTACGATGGACGCTTGTACGTCATTGGCGGGGAGACGGCGCAAGGGGTCGTCGGCGCGGTGACGCGCTACGACCCGCTTGCAGACGCTTGGCTTGAGCGCTCCCCCAAGCCGCTGCCGGTGGCCGATGCCAACGCCGTGGTCATCGGCGGCCTGATTTACCTGCCTGGCGGCCGTCTGGCAAACGGCGCACCTACCGACGTTTTGGAAGTCTACGACCCCCAAGGCGACACCTGGGAGCAGCGCGCTCCCCTGCCGACGGCGTTGAGCGGCGCTGCCAGTGTGGCTTACGAGGGGCGCTTGTATGTTTTCGGCGGCTGGGACGGCCACAATTATCTCGATAAGGTTTACGCTTACGATCCCGCACAGGATCGTTGGCAAAGCCTTTCTGCCATGCCCACGGCGCGCACTGGCGCGGGCGCAGCCGTGGCAGCCGGCAAAATTTACGTCATGGGGGGATACGACGGCTCTCAGGCGCTGGCAGTCAACGAGGCCTATTCCCCCTACCTCGAAACGCTCGGAACGGCTTGGAGCCAAGCCGCCCCCATGCCCATCAGCAATTATGATTTCGGCATCGCCAGTTTTGCCGATGTCGTCTATGTCCTGGGCGGCCGCGGCAGCGAAAGTAGCCTGTTCTCGTCCCTGGTGTACGTTGCCCAAGCGGGGGAGTGGCGCGCCTTCGAGATGCCCCCTTTGCAAGAGGCGCTCGGCCTGGAGTTGGTGCAACTTGGTGAATTTCTCTACGCCGTGGGGGGTATCCAGGCAGAGGCCCGCGGTTACAATTGGGCCTATCAAGTGCTTTATACCGTCAAGATACCGGTGATCATCAAGTAGCCGTGGAGGCGTAACTATCCCAACGGTGCCACATTTTCGGATGGCCTCCCTATGGCGCGCGGTTGAGTTACCCGAGGAAGGATCACCGCGAATTTCACCAAGAAACGCGAATTGCGGGGCATTTTTTCGTGGAAGTCGTGTGATTCGTGGCAAAAAGGTGTTCGTCGAATTTCTAATGTAAAATTGTCAAGATAGAGGCCTCTTTTACAGTATACTCGGCCTGTGGAATCCAAGCCAGGCGCTGTCAATCGTCTATTGGCTCGAGCACCAACAACCCACTTTTCGTTCCAACAACTCACCAGGAGGATGTGAAAGATGTTACGATTACAGGCTCATTCGTACCGTGTCTATCCGCTTGTTGCCGTGGCGATGATTTTGTCTCTCTTAACTTCGCTGGCCTCACCGCCGACGGCCATCCAGGCTGCTCCCCTGTTTCCTGGCCGGCCAGCCGCAGGGGTGCAAGGCGTCCCTCTCCTAGATGAAAACTTCACCTATGGGGACGTAGGCGGCAACCTGACAGCCCTGAGCGGCGGGAACTGGACGGCCCATTCGGCCGCCGGCACTAACCCCATTCAGTACACCCCCAGCGGTCTATCCCTGGCGGGCTATGCCTCCTCCGGCGTCGGCGGCGCGGCGACTTTTGCGGCCAATTCCGGCGAGGATGTGAACCGCACTTTCGCCGAGCAAACCAGCGGCACGGTTTACCTGGCCGCTTTGGTCAAAATCGCCTCGGCCACCAGCGGCGGTGATTATTTCCTGCACCTCAAGAATGCCACCACCGGTTTTGCCGCGCGCGTCTTCGCCAGGGATGTGAGCGGCTCGCTGCAATTTGGCGTTGGCACCAGCAGCACGCCGGTGTGGGGCGCAACCAACTTCAGTTACAATACCACTTACCTGGTAGTGGCCAAGCACGATATGAGCAACGGCAACAGCGACGTGTATGTCCTGGATACCTGTATCAGCAGTGAACCCGCCGCCTCCCTGGCCACGGCTACCGGCACAGCCCTGACTTCAATCGTCGCCGTTGCCATTCGACAAGGAGGCGCCTCTACGACGCCGGCAGGGACGGTGGATGGTATCCGTGTGGCTACCAACTGGGCTGATGCCGCAACCTGCAGCGGCGCAACCCCGACCCTGACCCTTAGCAAAACTGCCCCCGATAGGGTCAATATCAATCGAGCGTTCGATTACACCCTCACCCTCCAAAACCAGCTCGGTTTTGCTTTGAACCAGGTGATCATCACCGATAGCCTACCCCTCAGCGTCACCTTCCAATCTGCTTCCGACGGCGGCGTGCTCTTGCCTGGTAACGTGGTGAGCTGGACGCTCCCCACACTGGCTGATGGCGCTCTCGTCAGCCGCACGATCACCGTCACCGCCCCCTCGGTGCAAGCCACCCTGGTCAATGCCGATTATCAGGCATGGGCCTCCAACTGGCTGACGCCCACTCATGGCGTGCCGGTGACGACCACCGTCGCTCCGCTGGACCTCGTCCTCACCCAGAGTGGCTCGACCTATGGCGTCATCGGCGAACAGCTCGTTTACCACATCACCTTGGACAATCAAGGGATCGTCACAGCAACCGGCCTCATCCTCACCGACACCCTGCCCGCTGGTCTGACCTACGTGGCCGATGATAGCATCTGGCCTTGCCCAGCTTGCACGCTGGGGGCCAGCGGCGTCATCACCTGGCAGGTGGGTGATCTGCCGCCTCAGGTGCAACAGACTCTTGTCCTCACCGTCTCAATTACCGACAGCCTCCCCAGCGGCACGGTGGTGGTCAACCAGGCGCAAGTCTCCTTAGGCGCGGCGGGCGATCCTCCCGATAACAATCTCGCCCAATGGACGACGACGCTTTACCCTCTGGTGTCTATCCACGATGTGCAATATGTGGCTGACCCGGCCAGTAATGACGTCTCGCCCTACAATACCCAATATCTATGGGTCGAAGGCGTGGTCACGGCTGAACCGGGCGACCTGGACGTGCCCTCGCGCGCCTTTGTCATCGAAGAAGCTGGCGGCGGCCCGTGGAGCGGCATTTACGTCTATCGTGCTGCTGGTTATGGCAGCCTTGTGGCCCCGCCAGGGACGGTGGTGCGTGTGTTGGGGCGGGTCAAGGAGTATTACGGCCTCACCGAGATGGATTTGGACACCCCCACGTGGGCCGTGGAGGTGCTGACCACCGGCGGAACGCCGCCAGCCCCAGCGGTCATCCCCACCGGCGACTACGACACCGCCGCCACCGCTGAGCAGTGGGAAAGCGTCCTGATCGAATTCCGCGACGCCGTGGTCACCAACGCCAATCCCGACGCCCCGTCCGACTATGGCGAATGGGCGGTGGACGATGGCAGCGGCGCGGCCCGCGCCGATGACTTGGGCGAGCAGGATGGCGACCTCAGCTATACCCGCACCCTCGGCGACGTTTTCACCTTCCTGCGCGGCATCGGCTATTACAGCTTCAGTAACTACAAGATCGCGCCGCGTTCCGATGACGACTTGGGTTTGTTGCTGCCCTATCCGCTCATCGAAAAATCAGCTCCAACGCTGGTGTCTCCCGGCGCAGTTTTCACTTACACGCTCACCGTGCGCAACCCCATGGGCATCACCCTCACCAACCTGCTGGTCTCCGACACTTTGCCGGCGGGCGCCGCTTACCTTTCTGGCGGCACGTTGAACGGCAATGTGGTCGAGTGGAGCATCCCGGCTTTGCCCGACCAGAGCGAGGTGGTCTTGCAATTCAGCGTGACGGCGCCTATGACCGATGGCGTCACGCTCCTCAACAGTCAGTATGCCGTTGTCGCCAGCGAATACCCCACGCCGACTTTTGGCGCTGCGGTGGCTACTGCGGTGGGTGAGCGCCTCTCCATTCACCACATTCAGGGCGCCGGCCACCGCTCGCCGTTCGAGAACCGCGTGGTGGAGAACGTCCGCGGGATTGTGACCCTGGTTTGGCCGGCTGCCGAATGGCCTTTCTCCCCCGGCTTCTTCATCCAGGAGCCGAACCCCGATGGGCTGGAGGCCACCTCGGAGGGCATCTTCGTCTATACCGGCGGCGCGCCGACCGTCTCGGTGGGCGACCTGGTGAGCATCACGGCAACGGTCAGCGAATATCCCCGACCCGGCAACGATGCCAATCTCACGCTCACGCAGCTCAAGAATCCTGCCATCACCTTGCTTTCTGTGGGTAACCCCCTCCCGCCGGTTACCTTGCTCGGCTTCGGCGGGCGGCTTCCCCCCACCGAAGTCATCGAAGACGACATCAGCGGCACGGTGGGCACAAATGGCCTCTTCGATCCAGCTAACGATGGCCTGGATTTCTACGAGAGCCTCGAAGGCATGCTCGTCCAGGTGCAAGACCCGCTGGCCGTGGGGCCAACCACTCGCTTTGGCGAGATTGCTGTTGTCAGCGACTCTGGCCTATATGCCACCGGCCTTACTCCCCGCAGCGGCATTGTCTTACGCGACCTGGCCGCCTACGATGACTACAACCCCGAACGTATCCTGGTTGACGACAGCTACTTGCCCAATAACCCCACCCTGACCGTCGGCGCACACTTCAGCAGCGACATCCTGGGGGTTGTGGATTACAGTTTCGGCAATTACAAATTGATCAACACTCAGCCTTTGCCCGCTGCCAGCGGCGGCGTCATTTCAGAGACCACCTTCCTCACCCGCACGGCCAATCAACTGACGGTTGCCACGTTCAACGTCGAGAACCTCGATCCCAACGACCCGCAAGCGCGCTTCGACTGGCTGGCGCATGAAATCGTCGTCGGCCTGGACGCTCCTGACCTGATTGCCGTGGAGGAAATGCAGGACAACAACGGCGCCATTGACAATGGTGTGGTGGATGCCGATTTGACCTTCGGCAAGTTGATTGACGCCATTGTCGCCGCTGGCGGCCCGCTTTATGAATACCGGCAAATCAATCCGGTGAACGACCAGGATGGCGGTGAGCCAGGGGGCAACATCCGTGTGGGCTTCCTCTTCCGCACCGATCGCGGCCTCTCGTTTGTTGACCGCCCCGGCGGCGGGGCCACCAACCCTGTGGCGGCAGTGTGGGGCGCAAGCGGCGTCGAGCTGACCTTTAGCCCCGGCCGCGTCGAGCCCACCAATCCGGCCTGGGATGCCAGCCGTAAATCGCTGGCCGGTGAATTCCTCTTCGAAGGCAATAAGCTTTTCGTTATCGCCAACCATCTCAAATCCAAGAGCGGCGATACTCCCCTCTTCGGCGCCACTCAGCCGCCTTTCCTCGGTTCAGAGGCGCAACGCCTGGCGCAGGTGCAGTCCCTCAGCGCCTTTGTTCAATCTATCCTGGCGCTTGATCCCCAGGCCAATATCATTGTGCTGGGCGATATGAACGATTTTCAGTTCTCGAACCCCCTGCTCACTCTGGCAGGCGACGATTTGCACTTGCTCATCAATACCCTGCCGGAGAACGAGCGCTATACCTACGTTTACGACGGCAATTCGCAGGCGCTTGACCATATCCTGGTGAGTGATGCTCTGCTGCCAGGGGCGACGTATGACATCGTTCACATGAACGCCGAGTTCCCTGCGGACATGCGCCCCACCGACCACGATCCCTCGCTGGCGCGATTGACTTTGCTGCCGCCGAGCTTGCAGATCGCCAAGTCTGTCACCCCTAACGCCGATGTGCCGTTGGGCGGGGTGGTGACTTACACTATCACCCTCAGCAATCACGCTACCGCCATGGCCGCTGGTGTTTGGGTGACCGATGTCCTGCCAGCCGAGGTGACCTTTGGCGGCTGGGTTACGCAAAACGGGGCGACTTTCGACGGCGAGACGCTCACCTGGCAGGGAGTTGTCCCCGGCGGCGAAAGCCTGAGTTGGATCTTTACGGCTACTGTCGGCGTTTCTACCGATCTCTATGGGCGCTCGGTGATCAACTCGGTCGAGTTCTCTTCCACCAACGATGGCGCGGGCCTGGTCCAGGCTGCTTTCACCGTGGGCGAGCCGCTGTTGCGTATCTCGAAATCGGTTGAGCTGCGCCACGACCCGGCGCGCCCCGGCGAGCCGTTGACTTACACGATTGTGATCGAGAATGCCGGTGCAGTGGCGGCGCTCGATGTCCATATCGAAGACGCCTTGCCCGAGAGTGTGATCGGCGAGGCGCTCAATCTGACGCGCACACTGCAAGCGGGGGAGGTGCTGACCTTTACGCTGCAGGTCACCTTGTCAAGCGAGGTGGCCCCCGGCAGTGTGGTGCTCAATACGGCGCGGTATACCTGTGGTAACTGGAGTGATGAGGCTTCGGTGAGCTTTGTGGTTGCTGCAACGCGTAAGCTTTATTTGCCCCTTATCAAACGCTAAGCGGCAGAACGCTGGCGGCTAGAGGCAGGCAATGGCCTGCGCCAGGTTATGTTGGAATTCCCCCCGGCGAAAGCGCTCCCATGCCGGGGGGAAGGCCATCATCAGGCGGTGGCGTTCGGCGTGAAGTTCGGCCAGATAGACGACAATGGGTTGGGGATTGCGCCGCTCGGCCAGTGGGGTGCGGGCGAGCTTCTCTTCCCAGGCAGTCAGGAATTGTTGAATCAATGAGCAGGTGACATCGGCGTCGTGCAATTCGCCCAGGTGATCTTGTAGGGCTTTCAGCTCTTCGATGACGCTTTTGGCCGAAGCCCCAAGAATTTCGCGGAAGAATTCGACGGTGTAGCGCAGACGTTTGAATTCGATACGCAGGGCGTGCAATTGGGCGAGATCGGCGGTCGGTAAGATGGGATCGTAAGCGTGAACGGCGGCCAGGCGGGTGTAGAGCAGCAAGGGGACGGCATCCCGCACGCGGCTGGGGAGTGCAGCCTCCGCATAGGGATGCTGCCGACCGGCGTCAGGCGTTTGCAGGAATTGGTTGAAGGTGTGCTTGAAGGTCTCGTAAGCGGGGCTGTCGAGGTGGGCGATCAACGCTTGGCGGGCCTGCTGGCGCTCAGTTTGCCAGGCCTCAGCAAGGGGGAGCAAGCCGTCTTTCTGTTCGGCGGGCAGGGAGGCACAGTAGCGTTGCAGCTTATCCAGCAATACATCCAGGTCACGCACCCGTCCCAGCGCTCGGCCAGTGTTGCGGGCGCCTGTAAGGAAGGGTTTGAGCGCTTTGGTCTTGTAGGCCTGACCAAAGACGGCGAAGGCGGCGCGCAGTCGCCGCGTGGCCACACGCATGTCGTGCAGGGCTTCGATGTCTTCCCCCAGGCGGGTGCCGGGCTCATGGCGCAGCATCTCGGCAAAGTGAAAGAGCAGGATTTTGCGCCCGGCCTCGGCTAAGCTGTCGTCGCCAAGAACGCCGGCGGCCGCCAGTGGGGCGGGCAGAGCCAACGCGGTTTCGGCAGGGTTGGGGCGAGGAGCAGCTTCGGGGAAGATGGCCATTCCTCGCAGCATGAATTGCCGCCGCCAATAGCGTGTGCGGCTGAGCGATAGGCCAAGTTGTTGGGCCACTTCAGCGGTGGACAGGCCGTTGTTGTAGAGCAATAGCAGTTGTGCCCGCCGGCGAAGGGGTTCTCTATCGGCAGCGGTGAACGACTGGATGGCCCTGGCTTGTTCGGGGGTAAGATGCAGCGTCATCATGTCTCATTCTCTTTGCTTGATGAACCAGGCTTGGCTGTTGAGAGGTGGCTCTTGGCCGTTGGGGGCGAGACGCTGGTATTTGCCATCGGGCTGCATGAGACGGGCTTTGAGATTGTCGGCTTGATAAATGGCGAGGATGCGATCGCGGATATGTTCGATCATCTCAGGCTGCTGCACGGGGAACAACACTTCGACGCGGCGGTCGAGGTTGCGCGGCATCAGATCGGCGCTGCCCAGGTAGATTTGTTCGCGGCCACCGTTGCGGAAGTAGTACACCCGACTGTGCTCGAGGAAGCGTCCCACGATGCTGATCACTCTGACGTTGTCGCTGATCCCTTTCAGCCCCGGCCGCAGGCAGCATATGCCGCGCACGATCAAATCCACTTGTACGCCTGCTTGCGAGGCCTGGTAGAGCAGTCGAATCATACGATCGTCCACGAGGTGATTGATTTTGAAGATGAGGTGGCCTTTCTCACCTCTTTGTTGGTTCTCGATCTCGCGCTGGATGAGGGCCTCCATGTGGCTGCGTAGGTTGATGGGAGCCACCATGAGCTTGCGGTAGTCTTGTTTGGAGGAGTAGCCGGTGAGGTAGTTGAACAGGTCGGTGGTGTCTGCGCCGATGTCGTCGTCGCAAGTGAACAGACCGAGGTCTTCGTACAGGGTGGCGGTGACGGCGTTGTAATTGCCGGTGGCGAGGTGGATGTAACGGCGGATGCCCTCTCCTTCTTTACGCACCACCAGGGCAATTTTGGAGTGCGTCTTCAGCCCTAACAGGCCGTAAATGACGTGGACGCCTTCGCGTTCGAGCGTCTTGGCCCAGCCGATGTTGCTCTCTTCGTCGAAACGGGCTTTGAGTTCGAGCAGGACAGCCACTTGTTTGCCGTTTTGAGCAGCTTCGAGCAGGGCTTGTACGACGGGCGGGTTGCGTCCCACCCGGTAAAGGGTCTGTTTGATGGCCAGCACATCGGGGTCTTGGGCAGCCTGCCGCAGGAAGGCCACCACCGGCGTGAAGGAGTCGTAAGGGTGGTGCAGAAGGATGTCTTCTTTCTGAATGGCGCTGAAGATGTTGTGAGCGCTACGGTTGTTTTTCAGCGCGGCGGGCACAACGGGCTTGAAGGGTATCTCTTTGAGATCGTGGCGCTCGATGGCGTAGATTTCCATCAGGTCGCTGATGCCCAGCGGCCCGGGCAAGGTGTAGATGTCGTTGCGTTCCAGTTCCAGGTTTTCGATGAGGATGTCGCGCACGTGGGACGGCATGGCGTGGTTGACGGCCACGCGCACCACTTGCCCAAAGCGTCTCTGGCGGACGGATTGTTCCATCGTCTCGAGTAAGTCGGCGGCTTCCAGCTCCTGGATTTCCATATCGGCGTCGCGGGTGACGCGGAACGGATGGGCTTCGATGATCTCCATGCCGGGGAAGAGCGCCTGGAGGTTGTGGGCGATGACTTGTTCCATCCAGACGAAGTAATGGTCATGGGGGACGGTGCCATCTTTGCGCACGCTGCCCGATGAACGTTTGATCGGCACCAGCCGCGGCAGGGTGGTCGGCACTTTGACGCGGGCGAAGTACTCTTTTTTGGTATGATCGCGGATGATGACGGCCAGGTTAAGGCTGAGATTGGAGATGTGTGGGAAGGGGTGGCCGGGGTCGAAGGCCAATGGTGTTAGCACAGGGAAGATGACTTCGGCATAGTATTTCTTGATGGCGGCGCGCTGCCGCTCGGTGAGTTGGTCATAATCGAGCAAGTGGATGCCAGCGTTGTGCAGGGCGGGCAGCAGGTCGTCGCGCAGGGTGTCGTGCGCTTCGGTCATCAGTTGCAGGGCTACTTTGCGGATGGCGGCCAGTTGCTCGGCGGGAGTCATGCCATCGGGGGGAAGGTCTAAGACGCCAGCGTCAATCTGTTTCTTCAGCCCGGCCACGCGCACCATGAAGAATTCATCCAAATTCGAGCCGACGATGGAGAGGAATTTGACGCGTTCGAGCAGGGGGGTGCGCTCATCTTGCGCTTCCTCCAACACGCGGCGTTGAAATTCAAGCAGGCTCAGCTCGCGGTTGATGAACAGCGAGGGGTGAGTGAGGTCGTTGGCTGATGGGATTGCAGGGGTATCTGTCATAAAGCTCTCCGCCTAACCCGCATGGAAAAGAACGATCGGGGTGCTGATCCAGCACATCGTTGTTTTTTGTGCAAGGAGCGCAGCGTTAGGCTCTAACGTTTAGCGATAGCTTTTCTTCTCTTTGCCTTGCTTCTTACCTGGTTTGGCGATTTGGTCCTTTTCGGGGTCGAAATGCAGTTCGTCGCTCAACTTGTCCACGATGGTTCTCAATATCTTGATGCGCGCGTAGGGCTTGGAGTTTCCCTCCACCACTGTCCAAGGGGCCGAAGCGGTGCTGGTTTTGAGCAGCATGTCGTTGACGGCTTCTTCGTAAGCGGCCCATTTCTCCCGGTTGCGCCAGTCTTCGTCGGTCAGTTTCCAGCTGCGCAGTTTATCGTTGGCGCGGCTCTCGAAGCGCCGCAATTGCTCATCAGGGCTGATGTGCAGCCAGAATTTGAACAGGATGGTGCCGTAATCTACCAATTGCCGCTCGAACTGGTTGATCTCGCGATAGGCGCGTTTCCACTCAGCTTCGGTGCAGAAGCCTTCAATGCGCTCGACCATCACCCGGCCATACCAAGAGCGGTCGAAAATGGCGATCTGGCCAGCTTCGGGCAAGCGCCGCCAGAAGCGCCACAGGTAGTGATGGGTTTTGTCGTCGCCGGCGGGTGCGGCAATGGGGTAAACCACGAAGCCGCGCGGGTCAATTTTCTCGGTGACGCGACGGATGGCGCCGCCTTTACCGGCTGCGTCCCAGCCTTCGAAAACCATGATGACCGGGCGCTGCTGCAAATACACCTGGAAGGCCAGTTTGGCTAAAGCAACTTGCAGGATGATCAACTGGCGTTCGTATTCTTCCTGGCTGATGCTCAGGCTCAGATCAACGGTCGCTAACATCGGCTACCTCCATGGCTTCTTCGAGCTGCTCGGCGCGCTCTGGCGAGGATTGAGCAAATTTTTTGGATTGGGACTTTTTCTTTCGGCGAGGAGGCTCTTGCGCCTCGCTGGGCTGGGCGGCTTCTGGCGGGGTGGAGCTATCCTGCTCGGTTGGGGCAGATTCGTCGTTCTCGGCGGCGGCTTCTTCCTCGCTCTCTGCGTGTTGGTCGAGCTTGACCAGGGTGCGCTCCATCCCCAGACGCTCTTCGAGGGCGTTGATCACCGTGATGAAAATTTTCAGGTGCGTGTGGCGGCGGTCGGTGGCTTCGACAATCGTCCACGGCCCCCATTCCGTTTCGGTTTGTTCGAACATTTCCTCGTAAGCGAGCAGCCATTCGTCGTAACGGCGGTGGTGTTCCCAATCTTCGGGGGCGACGTGCCAGGCGGTGAGCGGGTCTTTGATGAGTTTTTCGAAGCGCTTTTTCTGCTCGTGTTTGCTGATGTGCAGGAAGAACTTGATGATGAGGTGGCCGTCGTCGGCAAGGGTGCGTTCGAAGTCTACGATGTCACGGTAGGCGCGCCGCCACTCGGCTTCGGGGATGATCTTCTCGACGCGTTCGACGGCGACGCGGCCGTACCATGAACGGTCGAAGATAGCCCACTCGCCGCGCGCCGGCAATTTGAGCCAGAAGCGCCACAGCCAGGGGCGTTGCTTCTCGTAGGTGCGGGCAGCGCGGATGGGGTAGAGCTTGAAACCGCGCGGGTCGAGCGGGCTGGTGAGGGCCTGAATGGAGGTGCCTTTGCCAGCGCCATCCCAGCCTTCGAACAGGATCACCACCGGTATACCTGCATCCCAAGAGGCTTTTTGCACTGTGTATAGCCGCTCGGAGAGCAGGGGCATGAGTCTCTTGTAAGTGGGTTTATCAACTTTTCGGGTGAGGTCTATTTTTTCGAGCATGAGTCGCTTCCTTGATCCACGATGAATAAAGCTGGGTGGTATCTTCTAGGGAGGAAACACCGCACCAAAGGTTTGAGCCGCTCAAACAGGCTTTTCGAGAAAATCTTTGGCACGTTTCTCCTTACTTGATGATGATACCCTGGATGATGTTATTGTACGGGAAGATAGGGTAAATTACAACAGATAATTGACCTTCATTTTGCTAATAATGGCGCCTCGAATGGCCTCTTTGGCCACTTAGCCTAACTTTTGTGCAACCAGAAGCGATTCGGTAAAAAACGGCATTGAAAATCACAAGATTTTGGCTTCAGTTCAAAGACCCGCGCCCGGCTGCAAGGCCAACACTCGGCCCGAAAAGGCACTGCACGCACTGAACCTTAACATCTTACCTTGCGCACCTTCGATCACCAGGGCTGAAACATGCGCTCCCACCTGCACCTGACGCTTGAGACCCATCTGACGGAGATTCAGGGTGTTGGCTTGGGGGTCGGCCTGTTCATCCAGCCAGTGGGTGGCCCAGCGGATGAAGTTGGCGGCAAAGAGTATTAGCCGTTCTTGCAGATAGACGGCGGCTTGGGGGCGGACCTTGAAATGATGCAGGAAAAACACTCGTTTGCTCTCCTTGATGCCTGCTTCGATGATTTGCCTGCCGGTGTAGTGTCCGAACCATTCAGACAGATTCTCGGTGATGTGGTCGTCGCCGAAATGGAGCAAGAGGCTGTGTTCGATTGTCTCGCCGTGATGGAAACGCACCAGAGCGACATCCAGCGGGTAGGGGCAGCGGGTGAGGGGGAGAGCAGGCCAGGCGACCATCTCGGCATTAGCGCCGACTCGTTCCCAGACGGAAGGCAGGTCGCTGCGGTGGCGCAGAGAAGCGCTCAGGCGGGCATTGTGGGCTTTGGTATAGACTTCGTAACCCATTTGATCAACAAAGCGATATTCTCGCAAGCGTTGCTCTTCCGTTTGTTGTGCCTGGTGAAGCGCCTGGGTCTTGCCCAGACGTTGTTCCGCCGCCAGCAAGGCTTTCTGGCGGCTCTGCAGGCGGCGCTCCGCAGCCGCCAGACGCTGGCGCGCCTGGCTCAACTGACTGGTGGGGCGCTCGCGGCGCGGCTGCTGGCCGATACCGGCAAGGCAGTCGGGTCGCCGTCATAGACGATGCGCTCCCCTTGCTGGCGCAACCGGCTGAGTTCTGCGTCAATCAGAGGCTGCTCCACCTGCTCGACGGCCCGCACCAGTCCCTGGATTTCTTCTATGCTCAAGGTGCTCAACGTGCGGCTGACATCGGAGTAGTCCGCTCAGGCAACTTGCTGCCAGGCCTGCGCAACGGCCTGATGCTGGTCGAGAGGGTGAGCCGCTCGGCTGATGTCCTGGAGATAGGGCAAGCTGCCCAGGGGAGCCACCAGGAATTCCAGGATTTTGGTGTGCGGGCTGTGCTTGCACATCTTCTGGCGCAAAGGAATGTTATAGTATTACCCTCCAGAATCTATCACGATCGCGAAGATTTTGCAGCTAGCTCATCGTACCGCCAGGCTATGTCTGGCTCTGCAGGGCCGACCAAAGGTCGGCGGTACACTCACCTCTTTGGTTGCGGCTGGAGGCCGCGCTATGGATGGCCTGAATCAGACCAATATTTTGGGCAAACCACCCCCAAGCCACCAGAAAGGCATGCTGGGTGTGCTGTTCGGATAAGTTCTCTTCGCTCATTGCCACCATCCTTGATATTTGGAGTGGCAATAAGCATAGCCGTTTCCGGGTTCAGTTGGTAAAGTACAAAATCTTGCGATCCAGGGCCGTTTTTCACGGTTCGGCCACCAGTTGCACAAAAGTTAGGTTAACCCCCAAAATCTATCATCAGCTTTCCGTTTTCGTCGTAGTGATACCTGGCTGCGAACGGTGCATCGCCGGCTTGCATGGCCAGCAGGCGCGGCAATAGAATGGGCAGGTCCTCCACCAGTGGCAGACGGTCAAGCTCTGCAAGCGGCAGCCAGGCTGGTTCGCCTTCTTCCGAGACGACGATTTCTCCATCGGGGCATTCGCCGCGCAGAACGAAGATGCCGATGCCCGGATTTTGACCGGTGTCTACGGTGACGACGCCGCACAGCCATAGTTCTTGCGGAGTGAGGCCGGTCTCCTCGAAGAGTTCGCGGCGCGCCGCACTGAGCACGTCTTCGCCAGCTTCGATATGGCCGCCAATCCCGTTGTAGCGGTTGGCCCACAAGCGCTTGTGCGGCGCGCCCTTGAGCAACAGCACCCTCTGGCAGCCCGCAGCATCACGCCGCGTCAGGAAAATCAGCGTGCGCGGAATGAGCATGTAACGGGAAAGGGTAACCCCTTGTTCGGAAACAGGCATAGTCGCTGTCTTGGCAAAAGGGATAGAGTGTGCTTCACCCTAACCCGCGTAAAGCGCAACGACCAGGGTGCTAGTCCAGCAAAATCTTGTTCTCTGTGCCAGGAATCCGTGGTTTAGGCACTACCCCTTTTGCCCTTAATCTGCCAGACCTTTCACATCGTCGGCTTTGGCAGCCTCGCCCAGGTAGAAGGAAAGCTCTGGCTGGACAGGCACGGCCTTGATGAACTCTTCGACGTAACGGCGGGTGCCGCGCATGCCCAGGAAGACGAACAATTTGCGGAATTGATCTTGCCAGGCGTTGAGGATTTCGGTGCGCTTGATGGGATCGAGCTGCCACAACTTGGCCTTGAAGGGGCCGATGGCGTTCTTGCGCGTTTTGTAGTAGAACTGCTCGTCGGTCATGCCCGCTTTGCGCTCGGCAGCCTGGTTTTGATCCAGCCAGGCGTAGATTTCGCTGCGCAGGTCGTCGGGCAGGCGGTCGTACAGAATGTTTTGGAAGTTGGTTGCCAGGTGTACTTCGCAGGTTTCGGCATCTACGAATTTGCCGAAGGCGGTCTCCGGCAGGGTGGAAGCGCCATGTTGGACGACGCCGCCAAGTTTGTACTGCTTGCGGGCGACGCGCCCCAGGCGGGTGAGGGCGTCGAAGTCCACATCCACTTGGGCAATCGAGCCGTCGGGCAAGACAACCCCGCCGTGTGATGTGCCGGTCTGGATGCTGAGTTTGCTGATTCCGGTGGCATCGGCGGCCAGTCGCTTCAACTCGCTCAGGTAGCCCTGCATGAAGGCGTGCAGTTCCTCCTCGGTGGAGTTGTGGCCGCCCACCTCGCCGATTTCGCCGCCGATCGAGATGGTCACCCCGGCCGGTTCGAGACGGCGGATTTCTGCGCTGAACTGAGCGGTCAACTGGGTGTTGAGGGCCTGTTGCTCGGCCACGGTGGCCTTGCTCAGGTCAACCAACGTGGAAGCGTCAATGTCAATGTTATAGAAGCCAGCCGAAATGGCTTCTCTGACCAGATCGCTGACAGCTTGCATCTCGGCTGTGGGGTTGCTGGCATATTTCTTGGCCGAGATTTGGAAGTGATCGCCTTGCAAGAAGACCGGCCCATGGTAGCCCTCGGCAATTGCCGCTGCCAGGATGCTGGTGGCGTACTCCGCCGGCCGTTGGGCGGTGTAACCGATCTCCGAGCGGGCGATCTCGAAGATAAAGGGGCCGGCGTCGAGACAAATGGCCGACCGGAAGACTGCCCGTGCAGCGTAGAACGACAGAGCGCGTAAGTTGATGGCCGGTACGGTGTAATTGCAGGGCATGTCGCCCCGTCCGCGTGCCAGGTATAGGGTGTGAATCGAAGCCGGCACGATGCCTAGCGCCAGCGCTGTCAGCCGCACAACGTACTGCGCCAGGCCTTGACGCACCCCACTTTCCAACGCCGAAACCTCTGCCAGGCGGTGGATGGTGGCGCGCAGGCGCGCTTCGTCTTGTACCACAGCCTTACCCTCTTGGAGAGATAGGCTGTTCTCGAGCAATGTCAGCATGTCATTGAGTTCTCTTTCGTACATAGCCTTGAGCCTCTCGCAGAAATAAGTGTCCAATATCCAATCAGGCCAGCATTTGCCGCACCGCCTCCAACTGACCGGCGCTGCCCAGTTTCTCGTTCTTGTGGGCGATGAAGCGGGCGTATTCGCTCATGAAAACTTTGCCGATCGGGCGCAGATCGAAATTCTCCGGGTGATCGCGGAAATACTCGCGGTGGACGCGTGTCCAAACCAATCGCCCGTCGGTGTCAATATTGACTTTGGTAACGCCCAATTGGGCGGCGCGTTTGAACTGGTTTTCATCCACCCCTTTGGCCCCTTTGAGATTGCCGCCAGCCGCATTGATGCGCTCGACTTCCTCCTGCGGCACCGAGCTGGAGCCGTGCATCACCAACGGAAAGCCCGGCAGCCGCTTCTGGATCTCTGCCATTACATCGAAGCGCAGAGTCTGCGCGCCGGTAAATTTGAACGCTCCATGGCTGGTGCCAATCGCTACGGCCAGCGAGTCCACGCCGGTTCGTTCGACGAATTCTTTGGCCTGATCCGGGTTGGTCAATTTGGCGTCGGCTTCGTCCACTTTGACGTGCTCTTCCACGCCGCCCAGTTGCCCCAGCTCGGCCTCGACGACGATACCTTTGGCATGGGCGGCATCAACCACCCGCTTGACGATGGCGATATTCGTCTCAAAAGGCTCATGCGAAGCGTCAATCATCACCGAGCTATAAAAACCACTGGCAATGCAATCGTAGCAGGTCTCTTCGTCGCCATGGTCGAGATGCACAGCAAATATCGCTTGCGGGAAAACCTCATTGGCGGCGCGTATCAGCCCCTCCAGCATGGTCTTGTGGGTGTAGGAGCGTGCTCCTTTGCTGATTTGGATGATGAAGGGCGCCTGACTGTCCAAGCAGCCGCGGAATAGCCCCATGGTTTGTTCGAGGTTGTTAATGTTGTAGGCTCCAATAGCATACTTACCATAAGCGGCCTCGAAGAGTTTTTTGGTCGTGACGATCATGACAGACTCCTTGTGGTGGAATAAAGATAGATGCCTTGCGAGCCTTGAGGCTCATTCTCCAAGTCTATATTCTATCAGGAAATAGTCTCTCGCGAAGGGAAGATCTGGGCAAGCGGCTGCAATCACTGCGTTGCCAGGATGGCGGCAATGCGCTGGCCGGTTTTCCCATCCCACAGTTCGGGGATGCGGGCGTGCTTTCCCTCGCCGCGCAGGATTTTCTCGGTTTCAGCAGGGATATTCTGTACCTCAGCCACCAGCGTATTGGTGCCTTCGCTCAAGGTGACGCCCCACTCGGTATTTTTGCGCAGCGTCAGGCAAGGCACGCCCAGCATCGAAGTTTCGGCCTGCAAACCGCCGGAATCTGTGAGCGCCAGTTTGGCTTGCGCCAGAAGGCAGACGAAATCGAGATAACCGAGCGGCTCGCAGAGGATCAGGCCGGCGCGGGGGCCGGAGGGGGCCGCGGCTTCCGAAAGGGTTGCCAGCCCGAAGTCGGCCAGGCGCTTGGCGGTGCGCGGATGCACCGGGAAGATCAGTGGGATGCGCGTAGCCACACTAGAGAGCGCCGCAATCAGTTCCGACAGCAGGGAAGCATCATCCACGTTGGCGGCGCGGTGCAGCGTCACCAGGCCGTAGCCCTGGGGGGAGAGGCCCCAACGCGTCCACGTCTCCCTTTGGGCGGCGAGTTTCACGGCCTTCAGCAAGCTATCGGCCATGATATTCCCCACGAAGTGAATCTTCTCCCCGGGGATGCCCTCGCGCCGCAGGTTGTCGTTGGCCTCGCGGCAGGGGGTGAAATGCAAAGAGGCCAGCGCGTCGGTGACCAGGCGGTTGATCTCCTCCGGCATGGAACGGTCGAAGCTGCGCACCCCAGCTTCCACGTGCGCCACGGGGATTTCTAGCTTGGCGGCGGCCAGCGCGCAGGCCAGCGTGGAGTTCACGTCGCCGTATACCACGATCCAGTCGGGTTGGTGTTCCAGCAGCACCGGCTCGAAGCGCAGCAACACGTTGGCAGTCTGCTCGGCGTGTGTGCCGGAACCGACGCCCAGGTGGATGTCGGGATGCGGCAGGTTCAGATCGCGAAAGAATACCTCCGACATGTTGGCGTCGTAGTGTTGGCCGGTGTGGACGAGCAGGTTTTGGATGTGCGGGTAAGCCGCCAGCGCCTCGAGCAGCGGGGCGGCTTTCATGAAGTTGGGGCGTGCGCCGACGATGTGGATGAGTTTCATGGTTGGACTTTGGGCTTATGTTGCAAAGGGCTTGACAACCTGTACACTGCGAATTTGTTGGCCCGGTTGTAAATCCTCGGAGTACAGGATTGCACAGCCGGCGCGCAACGATCCGGCGATGATGAGCGAGTCGTAGAACGAATAGCCAGTTTCGTGGGAAATATCCAGAGCGCTCTCGTACAACGCCTCGTCGGGGTACACCTGGCAAAGGGGATGTAATACCTTGTGGAGATACATTTTGCAGTCAGCGGTCGTCAAAGGGCTGGCGAACTTGCGTGTGGCCACATTGAGAAATTCCTGGACGACTTGGGTGCTGATGACGCCCTCCCCCGTCTGCAAAGCATTGGCGATCAAGGCCATGGCGCGTGCCCTTTTCTCTGGCTGCCCCTGCTCGAACGAGTAAACCAGCACGTTGGTGTCGAGAAAGTATTTAGCGCTCATTCATTTCATCCCGCGAGAATGCCTTGCCAGGTTGTGCATATTCCAGCCGGGACATGAGCGCAGTGAAATCCTTAGGGGTGGAGCTTTCTACATACTGCCGGAGCCAGCGGCGAAATTCAGCGTTCAGGGTAGTGTGTTCGGCTTCTGCCCGCTGGCGCGCCAGGCGGAGCAGGCTTTCTTCTGCGCTCAAGGTGATATTTTTCAACATGACGTACCTCCATCAAGCAATCGTGTGCACTACGCTTTTAGTGTACACGATTAGGGGCGGATTGTCCAGAGAACCTGAAACAGTTATGGGTTGCAAATTCTCTCCAGCTCCCCGGCCAATTTCTCGGCCAGCGCCTGGCGCGAGTAGTGCGCTTCGGTGTACAGACGCCCGCGGCGGCCCATCTCGTCGCATCGGGCAGGGTCGGCCTGGAGGGTGAGAATCGCTTCGGCCAGGGCGGCCGGGTCTTCGGGGGGCACGAAGAGGCCTCCCCCGGCGGCTTCCAACACGCGGCGGGCCTCGCCATCCACTGAGAGCAGCACGGGGCGCTGGCAGGCCCAGGCGTCGAACAGCTTGGAGGGCAGGGCGCCCTTGAACAGCTCCAGCTTTTTCAGCGGGATGATGGACGCGTCGGCGGCGGAAAGGATGGCGGGCATCCGTTCGCGCGGCTGTTCAGGCAGCAGGGTGAGGTTGGGTAGGCCAAGCTGGGCGACCAGGGCGGCGATCTCGGCCTTTTTGGGGCCGTCGCCGACGAACAGGAAATGGATGCCGGGCCGATCTTGCAGTTGCCGGGCGGTCTCCACCACGCTTTCGAGGCCCTGGGCAATCCCGTGAATGCCGGCGTATAGGACGACGAACTTTTCCCCCAGGGCCAGTTCTTCCCGCAGGCGGGCGCGCCCCCCTGGGTCGAAGCGGAACATCTCGACGTTGGCCCCATTGGGAATCAGGAGAATCTTTTCGGCGGGGTAGCCGCGTTCGAGCAGGCGATCGCGGATGCCCTCGGTGACGACGATGATTTTGCGGGCGCGGCAGTAGCAGGCTTCTTCCAGTTTCGTCGCCAATGCCACGGCTTTGAGGTTCGAGAGTTCTCCCAGGGCCACGGCGCTTTCGGGCCACAGGTCGCGCACCTCGAAGGCCAGCGGGATGCGCCGCAAGGTGCTGATGGCCAGCGCTGCGCCGCCCACGAACAGCGGCGGCGAAGAAGCGTACACCAAATCGAATTTGCCGCGCGCCAGCAACAGCCCGGCCAGGGCGGCGGTGAGCATGTAGCTCAGGTAGAAGGCCATGCGGTTGCGAAAATTCTTGACCGGCGAGGCCTTCACCCACACGCGAATGACCTCGATGCCGTCCAACTCGGCGCGTTCCCACAGTTTGCCGCGGTAGGCGGGCGGGATGATGCCGCTGGGGTGGTTGGGCATCTCGCCGATGGCGGTGACGCGGTGGCCGAGACGCACCCAGTTGCGGCCCATCTCGTGAGCGCGGGTTTGGGTGGCCCCAGCTTCGGGGGGGAAGTATTGCGAGAGGTAGAGGATGCGCATTTACGATGGATGATTGGCGAGGAATTGGTAGAGTTGATCCACTTGGCCGATGACCGCTTCCCAATTATAGCGTTTCAGCACGGCCTGTCGGCCATTTTCGCCCAGGCGGCGCGGTGTGTTGGGGCTGCGCTGCCAGGCGATGAGAATTTCGGCGATCTTGGCGGCCTCGTCGAGGGGGTTGACCAGCGTGCCGCAGTCGGCGGCTGTAACCACCTGGCGCACGGGCAGGAAATCGCTGGCAAGCACCGGCAAGCCGGCGGCCATGTATTCGAAGAGCTTGACCGGCAAAGCGGCGGTGTAGCGCGGTTCAGGCAGCAAGATGGATAGGCCCACATCTGCCGAACGCAGCAGGGCGGGCATGTCGGCGTAAGGCGTCCACCCCAGGAATTCCACCTCGGCTTCAAGCCCGCCAATTCGCTGGCGGAAGGCTTGTTCATCGCTGGCGGGGGTGAAGACGCCCGCCAGTCGCAGGCGGGCCGCTATGCCGTTCTCGCGCAGACAGCGCAGCACGTCGGCATAGAGCAGCAGGCCGCGGTCCACCGAGAGCCGTCCGGCGTACAGCAGGGTCAGCGTGGGGCGGGAGAAGACGGGGTTTGGCTCAGCGGCCATGTGACGCGGGGGGTAATGCCCCACCACGATGACCCGCCGGTTGCGCGGGCGGTAAATGGCGGCCAGCGTCTCGTCCACGGTGATGACGGCAGATGCCGCCCGCGCCGCGGCGTGTTCGGCCAGGCGGATGGCGCGGTAGAGCAGGCCTCCGGCGGCGCCGTGCAGGCGCGGCTTGCACAGGTCGGCGTAGTATTCGTGGGCGTCGTACACCACCGGTTTGCGGTGGCTTTTGCCCCACCACAGCCCGGCGGGGAGGGTGTCGAAATCGTGGCAGTGGACGAGATCGGGGCGCAGTTGATCCAGGATGGGGAGAACGGCCCGCCAAAAAAGGGGAATCTTGAGCAATTGGCGCGCCCCCAAACCGTAACCGGAGCGGATGTGCTGGATGCGGGTGATTTCCACGCCTCCAGGCAGCGTTTCCCTGGCGACAAATTCGGCGGCGCGATCCCAGCAGATCACGCTGACGGTGTGGCCCAGGGCGGTCAGACTTTGCGCTTCTTTGAGGACGCGCACGTCGGGGCGGAAGCCGTTGGCGAGCAGCATGGCGATGTGCATGGTCTATCCGTGGGGGTGTAACAGGGAGGCGTAGAGAGCCTCCATGCGGCTCATTTCGCTGTGATGATCGGCGCGCTGGCGCACGAGCGCCCGGCCGCGCCGGCCAAAATCTTCTCGTCGGGCGGGATCGTTCAGCAAGCCGATGACAGCTTCGGCCAGGGCTGTTGCATCTCGCGCCGGCACAAGCAGCCCATTCTCGCCGGGCGTGATCCACTCTCGCAAGGAGGGCAGGTCACTGGCAATCACGGGCAAACCGCAGGCCATAGCCTCCAACAGCGAAACCGGCGTGCCGTCCGAAGCCGGCACGGAAATGGCAATGTCGGCCAGACGGTAGGTGTCCACGTTCCGTTCCCAGGGTTCCAGCCGCCCCAGCCAGCGGACGGCCTGCTCCAACCCCAGCTCGGCGACGAGCGTCTCCAGGCGGCGGCGGTAGGGGGGCTCTTGCTCGTAAGTCCGCAGGATCAAGACGACCGTGGGGAAAGCGGCGCGGATGGCGGGCAGGGCGCGGATGATCGTGTCGAGGTTGTAGATAGGTTTGACGGCGCGCGGGCTGAGCAGGATCGGCCCGCCGGGGGGCAGGTGGAGCGTCTCTCGCCAGGGGGAGGCGTCGCCGGGGCAGAACAGGGAGGTATCCACCCCCCATTGGATGAGATGACAGCGGGTGTGGTCTGCGCCAAAGCGTATGGCTTGTTGGCGTAGGTCTTGCGAGTCGGCGGTGACGAGGTCGGCGCGGCGCAGGGTGAAGCCGGCCAGCCAGCGGGCAGCGCGTGAGCGATAGGGGTGCTGGTACAGGTCGCTGCCCCACGGGGTGACGACAAAGGGGTGGAAGCCGCTGAATGCGCCTAGCCAGCCGGCAGAGGAGACGCGATGGGCGTGCAGAATATCGGGCTGCCAGCGGCGGATGATGCCGCGCGTCCATAGCTCCCAGGGCAGGTAGCGCCCTACGGGGACATTGACCCTGCGTGGCAGATCGAAGATTTGCATGTCGGGCCAGGGAAGCTCCAGGGGGACATCGGCAATCAGGCCAACGCGGTGGCCGTGTTGTTTGAACCAGTTCACCCAACGGCGGGTGTGGGTGCTGTTGGGGTTGGAGATGAAAAGAAGTTTCAAGGCGATGTCTTCTTTTGGAACAGGGCGAGATGATGGCTTTTAGGCAGGCCGGGGAGCTGGTCGCAGAGTTCGGCCAGCAGCCAGGAGCGGCGGGCGATGGAGGCGGCGCGGCGCGGGTGGAGCGGCCGCAAGCTGAGCAGGTGCAGGCCGGCAAAGAGCTGGCGGATTTCGGCAGGCTGAATGCCGCGCGTGGTTTGGCCGTTGCCGATGCGCATATCGTACCAGAGGAGGTAGCCGCCTTCGGCCAATATGCGGCTCATTTCGGCGGCGATATGGGCGCGTAGAGCGGCGTCGAAGATCGAGGAGAAGACGGTGAACTGGCTGACCAGGTCGAAACTGCCGTTGGGGTAGGGCAAGGCGTCGGCGCTGGCGGTTTGCAATCTCACCCCCGGCGGGCAGAGCACCTGGGCCTGTTCGATGCGGTAGGGCATGAGGTCAATGCCATGCAGCTTGGCGGGTGAGGCGCCGAGGCTGGCGAGAAAGCGCAGAAAACCGCCGCTCCCGCAGCCCACATCCAGAACGGTGAACTGCTCCACGGGCAAATCGAAGTCATTGAACAGGCGGATGAGCGCCCGTTCCTGCGCCTGGCGATAGTACACAGAGATTGGGTTGCGCGGGTGCCAGGGGTAAGCCCGGTCGCGTGGATCGGGGCGGTAGGTGGTGGCATACACCTGGCGGATGCGTTGCAGATCGTCAGAAGGGGTCATGGGCACACCTCGTCGAGGACGGCGGCCAGTTGGGCAGTGAGCGCCCGCCGATCGTAGCGGGCGATGACGGTTTCGTCGGGGGCGAAGGTCGCCTGGCCGCGCTGCCATTGCTGGTATAGGGCGACGATTTGCTCTCGGATGGCGTCCACATCTTCGGGAGGGACGACCAACCCGGCGCGGGCCTCGCGCACCAGGTCGGCGGCTGCTCCGGCGGGGGCGAGGGCCAGGATGGGCCTGCGGGCGGCCAGATATTCGAAGATTTTGCCGGTGAAGACGGCCTCGCTGCCGGTTGCCGCGCCGACCACAAGCAATAGGACATCGGCTGCAAGCACGGCAGACAGGCTTTGGCGGTGAGGCAGGTAGCCTGTGATTTCTAGCAGGTCGGCCACGCCTGTGTCTTTGGCCATTTTCTGCAATTGAGGAGAGAAACTGCCAACCAGGCGGATGTTGATGCTCTGATCAGGTATTTCTTTGCGATCGAGGGCGGCGCGGATGCCTTCGAAGAAGTGGCGCGGCGTTTGCTTCGAGCCGTAGAACGAGCCGCTGTATACGATGTTCCAGCGTTGGGCGGGTCTTTCAGCCGGCTGGATGCCGTTGAAGTCTGCCGGGTCGAAACCGTTGGTAATCACCAGGACTTTTTCGGGGGGCAGAGAATAGCGCTGCAGCAGAGCCTGCCGCATGGGTTCGCTGACCACAATAACACGGTCGGCGGTGGTAGTGATCTGCCGTTCGAGATGGCGGGCAAGCATTTCGTGCAAGGGGGTGGCAAAGCTGGCCGAGAAGTTGTCAACCCATGGGTCGCGGAAATCGGCCACCCAGGGCAGGCCGGTGGCACGTTTGAGGCGCAAGCCGATGAGATGGTCGGTATAGGGGGCGGAAGTGGTGTAGACGGCGTGGAAGTTTTGGCTTTGCAGGAGGCTCCTGGCGCGCCGCACGGCAAACGGTAGCCAACCGATTTGCTCGTCCACGACGAGCAGCCAGCGGGTGAGGGCATGGCGCAGGCGGAAGGGCAGGCGCTTGGGCAAGAGCCAGGCCGGTGTGCGATGCACCGTGACGCCGGGGGGGATTTCGGCCGCCAGGGTGGGGTCGGTGATGCGGTGGTGTTGGGGAGAGACGGTCAGGACGGTGGGCTGCCAGCCGTTTTGCGGCAGGTATTTGACGAATTTGAGGCTGCGCTGTACGCCCGCGCCGCCCGCCGGCGGGAAGAAGTAGGCCACAAAAAGCACTTGGTGCATGAGCCGCCCCCCTGCTTAGCCAGGATTGCTGCCAGAAGCAGCCTTTTTGGCGATGACGATAAGCCCATCGGCAAAGAAGGGGCTGCGCGCCAGCAGGAGACGATAGCTCAAGGTGGTCATCGTTGCGTTGAGCCAGCCTAACAACCGTGGATGTCTTGGCCGGGCAGGTGAGTTTCGAGCCGAGAACGCTGGCTCGCCTTGAAGAGGGGTAACCTCGTCTCTCGAGGGGCGCAGCTTGCCCATGAGATGTGCGCGGATAGATCGGCGGAAATTATGTTGGCTGTATACAGCGATTTTCTCGATGGTGAAACCGAATTTGGTCAGCAGGCCGGTCAGCGTGCGATACGAGAACCAGTAATTATGGTCTGGATGGCACAGTTCATGGTTGCGCCATATTTGCTGTAAATTGAGCAAGCTGCTAGCGTTTGGCGTGGTGATCAGCAGCTCGGTCTCTGGCCGCATGAGAGGCCCCACGCTTTGCAGAAATCGCCCCGGGTTATCCAGATGTTCGATGACTTCGGCCAGGACAATCAGGTCGAAGCTTTGTTGATATAAACCAGGGACGTCGGCCAGGTTTTCTATATCGGCCAGGTAGAGGTTGGGGTAGCCTCGGGAGCGCATCCAGTCTAAGCCGGCCGGGTCAATATCTATTCCCCAGAGAGAGCTGGCAACCCGAGAGAGGTGCTCGTGCAGTAACATGCCCTGTTCGAATTTCGCAGCTGTCAGGCCCTCGTCCACACAACCGAGGTGCAAGACATTTTTGCCAGCCGCGTATTCGATCACAAAAGTTTGTCGCCCAACGTAAATGGGAATGTTCTGGGGTAAATGGATGATATGGGGAGTGTTCTCACTCATCGGCATTTCCTATGAGCTGTTGGTAGATGGCATGGATTTGCTGCCCCACACTGGCATAGCTGTAGCAGCGGGCGGCATGGGTATGCAAAACTTGAGGTGAAAAGAGAGACAAATTTTCCAGGATTTGATCCAGGCTGTCGGCCAGAGCAGCCGGGTCCCCCGCTTCGAAGAGACGTCCGTTCGAGGGAGTAATCATTTCGGGCAGCCCGCCCACGCGGGGAGCTACAACCGGCAGGCCACACATCAGGGCCTCCAGTACGACAACCGGTTGGTTTTCCCATCGGCTGCTCAAGACGAACAGGTCAGCCTGACGCATCCAATCGGCAATGGCGGTGTGCTGCACAAACCCTGGCAATTCGACGCAATCTTTCAATCCCAGCGTCTCGACCAGAGCCTCTAACTGTGGGCGCTGAGGCCCTTCACCCAACAGCACACAGCGGAAATCCTGGCGGCGCTTGCGTAGCAAATGTAACGCTTGCAACAAGATGTCTTGGGCTTTGACAGGTATCAACGAGCCAACGTGGAGAATCAGACGTTGGGCAGCCGTTCGTTTCATGGCGGGTGGGTGAAAGATGGCCGGGTTTACCGCATTGGGGATGATGTGGAAAGGTCGCCGAATGCCGTAGGATTGAATATGCTGCGCCAGGTCTTGGCTGACAGGGAGGATACACTGCATTTGGTTGACGAAAAGGCGTAACTTGAAACGTTGCCAGGGGGTAAAGAGTTGCCGCGGATAGGAGCTGGCATGTTCGGTCATCACCGCCGGAATATGGTAGATGCGCCCAAAGATAGCGGCCAGGTCTGCGCTCGAATACACGTGCGCATGCAGAATATCGGGAGGGTGATTGGATTGCGCCAGATCGCTGAGGATTTGCTTTACACCAAGCCAGCGCCGCAACCAGGTGCTCTTTGGCAATCTGGCTCGACGGTAACGCAGCCGGTAGACGGTCAGGGCTTCATCGGTTTCGCGACGAATCTGCAAAGGCGCAGCGCTGTTGGGGCCGATACCCTCGATGGTGATGACACTTACCTGGTCGAAAAGCGCTGTGGCGAGGGCATGTTCACGCACGAACACCCCGTTGATGGGGTTTTGCTGGTTAGGATACCAGTGGGTTAGGAATACACTGTGATACGTTGCCACGCTGTTATTGCTTTTTGTCACTGAAAATCTTGGCTAAGAACGTATTTCCCTGCTGCCTGAGGTAGAGCACATCCTGGAAGGTGGGTATGACAACGTGCCTCCAGGCAATTTTTGTCTCGCGGCTAAACCAGGTGATCGAGAGGATGGCGCTGGCAAGATAGGCTATCGAGGAGGCAAGCGCTGCGCCGTTGATGTCGTACAAGGGGATCAGAATGAGGTCCAGAACAACCGTCAGAATGGCCGTGATTGCCGAGGTATAGGTGGCGTATTGGGGTTTGCCGTGACCACTCAGGCTGGCAGAGATCACCTTACTCACAGCAACTCCCACCATCCCTGGCAACAGCACCACGAATGGTGAGACGGCTGGAGCAAAATCTTGCGTATATACCCAGATAATCGCATATTTGCCAACCAAGCCGAACAGAACGGCCAGGGGAAGGATGATCATCAGCATAACCCGGCAGGTTTGCGCCGTCAGTTGAGCGGCAGTTTTGGCCTCCAGGGTCGAGGCTTTGGGGAATAGGGCGCTGCTGATGGCGTTGGGAATATACCACAACAATTCGGCAACCGTTACCCCCGTCGAATACTGCCCCAGATTGCCTAAGCCGGCAAAGTAGTTCACCAAAAAAGAATCCAGGCGGTAGTTGAAGAACGAAAACAGGTTGGCGACATAATTCTTGACCCCGTAGATAAAAGCCGGTTGGATGATTTTGCTTGTCCCTGCCAAACCAATGCTCCAGTATCTCCTAGACAAGCCGAGCACTAACAATAGAGCAAGGACATTTGCTGCCAGCCATGCCCCAATGGCTCCGCCAACTCCCCAACCCAAAAGGAGACAAACGTATTGGAGAAGCAGATTCGAGAAAATGCGTAACAAATCTATGGCATTAACGGCTATCATTTGCTGTTGACCCAGCAAAATGCTGGTAAGGTAGGAGGCCAGCAGATTGACCGGTAGGGCGGCGATTGCCATCAGCATGAATACATTCGTGCTGCCGGTTAGGAACGTGCGCGACAGGAAGCCCCGGTAGGCAAAATAGAACAGCGTTCCGCCTCCAAAACCAAGCACTGAAGCCATGATGATAGAGAAGCTAAATAATTCTCGAGGGGCAAATTTCTTACTGGCAGTGAAGTAGGTGAGGGACCCACTGATGCCCAGGTTGAGAACAAGGGCGAGCATTGAGCCAGTGGTTAACGTCAAGGTATACACCCCCTTATTTTCTGGCCCAAGAGAGCGGGCGATGATGACACTGATGGCAAATTTTGCCAAAAAGCTGAGAATTGAAGCGCTAAGGAAAATCGCGCTGCCTGCCAATAAGCTGGTTTGTCTTTTCAACGAAATCTGCCCAGGGGGTGAAATCTCTACGCTGAACGCGCGACTATCATACCCCAAAGCTTTTGCGCCTGCAAGTCTTGGCAGGGCCTCCACGCGGCGTTACGTAGCCGAAGGCTTTGTGCTTAGCACAAAGCCTTCGGCTACACTGGGCTTACACCCCACTGCGGCTATTTGCCGAGAAATTCGATCACCGTGTTGGGGTCAATGAAATCTGGAGCGCCGCTGTCGGGGGCGACCAGAGAGACTGCCTGAAAATCTGGCGGCGCCTGGTTCGAATTCACCCAGGCCGCCTGGCGGTCGAACGGCCCGCCGGTCACATAGCCGCAGCCGTAGATGTAGTATGAATTCAGGCCATAAGTGATATTCGCCCCGGTGGCGCTGTAGAATGTGCCGCTGGCGTAGAAGGTACCGGTGAACGAGAAGACGTTGTTGACGATGGGATACTCGGTAAGCCGGGTGATCTTATAGTTGCCGCAGCCGCTGACGCTGATATAGATAGCGAAGTTGTCCACCTGGGGTGTGCCGGTAGTGACATAGAACTCAGAACAGCCTGCGCATGAACCGGTCTGCTGCCAAAAGCCGGCGGTTGGGCCTGAGCCAGGCGGCGGGGTGGGTGAGGGCGTGAAGGTCGGCGTAAAGGTGGGGGTGATTGTAGCTGTAGGCGTTGCTGTTCTGCCCTTGCGGACAATGGGGATGAAACTCAACCTTGTGGGCAGCGGCGTCCAGCCGACGGGGGTCGCTGTTTTGGTGGGTGTGGGTGTGGCAGCCCCACAAGTATAGATGCGCACGTCGTCAATGAACCATCCCCAGTTATCCACTGAACTGTCGGTGCCAATGCGGAAGCGGAAGCGCACATTTTGCCCGGCCAAGGTGCTCAAGTTGAGGCGGCTGGAGCCGTAACCGTGGCTGCGGTTGACGAAAGCGCTCCTACTGCCCAGCGGGTTGCCATAGGATGACGAGATCGTGCCGTTGTAACCGTTGATCTCGAAGAGACTGCCGGCGTCGTTCCAACTGCCGCCGCCGTTGGTGCTATATTCAAGCACGCCGCCGTCGTATCGGCCATTCTCGAAAGCGTAGGCATGCTTGAAGTGCAGATAGGGGGTGCTGCCCGCCGGTAGCGCCGCGTTCAGGGTCATAGCGATGGCGTAATCCCCCACGGCGTCGATGTTGTAACCCCAAAAGTTATAGACCCCGCTGGTGGCGTAGGTGACGTCGAAGTTGTAAGGATTGCTGGTTTGCGGGTAAAAGAACTGATTGACCAACCCCGTGACTGCCCCCGCGAGCCAGTTGCCACTGGCAGGGTTTTCGAGATTATCGAAGAAGATATTGTTGGCCACCTGCCCGCTAGGGCAAACTGGCGCCTCGGTGGTAGCGCACGAAGCCGGCTGCTGGTTCATTTCCACTGCATCTACCGCATCCTTCACCTCCTGGCACTCGGCATCCGTAATGCCATAAGACCCCTTCAGGGTCGAACAGGCTTGCAGCAAGCCATCGTAGAGGTCCTGATAATCGCTGGCCGAGGTAAACAAGTGCGTTTGCACTTCGTAGAAAATCTTGGCGACTTTGGTGATGCCCAAACCGGTGACGGTATAACCGTTGAAGGTGTCCCCGTCCACCATGAGATAAGCGGCTTTGTTGGCCACCCCGCTGTTGCTGTGAACCCCGCCCTGATCGTTCTCATCGCAGACGTAGTAAGAGCTGCCCATCCGGTCGGGGTCGCCGTACACGGTGGGGTTCTTCATGCTGCGGATGGCGCCGATGTCCTCGCCCATCAGCCAGCGCACCGAAGGCGAATCGTCGCCGCCCGTGTTGGACAAGTCCACGAACTCGCCCCAGATGTCGGAAAAGGCCTCATTGATGGCGCCCGATTGCATGTAATAGAACAGGTGAGATTCGTGCTCCGTCACGCCGTGTGTCATCTCGTGTGCCACCACGTCATCTGCTGAGGCAAAGCCCTGCCCATAGACCATTTGCGCCCCATTCCAAAAAGCGTTGGCATAAGGGCAGGCGTAACTGGTGTTAGTGGGGCAGTAGCGCACGGTGGAGATCAGTGCCATACCGGCGCCGTCTATGCTATCGCGACCGTAGTTGGTGTAGTAGAAGTTATACGTATCGCCGCCATAGGTGTAGGCCAGCACGTGATCGCCGCTGCCAGGGCAGTTGCCCTCTGTGCATACTGGCGGATACAAGGCCAGGTTTTCATTGCGTTGATTCTGGTTATCATAAACCGTCCGGTTGAGAATGGCGTCGTTCTGATTGAAGTGTAGCGCCACGACGCCCAATTGAGCATCCACCAGCACCAGCTCGCGCAGAGGCAGGACTTCTTTACCGCTCACTTCCATGCGCCACACCAACGAGGTGATGCGCGGCCCCGCGCCGCCCAGCAGCGCCGGATTGAAAATCCACAACTCGGGGTTTGAGGCCTGCAGGCTGTCGGCGTCGAGAGTGTAGGACTTGGCAACTGCCTGGAGGGCAATCCCCTGGGCTGTCTTGGCATCCAAGCGCGGTACGGTGCTGACCCCAATCCCCGGCAGGATTTCACCGTTGGCCGACAGCACCTTCTTCGAAGCATCCATGTTGACAATCAGCTCTCCCCCAAAGACGGGGATGCCCTTGTAAACCTGCTGGTAGCGCACCATCGAGCGCCCCCCCTCGAACTCGGCGCTTTTCATCACCGTCAGTTCCTCGGCGGGGTTAGACACGCCAAACAGCGTGCCATACTGGCTCAGGAAGACCTGCGCTGCTTCTTCGGGCGTGGCCTGGCGCTCCAGTTGCCGCGGCTGAGCAATGGCATGTTCAGGGTCCACGCCAATGAAGCGTACCAACCCTGTCTCGGCATGATAACTGATGCGCGCTGTGCCGCCGCTTTGTTGCTGTAAGGTCCCTACCAGGTCGCGGCGAGGCGATGAAAGCACTTTGATAGGGTAAAGCGAGGCTAAGAAAAGAAGCCCCATGAGAAGATAGACGAATTTCTTGATTTTCATAGTGATACCTCCGGGGGAAAACAGGAACTCTGCTGGCCGCGGCTGTGTTCAAGCCTTGATTGTATTATACAGTATAAACCCATGCTGAGCGTCCCTTTGGCAAATCACCAACGCGCCATAGGCAGGCCATCGAGAGTTGATGCGAAGCGAATGCCCTGCACCGACGCCAGCTTGACCAGGCTCGCTGTCCTTGAAACCCAAACCCCCTAAAAAAAACGCTGCCCTCCCACGGGGCAGCTACAAGACTCTTGGATTCCAGCGTGCGTCGAGCTGGGGCTGAAGGAATCGAACCTCCACGTACAGATCCAGAGTCTGCTGTCCTACCATTAGACGAAGCCCCAGGACAAGCGGCGGGTATTTTACCACAATTTGTTATAATTAGGGAATGCCACTCAGACGAACGCGCCCGGTATTGCCACACTGTCCCACAACGCCCATGGCCCCTTCGACGGCGATCCCGCCCTCGGCTTGCCCTTGGGTGGATGCCTCTCTTCCCAAGTTCCTGAGACAAGTGCTGCCGCTCAAAGGCCGCTTCGATAACGAAAACCAGGCTAATTACCGATGCTGGAGAACATAACTTATGGACGTCCCAAACTCTGATAAACCTCGTGATTTCATCCATGAAGCTGTTGCCGAAGACCTGCGTACTGGCCGCTTTACCCATGTGCGCACCCGTTTGCCGCCTGAGCCAAACGGCTACCTGCATATTGGCCATGCCAAGGCTTTTTTGATTGATTACAACATCGCCAAAGATTTCGGCGGCGAGCTGGATTTGCGCTTCGACGACACCAACCCAGCCAAAGAAGATACAGAATATGTCGAAGCCATCATGGAAGACGCCCGCTGGCTTGGCATCGAGTGGAAACGCGTCTTGTTCTCCTCCGATTTCTTCGACTTGCTTTACGAGTGGGCGATCAAACTGGTCAAGAAGGGCAAAGCCTACGTGGACGATCAAAGCCCGGAGGAGGTCAGCAAGAACCGTGGGACGTGGAATGAACCGGGGGTGGAAAGCCCCTGGCGCAATCGCTCGGTGGAGGAAAACCTGGCCTTGCTCGAACGCATGAAAAACGGCGAATTCCCCGACGGCTCACATACCCTGCGGGCCAAGATTGATATGGCTCACGGCAACATGAACATGCGCGACCCCATCATGTACCGCATTATCCACGAACCACCCCACCATCGCACCGGCCGCAAATGGTGCATTTACCCCATGTACGACTGGGCGCAGGGCCAGAACGACGCCATGCACGGCGTCACCCATTCCCTTTGTTCCATCGAGTACGAAGACCACCGCCCGCTGTACGAATGGTTCCTGCGCGAGCTGGAAATCCCCAATCCGCCGCGTCAGATCGAATTCGCCCGTCTCAACCTGAACTACACCGTTCTCAGCAAGCGCAAGCTCATCCGCCTGGTCAAAGAAGGCTATGTCAGAGGGTGGGACGATCCGCGCATGCCCACCTTGCGCGGCTTGCGGCGGCGCGGCTACACCCCCACCGCTATTCAGAATTTCGTCGCCCGCGCCGGCGTCGCCAAGACGACCAACGCTGGCGCCGGCGTGATGGTGGACGTAGCCTTGCTCGAAGCCTGCATCCGCGACGAATTGAACAAGACTGCCCCCCGCCGCATGGCGGTTCTCCACCCGCTCAAGCTGGTCATTGACAATTACCCTGCTGATCTCGTCGAAGAGATGGATGCCGTCAACAATCCCGAAGACCCCAACGCCGGCAGCCGCAAAGTGCCCTTCTCCAAAGTGCTGTATATCGAACAGGACGACTTTCGCCAAACACCGCCTCCCAAGTATTACCGCCTCTACCCCGGCAATGAAGTGCGCCTGCGCTATGCTTACCTCATCCGCTGTACCGGCGTGGTCAAGAACGAACAAGGAGAAGTCATCGAAGTCCATGCCACCTACGACCCCGCCACCCGCGGCGGCGACGCCCCCGATGGGCGCAAAGTCAAATCCACCATCCATTGGGTCTCCGCTGCCCATGCTGTGCCGGCTGAAGTGCGTCTCTACGACCGCCTCTTCAATGAACCAGAACCTGAAGAAAACCCCAACTTCCCCGCCAACGTCAACCCCAACTCGCTGCAGGTGCTTTCCCCATGTTACGTCGAGCCAAGCCTGGCGCAAGTCGCCGAGCTGGAAAAATTCCAGTTCGAACGCCAGGGCTATTTCTGCGTAGACCCCGATTCAGCCCCCGGCAGACCTGTCTTCAACCGCACCGTCTCACTGCGCGACACCTGGGCCAAGATCGAACAGAAGCAACAGAACGCATGACCTGTTGCTGACCCATCCGAAATTCGAACTGCTGTGGAGAACTCGCCATGTCCGAAAAATCTGACAGCCTCTTCCAGGATTTGTTGCTCGCCTATTCGCAACAAACTGACCCCGATGAGCGCCAGCGCATCGAGAAATTGCTCTGGGAAGAGTATGGTGCTGAATATGCTGTTCTCATTCTGGACATGTCGGGGTTTTCTCTGCTCTCGCGCCTTTACGGCATCATCCACTACCTCTCGATGGTGCGGCGTATGCAATTGACCGCTGCGCCGGTGATCAAGAGTCACGGCGGCCGCGTGGTGAAGTTCGAGGCCGACAACTGCTTCGCCGTTTTCACCCAGCCGTTGGCCGCCGTGCAAGCCGCCATTGGCATGCAACTGGCTTTCGAGGCCGCCAACCTGCTGACCCCCCAAGAATTGGATATTCGCATCTCCTGCGGGATTGATTATGGCCATATCTTGATGCTCGAACACGATTGTTTTGGCGACGCCGTCAATCGAGCTTCCAAACTGGGCGAAGATATGGCCAAAGCTGGTGAAATCCTGGTCACTCGCGACGCCATGACGCGCATCCCCCCCCAGGCAGGCATCAAATATCGCGATCTCACCCTGTCCATTTCGGGTTTGGCTATCCCGGTTTGCGTCATCGAATATGGCAACGAGTAAGGCCAAATGCGGCGGACTGGCGCGGCTTAACCCACTCCAATCAGCTTCAGAATGGCGGGGGTGATGCCAGTCAGATCATGCAGACCTTCGAGAAAGGCGCGCCGCGCCTGCGCCTGACCGATGAGCAGCGCCGGTACAGCGTTGGCGGTGTGGCGGCGTGTTCCCAAGTCCTCCAGGTTGCCGTGATCTGATGTGATCAGCACCAGTCCGCTGTTGTCATCCCAACTATCCAGCAGTCCCCCCAAAACGGCGTCGAAGCTCTCCAATAGATTGCAAGCGGTGGACATATCCTGCCCGTGTCCGGCGTAATCGCTTGGCCAATACTCGAAGAAAGCCAGGTCGAATTGCCGTGCCAGCAAAGCCAGGCGTTCTCCCGCCTGGCGCGGCGTCAAGACCGGCGCATCGGCGATCCCTAGGCGAGAGCGCCAACCCTCAGCGGTGAAATCTGCACTCAACGCCTGACCGGCGAACAGGTCATCGGCAGTGCGCAAGGGCAATCCGGCGCTGGCAGCGGCCATGGGAATAGCGGAGTACAGCCGCCGCCCCGAACGGATGGCCTCGAAATAGCGTCGTGGATAGGCGTTGAGCAAAGCGGCTGAGCGCCCTGCTGCTTTCAAGCGACTGAAGAGCGTGCCGTCCTGCAAAAAAGCCCGCACCGCCGGGTTGGGTTTAGGCCCGTAGTGATAACCGATTGCAGCCGCAACGTTGACGCCGCTCAGCAAGGTTGCCTGACCGGTAGCCGACTGTGGCAGACCGGCGACTCCCAGGCAGGCATCCACCGCCCGCAGGCTGGCGCGTGGCCCGTCGAAGGGCGCTGCTTCCGCCAAGAGCCGTCTCCCGCCGAGCAGGGTCTGCAAATGGGGTAGGTGAGCGCGAGCCAAGGGGTTGTTGAGCGGGTCGTCTGCGTCCAAGCCAATACCATCCATGAAGAGAAACAGAACACGCATGGCGGCAGGTGTCACAGAGCGCTTTTGGTGTAAGTTAGCCAGACCGCTGGCCGCACACCGCGCTCACGGCAATCCAACCGTCGTACCAGCTTGAGCCGCGCCGAGAGCATCTCCAAATCAGCCTCGCCGAGGCCCACCTCGCCGCCGCCCTCTTCAGGCCGCAGGAAAGCATACAGCAGGTAGAACCCCCCACGGGCCAGCAGACGGTGGACGTTGCGCACATACGCTTCCCGTCCCGCCTGGCTCAGGCCGTGAAAACAGCCGATATCCACGATCAGGTCGTAAGGCCCGCTCAAACCGCGCAGGCGGGTGACGTCATCCACCCAGAAATCGGCTTCGATGTTGGCCTGCTGCGCTTTGCGCCGCGCCGCCCGCACCGCCTTTGCCGAGAAATCCACGCCGCTCGCCTGCCAGCCGTGCCGCGCCAAGGTGATCACATTCGTCCCCGTGCCGCAACCCATGTCTAGGGCGCGGCCGGACGGGTGAGATTGAATGAATTCCAGCAATTCGGGCGGCGAAACTCCCGTGTCCCAGCGTGGACGACGAAAATAAGCCAACTCGAACCACAAACGACGCAAGAAGAGCATTTTTACAAAATCCCTCTTTGACAATTAAGCCGACATCCCTTACAATCGGGTTTTGCTGAATTCTATCCCGAACGGCTGCTGAGCCTATCGAAGCCACGCCGCATTCGGAATTATCACCTTTAGGAAGGGTTCCACATGAAAGAGTATACCACTGATGCGATTCGCAACATCGCTCTCGTCTCACATAGCGGGGCCGGTAAAACCATGTTGGTTGAGGCTTTCTTGCATTTTACCGGCGCAACCACACGCCTGGGGCGGGTTGAGGACGGCACAACGACCGCCGATTTCGAAGAGGAAGAAATTCGGCGCGGCCTTTCGCTTTCTACGGCAATTATCCCTATCGAATACAAAGATGTTAAACTCAACCTGCTCGATACACCAGGCTACACCGATTTCATTGGCGAAGTCATCTCGGCCCTGCGCGTGGCCGACAGTGCCCTGGTGTTGGTCGACTCCGTCGCCGGCGCAGAAGTCGGCACCGAGATCGCCTGGTCGTATTGTGACCGCTTCAACCTGCCGCGCTTCGTCGTCATCAACAAGATGAACCGCGACAATGCCAATTTCCGCAAAGCTCTGGAGAGCGTGCAGCTCATTTCCAACACCCGTTTGTTGCCCGTACAGCTCCCCTGGGGTGAGAAGGCCGATTTCAAGGGCGTGATTGACCTGCTGACGATGAAGGCCTACGCTGGCGATGGCAAGACAGCCACAGATATTCCTGCCGAATTCGAAGCCGAAGCCGAAGCGGCTTACACCACCCTGGTAGAGGCAGCCGCAGAAGGCGAAGACGCTCTCTTGGAAAAGTATCTCGAAGCTGGCGAATTGACCGCTGAAGAGATTGTGCGCGGCCTGCGCAAGGTGGTGCTTGGCGGCAGCTACATCCCTGTCTTCGTCGCCGCAGGTTCGGCGGAGATCGGCCTGGCCCCTCTGCTCGATGCCATGATCGGCCTGCTGCCCTCTCCGGTGGACGCCCCTGCCGCTCTGGCTCAGGGCAAGGATGGCGAGGAATCTCTGCCGGCTTCGGATGCTGGGCCGCTGGCGGCTTACATCTGGAAGACCACCGCCGATCCATTCGTCGGCAAGATCACTTACTACCGTGTCTACTCTGGCGTGCTCACCTCCGACTCGCGCGTGTGGAATCAGAACAAGGCTGTGGAAGAACGCTTGGGAACTTTGCACTTGCTGCGCGGCAAGGAGCAAATCGGCGTCAAGACGGTTCATGCCGGCGATATTGCCACCGTCTCCAAACTGAGCGCTTCCTCCACCGGTGATACCTTCTGCGACAAAGGCCATCCCCTCACCCTGCCCATGCCAGAATATCCCCACGCTCTCTTCCAGGTGGCCGTTTTCCCCAAAACCCAGGCCGATGCCGCCAAACTCAGCACTACCCTCACCCGTCTTGTCGAGGAAGACCCCACGCTCTCCTGGCGTCAGGAACCCGCTACCAATCAGACCATCTTGCAGGGGATGGGCGATCAGCATATTGATGTCGCTGTCCGCAAAGCCGAAACCAAATTCCAAACCGCCTGGAATATCGAAATCCCCAAAGTCCCCTACCAAGAGACCATTACCCGCGAAGGCCAGGCCATGTATCGCCACAAAAAGCAGACCGGCGGGGCCGGGCAGTTCGCTGAAGTCTGGTTGCGCGTTTATCCCTATGAGGAAGGCGAGTTCGAGTTCTCCAACGATGTCTTCGGCGGCGCCATCTCCAGCAGCTTCATGCCTGCCATCGAAAAAGGCATTCGCAACGTGATGAAAGAAGGCGTCATCGCGGGTTATCCGGTGTTGAACGTCAAAGTCTCGGTGTACGATGGCAAAGAGCACCCGGTTGACTCCAAGCCGATTGCTTTCGAGACTGCCGGCCGCGAAGCCTTCAAACTGGCTTTCAAAGAGGCTGGCCCGGTCTTGCGTGAGCCTATCATGAATGTCCGCATTGTTGTTCCTGAGGCCAATATGGGCGACATCATGGGCGATCTCAATACCCGCCGTGCCCGTGTGCAAGGGATGGATACCGAGAAAGGCCGCTCGGTGGTGACCGCTCAGGTGCCTCTGGCCGAAATGTTGCGCTACACCACCGATTTGCGCTCCAAGACCGGTGGGCGGGGCGTGTTCACGATGGAATTCTCCCACTACGAGATTGTGCCAACCCACCTGGCTGCCGAAATCATCGCCGCCCGCCAGAAAGAACTCCAGGCTGCCAGAGAAGAATAACCCCCCCCGCTCTCCCCTCCTTGCCCGAACACATCCCCCGGCCTGCACTTTCCCAGGCCGGGGGCGTTTTTACGTCGCCTGGTGGGCTTTTTTGCCGAGGCGCAGAACCACAAAAACGATCGGCCCCAAACCGCTGACCCACAGGCCAATCAGCCCGTAGCGAATATACCGGAAGATATACGCCACCACGTTTTCCCCGTCAGGAAAGACCATATCCAGGCCGCGCCACAGCAGCAAAACCCCCAAGGCTCCCACGCCATAGCGCAGCAGCATTTGCCACCACGCCCCCCGCACGTCCAAACCGCCGCGCCGTGCCAGCCAGATACCCCCCGCTGCCAGCCCAAACAGCGTCCCTGCATTCGAAATCAAACCCGATAACGCCAGCGGCGCAGGTTCGACCCCCGGCTGCGCCGCCAGCGCCTTACTGACCCATTCAGCCGGCATCGTCCAACTCCCCAGACTTAATCGCGCCAGCGCCCCCGCCCCTATCAGCGCCAATGAGGCTGCAAAACTGGCCAGCAATCGCCCTGCCACGCTCTGCCGCCGCGCCCAGGCCATCACCGCCGGCTCCAGCTTGATGAAGGCCCACAACAGCGCCGCCCCAATGAGCCACCCGGCCAGCACATCGCTCGGAAAATGCATCCCCAGATACACGCGCGACACCCCAATCAACACCATGACGGCCACTGCCGCAATCCAGGCCCAGCGTCGCTTCACACCATTGGCCAGCGCCCCCCATACACTGACTGCATTTTGAGCATGCCCCGAAGGGATGCCGAAGGATGTCTCTGCCGAAAACGCCGTCACGCCTCCATTGTACCAGTAGGGACGCGGCGCGTGCAGAACGACCTTGACGGCATCATTGATCCCTCCGCTGATCATCAACAACAAGCCCACCCGCATACCCAGCCCCGTGTCCACGCACCACAGGATGACAGGGGCCACCAGCAGATAGAACTCCTCCGTCCCCAGGAACGACAGAATACGCATCGGCATAACCAGCCAGTTCCCCAGGCTTTGCAGCCACAATACAATGTCAACGCCAATGTCCAGCATATTATTCGACCTCCGAATGGGTTGGATTCGCTGAGAGCTTGTCGTGAGAATGACTTTTCGGTGAAAAAATGATGCTGATGATGATAGAGACGAGCATTAGCCCTAAGCTGAGGGGATACACCTCTTCGGGGTTGCGCTGATACACCCAGCCGGCGAGGAGCGGCGCCAGGATGATTGCGCCTGCCCCCACAGTTTCATTCACGCCATAGGCCAGCCCCATGGCCGCAGGAGGCACCAGTGTTCGAGTGTGAGCAGCGGCCAGCGAACGGGCAGCCCGGTAGCCTCCCAGGAAGAAATACCCTAGCCGGTACCAGCCCAGCCCGCGGCCCTGCCACAGCGCCAAAGCAAATACCACGGTGGCGGCTTGCCCCAGGATGAAACCGGGCCGCGTCTCCAATTGCCCCAAGAGCAAGTTCAAGGCCACAATGCCGAGGCTGGCCATTGAACCCAGCTCGCCAATTTGCTTCAGGTTGAGCAAACGCTCATTCTGCAGGAAGTTCTGCGATAACGGCTGGGGCAAATACATCGCCAGGTTAGCTATGAAGACTACACCCAGGAACAGGATAAACGGCCTCTGTAAGGTCAGTCGAAGGCTGGCCTGACGCGAACAAGGTGTCTCCAGCGGTTGTGCCTCGATGAGGTAGATGACGATGGTGGAGAGCACGAATAGGCAGGCTGAAACCAGATAAATGGAGCGCAGCCCCAGGCCCTCGCCGATCTGCCCGCCCAACAAAGGGCCGAGGATAGCGCCTGCATTGTACGAGGCCGAGATCAACGTGATGGCGTGCCCTACCGACAACCGACCGCGCGCAGCCGTGGCATAGCTGTTCAACGGCGCCATGACAAAAGCCGTCAAGTTATACAGCAAATAGCCGCCCACGAAAAGCGGCAAGGTTCTTGCCAGCGCCATGATCCATGTCGCCAACATCCCTACCGTCCAGGATAGCCACAACAGCGGGCGGCTCCCCACGCGATCAGAGAGATACCCTGCCGGGATATGCGCTAAAGCCAGCAGAATGCCCAAGATACTCAAAATAGCGCCAATTTGCAGGGGCGTGGCTCCCATTTCCTCGAGGTAGATGGGTTGGAAATAGAGAAAGATACTCTCGCCAATGCCCCACATAAACATCGAAAGCGCAACGAGCAACAAATTGCGAGACATCAAGCCGCCAGGGTGAGCAAGTGACGCGGCAGGCTGCTGAGACATTCCGCGCCTGTTGTGGTGATGACCAGGTTGTCTTCGATACGTACCCCGCCTCGCCCCGGCAGGTAAATGCCTGGCTCGACGGTGAAGGCCATGCCCGCTTGCAGGATCAGGCCGTTTTCGGCAAAGATGTAGGGGCCTTCGTGCCCTTCCAGGCCAATACCGTGGCCGGTGCGGTGAGTGAAATAGGGGCCGTATCCGGCGGCTTCGATCACTTGTCGGGCGGCGCGGTCCACCTCGCCAGCCGGCACGCCGGGGCGGGCGGCGGCGCGCCCGGCGGCGTTAGCTGCGGCGACGATTTCGGCTATGTGCGCTAACTCTGCCTCCACCGTCCCCACGGCGAAGGTGCGCGTCAGATCAGAAACGTAACCCTCGTAAGCAGCGCCCCAATCTATGACCAGCACATCCCCGGCAGTCAGTGGCCGCTCGCTGGGGGCAGCGTGGGGGTTGGCGCTGTTGGGCCCGGCTGAAACAATCGGCGCGAAGGGCATTTCCGTTTGTGAGCCGGCGCGTAAGAGCTGGATGGTCAACTCCGCGGCGATTTCTTTTTCGCACATGCCGACCTTGACGGCGGGCAAGGTAGCTTGCAGCGCCCGCTGGGCGATGTCTACCGCAGCGCGCATGGCAGCGATCTCCTCAGCGTCTTTGCATACCCGCAGGGCAGATAGGCAGCCCTCGGCAGATTGGAAGCGGGCGCCCCCGGCGGCTGCCTCCACAAAGCGCAGTTCCAGCACCCGCAACTGACGCGGCTCCACCCCTATCAGGGCATTCTCCAGCCGGGCGGCGTGCACAGCCTGCTCGAAGGCGCTTGCCCACGCGGCCGGATTGTCGCCGTAGGTGAAGACGCCCAACGGGTAGGGCAGCCCCTCCACTTTGGGGCGTTCCAGCTCAGGCATGATCAGCATCGGCTCAGTGTGGGGCGTGAAGATGGCAACCACCGGCCTTTCCATCAGATGAAATTGCAAGCCGGTCAGGTAAACCAGGCTTGGGCCGGGATTGAGCATTATCGCATCCAACCCCTCAGCCTGCATAGACTGGATGAGGCGATTCTGGCGGGATGTAAATGAAATTGGCATTGCAAGTCTCCTATGTTTGGCAGTGATTATAGCCGGAAGTGTCTGTGGAGGGTAGTGCCAGACGATGCCCCGGCAGGTGGCTTTTTGCCGCTCCTTGACATCCAATGCCCCCTCAGGTAAAATTCCGCTACCCTGGAGCAGGGGCCTGTAGCGCAGTTGGGAGCGCGCTTCAATCGCACTGAAGAGGCCGCGGGTTCGAATCCCGCCAGGTCCACTGGACCAGTGAGCGGTAATCAGTTGTCAGTAGTCGGTCGTACTGAAGGATGTGATTACTGGCGGCTGGTCGGTAACAACCCTAAATCGAGGGCCCATAGCGCAGTTGGGAGCGCGTCTCAATGGCATTGAGAAGGCCGCGGGTTCGAATCCCGCTGGGTCCACCAAATCTCCGCTCGTCAGTCAAAGAAGAGATCAGTCGTTGAGTGTTGGCTCAATCACTGGTCTCTTCTCGTTATGTCTTCGGGCTGTCTGCGGTGGTGGTTGTTGGACTGCTGGCGACATCCTGCCGCAGGCGGTAAAATTGATGCAGGCAGAGCGAACAGGAGGACGCATGGTGAAACTGGTCAGCGTTGCTGAGATGCAGGCAGTTGAACGCGCCGCCGACGCTGCTGGCTTGACTTACGCTCAGATGATGGAGAACGCCGGGCGTGGCTTGGCTGAAGCGGTTCGACAACGCTATGGACATTTGCCCCAAAAGTCGGCCTACGGCTTGGTGGGTTCTGGCAATAATGGGGGCGATACGCTCGTGGCGTTGACTCACCTGGCCGGGTGGGGTTGGCGGACGAGTGCGTGCATCGTCCGCCCGCGAGCGAAAGATGATGCTCTCTTAGCACGTCTTTCCCAGGCTGGCGGCGAGATTGTGGCGGGCGAGGCCCTGAGCGAGTGGTTGTCGGCTGTGCCAGAACAAGCGGTCTTGCTGGATGGCATCTTGGGCACAGGGGCGCGCTTGCCGCTCAAGGCCGAGCTGGCAGCAGCTCTGGCGGCGACTCGCCAGGCTCGACAGAATTCCCCGGCGGGATGGCATGTCGTTGCTGTGGATTGCCCCTCGGGCGTGGATTGTGACAGCGGCGATGCTGCCCCCGAGTGCTTGCCTGCCGAGCTGACCGTGACCATGGCGGCGGTGAAACAGGGTTTGTTGCGCTTCCCCGCTTATTCCTTGGTGGGTGATTTGCAGGTGGTGGGGATTGGGCCGTTGGACGGTCTGCCTGTGTGGGCCTCGCTGCGCCGCACGGTAGCCGATGAGCAGCGGGTGCGCGATATCCTGCCGCCGCGCCCGCCGGATGCTCACAAAGGCACTTTTGGCACGGCTCTCATCGTTGCCGGGTCGAAGTGTTACACCGGCGCAGCCTGGCTGGCGGCTTCGGCGGCCTATCGCGTCGGGGCCGGCCTGGTGACGCTGGCTGTGCCTGAACCGTTGCATGCGGCCCTGGCCGGCCACCTCCCTGAGGCGACGTGGTTGCTGTTGCCGCACGAGAACGGTTTCATTGCTCCGCCAGCCGCCGAAGTGGTTTATGACAATCTGGAGCGTGTGACGGCTTTGCTGGTAGGCCCTGGCTTTGGGCTGGAAGATGCCACCGCTGAGTTCATGGCTCGTTTGCTCGGCGGGCAGCCCGCCGGCGCTGTTGGCTGCGGGTTTGACTACCCCCGCTCGGCGGGGGCAGCTCCTGCTCGGGTGGTGCTGCCTCCCCTAGTGGTGGACGCCGATGGCCTGAAACTGCTCGCTTCTGTGCCAGATTGGCCTACCCGTCTGCCGCCTGCGGCTGTCCTTACCCCCCATCCGGGGGAGATGTCTGTGCTCACCGGTCTTTCTCGCGCCGACATCCAGGCCGACCGTTTGGGGGTAGCCGAACGTTTTGCCCGCTCGTGGGGGCATGTGGTGGTGTTGAAGGGGGCGATGACGGTGGTGGCTGCTCCTGATGGTCAGACCAGTGTGATTCCGGTAGCCACGCCGGCTCTGGCGCGGGCAGGCACTGGCGATGTATTGGCGGGTTTGATTGTGGGCTTGCGGGCGCAGGGTGTGGAGGCGTTTGCCGCAGCTTTGGCGGGCGCCTGGTTGCATGCGCAGGCTGGCTTGCGGGCCGCCTGCCGCTTGGGGCATCCAGCGGCGGTTTTGGCCGGGGACGTGTTGGCGTCGGTAAGCGAAGTGATGCGTGGGTTGGGGCAGTAGGCCTGCCGGATGTACAACGAGCCGTCGAGAGCAGGTTCGTGCTCGGACGGCTCGTTGAGGGAGGCACAGGGGGTTAGGCTTCGGCGGCTTGTTCGCCTTCAGCAGGGGGGGCAGCTTTCTTGGGTTTCTTGACGGTTTCGAGGACTTCCTGCCCGCGTTGTTTCAGCTCTTCGGCGCGCGCTTTGGCAATGGCGGCCCACTCATCGGCACGGGCGCGTGCTTCGGCGGCAGCCGCTTCAGCTTTGGCGCGGGCCTCTTCAGCCGTCTCCGTTGCTTTGTCTTTGAGTTCGATGCTCTTTTCTTTGATGAGGGTGCGGGTCTCCTCGCCGGACTGCGGGGCCAGCAACAATGCCGTTGCGGCGCCAACCAGCCCGCCTACAACGAACCCAACCAGGAATGCTACAAAATCGCTGTCTCTTTCTGCCATCGCTTGATCTCCTTTCGTAGATAGGTGTGGTAAGTGTATGGTGATGTTTAACGGCCCAGGCCGAGCAATTCGGCCAGTTTCTTCAGAGCCGCCAAATACTCGTTGATTTTCATGACCGGCTGGACGAGGTTATCGCTCAGGAACTCGGTCGTGCCGCGCAGGGTGTTTACGGTAGTATTGGTCGAATCCAGAATAGGGCGGATTTCGTTTTGCAAGAGATTGGTCAAACGGGCCAGTTGCACAATCAGAATGGTCAGCGCCAGGCCGATGATCAGCGTCTCGAGAGCCATGAAGATAATAAAAATGTCGCGGATGCGCTCGACGGTTTGGGCGCGTTCCTCGCCCGGCCCCAGCATGAAGATCAAGCTTGCGACCAACAAGGCCACAATCACAACAGCGCCGCCGATCAGGGTAGCGATGAGAATGCGCCGTTGGCGGATTTCTTCAGCGGTGGGCTTTTTGACCGCTTGTGGAGCGATTTCGGTGGGTTGGGTGGATGGAAGGTCCATTTGCATCGTATTATACCACGCGAAAAACATCGGCGTAGGCGCTAAGTCGAAATCAGCGATTTTACCTGCGGCCTGTGGGGTGTTGACGCCGCGGGCGGCTGGGGGTATGATGGAAGCGTCCCAGGCTGGTCGGGTGTTCGCTGGTATCGCCGATACTGGAGGAAAGTCCGCACTCCACAGAGCAGGGCGCCGGGGAGACCCGGCTAGGCGTAAGCTTAGGGATCGGGCCACAGAAACAGACGGCCGCAAGGCGAGAGCGCTCGAGGGCGATTGTCTGCCCTGGGGTCTCGAATTGCGGTTACGGTGAAAAGGTGGTGTAAGAGACCACCGGCGCAGGCGGCAACGTTTGCGGCCAGGCAACCCCCGCTCGGAGCAAGGCCAAGCAGGGAGTGGGCTGCTCGCTCGATACTCCCGGGTAGGCCGCCTAGAGAGATGAACACCGGCGGGCCAGACCCGCGCACAGAATGCGGCTTATAGGCCGGCCTGGGGCAGCCTGATTATGCGGGTCGCTGTGCTCAATTTTCACATCAGCCGTAAATTCAATTCATCACGCCAGCGCCCCTTCGAACAGAAAACGCCTTCCCCTATTGGCAAGGCGTTTTCTCGTGGGCTGTGCGGACGTTTCGGTTACGGTTTCTTTTTCTTGCGTGTCAGCATAATTGCCAAGCCTGCCAGCCCCGCCAGAAGCGCCGCCACGCCAACGCCAGCGGCTGCAACCGTCTTGGGTTCCATCCCTGGCATGACCACTTGCCCATCGCCATAGTTCTTGAACATTTGCCCCCATTTGGTCTGCAAAGCCGCCTCGACGCGCTTGCGGCCTACGAAGGGATACCAGTACACGTTATGGTAGAAGTTGCTGGCAAAGTACGACCACGGCACCAGCGGGGAACGTAGCAGCGGCTTTTCGACGAATTTCAGCCAGCCATGGTAGATCATTTTCTGCCCGCGGCTGGCAAAAGTGTCTTCTTGCTTGTAGCCCCAATTCTCCAGGGCCACTTCTTCAGCTCCCAGGATTTGAATCTGCCCTGGATCGCCGATGCCCATCCCGGCCTCGTGTGCCAGGCGGATGAAGGGCAGGCTCATCGGATCGAAACCCTGAATTTTGGCGCTGATGGCGTCTATGGCTACCTGATCGGCAGAAGCCAAAATCACGTCGGTCTCGTGCCAGCGCATCGCTCGCGGGCCGGGACCATCGCCGGAGAATGTGCCGTCCATCACGGCAAAGATGCCGGGGTGAATATCTTGCTGGATTTGCAGCAGGTCAACCAGCGTCTCGTGAATCACACTATGCGTCCAGTGGCGCTTGCGGCCCAGCAGCCCGCCAAAAGCGTTCTTCATAGCCCCGGTGATGGTGGTGAAGACGTGGGTTTTGACGGTGGGCAAGTGCAGGATGTTGATGCCGATCATGGGTTCAGGGATGAACACCCCTTCGGGGTAGATGTCGTGCAACACGCGGAAGGGTGTCTTAGGTTTATATTCCACCCACTTCACCGCCGGATCGAAGGTGTAGATGCAAGGCACATTCATCTTATCGGTGACGAATTTGTGCTTGTTGTTGCGTTCTCCATCGGCTGTGTTGACGACTACCGTGTCGTTGTGGATGCCCACCAGGTCGGTGTAACCGGCGTTTTGCAAGGTGCGGATCACGCCTTCGAGTTGCCAGGGCGCCGTCGAGCAGGCTGGATACCACGTTTGCCATGAGATGTTGATTTTCAAGCCGGTACGAACATGCTTGGGCAGGGCAGCTTCGAAATTGGCCAGCTTCATCAGCCGTTCGATATCGTCGAAAATTGTTTCGGGCGAAGTGCGTAAGATGGCGACTTTGCCTTTTCCAGGAAATTGGGTCATGAGAGGCCTCCGCGGGGAGATGTGGAGAGGTAGACAGGTAAACAGGTAGACAGGTAGAGAGGTAAGGTACGCCTATTGTAACAGATTTACTGATGGCTTATTTGCACGTTTTCTGTCTTTTGGTATACAATCATACCTGTATGGATGACACCGTCCCCGTTTATCGCAATCCTCGCTGGCAGGCGTTTTTCGTTGTCTTGCTGGTGGCTCTGATTTATGCCTGGACGATGGGAAGACAGCAAGGCAGCGCCAGCGACGCAGTCTTCTTCAATGAGCGCTACGCTTACCTGGCGATGGGGCAAATGAGTGGTCTGTGTGTGGCTGAGCTGGACCGGGCTGCGCTGGACCTGGCGGAGACAACTTGGCTGCTTTATTTCGAATGTTACGATACCCCTGGCAGCGCCCGCCGCCTGTATTTAGACGGCCAATATCTCTATGTAGCCGATGGCGGGGCCGGCTTGCAAGTGTTCGACGCTGCTGACCCCTATGATCTGCACCACGTTGCAGCACTTTCCTTTAATGCGGACATCCAGGACGTTTTGGTTTTTGGCGGCTATGCCTACCTGGCTGCTGGCAAGAATGGTCTGGTGGTTTTGGATGTCACCGACCCGTTCAACCCCAATCTCATCGGGCAGGTAGATACCCCCGGCATTGCTCAAGGGCTGGCAATAGACCAGTTCTATCTCGATGGCCTCTCCGCAGGCACTGCCACGGACTTTGCCTCCCCGATAGATTTCGTGTACGTGGCCGATGGTCCCAAAGGCGTTCAGGTGGTGGATTTGGGCAACCCCCGCGAGCCGGCTGTTGTCGGCAGTTATGACACGCCGGGCATTGCTTATGATCTGTTTGTCAATTATGGCTTTGCCTACGTGGCCGACGGCAACAGCGGCTTGCGTGTCATTGATGTTTACGACCTCGGCAACCTCACCCAAGTGGGGGTTTACGATCCAAGGGGCGATGTCTTCGACGTGTGGCTGGATGATGGTCTAGCTTACCTGGCTCTCGACGGGGGAGTGCATGTGCTGGCGGTAGATGAGCAAAATCCTGCGAATTTGGAGTTGTGGGGCAGCGTCCGAAACGCCGGGGTAGGCCAGAGTGTGGTGGTGTACAACAATCTGGCGCTGATCAGCAGTGGCGTGCAGGGCTTTCAGCTCCTGAATGTGTCCGACTTGGCCAATCTGCGGCCGTTGGCCACGCTCGAGACGCCTGGCGAGGCGACCTTGCTCGATGTATTGGGCATTTTGCCGCGCCTGCTGGGTCTGCTCCCTGGGAGAATCTCGGACAAGTCTATGACCACCCTCGAGTCTATGATCTTGGATGGCTGCTTGTGCACCGTGGGGATGCTCCTTGGCCTGGCCTTCTTTGCCCAGTTTGTCTTGCCGGTGCGCAGACTGGGTGAGCGCTTGAACGCGGTTGACCGTCTGATTCGGTATTGGTTGGGCAGGCACGGCCCGGCGATTTTCATCGAAGACGGTCAGGTGCGCCAAAGCCAGAAAGACCGCCTGGCGCGCGGGCCGGGCGTGGCGGTGCTGGATACTGCCAGCGGGGCAGTCTTCCGCAACGCCCATGCCTTCACGCGCCCCCACGGGCCGGGGGTGGTCTTTACCAGCCGCGGTGAATTCCTCGCCGGGCAGGTTGACCTGCACAGGCAAGTCAAATATATTGGGCCTAGAGACAACGAAGATGTTTTTGCCCCCCGTCAGGAACGTGAGAGCGAAGAAGAATACCGCGCCCGCCAGGAGCGGCGCAATATCACCAGCGCCCTCACCCGCGACGGCGTCGAAGTGGTGCCTAATGTCCTGACCGTTTTCAAGATTGACGCCGATCAGGGCGAAAGCGGCACCCAATTCGGTTACCGCGACCACTCGGTCTGGCGGGCGATTGCCCATGAGGGCATCCGTCCGGAGGCGAGTGAACTGCAAGAGCGACGCGTCGCCTGGGACTGGCTGCCGGTTTACATGGCCGTAGATTTGTGGCGCGAATACCTGCGCAAATATACGCTGAACGAGCTGTTCGGCTTTCCCAGCAGTGACCCCGATGCCCCCTCTGACGGCCAGCCCAAGCTCCCTCTGGTCATCAGAATGGTGGGGAGACGCCTCACCCAGGCCCATGTGGACCGCTACGATGAAAAAGGGCGACCGGTTTATAAGAAAGATGCAGCCGGTAATCCCACGAAAGAGATCGAGCAAATAGCCAGCCATGAATTCACGCAACTCCAGCAACGCGGCATCCGCGTCTTTGCCGCCAATATTCGCAATTTGCGCTTTCCTGAACCGGTGGAAAGGAGACTGGTGGAGCAGTGGGGTGCCACCTGGTTGGATCGTGCCATGGACGAATTGCGCGATGCCGAGCGCATGCAGAGCGAGAAGCGCATCGAAGGCGAGCGTGAAGCCAACCTCAACTTTGTTCTCGGCGCTGTTCAATTCCTCTCCGAACGTTTGCAAACCACCTCGAGCGATCAGCTCTCATTGAGCGAAACCATCGAATTGCTGGTGCGCGGTACGCTCGATACCTGCTTGCGCGATGCGGACTTGCGCGGCCAGCTCGGTAATGAAAAAAGCGGCCTTAGCGAACTGATTGGCTGGATACAGAGAAACAATGGCAAGACCTAGACTTCAGCGCAGATCTCGCCTTGGCCTGCGGCAAGTGATACGCCACGATGTCGCCCGCCTGCAGGCGCGCCTATCTCCTCTGCTAGATCGCCCCCTGGCAGCTATCTTTGCCTTCACACTGGATGCTTCCACGAGACGCTTGATACTGGTGGTCGTTGGCTATCTGTTCACCTGGGTCGTCCTGGCTCTTCTGGCTCATCCCATCCCCCTAACCGTTGACGGCATCCTTTTCAGGCTGCCGCCAGCCTTGCTGGCCCCCGATGTCCTGCGGCGCATGCTGGTGATCGCTCTGACCATCTGGCTGACCTCGCGCATGGCGGCCATTTACCTCGATGACGTTTTCGACCTCAACGATTACGGCGTGGCGGCGCGTTTCCTGCGGGCCGCCGCTTTTGGCCTTTCCTATAACAGCCTCACCATCCAAAATGCCGAAATACCGCCCGATGTCCTGAGACGCTCTCCCATCATCCGTATCGGCGGTCCCGGCTGGGTCAACGTTCACATGGAGAACGCTGCCCTGTTCGAGAAAGTGGATGGCACACCGCATGTCGTCAGCGCCACAACCCGCCGCCACGAAATCTTGGACGGCTTCGAACGCTACCGGGAAGTGATTGACCTGCGCGACCAGGTGATCGAGCTGAGCCGCGTGGACGGCCGCACCCTGGATGGCATCCCCATTGCTGCCAAGGATGTCAAATTCGTTTTCAGCGTTTACCGCGGCGAGTTGCGGCCCAGGCCCTCCGAAGAGTTCCCCCAACCCTATCCCTTTGTCCCCGAAGCCATTCAGAATCTGGTTTACCGACAGAGAAAGGCGGCTGTGCTGCCCCTGGCCATGAAAAGCGCCATCGAAGCTGAGCTGCGCGATTTCATCGCTCAGCACAAGTTGAGCGAATTCTTAGCCAATGTGGATGCCGCCCCTCCCGCTTTTTACCCTCGTGAAGAGGTGAGCAACCTGTTCTACGATTTTGCCAGGGTTTTCACCCAAAGAGCGCCTGAGCGCGGCACCCAACTGCAATGGATCGGCGTTGGCACCTGGGAAACGCCCTCGGAGATTGTCCCCCGCCGTCACCTGGACGCCTGGAATAAAAGCAGCGAGGCGCGCTCGGCAGCCTCGGCCAAGGCGCTCAAAAAGGCTGCTAAAGATGCCCGCCTCAAAGAACATTTACGCCTGGTCAACGACTTGCTCATAACCGCCGCCTCGCTGGAAAGCCTCGGCCAGCCTGCCGACAAGATTCTGGTCGAACTGGCCAAACTTTACCGCGCCCGGCTGGTGGATGCCATCCAGTATTACAGAAACAACGACTGGCCTGTCCCCCCTGCCTTGCAAACGGCGCATGAGCACATTTTGCGTAAGACCTCCCGCTGGGTGTGATGACGAAAGGGAGCGTGTGCGATGAGCGACAGCGAGTGGATCCCTGCCCCCGAAAAGCCGGTTCTTGTCATTGGCGCGGCGAGCGTTGACTTGGTTGGCCGTTTGCGGGACGACCTCCACGAGGGCACTTCCAACCCCGCCAACATCCGCTCTGCCTTTGGCGGCGTGGCACGCAACGTGGCCGAGAATCTCGCCCGGCTGGGACATGCCGTGCGCCTGCTCAGCGTCGTCGGCGCCGATTCGACAGGCGATGCTATCCTTCAACAAGCTGCCTCGGCGGGTATAGACGTGGATGCTGTCTTGCGTTCCAGCGAGCATCCCACCGGCGCTTACCTGGCCGTCGTTGACGCCGACGGAAAGCTGCGCTTTGCTCTGGACGATATGCGCGCCCTCGCCCAACTTTCCCCTGAGTACATCCGCCAGCAAGAGGCTCTCTTCGAGCAATCTTCTCTCTTGTTCGTGGACGCCAACCTGCCAAAAGACACGCTGCGCACGGTGATGTCGTTAGCGCGGCGGGCGCATCTGCCGGTGTGCGCCGACCCCACCTCGCGGGTCCTGGCCGAGCGCTTGCGCCCTTACCTCAAACGTTTGCTGATGATCACCCCCAACAGCGCCGAGGCCGCCGTGTTGTGCGGCTTGTCGCTTTCTGAAAAGCCGCGCCAGGCTTTGCAGGCAGCCCGCTGTCTGGTCAGCCAGGGTGTGCAGATTGCGCTGGTCACACTGGCCGAGTTCGGCGTCAGCTACGCCACCTCCTCCACCAGCGGCCATATCCCCGCCATGCGCACCCAAATCGTAGACCCTACCGGCGCAGGCGACGCGCTGACGGCCGTCGTCATCTTTGCTTTGCTCAATGACATCCCCATTGACGACGCAGTGCGCTTGGGGGTCACTGCAGCTTCGCTCACTTTGCGCCAGCGCAGCACGGTCGTCCCCGATCTCTCGCTGGAGATGCTCTACGACCAGTTGGTTTGAGCGACATACTTTGCTCTCGAGGCGACGATGCTCCCTGATTTACCTGCCTTCTGTGTCCTTTCTGCTGAAGTAGCCCACGCTCTTGCTGAGCGACAAGCGGTGGTGGCCCTCGAATCGACCGTCATCACCCACGGTTTGCCTTACCCCGACAACCTCGCCTTGGGCCGGGAGATGGAAAACATCGTCCGCCAGGAGGGGGCCGTGCCGGCGACCATTGCCGTGATCGAAGGGCGAGTGAGAGTGGGGCTGGAGGCGGGTCATTTGGAGCACCTGGCCGCTAGCAGCGGGTTGCACAAGATCAGCGCCAGGGATTTTGCGGCTGCCATAGCCGGGGGGTGGAGCGGCGGTACCACAGTGGCTGGCACATTATTGGCCGCGCACGCGGCGCGCATCCGTGTCTTTGCCACCGGAGGCATCGGCGGTGTGCATCGCCAGGCGCTGTTCGACGTGTCGGCCGACCTGACCCAACTGGCGCGCACGCCGCTGGTGGTGGTGTGCGCCGGGGCAAAGGCTATCCTCGATTTGCCTGCTACGCTGGAAATGCTCGAAACGCTGGCGGTGCCGGTCATTGGCTACCGCACGGACGATTTCCCCGCCTTCTACTCGCTCAGCAGCGGCCTCAAGACCAGCGCTCGCGCCGACAGCCCGGCGGAGGTGGCTGCCATGGCGCGCGCCCATTGGGCTTTGGGGATGTCGAGCGCCTTGCTTGTGGCGCAACCCCCTCCAGCCGAAGCGGCTTTGCCGCCGCAGGTGGTCAATGGCGCGATCGAGCAGGCTCTCGACGAAGCGCAGCGTCGCGGCATTCATGGCCAGGCTGTCACGCCTTTCCTGCTGGCGCAGGTCAGCCAGCTCACCGGCGGCGCCAGCCTGCGCGCCAATCTCGCTCTCTTGCAGCATAACGCCCGCCTGGCAGCCGCCATCGCCCAGGCTATGACGACGCCTGAAAAATAGCCCCGATGTTCGTGCTATTCGTCACTTGACCCTTGCCAGCCATCTGGCTACAATCGAAACACGATGGTCACCCATTGTCATAATTCCAGGAGACCCAAAGCGTCGTGCTATGCTGAGCGACGTGGGTGTCCTGGTTTTATTTCCACCTTCCTCTATTTCTCTTTCGTCAGGAGTGCAAAATGACCGACTACTTGTTTGCTGGCTCATTGGCTGACCGCGACCCCGCCGTGTACGAATTGATTCAACTCGAAGCGGAACGCCAGTTCCGCAAGTTGATCCTCATCCCCAGTGAAAGCACCGCCGCTGGCGCTGTGCGCGAGGCGCTGGGTTCAGTTTTCCAGAACATTTACGCCGAAGGCTATCCCGACGAGGCAACGCGCTGGATGGACGAAGCTGAGATTCTGGATTACACCGCCCGGCTGGGGCATTATCGCCGCTACTCGGACCCGCGTTATTACAAGGGCGTCGAATATGCCGACGTTATCGAGGCGCTGGCCCGCCGCCGTTGCGCCCAGCTCTTTGCTACCAACGGTTACACCGCTGATGACCTGTACGTCAACGTCCAGCCGCTTTCTGGCGCGCCGGCCAACAACGCCGTGTACACCGCTTTGCTCAACCCTGGCGATACGCTGATGGGCATGGACTTGCTGCATGGCGGACATCTCACCCACGGTTCGCCGGTCAGCCGCTCCGGCAAGGTTTTCAAGGCAGTCCACTACACCGTTGACCCGTCTACCGAGCAGATCAATTACGACGCTGTCGAGGAGCTGGCCAAGCAAGCGCGCCCGAAGATCATCGTGGCGGGTTATTCCTCTTACCCCTGGGCCGTGGATTGGAAGCGTTTTCGCCAGATTGCCGATGCGGCGGGCGCGTTGCTCATGGCCGACATTGCCCACGTGGCCGGGCTGGTGGCCGGCGGCGTGTATCCCTCGCCGGTGGGGTTCGCCCATATCATCACCTTTACCACGCATAAGTCCCTGCTGGGGCCGCGTGGGGCCTGCATTATCACCACCGATAGCGCCCTGGCCCGTAAGATTGACCGTGGGGTTTTCCCCGGCGAACAGGGCGGCCCGCATGTCCACGCTTACGCGGCGATGGCGGTGGCGTTCAAGTTCGCCGCCAGCGAGCCGTTCCGCAATTACCAGGCGCAAGTGGTCAAAAACGCCGCCGTCTTCACCGAGCGACTGAAGAGCCGCGGCTTCCGTATCCCCTTTGGCGGCACGAACACTCACCTGATGAACCTGGATTGCAAATCGGTAACCGGCCAGAACGGAGCGTACCTTTCTGGCGATCAGGCTGCCCGTATCCTCGACCTGGCTGGCGTGGTGGTCAACCGCAATACTATCCCCGGCGACTTGTCGGCTGGCGGCGCTTCGGGTATCCGTATGGGCACTCCCTGGGTCACCCAACGCGGCTTCGCAGAGGCCGAGATGACCGCTTTGGCCGATGTGATTGCCGATGTGCTGCAAGCCTGCACGCCCTATTACCTCGAATCGCGCAAGGGCGAAGAATTGCGCGCCAAAGTGGATTTCACTGTGCTGGAAAACACCAAGCTGCGCGTGCGCGAGCTGGCGGAGAAAGCTGCGATTGATTTCGAAGCGCCTCGTCATGGCTATCCTCACTTTTACTACCTCGACGATGCCGCCGCGGGGGTGTTCGAGCTTAGCGGGCGGCGCGTGCGCCAGTTCTTGGGCTTTGCCCTGGCCTCCGAAGTGGATATGCTCCAGCCGGGCGAGTCTCAGCCCACTCGCTTGCATACCCCCGAGGGAATCATTGACGGCGCGTTGACCTGCGTGACGCCTTACCAATTCCGCCTGAGCGTCAATGCCAGCAAAGCCGGTCTGGCGGCGGCTTGGTTGCGGGCGCTTTCCGATGGCTATGTGGCCTTGGCGGATAAAGATGATGCTCCCGGCGTCATTCTGCGCAAATTGCCGGGGCCGGTGGCGGTCAGCGAGTCTTCGGCCAACGCAGTCACGCTCCCGCTGGCCGTTGTGGCGCACAAACCCTATGCGGTCGGCGCGCCTGCCTCGGAGGGTGATCCTCTCCCGCCGTTCGAGTGGGTCGAACAAGAAGCTCCCTTGCGCCGTACACCGGTCTTCGAGACCCATAAGGCGCTTGGCGCCAAGATTATCCCCTTTGCAGGCTGGGAGATGCCCGTCTGGTACACCTCCGTCATCGAAGAACACGTGGCCTGTCGCACCGCCGCCGGTTTATTCGATGTGGCCCACATGGGCGTTTACCAGGCCGAAGGACCCGATGCGGCTACTTTCCTGGATAGCGTCTGCGGCAACGACATCGGCGCTCTGGAAGTGGGTGAATCGCTCTATACCCATTTCCTCACCCCCGATGCCGATGTGATTGACGATTTGTTGGTGTACCGGCGCGGCTTTGAGAAATTCCTGGTGGTGGTCAATGCCTCCAACGACGGCAAGGACTGGGCCTGGCTCAACGCGGTTCGCGAAGGAAAGGTACGCGTCGACAATCGCCAACCCTGGGCGCGCGCCTATGGGCGCTCGGTGATCCTGCGCAATCTGCGTGACCCTCGCGAAGGGGCAGATCGGCGCGTGGACATTGCCCTGCAGGGGCCAAAATCCCGCGAGATTTTGCTCGCCCTGGGCTGCGATGCTCCCACGCGTAAGCGGGTGATGGCGCTCAAACGCACCGAGCTGTGCGAAGCGCTCATCGGCGGTTTCGACCTGGTCGTTTCACGCACCGGTTATACCGGCGAAAAGATGGCTTTCGAACTGTTCGTCCATCCCGATCAGGCCAACGCTCTTTTCCTGGCGCTGCTCAAGGTCGGTGAACCCTTGGGCCTCAAGCCCTGCGGTTTGGGGGCGCGCGACTCGCTGCGCACCGAAGCCGGCCTGCCGCTCTACGGGCATGAGATGGGCGTTGGCTCTGGCAAGCGCGGCGAACGCGACCTGGGCGTGGCTGAAGGCGGTTTCGGCAGCTATGTCAAGACTTACAAGCCGTGGTTCATCGGGCGCGAGGCTTTCATCGAACGGGAACAGACGCGCAAGGGGGTGGTGGCGCGCTTCCGCTTCACCGAAAAGGGCGTGCGCATGGCTCATGGCGGCGACCCGGTTCTGGATAAGCGCGGCCGCGTGGTGGGCTACGTCACCAGTTGCGCAGTGGACAAAGACGGCCTGCTCACCGGTCAGGCTTACCTGGAGTTGAAATCTGCCGAAGAAGGCACGCCTATCTTCGTCTACCAGGGCGCGCCCAAAGAAGGCAGCAAAATCCCCGCTGAGATGAAATTAGGCGAGAAGTCGCTCCTGCCCACACCCGCCGTGGTCGTCAGCCGCTTCCCCAAGGCATGAAGCCTCCCCTCGCTCGCCCTATGGCTTGCGCTGCTTGGCGCTCTTCTGTTCTCGAAACGCTGACAGGCTCGTTCTACACCCTGTTCTTGGCAAGCTCGTTATCCCACCCTGCAGTTTGCTTTGCTGATGCATCTGAGAAAACTTCTTGAGAGAAAGGATAGAAAATGCAAACCCCATGGGAACACCGTTTTGCACACCGCACCCAACGTATGGGTAGCTCGGTCATCCGCGAACTGCTCAAGCTGACAGAAAAACCAGACATCATCTCCTTCGCCGGCGGTTTGCCTGCCCCGGATGTCTTCCCGGTGGAAGATTTTGCCGATGCCTGCCAGCGGGTGCTGCGGGATATGGGCAAACAGGCGCTGCAATATGGCTCGACCGAAGGCTACACCCCTTTACGCGAGATGATTGCCCGCCATACCGCCCGTTACGGCATCAACGTCACCGTGGACAACATCATGATCACCTCCGGTTCGCAGCAGGCGCTCGATTTGTTGGGCAAAATCTTCATCAACCGCGGCGACCGTATCCTGGTGGAATCGCCCACTTATTTGGGGGCCTTGCAGGCCTGGAACGCTTACGGCGCTGAATACGTGGCTGTGCCGTCGGACAAGGAAGGGATGAGGACAGATGCCCTCGAGAGCGCTTTGCGCACCGGCCCAAAATTCATCTACGCCCTGCCCAATTTCCAGAACCCCACCGGCGTCACCCTCTCGCTCGAACGCCGCCAACAGCTCATCGAGCTGGCAGACCGCTACGGCGTGCCGATTGTCGAAGACGACCCCTACGGCCAGTTGCGTTACGAGGGGGAGCATCTCCCCTCCTTGGTGGTGTTGGATGGACAATATCGCGGCAGTGAGCAGGCTTGTTACAGCGGCAATGTCATCTACCTCAGCACTTTCTCGAAGACGCTGGCCCCCGGTTTGCGCCTGGCCTGGGTGATCGCCCCGCCGGAGGTGATTCGCAAGCTGGTGCAGGCCAAGCAAGGCGCTGATTTGCACACCTCCACTTTCAACCAAATCGTCGCCTACGAAGTCTCGCATGGCGGTTTTCTTGACCGGCACATTCACTTCATCCGCCGCGTATACAAGGAGCGGCGGGATGTGATGCTGGCCGCCCTGGATTCCTACTTCCCCGCTGGCACCGACTGGACGCAACCGCAGGGGGGGCTGTTCCTGTGGGCCACCACGCCCGAAGGGGTGGATACCACCCCGCTGCTCAAGGTGGCCGTGGAGAACAAAGTGGCTTTCGTGCCGGGGGCGCCGTTCTACCCCTGCGGCGGCGGCGCGAACACCATGCGCCTCAATTTCTCCAACGCTACCCCTGAAAATATCCAGATCGGTATTGCCCGGCTGGGCAAGGTGCTGAAAGAGACCCTGGCAAAGAATTGACCGCCGCGCGGCTCGGCAACACGCTGACTGCTCGTTGAAGAAGGGGCTGTCCTTGTGATGGACAGCCCCTTGCGCGACAGTTACTGCTGGGCAATGATTTCCAGCATTTCGATTTCGAAGATCAGCGTGGCGTTCGGCGGGATTGTGCCTTGCCCGCTGGCCCCGTAACCCAATTCGGGGGGGATGGTCAGGCGGCGTTTGCCCCCCACTTTCATCCCCACGACACCTTCATCCCATCCCTGAATGACTTGACCGCTGCCGAGCGTGAATTTGAAGGGCTGGCCGCGTTCTTTGGAAGAGTCAAACACGGTGCCGTCTTCCAGCCAGCCGGTGTAATGTACGCTGACCATGTCGCCCGGCTTGGCTGCTTCGCCGCTGCCCTCGATCAAATCCTCGATCTGCAGGCCGGCGCTCAGTGTAGGCGTGGCAGTGGGCTGATTGGCCTTGGCTTTGGCGCTTATGTCCCGAATGACAAAGAAGGCAATGAGGGCCACAGCCGCCAGCCCAATGCCTCCCCAAATGTACATTTGCCGGCGGCGCTGGGCCTCGCGTTTGGCGCGTTGCCTCTCGCGGAAGGTTAGTTTCTTGCTGGACTCTTGCGGGTGTGTGGAAGGTTTCTTTTTGTTGCTAGACATCTTCTCTCTCCTCGTAGGGTTTGCATCGGCCGGGCGCTTGCGCCAACGTGGCCCGGCCGGGCGATTTTATCGTGTGATGAAAGGCAGGTAAAGACTGCGCCAGGCGGCAGTGCTGGTCAAGTTGACCTGAACGGCATGTTGCGGGGCGTTGCGCGAACGCAGCGTGATCTCGGTCACCTCCACACTGCCGTTGAGGGCCTCTGCCGGGATGGCTACGCTTAACGTCAAGGTCACCTCTCCTCCGCGGCCCAGGACGATGCCCGCCTCGGGGTCGAACACCCCTGCCGAGGTGGTGACCGAAACCGGCCATGTGCCGGTGATCACCACGTCGAAGGTGTCGGTCGTGTTACCGCTATTGGTCAGTTCGAGGGTGTAGGTCAACGTCTGGCCGCGCATTCCCTGCTGGGCGTCGAGCGGCACACTGACCGACAGGCCGTACACGCTTGCCGCGGTGGTGGTGAACACGGCTTGGGCCGGCGCCACGTGCGGCGCAGAGACGAGAACAAGCAGGCTGTCGCTCTCGCCGCCACCTGCTGCCAGCGGCACGCTGACGGTGATGGTGAGGCTGGCGTTGTCGCCAGGAGGCAGCGGGCCAAGCGCCTGCGTCGAAAGCTGTACCGGCCAGTGCTGTCCCGCGTTGGAGATGCTGAACGTTTCGGAAATTTCGCCGAGGTTGGTGATCGTCAGGGTGTAGGTGACCGCCTCGCCGGGCAGGGCTGTGGCGCTCTGGGAGAGCGGGCTAATCGTCACACCGTGCGTGTAGGTGACCACCTCAGTGGTGAGCGAGGCGGTTACCGGCTGTGTCATGACCGAGTTCCAGGCGCTCATAGCTAGCTGGAATGTGCCGCTGACAGCGAAGGTGTGATTGAAGATCAGCGGGTCGGCGCTGGCGCTAGCTGTGATGGGGGCGGTGCTGTCCCCAAAGGAAAGCGTGTAGCTATAAGGCATGCTCGCCCAGTTGGGCAAGATGTCGGCAGTGTAGGATACCATCTGCCCGGGGCGAATGACGCCGGTGGAGAGCTGGCTTAGCTCGACGGCGCTGATGGGCGTGGCGTTGGGAGAATAGACTGTAACCGTATGGCTGACGCTGCTGCTGCCCTGGGCGTTGCTCACCGACAGGGTGACGGTGTACGTGCCGGGGGTGGTGTAGGTGTAGCGGGGATTGCTGTCGTTGGATGTACCTGTGCCATCGCCAAAGTCCCAGGCATAAGTGAGGGGCGCTGTGCCGATGGTGAGATCGTGAAATTGCAGCGCCTCGCCCGCTGGGATCAGTTGCGTGCTGGTGAACTCGGCGGTGGGCGCCAGGGGGGTATGGCAGCCCCACGTGTCGCCGTAGAGCAGGATGTCGTCCAAATGCCAGCCATCGGCCACCACGCCGCTGTCCGATTGTAAGCGGAAGCGCAGGCGGACGTTGTTGCGATTGTTGAGCTGAGACAGTTGGATGGAGACCTGATTCCATTCGCCTTGCATGCCGTTGTAGGAGCGCGCCTGCGACCAGGTTGTGCCGCCGTTAGTGGAGTATTCCACATAGGCATAGTCGTAGCCTGCTTCGGTGGCGTAGGTGTGCCAGAAGCTCAGTGTGGTGCCAGTATAGCCGCTCAGGTTGAGCACCGGCGAGGTGAGCGAGGTGTTGATGTTGTTGCCGTAATTTGCTGCCGGGCTGTCGCTCCAGGCATGGGTGGGGCTGTGGGCACTCTCGGTGCTGATGGCCCAGGGGCTTTGCACTGTCCAACCCACGTTGCCGCCTTCCACGTCATCGTTCAGAGCAATGCAAAGGGGCAGGGGGTAGAAGTCTTGTCGCACGGTTTGGTAGTTGACCGCATGGACATTGGCGGCGCTGACCGGCTTGTAACCTTCTAGGGTGACGTTCAGGGTGTAAGTGCCGCTGATGACGGGCATGGCGTAGTAGCCGGTGTTTGGATCGGTGACGGCCTGAAAATCGCCGGCGGAGACGGTGGCTGCTATCGGGGCGTTGGTGACGCCATCGCGCACATAGCCTTCGATCACCGGCGAGACGCCCGGCTCGGCGACGTAGAGGAAAATGGCGGTAAACGGCCCCCACACATTCTCGTTGTTCATGCCATGCACCAGGATATAGTGTTGGCCGATAGATAGGCCGGTGGTGTCGAGCGTCGCTTGCACGTTTTCGCTGGTGCCGCCCCATGCGCCATCGCTGACAGACATGGGTGTGCCGCTGCCGTCTGCTCCGGGGGCGTCAATGAAATACTCAGCGGCGGCGATTGGCTTGAGCGTATCGCCCCCGTAACGGCGGTCGGCGATGGTAGCGGTGAGTGTCACCGGCTGAGAGGGGGCGGCCACTGCGGGGGTGAGCGTCAGCCCGAGGGCATCGGGGCCGTATGCGGTCAGGTAGGGGGTGGCGGCGATCTTGGTCAGGTAGATGAATGCCGGTTTGTTGTCGGCCCAGAAGTTGCGCGACATGCCATCAATCCCATCTATACAACCATACTGTGGGAAGAAGCCATCGCAAGAGCCATAACCTGCCCCGCCAACTTCGATGGTGAACGAAGCAATACCCAGCTTGCCGTAAGTCCAATAGTCGGTGGCGCCGTCTACGGTATAGCCGATGGTGCCGTCAGGGGAATAGCCGTTGAAGAAGGCTAGCTTGCGCCCAATAGTTTCCAACTGCGCGGCGTTGGGCGCTGCGGGATAGCCGGTCAGGTACCAGGGCCACAAGATGACGTCACTGTACGAGTGCAGGCTGAGCATGACGCCGGTGGTGGTGATGGGCGAGGCCGGGGCGATGGTGTTGTTGCCGTTGGGGCCGTTTTGGTCGGGGACGATGGTGGCGAAATAGCTCTGGAAAGCCTGCACTTCTGGCTCGGAAGCGGCTGCAACGCCGCGGTAAGTCTCATCGCAGGCATTGCTGCTCGAACCGCCGCAGCACCCCCACAAGAAGCTGTGGTTACGGTTCAGGTCAACGCCAAAAGTACCGCTGCCGCAGGCCGAGTTGTTCATGTTCTTGCGGCGGTTGGCCGAGGTATTCTGCTCGTTGACAACGTGACCGTCGGGATTTTGCGAGACCAGCACATACACCGCATGGTGGTTGACCATCCAGGTCACATCGGCATCCTGGCCATAGCCGCCCTCGCCGTTGTAGCCATCGAGCAGGTAGTGGATGTAGCGAATGGCCAGCTCAGGGGTGGCGACCTCGCGGGCATGGGTGTTGGCGTAGAGGAAGAAGACCGGTTTGTCGGCAATATCGCCATAGGCCGGGTCTTCGTTGGTAATGCGCAGAACCCAGATATCGCGGGCATAGCCGCCGTGGTTGGCCTGCCAGGCGTTGCCGGCGTCTATCAGCTCGGTGAGGTTGGGGTAGGCGGCGTTGATGTCTTGCAGGAAGTCCTTCATGTAGCGGCTGTAGCTGTTGGATACGTAGTTGTCGTAGTAGTAATAGCGCGGGTCGAGGGCAGCGTTGACGCCGAAGAGAGCGGTCTTGCCGGCGTCCACTTCGAGGCGGTAGCCCAGGCCTTGCAGCCACTGAAACTCCTCGTTGGACACGCCCGCAACGACATACTGCTCTTTCTTGTGCACCTCCCAGATGTCGAGCCGACCGGCAACGGTGTCGAGGTTGGCTTGCGATGTGTAGTACAGGCGGACGGCCAGACGATCGCTGGGGATGGCAGCCAGCAAGCCGTTGCCAATGGCGGCCCGCCAGTCGGCGGCAGGCAAGTTGGCGGGTGAAGTTTGGAAGGGGAGCAGGTTGGCGGCTGCCAGGGCAGTCGTCGTCAGTCCGAGGGAGAGGACCAGGATACTTGCTAAGGTGAGCAAACGAGTTTTGTACACAGGCATTCTCCTTGAGTTTTGGAAGACCGTTTGTGAGAGAGGAACGTGTGGCAGTCGCTAATCTTCGACGTAGGGGACATACGCTTCGTTGGCCAGCCCCTGGCGCATGGCTTCGAGTGCCACGGCGCGGGCCACGGCGCGGTGAACGGTCTTGTCCAGGGGGTTAGGCAGGAACTCACCTTCGGGTGTGGCATCGGCAATGGCCTGGGCGGCTGCCAGCAGCATTTCGACGGTGATGCGCGGCGCTTGGGTGTCCACCGTGCCGCGGAAAATGCCCGGAAAGCCTAGAACGTTGTTGACCGATTTGCCGTCGGCAGCAAAGGCGGCTCCGGCATTCAAGGCCGCGTCGGGGGCGATCTCGGGGTTGGGATTGGAGAGGGCCAGGATGATCTGGCCTTTGCGCACCATTTTGGGCTTGATCAGGCCTGGCGCGCCGGTGGTGGCGATGACGATGTCGGCTTCGGCCATGATCTCTTTGAGTGTGGAGGCTTTGCCGCCAGCGTTCACCACCCTTTGCACAGCGTCCTGGCGCAGGTCAGCGCCCAGCACGGCGTTGCCGGTGACGCGCATCAACATGCGGGCAATGGCGTTCCCGGCAGCGCCTAATCCCACCTGGCCGATGACCGCTTTCTCCAGGCAGACCCCCGTGCGGCGGCAGGCGTTCGTCAGGGCGGCGGTGACCACCACAGCCGTGCCGTGCTGGTCGTCGTGCATCACGGGGATGTTCAGCCGGGCTTGCAGGCGGTTCTCGATGTCGAAACAGCGCGGCGCGGAGATGTCTTCGAGTTGAATGGCGGCAAAGGTGGGGGCAATCGTCGCCACGGTCTCGACAATGGTGTCCACATCTTGCGAGTTCAACAAGATCGGCACCCCCGAAAGCCCCACCAGCGTCTCCATGAGCATCGCTTTCCCTTCCATCACGGGCATGCCGGCTACCGGGCCAATGTCTCCCAGGCCGAGGATGGCTGTGCCGTCGGTGACGATGGCTACGAAATGGCTGATGGCGGTGTATTGTCTGGCCAGCGAGGGGTCTTGAGCGATTTTGAGGCATACTTCGGCCACCCCGGGCGTGTAGACGCGACGCAAGATAGGCAGGTTGTCTATGGTGAAGCGGCTGCGAATAGCGATTTTGCCCTTTTGATGCAGTTCGAGCACCTCGTCGCGCACGGCCATGACGGTGGTGCCGGGGTTGGCGTCCATGGCGGCAATGACGCGCTCCATGTGGGTCATGTCGTTGGTGTAGACGGTGATGTCACGCACAACGTGGCTGTGGGTCTCTTGAATCAGGCGGATGTCGCCCAGGTCGCCGCCAGCGTTGCCCACGGCAGTCAACAAGCGGCCAAGTAAGCCAATTCTTTGTTCGTTGCGCACGCGAATAACGCGCATGATTTTGTCGTTGCTTTGCATAGGAACCTCCAAAAGATCAGGCACGCGGTGGCCAGAGTTTGAAGTTTTTGAGGATTGAATCGCCGATGAATTCGCGCAGGATGGAATTGTCGGGGATGAGGCTGCTGTCCAACGGGCGGAACCATTCCAGCAGGGTGAGCAGGCGTTTGGCTTCGATATGCTCTTCGCTGCCGTGCGGCACCTGACGCAGCAGCGGTTCGGCCAGGGGCTTGAGCACCGCCAGTTCGTAGACCAGCGCCGAGTTGAACATCACATCGGCATTTTCCTGGAAGGGGAAGATATAGCGTTTCTCGCCGCGCCGCACCGATTCCCAGCGTTGGATGGTATCCTGAGCAGAGTAACCGCGCTCACGGGCATCGCGCACGATGCGCCGGACGAGGCGCGTGTCGGTGGTGGAAATGCGGTTGTGCCGGTCGAGGTTGAGCTGGGTGAGGCAAGAGATATAGATGCGAAAAGCCTGTTCGGCGGGCAAATCGAGGCTCAGCGCCGGGTTCAGGCCGTGAATGCCTTCCATGATGATAATCTGGCCGCGCTGAAGTTGCACTTCCTCGCCAGCCAAGCTCTTGCCGCTCTTGAAGTCGTAATGGGGCAGGCGCACCCGTTCTCCGGCAATCAGGCGGCGGATGTCTTCGGACAAGCGCGAAACGTTCAGCGCCTGGATGGATTCGAAATCCGGTTTGCCTTCCTCGTCGAGCGGCGTCTTGTCGCGCTCGATGAAGTAGTTGTCCATCTCCAGGGCAAAGGGCGTGACGCCGCGCGCAATCAATTGCACCGACAGACGCTTGGAGAAGGTAGTCTTGCCCGAAGAGGACGGCCCGGCGATGAGCACCAGATGAACTGGCTCTCTGCGCGCGGTGATTTGTTGGGCAATGTTGGAGACGTTCTGCTCGTGCAGCGCCTCCGAAGCCAAGATCAGCTCGCGGATGTGCTCGGATTGGATGACGTCGTTGAGCGCGCCCACATTGTCTACGCCTAACTGGTCAAGCCATTGGCCATACTGGCGGAAGGTGGCCAGCAATTTGGGATACTGCGGCAGGGGCAGCAGTTCGGTGGGCTTGTGGCGGCGTGGGAATTGCAAGGTGAAGCCGCCGTTGGTGCGAGAGAGGTGGAACCATTTGAGATAGCCTGTGGAAGGCACCATGTAGCCGTGGTGGTAATCCTGGTGATCGCTCAGGCGGTAGAGGACAAGGTAGTCTTTCTGCCGATGTGCCAGTAAACGCACCTTTTCGTAGTGGCCTTTGGCCTGGAAATAGGCCAGGGCTTCGCTGAGAGGCGCCTCACGCTTGACAAAGGGCATGTCGGCCTCTACCAGGGCGCGCATGTGCTTTTCCAGACGGTTCAGATTGCGCTGGGTGATGAGGCGGGGGTTGCTGACGCGGCAAAAATAGCCCCCCGACGAAACCGAGTGGTCAATGATCAAGACTTCGTCGGGGAATAGGTCTTCGAACGCGGCGTCGAGCAGGAAGGTCAGCGAGCGGCGGTAGATCAGCATGCCGTCGGCTTCGCCCATCGTCACTGGCCGCACGCGGGCATCCATAGTGATGGGGTAAGTCAGTTCGCGCAGATCGCCGTTGACCACCGCACCGACAATCGGCGGCAGGGCAGGGGTCTCGATCAGTTTGAGAAAATCACCCACCGGCGCGCCGCGCCGGCCGGAGATCACCCGGTTGTCGGGCAGGTGGATTTCGACAGTGGGACGGGGGGAGGTGAAGAGGAAGGTTTCGCTCATAGGGTAAATGTGGAGTTCTGGAACGTTGGGCAATGAATTTTATCACGGTTGACGCCGGAGAGCGGGAATTTTGGTGCGCGGCTGCGCGGCTTACCGGGCTATTGTGCTGTCAGGCTATGCCTGGCCTAGCCAGGCCGACCATCGGTCAGTGGTACACCCATCATCTTTGGTCGCGGCTGGAGGTGGCGCTATGACGAAAATCTGGTAAGATGGGCAGGTGTTTGTTTTGCCTGAGCGACCGGGCGCGGCGTCTGGCTGCGGCGAAAACGCGATTGCCAGGCAGCGTCTTTAGCCAGCAAAACAACCTCCAGGACGAAGGAGAAGCTGTCTCTATGGATAAATGGCGTCTGCGCAATGACAGATGGGTAGACGGCCTGATGATAGCAGTCCCGCTGGTGCTGCTGGCGCCGCTATGGTTGCGCGGCCAAGCTCTGTTTTGGGGAACGAGCAGTTTGCAATTTGCGCCGTGGTGGATTTGGGCATGGCGTTCGTTGGCCGGCGGCGAATTGCCATTGTGGAATCCGCTGGCGGGCATGGGTGCGCCGCTGGTGGCGAATTATCAATCGGCGCTGTTCTATCCGCCGGTGTGGGCGCTGCTGGCTTTGGCTGCGCTCGGCGGGGAAGAAGCGCTGGCCTGGGGGCAGACGCTCTACCTGGCTTTGCATCTGGCCTGGGCGGGTATGGGGATGCGGCGGGTGGCGCGGCAGGCGGGGATGAACCTGCTGGCGCAGGCGATGAGCGGCCTGGCGTTTGGACTGGCAGGCTATTGGGTGGGGCGCGGTAGTTTTCTGAGCATTATCGCCGCGGGAGCGTGGCTGCCATGGGTGTTGCTGGGGGTGATGCGTTTGTGCTGGCAGCGTGGGGCGATTGTGCGCCTGAGTGCGGTGTTGGGGATGCAATTGCTGGCCGGCCATGCCCAGACAAGCTGGTATAGCTGGCTGCTGGCGGGGTTTTGGGCGGCGGTGTGGCATGCAGGTTCTGCGCATAGCCGGGATGCTGCCGCCACCGGCGAGGGCCGTGACTCTCGGCTGGGCCAGCTCCTCCCCGGCTGGCTGGCGCAAGCGGCACGCCTTGCCCTGGCAGGCGCCGCCTCGCTTGGCCTGGGCTTGGCCCTTGCTGCTGTGCAACTCTTGCCAACGGCGGAATACCTGCTCCAATCTCCGCGCGCCGATCAGGTGAGTTATGCCGAAGCAATGTTGTATTCTTTCTGGCCCTGGCGCTTGATTGGCCTGTTAGCGCCCGATTTCTTTGGCAATCCGGCACGCGGTGATTTTTGGGGCTATGCCACGTTTTGGGAAGATGCTGTTTATATTGGGCTTTTGCCGTTACTCTTGGCGGGGCGCGCTCTCTTGCGGCAGGCTCGAACGCCGGCAGGACGGCGCGTGGCGCTGCCGCTCGCGGCGTTGATCGTCGTTGCTTTTATCCTGGCCTTCGGCGAGAATACCCCCGTCTTCCCCTGGTTGTATGCGCACGTCCCCACTTTCGATATGTTCAAAGCCCCGGCGCGCTTCTCGCTGTGGGCGGTGTTTGCTCTCGTCTTTCTATCCGGCTTGGGCTTGCAGGGCTGGCAGCGTCCCACCGGGCGCGCCCTCTACTGGACGCGGCTGGCAACTGCCGCGGCGGGCGCGGTCACACTGGGCGGGGCCTTGGCTTGGTTCGTGCTGGCAGACGCCGTTGCGGCCTATCGCCTGACAACGATGGTGCGCGCCACCTGCCTGGCGGGCGTGTGGGGTCTGGGCAGCGCGGTGCTGGCATTGACCGCTCCCGGCCCAGATGAGTCTTGCCTCCGTCGGCGCGCCTGGCAAGCTGCCCTGCTGGGCTGGGTAACGCTCGATCTGCTCGTCGCCGGATGGGGCCTGAACCCTGGCAGTGCGGCCGATTTCTATGCCGGTGAGTCGCCCTCAGCCGCCAGGGTGCGCACAATGAGCCGGGGACGCTTGTATCTGTCTGCGGCGGATGAACGGCTGCTCAAATTCGAGCGTTACTTCGAATTCCAGCGTTTATGGCCGACGAGCGACCTGACGTATTTGCGTCACTCGCTTTTGCCCAACCTGTTCTTGTTGGACGATTTGCCCTCCGTCAATCAATTCGACCCGCTCGTGCCGGCGCGCTATGCCCGCTGGATGGAGGCTCTTGCCGCGGCTGATGCGACTAGCCAGCAAGCTATGCTGCGCCTGATGGGGGTGGGGGCAATCGAGCGGGTGGACGAATCCCAGCCGTGGGGGGTGCGTTTCGAGGCCTTCGAGGGGGGGGCGCGCCTGCGCTGGTTCGGCACAGCGCAGGTGGCTGCCGACGAGACGGAAGCGTTGAGCCTCGTGCTGGCAGCCGCTGCTCCAGAGACGATGCCCGCTCTCGATGAAGTGCTGATCCTGGAAGGGGCCGACATCGCCGCTTCTTCGACATCTGCTCAAGGCAGCGTCACAGCTCTGGAGACGGGCAACAACCGCCTGACGGCAAGGGTGGAGGCCAATGCGCCGGGCTGGTTGTTCGTGGCGGATGTGTGGTATCCCGGCTGGCAAGCCTGGCTGGATGGCCGTCCCGCCCCCGTGTTGCGCGCCGATTATCTCTTTCGGGCGGTAGCTGTTCCGTCCGGGACGCATACGGTGATGATGGTCTATCGCCCCATGCTGTTCTACGTGGGCGCGGGCATCAGCTTGGCATCCCTGGCGCTGATTTCAACGCTCAGCCTTTCAGCAGGAAGACGTTCATGGCCAGCCAAAAAGTGCTGAAGTAGGTGAGCGCCCGCCGCTGGCGGTAATGGGCCGCGAAGAGCAATCCGGCCAACACCAACCCGCCGCCAAAGCGCAGCAAACCGGCCGGTTCTCGGAACGTGGAAAACGGCAAACTGATGATGCTCAAGGCGTTGAGCAGCAGATTCAGCGTCAGCACGCTGTTTTCCCCGCGACTGAGCGCCCGCAGCCCCGCCCATAGGCCCCACAGGGCCGGGGCGACAATAGGGGGGCCAAAAACCACCAGCCAGACGGCTAACATGGTTGGGCTGTAAGGCGCAATGCGCCACAATCCCATCAGGGGGATGATCTCGAAAGGGGTAGCCATGGCCCCGCCAGAGGCCAACCCCGGTTGCGAGAAGGTCAGCCACAACCAACCCTGGAAGAGGGCATAGGGCAGCAGGGTGATGACGCTCAACCCGATGAGCTTTTTCCAATCCCTTTGTATCAATAGGACAGCCGCGTGAGCGGCCACGAAAACGATGGCGGTCTCTTTGGCCAGCAAGGCCAGGCCATACAGACACCAGGCAATTTTGTGGCGGCCTCGTCCGGCAGCCAGCAGGGCCAGCGCGATTAGCCCCATGGCCAGCGGTTCAGGCAGGGCAACGCGCACCGCCAGCAGGAAGCCCATCCATAGGCCATAGACGAGGGCATACGCCCGCCGCACCCCCCAATCTGCCAGCAGCTCGGCCACAGCCCATGTGCCGATGGTGTGGCTGAAAATGCCCAACGCTAACAGCGCCCAGGGAATAGCCGACAAGCGGCCAAGCGCCGCCAGCCGCGCCAGCAGCGGCAGCAGGATGCGCTGGTAGCGGTAGGCGGGGACATCGAGGTGAGAAGCTACCACCGCCGGACGGGGATCGCAAGCAACGAAGTAGATGAATTGTCCATCGTAGCCCTCACTGCCGTTGGGGTCATGCGCCCCATAGCGTGTCCCAACCTGAATGAGCGCCAGCGGGTCGCCGCCTGCCTGGGCCAGGTAGATGCCGATCGAGACGAGAAGCACCAGCAAGGTGAGGGTGGCAGGGTGCAGAACGATGCTCAGCGATAACACCGATTTGGGCATGGCTCAATTATAATAGCGTGGACGGTTTTCCAACTGGCGGCCTCTAGCTACAACCCAACGCGACGCAGAAGCTTGGCGTGGTGATCGTTTTGGCAAATATAGCTGCAATCTTTTGGGAGCAGGGCGATGAGCATACACAAGCTGGTGATTTCGATCACTTTTTTGGCAATTTTTGTCATGGCGGCGCGGGTGACGATGGATTCGGATAGCTGGTGGCATCTGCGCGCCGGGCAGTGGATTGTCGAAAACCGACAGGTGCCGCAAAGCGATCCGTTTTCGTATACGCGCGCTGGTCAAAGCTGGCAGTACCCCGGCTGGCTGGTGGAGGTGCCGATGTATGGGCTGTACCGCGCCTTTGGCCCTGGCGGCTTGAATGTGTGGGCGGCTGCGATGATCACGCTGGCTTTTGCTTTTGTCTGGCCGTTGTTGACGGGTAATGCTTTCTTGAGGGCGTTCGTGCTGGTGCTGGCAGCGGCCAGCATGCTGGTTTATGGGGCGGCGCGGCCTTATCTGGTGACTTTTGTGCTGGCGGCTTTTTTCTTGTGGGTATTGGAGGACCATCGCTGGGGGCGGTGCAATCGTTTGTGGCTGTTGCCGCTGGCGATGGTGGTGTGGGCCAATAGCCACGGCGGTTTTGTGGTGGGTTTCATCCTGTGGGGGGTGTATTTCGTGGGACGTTGGGAGCAGTTCGATTGGCGGCGGATGCGCTGGCCGCAGGTGGGGGAGGCTATCAGAGGCTCGGCCACGCTGGCCGCCGTTGGCGCAGCGATGGCGTTGGCGGTGTGCCTCAATCCCTCCGGTGCGGTGATGCTGTTGTATGCTTTCAAGACCGTCTCCATTGGCGCACTGCGCGACCATATTCAGGAGTGGCAATCGCCCAATTTCCATTACCTGAACTTGCAGTTGTTTGCCTGGCTGTTGTTGGCTACCTTGGGGGCGGTGGGGTTTTCGCGGCGACGCCTGGCGCTGACGGATTTTCTCTCAACGGCTGGCTTTGCCCTGATGGGGCTGACGGCGGTGCGCAACATCCCCTTCTTCGCGCTGGTGGCGCCGGTGGTGTTGACACGGCACGCCGATCCGTTCTTGCGAGCGTTGGCCCGCTCGCTGGGGTTACGGCTCTCCCTGGCGGCTCAGCAGGTCACGCCGCGCCCGCAGCGTATCCTCAATACCGTCTTGCTAGGCGTGCTGATTCTGGCCGCGGCGCTCAAGGTCGCCACCGTCTTGCCAGCGGAGGCCAACTGGCGTGAATTCGGCAAGTCGCTGCCTGTGGCTGCGGTCGAATACCTGAAAAGCAGCCAGCCGCCAGGCCGTTTGTTCAGCTCGTACAATTGGGGCGCTTATTTGCTCTGGGCACTGCCAGAATACCCGGTTTTCGTGGACGGACGGACGGATTTGTACAACGATGAGATCATTGGCCAGTGGGTGACGGTGGTTGAGGCGCGCCAAGGCTGGCAGTCGCTTCTCGATCTCTGGCAGGTGCGAACGATTCTGTTGGAACCTGACCGCCCGTTGATCGCTCAGCTGACAGCGGAGGGTTGGCATTTGTTGTACGAGGATGATGTGGCGGTGGTGTATGGCCGCTGAGTGGTGCAGCGGCGCAACACTCAGCCAATGGCGCGCAGCCCCACAGCAATCCACAGCCCAATGACCACGGCTGCCAATTGCAGCGGCTGGCCAACCAGGGCAATGACCGCGCTGCTCCAGGCGTGGAAAAGCACATAGGGCGATAGACAGGGGGAGGCGGGCATGGCAAAGGCGATTTGGCGCTTTTGGATGGCGGTGACCAACAGCGCCAGGCCAATGGGGATGGAGATCGGCCACAGGCTGCTGTTGACCTCCACACCGGCGGCGGGAGCTTGCAGCAGACGCAGCGGCCACAGACCATACAGCACGAATGAGGCCAGGAAGGCCAGGCTGACAGGGGCAGACAGCCGCACAACGCCGCGCCAGCCGTCCTTGCGCCAGGCTTCCACCAGCCAGAAGACGCCCACGGCAAAACCGGTTTGTGGCTTGACAGCGATGAAGAGCATCCCCACCGGCGGGGGCAGGACAAAGCCCAACAGCGGCAGCCACTCGATGTTGGCGTTCAGAATGCAGTGCATCACCGGCGGGGAGAGCAGGAAAAGCGCCAGCGAGAGCGGTTTGGCTCCCAGGCGAATGGCCGTGTAGGCAAAGGCCAGCAGACCGCCCAGCATGACGAACACACGCCCGATCCGCGCCGGCAACAAGACCAGCGGCATGAGCGGCAGCAAGCCCCACGGCGCAGCAAAGAAGGGTGCTTGGGGGGCCACCGACGAGGTGTAGGGGTTCTGGCCACGCAAAACCGCCTGCGCCGCCGGGCGGTAAGTCAGCCGCCAGTCAATACCCAGCGGTTCGGGCAAGGCCTGTGCCATCAACACCACCGCTGCCAACGCGGCGCTGATCAGCAGGCCAACGACCAGGTTTCGGCGCAAAGCACTCATTGACTTGGTGGGATGGCGCGAAATTCCGGCCAGAGATGCCAGCCCCACTTGCTCAGCCGGAAGGCCAGGGCGATGCGCAGCGTCTCTAGTCCGTAGCGCACGGCGCTCCAGAAATGTATGGACGACGAATCGGCGTCGTAGCGCGCCGGACAGGTGATTTCGCCAATCGAGAAGCCGGCATAGATGATTTGCGCCAGCATTTGGCTGTCGAATTCGAAGCCATTGGCATTGTTTTGCCACGGCAGATGTTCCAACAACCGGCGGCTGAAGGCTCGGTAGCCGGTGTGGTATTCTGACAGTTTGTAACTCATGAGAATGTTCTGGACGAAGGTCAGGGCGCGGTTGGAGATGTATTTGTACAACGGCATGCCGCCTCGCAAGGCGCCGGTGCCCAAGATGCGTGAGCCGAGCACACAGTCGAAAACTCCTTCGGCGATCAGGGAAGCCATGGCGGTAATTAGCCTGGGGGTGTACTGGTAATCGGGGTGAAGCATAATTACGATGTCGGCGCCGTGTTCGAGGGCGGCAGTGTAACAGGTTTTTTGGTTGCCGCCGTAGCCCAGATTGCGTTCGTGTTGGATGACGGTTAGGCCCAATCGCTGGGCAACCTGAACGGTGTGATCGGCGCTCTTGTCGTCCACCAGGATTACCTGGTCTACGATTTCGTGGGGGATTTCACTGAAGGTCTTTTCGAGGGAACGCTCGGCATTGTAGGCGGGCATGACCACGATGATTTTTTGGTTCTTGAGCATGGCCGTTTGTCAGTCTGGAATGCTAGAGAGGGGTGATGAGTAACCTGGGGCAGCAGAGTCCCCCCCGGCTACGGGGCAGGGGGGACTTTGCTCGCCGGGGGTTTCAACGCTTCACCAGGGGCAGGAAAATTCTTTTGTCCACGCCGATCAGGAGTGTGGCGTCTGTGAATGGTCCGTAGTTGTTGTCGCGGTCTATGATCGCTACCCGCCAATAGTAACTGCCGTTGGCGTAGCGGGTGAGGGGGGTGTAGCGGGTATTGTTGGTCTCGACCGAGTCGTACAGGGCGGAGAAGTTGGGGACGGTAGAGATTTCCAGCTTGTAGCGCAGTGCGCCGTTGACCGGTGTCCACACGAAGGTCGGCGTCGTTGGCGAGGTGTCGCCGCTCAACGGGCTGACCAGGGTGGTGACGGGGTATTGCTTGGTGAACTGGGCGACAGCACTGTAAGCGCTCAGGCGGTTGTTGCCATCCATCATCGCCACGCGCCAGTAATAGGTGCCATCGGCATAGCCGCGGGTGGGCGTCCAACAATTCTGTTCGGTGTCAACCCCATCGTAGATTTCGTTGGAGGGGAAAGTGGGGTTCTTGCTGACCTGGACACGGTAACGCCAGGCAGATAGCACGGCATCATTGCCGGAATAGGACAGGATGTGATTCCAGCAGAAGGTTGGCGCGTAGTGAACGGGATTGGTGCCGCCGGGATCGTTGGGGCTAAGGCCAGTGGGAACCGGCAGGGTCAGGGTGAAGCTCTTGGGGGTGGTCCAGTCGTTGTAGACATCGTGGTAGCGTCTGACACGCACGCGCCAGTAGTAAGTGCCGTTGTCGAAGGTGGTTTGGGGGGTGTAAGAGGTCTGGGTAGTGTTGATGTTGATGAGGGGTGAGGCAAAGCTGATGTCGTCGTCTACTTGCAGATCGTAGCTGGAGGCGCCTTCGACGATGTCCCAGTAGAAAGTGGGGGTGGCAAAGGTGACCGATTCGCGCAGGTTTTGCGGCACCAGCCCTTGTCGTTCGAAGCGCGGGTGGGTGGGGAGCGGGTCGCTGGCGCCGGTGGGGTCACTGAAACTGCCTTGTGACCAAGCGCCCCAGTAAACGTTGTTCAGATCATCGAGGTAGCGGGGCTGGACGCGCCAATAGTAACTGTTGTCGCCGTCGAAGTCATCAGCCCAGGCATGGGAGGGGGGGGCGTAGATGGGGCTGTTGGAAAGGACGTAGAACTCCTCTGAGCGGGTGGTAAAGGAAGAGTCTTTGTAAGCCTCGGTGTGGGCGCCGGCCCAGGGGGCGCCGATGGAGTAGTCCCAGAAAAACGGCAGAATTGACGGGTATGTGGTGGTATCCAGCCCTTCCACGTTGTTGAAGGGGAAGCGCAGGTTGTAGCGTTCTGAAACATTGGTGAGGAAGCGCACTACCCCGCTGGTGGTGATGAGAGCATCTTCGGGGATCGAGTCTTTGGGCAGGCCGCCCCCGCTGTAGGCGACTGTCAGCAGGGCGGCGGCATAACTGCCGGTGGTAGCTTGCATGCCTATCGGGGTGTTGGGCAGCATCAATTCGATGTAGTCGGTCAGAGGCTGGCGGATTGAAGTCCAGGCGCTGCCGTTCCAGCGCAGGTTAGCGCCGTTTTCGCCGATGATGATGCCGTAATTGGAGGCATTGGTGTTCACGGCGTAGAGGGTCAAGTTGCTAGGGCTGGTGAGCAGCGACCAGTTGGCTGGGGCGGGGCCGGTGCCGTGCAGAATGACGCCGCCCGTGCCCACAACCCAAATGTCATTGGCATCGCGGGCAAATACGGAGAGCAGATTCTGGCTTGTCAGGCTATGACTAAGCTTGCTCCAGTTGCTGCCGGTCCAGTGGAGGATGGTGCCGTTATCGCCGACAGCCCAGGCGTCGTTATCGTTGAAGGTGGATACTGAACGCAGGTCATCTGTGAACGTGTTGGGAAAGTTCGACCACACATTATCTTGTAAGCGCAGGATGGTGCCGCTTTCGCCCACGGCCCAGCCAATCGTCTTGTTGGTATCAATGGTGCTGGTGATGACCGATACGCCGTAGAGGTCTTTTGTGGTGACAGCAGAGGCCGCGCCCCAGCCGGCGCCGTTCCAGCGCAGCATGGTGCCGTTCTCACCGACAGCCCAGCCGTCTCTGAGGGCGAAGGCGCTGACGGAATGCAAGTTGAAGACGACGGCGGGACTGATGGCGCTCCAAGAAGAGCCGTTGTATCTCAGCATGGTGCCTCTGTCGCCCACGGCCCAGCCGTAATTGGATGAATACATGCTTACGGCGTTGAGACGGGTGGTCGTGGGACTGTAGGTGGATAACCAGCTCGAGCCGCTCCAATAGAGAATATTGCCGTATTGACCGACAGCCCAGCCGCTGTCCGAGTCTGGTACCAGCGAGAAATCGTACAAATCAGACGGGAAGGTGTCGCCGCCCACGGCTGAGAGCAGTTGGGGCGTATCCCAGCCTGCGCCGTTCCAGCGGTAGATGGCAACCTTATCGGGGGTCAGTTCCCCATTCTCTTCGATGACGTAGATGACCACCTCGGGCAGATAGCCGTCCACCGTGGAAATCGTGTAGCCACGCGGGTCAGTCGTGCCGCCTGAGTCTTGTTTGTGGTCAATATCCAGATACAGCACATAGGTCATGTTAGCGGTAGTCGCCGTGGCGTCGAAGCCGAAGTACCAGTAATTGGCGTCTTGGGTAGCGTAGAGTGTGGTCAAGTCGAAATTGGGGTCAACATCGCCATCGGTATCATCACCAATAGGTAGTTGATTCTCGATATGCCCCAGGCCGCGCAGGGGCCACCACTGGCTTTGGGAGGCCACCTGGAAGCGGTTGGGGGCGCTCCAGCCGCCGGAGAGGGGCGTTCCACCCTGCAGGGCGCGCACACGCCAGTAGAAAACGCCATAGTCGGTTTTGTCCAAGTTGCGTTGGGCAAAAGCGCTGACGGGCGCATAGACGGGATGCGTCACGGTGGCGGTATCAATGGTGTAACCGGTGCTGAAATTGGGGTCGGTGCTGATTTGGACTTCGTATGAATCGGCACCCGTGACAGGTTTCCACTCCATTGCCGGAGTCATCTCGACGTATTCGCTGGCGTCGGCGGGGCGCACCAATTGCGGTGGTTGATCGCTGGGGGTGGCCGCTAGGCCGCGTGAGAGGTCAATGCGCGTTTTCCAGATTTGGCTCCACAATTCCAGGTTGGAGCCGGGGTCGCGCAGACATGGCGCGCCGAAGTTGGAAATGGGGCAGACGCGCCAGTAGTAGTCCACCCCTGCGGCGGGGGTGAAATTGTTGGCGGCGGTGGGTGCAGCTACCAGGTTTTGGGTATCTACCGTCCAGTCAACGGTCAGGAAAAGCGGGTCGCTGCTCACCTGGATTCTGAACGCATCGCTGAAGGGGATGCCGAGGGGATACTCGAAGGTGCGATGCCACATGAAGAGCGGCAGAGAGACGGTGCGGTCTTCGTGAGGGTTCAGCAGGCTGGAAGGCTGGTAGTAGTAGAGGGGGTAGATCAGTTCGGGGGCGTTGAAGGAAGCGCTGCTGCGGTACGAGGAGGTGCGGCTCTCTTTGCCGGCGTTGCCGTTTTGGTCGTAAGGGGTGACGCGGAAATAGTAAATGCTCTCTCCGCCGTTGTAGTTTTGGGGTGTGTAGAAAGTGTTGGAGGTGTACTCGATGAGGGGATTTTGAAAACCGATGTTGTTCGCCAGCTCGGTCTTGTAGTAACTGGCGCCGGGCACCGGCGTCCAGCTAAACAATGGCATGCGCACCAATTGATAGCCGTCGGTAGGAGTGAGAATGGTCGGCTGGAGGTACCATTGCTTGCGGAACGACCAGACCTGGCTCCAATCGCCCACTGATTGATTCGAGATGGCCTGGACGCGCCAATAGTAGTTGACATCGTTTGGCAAGGCATTTTGAGGGGTGTAGGCGGTGTTGTTGGTCTCGACGGTGTTGACCGCTGAGGCGAACGTGGGGTCGGTGGAGTATTGCAGGCGGTATTTCTGTGCGCCGATGACGGCCGTCCAGCGGAAGGTGGGTGTGAAGGTGGGGCCGGGATTGCCGGGCGTTGGGTTGGGGTTGTTGGCTGGCTCGAGGAGTGTGGGGATTTCGTTGGTGAAGGAAGCGCTGCCGTAGGCTGAAGTGAAGCTGCGCGTTTCGCTGGGGGTTCCTTCGCGGTTGCCGGGGTCGAGCGGTACCACGCGCCAGTAGTAAATTCCGTTGGACAGTTTGTAAGATGGCTGGTAGGAGGTCGCCAGGGTCGTCTCGTTGAATTTGAGCGTGCTGCTGGAGAAGCTGGTATCTGTGGCGATTTGAAAGCGGTAGCTGGAGGCCCCCAAGACGGCCTGCCAGGTGAATGACGGCGAGGTGTAGAAGTCAATAGCTGCCCCGTTGGCAGGTGAAACCAAGGTGGGCCGATTGGTGGCAGAGGCCCATTCTTTTTTGAAGTACATGGGCGCACTGTAATTGCTCATCTGAGGGGCTTCTGTACGCACCCGCCAGTACCAATCGCCGTCTGAGAAGATGGTGCCGTTGGGCGGGGTGTAGGTGGTGTGGGCGGTTGTGGCTTCCCACTGGATGGAAGAAAAGCCAATAGTTTGGCTGAATTGTATCTTGTAGGCTGTGGCAGAAGCCACTTCGCTCCACGAGAAAGTGGGTATGGCCAGGGGAGGGTACTCTGTCACCCGGCTGGTCACGCCGCTGGCCGGAGAGAGAGGCGTAGGGGCATCTATGGCATAGGCTGGGCTTGCCGGCAAACAAAGGCTGGCTGTCAGCACAATAGCCAGCGCCACGGTGATCACGTATTTCAAGCCCATCTTCCGCGCTGTCAAGCGGCGGTTTCCTTGCTCGTTCGTCAGATCGAAATTGCGCTTCATCACAAAGCCTCCTGAATATTTCTGGCCCACATCCATGTCGAAGTATGGTATTGCCTTGCACCTGTGGGGCAAACAGTTGCGCTTCGTTCCTGGTAGCCAGATAGCCTGTCGAAGGGAAGGGGGATCAACACCATCACTTCGACTTGCGCCCAGATCGTCGCGCCTTTTGCTGCCTGGCAATATCGAGAGAGCGACATCGAAGATCGTTCCTCATACAGCGAGCCGCGGTTGTAATGTGGCGCGCAACAACCACTAACAGTATAATTCAAAGCAATTGGATGAGTCAATCGTTACAATATTAGACAATTGGATGCCAACCGTTTCACAGAGTGACTTATGCTGCCGCTCTCTGCCGATCCAACCGAACCCAAGATTGCTATCCTAATCCCTTGCCTGAACGAGGAACAAGCCATTGCCGAGGTGGTGCGCGCTTTCCAAAGTGAACTGCCGGCGGCTGAGATTGTCGTGATGGATAACGCCTCCACTGACCGCACGGCGCAAGTGGCCGCCTCGGTCGGGGCAAGGGTGCTGTTCGAGGCGCGGCGGGGTAAGGGACACGCCCTACAATCCTTGTTCGAGCGCGTTGAAGCCGATGTGTATGTGATGGTGGATGGCGATAACACCTACCCGGCGGACAAGGTCAAGGCGCTGCTGGCGCCGGTGCTGGCCAACGAAGCCGATATGAGCATCGGTTCGCGTTTGCTCTCTGCCAGCCGCCGCGGCTTCAAGGCGGCTAACTGGTTCGGCAACATATTTTTCCAAAACGTCATCAACATCGTCTTTGGCACCCATCTGACCGACATTCTCAGCGGCTATCGCGCCATGAACCGCAAACTGGTCGAAAGCCTCCCCCTGTTCAGCCCCGGTTTCGAGATCGAGGCCGAAATCACCATCAAATCCTTGCAACGCGGTTTTCGCCTGAAAGAAATCCCCATCGAATTGCGCCCGCGCCAGGCCGGCAGTTTCTCCAAAATCCGTTTGCTGCGAGATGGTTTCCGCATCCTGGGGACAATCTTTGCCCTGTTTCGGGATTACAAGCCCTTGACTTTTTTCGGAGGCTGGGGGCTGTTTTTCATGGCCTTGGGGGCTATCCCCGGCTTGCGTGCCATCATTGGCTATTGGCAGACCGGTCTGGTGCTGTATTTCCCCTCGGCCATCCTGGCAGTGGGGTTGGTGCTGACCGGCTTGCTCTCGATTGCCGTCGGCCTGGTGCTGCATACCGTCAACCGCCGCTTTCGGGAGATGGAGCATTTCATTCGCTTGTCAGGCCGACGCTAATGTCTGCTCTCGCTCGCCGCCTCATGTTGATCGCTGTTCTGACAGTGGCCTATGTTCTGCCGTTGACGCGCATCCAGATCGGCTTTGGCAATGATTATTGCTCTCTCTATCACGCCACGCGCCTTCTGCTTGCCGGGCAATCCCCCTACGGCCCGCAGAGCAGCGCCTACCTGGCGGAGAAGTGCGTGGCGGTGCAGGGCGGCGCCGGTTTTGCCTATCCGATGCCTTTTGCCTTGCTGCTTGCCCCGTTGGGGTGGCTTCCTTTCTTCCCAGCGGCCTTTGTCTGGACGCTGACGGGCGCTTTTCTGGCCATGCTCGCTTTCTTGCTGGTGGACGAATGGCCGCCGCTGTTGTTACTGACGGTGTTGTTCGTGCCGTTTTTTCGCGCCATGTCTATAAGCCAAAGCACGCTGGTCTGGTTTGGCGTGGCGATGCTGATGGTATGGGGCGTTGAGCGCCGCGCTGGCTGGTTGGTGGGGTTGTGCGTGGCAGTTTTGCCCTGGAAACCGCAGGCCGGTTTGTTGTTCGCCCTGGCCGGAGCGTACTGGGCGTGGCACAACGATCGCCGCGCCTTGGGGGTGGCGGCGGTGGGTATCGTCGGCCTGTTGGGTTTGTCCTTCGTGGTCTTACCCCACTGGTTGCCGCAGTGGTGGGGGCAATCTCGCACTTACGAGGCGGTGGTCGAAACGCATTGGTGGGGCTGGTGGGCCTTGCCCATGCTCTTGGCCGGCTGGCGCTTGCCGTGGTGGGCGAGGCTGGGTATGCTTCAGTTCGCGCTGTTCCCCATCAACGATCCCTATGCGGCGCTGCCGCTCATGCTGGCGTGGATCAGCTTGGGGGGCTGGCCCTCCCTGGCAGGCGCGGCGCTTTCCTGGCTTTATCCGCTTGGCATCCGTTATTTCCCCGACTATCAATGGCTCACCCTGATCGTGCCGCTGATCGTATTTTGCCTGGTTTGGGGATGGAAACCAGATGGCTGGCGCGCCTGGCTGCGCTCGCAGTGGACGCGCTGGAAGGGAGTTTGAGCACGATGCCGCCGGTTGATCGCCGCGAGAGACAATTGAACGACGATTTCGTCGCCGCCGATTTGGAGCAAATGCGGCTGGCGGTCAATTACAATCGCTGGCTGTTTTCCTTCGTTCGCCCACACCTCGGACGGCGCATTTTCGAAGTGGGCGCCGGCATTGGCAACATGACCCTTCAGTTCCTCGATGTGGCCGACTTCGTCTTTGCCATTGAACCCAACCCGGCCTGTTTGCGGGTTATCCTGGATACGATCGGCGGGCGGGCCAATTTCGATTGCCGTCCGTGGCGTTTGGAAGACTGCGATTGGGCCGAAGTGCGACGTTACCGCCTCGATACCGCCGTTTGTATCAATGTGCTCGAACACTTGGCCGATGACGCTGCTGCAGTGCAGGCGATGGCGGGCGGCATCGAGGCGCAGGGTCGCATTGTCCTGCTCGTCCCTGCCGTTCCCCTCGCTTACGGCTCGATAGACCGGGCGGTGGGGCATTTCCGCCGTTATTCCAAAGCCGCCTTGCGCCGCATTTTGCAAGCGGCCGACCTGCAAGTGGAGAAACTGGCTTACATGAATTTCGTTGGATTGCTGGGTTGGATGTACAATGCCCACGTGAGCGGCAAAGTCCAGCAAAGCAACCGCCAGATACAGCTCTTCGACCGCTTAGTCCCCTGGCTGGCGCGTGCCGAAGCGATCTTGCCGCCGCCGGTAGGGATGTCGCTCCTGGCCGTTGCGCGCAAAGGGGTGTCCCCCTGAAGGAGGTTGTGTGTGAAGCGACAAGTGATAGCGGCTATTTTCATTGTCTTTTTCGTCCTGGCGGCTGTGGGCGGCTTGATTTACACCAACTATCGTTTTGCCACGCAGAACCCCGGCGGGTACGACTTTTTGGCGCGTTGGGCAGGTGCCAGGTTGTTCATCACCGAGGGCCTCAGCCCCTACGACGCTGAAGCCGTTACCCGCATCCAGACCCTCTACTACAACCGCCCTGCCCGCCCCGATGAAGATCAGGTATTGTTCGCTTACCCTTTCTACACAATTTTCATCGTCGGCCCTTTCGCCCTCATCGAAGATTTCACCCTCGCCCGTGCTTTATGGATGACAGTCTTGGAAATCAGTGTTCTGCTGATGGCCGCCGCCTGCTTGCGGTTGACCGGCTGGCGGCTGGGCGTGGCCATGAGCGCAGTCTATTTTCTGTTCACAATCTTCTGGTACAACAGCCTGCGGGCGGTGATCAACGGCAACATTGTGGCGCTGATTGCCCTGCTCGTGCCGGCTGCCGCCCTGGCTATCCGCGCTGGGCAGGATGAAGCTGCCGGCCTGTTATTGGCCTTGATGTTCATCAAGCCGCAGCTGGCGCTCTTGCCTGTAGCTTTCATCATCTGGTGGGCTTTTTGGCAACGGCGCTGGCGGCTGATTGTCTGGACGGTAGGCGCTTTGGCCTTCCTTGTCCTGGCCGGTATGGCCTTCATCCCCGATTGGCCGCTGCAAAACTTGCGCGAAGTTCTGCGCTACACCAGCTATTCGCCCGCCACCACGCTGCAAGAGGCGCTCATCGAGTGGTGGCCGGGCATCGGGCGGCAACTGGGCTGGGGGGTAACGCTGATTCTGTCCCTTGTCTTGCTATCCGAGTGGTGGCTGGGAAGGCAGCGCGATTTTCGCGGTTTCTTGTGGACTTTGAGTCTCACGCTGGTGGCCAGCCAGTGGATTGGCATCACGACCGACCCCGGCAACTTCCTCATCCTGTTCCTGCCGATGATCTTGGCCTTTGCAGTGTGGGAAGAACGCTGGGGCCGCCGTTGGGTTATCGTGGCTATCATGGCGCTGCTCTTCTTTGGGCTGTGGGCTTTGTTCCTGAGTACGTTGAAGTACACCGACCAGCCCATGCAGAGCAATGTCCTCTTCATCCCGCTGCCTCTCTTCTTGCTGGCGGCTCTGTATTGGGTGCGTTGGTGGGCAATTCGCCCGCCGCGCTTGTTGGTCGAAACGCTGAAGGCTCGCGAAGAATGACACGGCGTTTGGGGTTTTCGCTACTGCTTGCGCTGGCGGTGTTGCTGTGGGTGGCGTTTGTCGTCGTGGGGTATTACTACGTCCACAAACCGTTCACGCCTGGCCATATTTTGCCGCTGAGCAAAGCTCTTGGGCAGTTCTTGGCTTCTGCGGCCATCGTCTCGCTGGCGGGTGGGCTGGGTCTGTGGCTTTCGCCTGCGCCGGGGCTGCCTGCGCCGGCTCGCCCCGTGGTGCAAGCCGCGCTGGGCTTGGGGCTGTTGAGTGTGGGGGTGTTGCTGGTGGGCGCAACCCTGGGCCTGCGCGGCTATCTTGCCTGGGGGACGCTCTTGCTGGCCAGCCTGTTGCTGCGGCGACGTATCCTCGCCTGGTGGCGCTCGTGGGGCGAGACGCCCTGGGCGTGGCGCTCTGCCGGGCGGCTGGAGAAACTCTTGCTTGGCCTCACCGCCTTCATCCTGCTTGCCGGGCTGACCCTGGCGCTCTCGCCCCCGCTGGCCTTCGACGCTTTGACCTACCATCTGGCCTTGCCGCGCAGTTACCTCACGCTGGGCCGCCTGGTCTACCTTCCCGAAAATATCTATTGGGGCATGCCGCAAGTCACTGAAATGCTCTACACTTGGGCTATGGTGCTGGCCGGGCCGGAAGCCGCAGCCACCCTCGGTTGGATGACTGGCGCCCTGACCCTGGCGGGCTTGTGGGGATACGCTGCCCACTCTCTCGGCCGGCGCGCCGCTGCTCTGGCCATGGCTGCCCTGACGGCTGGCGCAACGCTGGCTATGTCGCTGGCCTGGGCTTATGTCGAATGGCCGCTGATGCTGTGCGCATTGGGCGGCCTCATCTGGCTCGATCGCTGGCGGCAAACGGGCCAGCGCGGCGACCTCGTTGTCACAGCCATTTTTGCCGGTCTGGCGTTAGGTGTCAAGTACACCGGCGGCGTTTTGCTCCTGGCCGCCCTGGGGAGCGTTTTGGCGCAAGACTGGCGCCGCCCCAAGCGCGCTCTGGCCAATGCTTTTTGGATGGGGGGGCTGGCGAGTCTCGTCTCGTTGCCGTGGTGGCTCAAAAATGTCCTGGCCACCGGCAATCCCTTTTACCCTTTCCTCTACCCGGCAGGCAGTATGGACGCTTTGCGTCTGGCGCTCTACCAGGGCTTGCCGCCTACCAACGCCTGGCAAGACGTATGGCTCTTGCCGCTGCGCGCTACCCTGTGGGGACTGGAAGGCGCACCGGGGTACGGCGTCTCGCTTGGCCCGTTGTTGCTCGCTTTTGCCGTGTGGGTTTGGATCGGGTGGCCGCAGCGCAGCGCGGCGGCGCGGGCGACGTTGACGACCGCTGCACAGATCACCCTGCTTGGCTTGGCTATCTGGATCGTGGCCGGGCGCTTCTCCGGTTGGCTGATTCAGACCCGCATGTACGTCTCTATCTTTCCGGCGGCGGCGCTCTTGGCCGGCGGAGGGTTCACGGCTCTGGAGAGAATCTCTCTCCCCGGTGTGCGCCTGGGGCGGGTGGCCGGTGTGCTCATCGCGCTGGTCATGGTGTTCAACGCCGCCGAAATTGGCGTGGACCTGCTGAACCGAGGCTCGCTTTTGCATTTGGTTGGACTGCGCAGTGACGATCAGTACCTGAGCGATAATCTCGGCTGGTATCTGCCTGCCATGCAAGCCATCCGCAGCCTGCCGGAGCACTCTAAGGTGGTCATGCTTTGGGAGACGCGCAGTTTCTATTGCCTGCCGCTGTGCCATCCCGACGAGATCAACGATCGCTGGCGGCGTGAGCTGGTGCAGCATGGCCGCCCCATGGCCGTGCGGCAATCTTTGCTTGAACAAGGATACACGCATCTGCTGTTCTTCCGCCTGGGGGCCGATTTTATCCGTCAGGACGATCGCAGTTACAGCCCGAGCGAATGGCAGGCCTTGGATGAATTCCTGGCCAGCCTGCCGCCGCCGCAGCGCCTCGGCGGCTACGAGCTTTACCGTTTGCAGCCATGAAACGCCACGACTACGTTCTCTTGCTTCTGTTGGGATTGCTGAGCGCCGGCCTTGCTGCCTCTTTCGAGGCCTCGCCGGGTTACATGGACGCCGATTATTATTTCGCCGGCGGCTATCGCCTGGCGCGCGGCGAGGGATTGAGCGAGCCGTTCCTGTGGAATTACCTCGATGACCCGGCGGGCTTGCCGCACCCCTCCCATGCCTATTGGATGCCATTGGCTTCTTTTCTGGCGGCAGCGGGGGTCTGGCTGTTGGCCAAAGGGGCCACTGTCCCCTTGGCGGCGTTTGCGGCCGGACGGCTGGGTTTCATCCTGGTTGCGGCCTGCCTGCCACCGTTGACGGCGCGCCTGGCACACAACTTCGGCGGGCGGCGCAGTGTCGCCTGGCTGGCCGGCTTGCTGGCTTGCTGTTCGGGTTTCTACTGGCCTTATCTGCCCACCTCAGACACGTTTGGCCTTTACATGCTGTTGGGCGGGATATGGCTATGGGTGGCCGCTGAGCAAAACTGGCGCAAGGGCAATTGGCTGCGACCCGCTGTGCTGGGGGCGTTGGCGGGTTGCATGCACCTGGCACGCGCCGATGGTTTGCTCTGGCTGGCGGTTTCGTTAGGAGCAGCTTATTCGCTGTGTGGGGGAAACTTTCGTCGGCGCGGGTTGTCTTTGGGGTTGTGTCTGGCCGGTTATTTGCTCATCATGGGGCCATGGATGGCGCGCAATTGGTTCACTTTTGGTACTTTGCTCTCGCCGGGGGGCTTGCGCGCCTTGTGGTTTACTGCCTACGATGAGCTGTATGCTTACCCGGCAACCTTGCTGACGCCTGAACGCTGGTGGGCGAGCGGCTTGGCGGCCATTGGGCGGGCGCGGCTATGGGCGCTGGGCCTCAACGTGCAGACGGCGTTGTTCGTACAGGGGGAGATCTTTCTGGGGCCGTTGGCTTTCGCCGGGCTGTGGCGGCTGCGCAGGATGTCCAATGTGCGTTGGGCAGTTGCGGCCTGGCTGTTGACCGGGCTTGTCATGACCGTCGCTTTCCCCTACGCCGGGGCGCGGGGCGGCTTCTTTCATTCTGGGGCGGCGCTGCAACCCCTGATTTGGGCGGCAGCGCCTATCGGCCTGGAAGCCTTTGTCTCTTGGGGAACGCGCCGCCGAGGCTGGCAGGCCCGCCCGGCAATGGCGATGTTTGGCGTGGCGTGCGTCTTGCTGGCGGCAACAGTGACGGGGATGGCCGCGGCGCGCCGCCTGGGCGGCGACACTGCCCTAACACCTGCCTGGGATGCAAGCACCCGCCATTATCAGCAGTTGGAGCAAACGCTGGTGACTATGGGCGTGGCTCCGCAGCTTGTGGTGATGGTCAACGACCCGCCAGGGTATTATGTGGCTACCGGCCGTTGGACAGTGGCTAACCCCAACGGGGATGTGGAAACCCAATTGGCTGTGGCTTGGCGCTATGGGGTGGCCTATATCTTGCTCGAAGCCGATCACCCTCGGGCGTTGAATGCTTTGTACGAGCAACCGGCGGATGTCGCCGCTCTGGATTATCTAGTAACGGTAGCCGGTACGCACGTCTTTGGCGTGCAGTCGCCGTAGGTGAGAGGTGCGCATGTCGTCACGTGGGCAAGTTGCGTTGATTTCGGTTGTGGCGGTGCTCTCGCTAGGGGTTTATCTGGCCACGTCGGCAGCCGTTTTGCGGGTGGGTTTTCCTCTCGACGATGCTTGGATTCACCAGGTATATGCCCGCAACCTGGCCTGGCGCGGTGAATGGGCGTTCGTGCCGGGGCAGGTTTCGGCAGGCTCGACGGCGCCGCTGTGGTCGGTTTTGCTGGCGGCGGGATATGTGTTGCGGCTCGGCCCCTATGTTTGGACTTTTGCTTTGGGCGGGCTGATGCTGGCAGGGCTGGCTTGCCTGGGGTATCTGATGTGGGAAACTTTGTGCCCCGAACGGCAGCATTGGGCCGTGAGTGCGGGGGTTTTTCTGGCGCTGGAATGGCACCTGGCTTGGGCGGCGGTTTCGGGCATGGAAACACTGGCTTTGGCTGGCTTGGCGCTGCTAGTGATGGTGTGGTTGGGGCGGGGCTGGCAGCGTTGGTGGCTGTTGGGGCTGGTGATTGCCATCGCGTTGTGGATACGTCCCGATGGGTTGACGTTGTTTGGCCCGGCGGCTTTGGCGATAGCGATAGCCGCCCAAGGTGGATGGCGCGGGCGCTGGCGGGCCTGGGCTGAACTGGCTGTGGGCGCCGCTCTGCCTTTGGGGCTGTATTTGCTCTTCAACCGTGCCCTGGCCGGCGCCTGGTGGCCGAATACTTTCTATGCCAAGCAAGCCGAATATGCGCTGTTGCGTGAAGCGCCCTTTTGGCGCCGTTTTGTGGCCGAGGCCAGCCTGCCGTTGGTGGGAGCGGGGGCTTTGCTCTTACCGGGTATGTTCTTGGCCTTGGGACGCGCCGTGCAGCGCAGACAGTGGCTGCCGCTGGTGGGACTGCTGTGGTCGCTGGGTTATTTGGGGCTGTATGCCTGGCGTCTGCCGGTGACGTATCAGCATGGGCGCTATGTCATCCCTGCCATGCCGGTGTTGTTCTTGTGGGGTCTGGCGGGCATGGCGCAAACGGCGCCGTTTGCCGCGCCGCAGATGTGGCGGCGGGTGGTGGGCAAGGGGTGGCTTGCCTCGGTGGCGCTGACGCTGCTCGCTTTCTGGCTGGTGGGGGCGAGAGTGTATGCCCGTGATGTGGCTTTGATCGAGACAGAAATGGTGGCCACCGCACAGTGGGTGAACGCCAATCTGCCGCAGGAAGGGGTCATTGCCGCCCACGATATTGGCGCGTTGGGCTATTTCGCTTTTGGTGATCGCTCTGAACAGCGTCTGCTCGACCTGGCGGGCTTGGTCTCCCCAGAAGTGGTGCCGTTCATCCGCGATGAACAGCGCTTGCAGGCTTATCTGGATGCGCATTGCGCCGAGTATCTGGTCACTTTTCCCGATTGGTATCCGTACCTGGCGTCTCGAGGCCACCTGGTGTATACCAGCGGGGGGGCTATCTCCCCCTTGCTCGGAGGCACGAATATGGCTGTGTATCGCTGGAATTGTCAGCGGTGAGTGTTGCTTGCCTGCTTTTCCTGTGCTATACTCACCATGATACGGATGTCAGTGATGGTGCCGATGTCGCCGATTACCCTGATCGTTGTGGACGATCACCCTATTTTTCGGCAGGGTGTGGTGGATGCTTTATCTTTGGATGAGGGGCTGCAGGTCATTGGGCAAACAGCCAATGGGGAGGAAGCGTTGGCCATGATTCGCACCCTAAAACCGGTTGTGGCGGTGGTAGATGTCAATTTGCCGGGCTTGAATGGCCAGCAGGTGGTGCGACAGGTGACCGCCGAACGATTGCCGACTCGGGTGGTGTTGCTGACAGCTTACGATGACGCCGAACAGCGCTTGCATGCGATGCGCGGGGGTGCATTCGCTTATTGCTCCAAGGATGTTCAACCCGATGAGTTGATCCGCATCATCCGCCAGGTAATGGCGGGCTGGTTCGTGGTGGGCGAGCGGGTGATGGCCGCAGGTGAGCTGGAACGCTGGCTGAGCCAATCCACCGAGGGTGCTTTGCGCTCGTATGGGGATCCTGGCGAGCCTTATCATCCCCTTTCCGAGCGAGAGATGGAAGTGCTCCGCTACATCGCCAAAGGGATGTCGAATAAAGAGATTGCTGCGTTATTGGGCATCAGCCACCAGACGGTGAAGAATCACGTTACGGCCATTTTGCGAAAATTGGGTGTCGGTGACCGCACTCAGGCAGTTATCTATGCCATTCAGCGCGGCTGGGTGCGTTTGCACGAGCAAATTACGGAACAGGAGTAAGCTATGGTTTTCAAGAACACAGAAGCTCCCAAAGAAAGCCCCTGGGATAGCTTGAAGGACACACTGCGACAAAACATCGAGCAAACTCAACGTGAGCTGAAGGAAATTTCGTTGATGATCGAACAGAGCCAGTTGGAGGTGAGCAAGCTTACCCAGCGCAATGCCTCGATCACTGCCCATTTGCAGCAGATTCAGGCTCAGTTCGACAGTATGCCCCGCGCCGATATTCGCATGGCTTACGACTCGGCGCTCGACGCCCAACAGCGCTTGTTCGTGATGCGCGGCCAGCTAGACAAATTGCAAAGTGATAAGTCCAACAAGGAAAACTATCTGGCGTTTCTCAACCAGGTCTTGCAGGTGGTCGAAACTGGCCCAGCGCCTGTTGCCAAACAAAAGGGCTTTTCCCCCTCCACCGTCAATACCGTCGAGATGATCATTCAAGCCCAGGAATCTGAGCGGCAAAAACTGGCGCGCCAAATGCACGATGGGCCGGCCCAGGCGCTTTCGAACTTTATTTTGCAGACCGAAATCGCCATGCGTTTGTTCGATATTGACCAGGCCAAGGCCAAAGAAGAATTGGCAACGCTCAAGGGCGCAGCGACGACCACTTTTCAAAAAGTGCGCGACTTTATCTTCAACCTGCGCCCCATGATGTTGGACGATTTGGGTTTGGTGCCAACCCTGACGCGTTATATCGAGGCCACCAAGGAGCAAACCGGTATAGATATGCGTATTGCCTCCATCGGGGTTGAGCAGCGCCTTGAGCCATACCTGGAAGTGATGATCTTTCGGGCGGTGCAGGAGCTGATCGGCAACGCTGTCCGTCACAGCCAGGCTACGCAGATCAAAGCCCAAATTGACGTCTCGGAGGGCAATGTGCGCATCACCGTGGAAGACAATGGGCGCGGCTTCGATGTGGACACCCTGGCTGATCACAGCGGCATGGGCATCAAGTTGATTCGAGAGCGGGTGGAGATGCTGGGCGGTGAAATGACGGTGGATAGCGTTGTTGGACAGGGAACGCGCGTGATGTTCATGGTGCCGATGACAAAAGCCAAAGTCTTCGCATAGGTGTTTTACATAATTGTAAGCCAAATGGCATAGCTCGGTCTTGCATTTTAGCTCTGTTCGCTCTATAATATGAGCAACTCTAGTGGCCCTCTAGGGTAATCTGAAACAGAAAGGAGGTGAAAAGTCATGTTGTTCGCACCGAAGGAGAAGGGTCAGGGCATGGTTGAGTACGCATTGATTATCGTTCTGGTAGCTGTTGTCGTCATTGCTGTTCTCCTGCTGCTTGGCCCCTATATTGGGAACGTCTTCAGCAAGATCATCTCTTATCTGTAAACCCAAGTTCGTTGTGAGGATCAGGCCCTGTCGTGAGATAGGGCCTGATGTTTTCTTAACCCAATATGGTACCTTTTGGGGTGGTCATTATTCAGAGAATCAGGTAAACTCTATCCGCGACAGACACACAGGGAAAGCTGCTTTTCTGTTTTGCTTGACTTTTCCACTGAAATGCGTATGATAACGTTAACCTAACCCGCAGCGGAGCAACCAGAGCGCTAATCCAGCAAATTCTTGCTTTTTGTGCAAGGAGCGCGTGGGTTGGGCACTATTAGCAAATCCACTCAGGAGGCTACTATGCGTCGCGGACGAATCTTTATTTACCTGGGCTTGGTCATGATCATCTTGCTCGCCTTGGCCTTTGTGGTCGTGACCAGGCTTCTGCCATCTGCTGGCGGGGGGATGGCCGGAGGCGGATCCCAGGCTCAAGCTACACCAACGCCCACGAAAATCGTCGAGACAATTGATGTGGTCATGGTGGCCCAGCATATTGGGCGGGGAGACCTCATTGACGAGACCAAACTGACTTCAGCCCCTATTCAGCTCAATCTCTACTACGAAGGCTACATCACCGACAAGGCGGATGTCGTCGGCAAGCGCGCCAGGATTGACCTGGAAGCTGGTATGTTCCTGACGCGCAGTTATATCGCTGAAAGCTACGACGATCTGGCCAAGATTGGCTCGAATGCGGCTTTGTTGATTCCACCCAACATGGTGGCGGTCTCCATTCCCATCAACCGCCTCTCGGCTGTCTCTTATGCGCCCCAGAGAGGCGATCACGTCAGCGTTATCGTGACGCTCTTGCTGGTGGACCTGGACCCGAACTTCCAGACATCTCTGCCCAATCAGACCGCTGCGGTGATTGCTCCCGGCCCCAATGCGTTACTGGGCCTGGGCAGGGACGACAAAGCCGTGGCTAACCTGACGGTCAACGAATTGTTGCGCATCATCAACGCACAGGTTGTGGGCGGCGGGCAGGCTTCACCCCAAGGTCGGGCAGAAACCGACCCCTTGCTCGAGCAAACGCTCTATGTCATCCCAGCCGAAGCGCAACGTCCCCGCCTGGTTAGCCAGACCTTGATCCAGAATGTGATCGTGCTTCAGGTGGGCAATTTCCCCTTGACCGACGATGTTCAGGAAAAACCCACCCCTGAGGCAGCCCCCGTCGCCGATTCGACTGCCACGCCGCCAACGCCCACTCCCCAGCCGACTCAGCAGGGTGCAGCAGCCGCAGTTGAGCAGAAGATGCCCGATGTCATCACCCTGATTGTGACGCCCCAAGACGCGGTCACGCTCAATTACCTGATTTACGCCGGCGCTGAAATTACGCTCGCCTTGCGCCCCTACGGAGACGAGTCGCGCATTCAAACCGAGGCAGTCACCCTATCGTTCCTCCTGGAGCAATACAATATCCAGTTGCCTGCGCGTTTGCCTTATGGCCTCGAGCCTCGCATCAATGAACTCGTTCAACCGACGCTCGCCAATGACGTTCCGGTGGCTACCCCTAAACCTTGAGCGGGAGTTGAAGCATGGCTGCCTCTGAAAAAATCCGCGTCATTATCGTAGATGACATTGCTGAAACGCGGGAAAACATCCGCAAACTGCTTCAATTCGAAAGTGATGTGGATGTCGTTGGTGTGGCGCGCACCGGGCGCGAAGGTCTTGATTTGGCCAAAGAGACCAGACCCGATGTCATCCTCATGGACATCAACATGCCCGATATGGATGGCATCACTGCGACGGAGCTGATTACCAAGAGCGTGCCGTTCGCAAAAATCGTGATTCTCTCCGTCCAAAGTGACCCGAACTATATGCGCCGTGCTATGCTGGCGGGCGCACGCGATTTTCTCACCAAACCCCCCTCGGTTGACGAATTGACCTCGGCCATCCGCAGCGCCGGCGCCAAGGCGCGCGAGGAACGCGCCAAATCCGTTCAGCTCTTACCAGACCAGTTGCAAGCCGGCGTTGGCGCTTTGCCGTCTGTCACCCCAACCACCTCGCTAGGCAAGATCATCGTGGTCTATAGCCCCAAAGGCGGGGTGGGCTGTACGACAATTGCCACCAATCTGGCTGTCAGCTTACACAACGACGAGACGCATGTCGTCTTGGTGGATGCTAACCTGCAGTTTGGCGATGTGGCGGTCTTCCTCAACGAACAGAGCAAAAATAGCGTCGCCGATTTGACCCCCCGCGCCGATGAGTTAGACCCCGAAATCGTCCAGGAAGTCCTGCTCTCGCATGCCCCGTCGGGCATCAAAGTCCTGGCCGCTCCCTTCAAACCAGAATATGCCGAGAATGTCACCGGCGAGCAACTGGCCAAGGTGTTGCGCTATCTGCGGCGCATGTTTGCCTACGTCATTGTGGACACCTCATCAACCTTGACCGATGTCACCCTGGGTGCAATTGACGCTTCGGATGTCATTATCCTGGTGACCACGCAGGACATCCCGGCCATCAAGAATTCCCGCGTATTCCTCGACCTCGCCGACGCTCTGGGGATTGACCGTAAGCGTATCTTGTTCGTGATGAATCGCTACGACCGACGGATTGGCATTACCGCTGAAAAAGTCAGCGAAAACTTCAAGCACGAAATCGTGGCGACTTTGCCGTTGGACGAGCGCGTTGTCGTCCCGGCTGTCAATCGCGGCCTGCCCTTTATGGTCAACAACAAATCCCAGCCGATCTCGCGCGGCATTTTGGCCCTTACCGAGGTCATCCGGCAGCGTCTCTCGCAATTCGAAGCTGTGGAGGAAAAAGCGGCGCCCAAGAAAACCGGTCTCGTCAGGAAATAAACACATGCCTTTAGATGTCAGGAGGCTGTAGCAATGTCTCTTCTCAAACGAATTGAACAAGGTCAGGGAGGCTCTCAATCGGATGCTGGCGGCAGCGAAGATGCCCGCTCCCGATTAGCCGCTCTCCAAGCGCGACGCGTCGTCCCGCCGGGGGTCGGCGCCCAGAAGGATACTTACAGCGATCTCAAGACCCGCGTGCAGAACCGCCTGCTGGCGGAATTAGACCCGGCCACTGACATCACCCGCGTCAACGAGGTGCGCAACACCATTCAGGAACTCTTCGAGCAAGTACTGGCCGAAGAAAACATCGTCCTCTCCCGTCCCGAAAAATCTCGCCTGTTCGAACAGATCGCCGCCGAGATTTTGGGCTTTGGCCCCTTGCAGCCTCTTCTCGAAGATGAGACGATTACCGAGATCATGGTCAACGGCGCCAAGAACATCTACATTGAGCAAAAGGGCAAGATTCACCGCGTGCCGGTATCCTTCGAAAGCAACGAACACGTGATGCGTATCATCGAGCGTATCGTCGCCCCGCTGGGTCGCCGCATTGACGAATCCAGCCCCTACGTGGATGCCCGCTTGCCCGATGGCTCGCGCGTCAACGCCGTCATCCCCCCCATCTCGCTGGTCGGGCCGGTGATCACCATCCGTAAATTTGCCAAGAACCCCATCACCATCGAGCAACTCATCCAATTCGGAACGATTACGCCAGAAGCGCTGCAATTCCTCAAGGCCTGTGTCGAAGCCAGAATCAACATCGTCATCTCCGGCGGTACAGGTTCCGGCAAGACCACTTTGCTCAACATTCTCTCCCAGTTCATCCCAGCCGACGAGCGGATCATCACCATCGAAAACGCCGCAGAACTCCAACTGCGGCAGGAACATGTCGTCACGTTGGAATCGCGCCCTCCCAACATCGAAGGCCGCGGCGAGGTAACCATCCGCCACTTGGTTATCAACGCCCTGCGTATGCGCCCCGACCGTATCATCGTGGGCGAGATCCGCGATGAGGCCGCCCTCGACATGTTGCAAGCGATGAACACCGGCCATGACGGTTCGATGACCACACTTCACTCCAATGGCCCGCGCGATACCCTGGCCCGCCTCGAAACCATGGTCATGATGGCAGGCATGGATTTGCCCGCCCGCGCCATCCGCGAACAAGTCTCCTCGGCCATTGACCTGGTGATCCACCAAGAACGTATGCGCGACGGCACCCGCAAAGTCGTCAACATCACCGAAGTCACCGGCATGGAAGGCGATGTCATCACCATGACGGATGTCTTTGTCTTCGAACAATCCGGCTATGAAGGCGGCAAGGTCGTGGGACGCTTGCGCCCCACCGGCCTGCGCCCCAAGTTCATGGACAAGATCGAAGCTTCGGGTATTCACCTGCCTCCCTCCATTTTCGGCATTGGCGGCAAGCGTTACTAGTCCCTCGCAGCTTGGCCGGCTCTGACAACACTACGATTGGGCAAAAGGCGATTATGGCATACACCATCCTCTTTGTCGGCGGCGGTTTGGCCCTCCTGCTGGTCATCATCGGGCTGATTGTCTCGTCCCGAGACGAACGCGCCATGGTCGAAGACCGCTTGGGAAAATACCTCGAAGAGCAAGGGGGTGCGGTGGTCGAGCCGGGCGAAAAATCCACCCCCCTGACCGATTGGTTGACCAACCAGGCCGGAAAATTCTCCTGGGGAGAAAGTCTCTCCAGAGAACTGGCCCGCGCCGATCTCAAACTGCGCGTGGGTGAGTACATAGCCGTCATGATCATCGCTGCTTTTGGCGTGGGCGCAGTGGTGTACATGCTTGGCGGCCGGAGCATCCCGATTAGCATAGTCGGTGCCGTGGTGGGTCTTTTCTTGCCCCGTTTGTATGTCCGCCGTGAGCAAAAGCGCCGCTTGCTTCGCTTCGATGAGCAACTGGCCGACATGCTCAACCTGATGGTCAATGGCCTGCGCGCCGGTTATTCGACCATGCAAGCGATGGAGGCCGTCAGCAAAGAACTGCCGCCGCCCATCTCCGATGAATTCCGGCGTGTGGTTCAAGAGATGCAACTGGGCATCCCCATGGAACGCACCCTCGACAACCTCATGCGCCGTATCCCCTCCAAAGACCTTGACCTGGTGGTGACCGCCATCAACGTCCAAAGAGAAGTCGGCGGCAACCTGGCCGAAATCCTATCCACCATTTCCCATACCATTCGAGAACGCGTGCGCGTCAAGGGCGAGATTCGGGTCATGACCTCTCAGGTGATGATGTCGGGGCAATTCCTCTCGGTAATGCCCATCCTCCTGGCTCTGGTCATGTACTTCCTCAACCGACCTTACATGATGTTATTCTTCGATCCCAAAGTGCGTTGGCTGGGTATCCCATCCCTGATCGCAGGGGGCGTCCTCATCCTCATCGGATACTTTAGCATGCGCAAATTGGCGGATATCGAGGTGTAGCTATGAGTGTGACCCTGATCCTCATCGGTATTGTCGTGCTAATCGTTGTGGGCGCCATTATCCTTGTGGTCGTGGGCTTGAGCACGCCGCAAGGCGAAGACCCTCTGCAGTCGCGCCTGGCCGAATATGCTTCGCGCGGCGAGACGGTGACGCTTGAGCAAGTCGAATTGTCACAGCCGTTCACCCAACGCATTATCGTCCCCATTGCCCGCAAGTTAGGCGAGATTTCCCTGCGCTTTACGCCCCAGAACGCAATCAATCAGGTGGCGCGTAAACTCGAACGCGCCGGTAACCCCGGCGGCCTCGATCCGGCCATGTTCTTCGCTCTGCGCTTCGTCGGCTTGGGCTTGGGCGCCATGTTCCTCTTACTTTCCACGGTCGCCCCTGCGGGCAGCCCGCTCAGAAATCGTGCCTGGAGTCTATTGCTCACCGTGGGCACCTCGGCCATTGGCTTCTACTTGCCAGATTTGTGGCTATCCAGCCGCGTCTCCAGCCGTCAGCGCCAGATTCGTAAATCCATGCCCGACGCTCTCGATTTGTTGACCATTTGCGTCGAAGCTGGACTGGGTTTCGACGCTGCCATGGCCAAAATCTATGAGAAATGGGATAACGAGATGGGGCGCGCCTTTGGCCGCGTGGTGCGCGAAATCCAGTTGGGTAAACTGCGCCGCGAAGCCCTGCGAGATATGGCTGACCGCCTGGGTATCCCCGAAATGACCAGCTTTGTCGCCGCCGTGATTCAGAGCGAACAATTGGGTGTCAGTATGGCGCAAGTGCTGCGCATCCAATCAGACCAAATGCGCGTCAAGCGGCGGCAATTGGCCGAAGAGGAAGCCCATCGCGCCCCCATCAAGATGCTCATCCCCATGGCCATCTTTATCTTTCCGTCCATTTGTATTGTCTTAATGATGCCCGCCGTGCTAAAGATTATGAGTTCGGGTATCCTGGGTAAATTCTAAAACACAGCGGCATCACGACCCTGCTTCGAGCCGAGGGAGCATGCCTGAATCAGGCAACCTGGCTTATGGACTCTACCGCGCTTTCTGGATCGGGCTGGATTGGTTGTACCCACCCCGCTGCGGAGGCTGTGGCCAAAGGGGGGGGCGCTGGTGTGCCAATTGCCAACGCTCCAGCCGAGCCATTCTGCCCCCTGTTTGCACCCAATGTGGCCAACCCCAATCCCGCCCTGGGCTGTGTCCGCGTTGTCAGCAGACGCCCTACGCTTTCACCGCCTTGCGCTCATGGGCTGTCTTTGCCGGGCCGGTGCGTCGTGCTCTCCACCGCCTCAAATACCGCCGCGATGTCGCCTTAGGCGAGGCCCTGGCGCGCCCGCTGATTGACATGCTGCGGACGCTGCGCTGGCCGGTTGACCTGGTCGTGCCCGTGCCGCTGGGGCTTGCCCGATTGGCACAGCGTGGATATAATCAGTCCGCCTTGCTGGCCAAGCCACTGGCCTTGGCTTGCGGCCTTGCATACCAGCCACAGGCGCTCCGTCGAGCGCGAGAAACCCGCTCGCAAGTCGGCCTCAGTGCGGCCTCGCGGCGTGAGAACGTCAGCGGCGCTTTCCAGGCTGACCGCCAATCGGTGTCTGGTAAAGTTATCCTTGTTATGGACGATGTCGCTACCAGCGGCGCTACCCTGGATGCTTGCGCCTCCGCTTTGCTCCAAGCTGAGGCCCGTCGAGTCTATTGCCTAACCCTGGCGCGGGCTATCCAGCAACTCTCGACCAGCCAGGGGGACGCTTCGTCCCTCATGGATGGATAACATCACTTCATGGAGGATCACTATGGCTGTCAAAATCGAAATCTATGGACACAACCTGGATGTTACTGACCGAATTCACGATTACGTTACCAAGAAAGTTGCCAAACTGGATCGTTACCTAGCCGGTATCGAAGATACTCGTGTAGACCTTTCTTACCTCAAGGCCGCCCGCAATGCCGCTGACCGGCAGGTTGCCGAAATTACCGTAAGGGGCAAGGGCATCCTCCTGCGCGCCGAGGAGAGGGCCGATGACATTTTTGCCGCCTTCGACGAAGCGTTGGATAAAATTCAACGGCGAATGGAGCGCTTCAAGGGCAAACGCCAGCGCGGACGCGGCGATGGCCGTTCGGCGGCTGAGGTCTTCCCGCTCCCCGAAGAAGAATCAGCCGAGCTAGAAGAAGAAACTGTCCCGCTCATCGTTCGGCGCAAAAAATTCGTCTTGACCCCCATGGACGAGAACGAAGCCATTGAGCAAATGCAGTTGCTCGGCCACGAGAATTTCTTCGTCTTCTTCAATGTGAATACCAACGCCATCAATGTCCTGTACCAGCGCCGCGATGGCAACTATGGCTTGATCGAACCAGAATTGGGATAAGCCTCACCCCACTATCCGAATGCTTGTGGCGAAGGGGCCCCCTTCGCCATTTTTTTACCCCTGCTATGTTCGATGATGATGATACCCCCCAAGATTTTGAAGAACTGCCTCTCTCCGTGGATATTGACCGCCCGGCTGTAGAGCGCTTGGTAACCGAGCTGTTGCTCGCCTTGGGCGAAGACCCCTCCCGTCAGGGCCTACGCCGCACCCCAGAGCGTGTTGCCCGCATGTACAGCGAGTTGCTGGCTGGCTATCGCAGCGACCCCGCTGCCGTCGTCAACGGCGCTGTTTTCGACATCTCCTACGACGAAATGGTCATCGTCCGCGACATCGAGTTCTACAGCCTGTGCGAGCATCACCTCTTGCCTTTCATGGGACGTGCCCATGTAGCCTACCTGCCCAGCGGGCGCGTCATCGGTTTGTCCAAAATCCCACGTATCGTTGATCTCTACGCCCGTCGTCTGCAAGTGCAGGAGCGTCTCACCCGCCAGATTGCCGATTTCCTCAACGAAGTGCTTCAACCGCGGGGTGTGGCGGTTGTCGTCGAAGCTTTGCACCTTTGCACCATGATGCGCGGCGTCAAGAAGCACGACGCCCGCATGACCACCTCGGCCATGCACGGTGCTTTCCGCTCCAGCCTGGCCACGCGCCAAGAATTCCTCGACAACATCTCACGCGGCGCCAGCCCGATGCGATTCTGACCTCGCTGGAAGCCGAAAACCGGCCGGGAAACCGTCTCTGCCGCTAGCCGCTCACCTTGCCCGCTCGATTTCCACACCCACCGAGCGGGCTTGCGGCACGGCCCCGGGCTTCTCCACCCGCACCCGCACCCGTTTCACGCCTGGCTCTTCCAAGCACAAACCGGCCAGGTCAGCAGCCAGCGCCTCGACCGTGAACCGCTGCGCTCTGACGGTGTGCGCCGCCAGCTTGTCTGCCACGCGGCTGTAGCTCACACAATCGGCAATGTCGTCGCTCTGCGCCGCCAGACTCTGGTCGGTGAATAAGACAACGCTGATCCACACCTCCTGCGGCACCAGGCGCTCCGGCGGGTTGACCCCGATGATGGCATTGACCTTCAAATCCTCGATGAAAACCTGATCCATGCTTCTCTCTCCTGGCGTAACTGCTTGACGGTTGCGGGATGACCTCGCCAAGCCATCTGGCACCTCTTGCGCAAAGGTCGCGTATTTTGCTGTTCTCGACGGGTCGAAAAAGCTGGCTTATGAGAATCTATCACAATCATAAAGATTTTGCAGTTCATTGTACCGCCAGGCTATGCCCGGCTCTGCAGGGCCGATCAACGGTCGGTGGTACACTCACCTCTCTGTTGCGGCCGGAGGCCGCGCTATGGCTTGTTCTCCGGCTGGCCTGGGGCTGGCCTGAGCCGTTTACCGAGTTGCCACAGGCTGGCCGCCAGCACCAGCCAGGCGACCACCTGGTCGCCGCGCAAACCTAGCGGCAACAACCAACTGTCGCCGCGAAAAGCCTCCAAGAAGAGGCGCCCCGCGGCGGTGAGAGCCACGAACATCAGGAAGCGCACCCCGGCTGGCCACTCGCTCCCTGCAGCGCGGCGCGGCCAGATCGTCCACAAGATGACCGCCGCAGCCAGAGCCTCGTAAATCTGCGTGGGGTGGCGGCGTTCCCCCCATAACTCGATCGCCCACGGCACGTTTGCCGGCGCCCCAAAGGCCTCCCCTGAAGCCGCATGCGCGAGCGCTATCACCAGCGCCATCATCGCCAGGCTGGGCGTCAACGCATCCAGCGTCGACCAAAGCGGTAGACCTTTTCGCCAGCCATATCCGAGCGCTGCCAGCACTCCCGCCGCCACGCCGCCCCAGGCAGCGAACAAGCCTGCATTCAGCGACACAATCTCTAGCGGTTTGTTCAGGAAAGCCTCTGGAAAACGCACCACATACACCAGCCGCGCCCCGGCTACCCCAGCGAGCAGGCCAATCATACCCATATCGTAGACCACCCCCCCGGCTAATCCCTGGCGGTTAGCCTGACGCTCAGCCTGCCACAGCGCCGCCCCCAGTCCCAGAACGGTCAGCAAGCTGGCAGTAGGCAAGACCAGCGGCCCCACCTGCAATACCGGCAGCATCAGCGTCCCTCCTGCAACAAAGTCTCCAGCCTGGCGCGCAAAAGCGCCTCGGCCATTGGCCCGCCCACCACCACCTCGCCAATCTTGCCATCACGGCCAATGAAGAACGAGGTCGGCAGAGCAGAGATTTGATACCTGGCATAGACGCTGCCGTCGCCGTCGAACAGAATGGGGAAGGATAGACCGTTGCTGCGAACGAAATTCAGGGCTGATTGGGCGTCGTCTTGCGCGGTGGCGTTGATGGCCAGAACGATCACGCCCTTTTGACGGTAGTCCTGATAAACGGCCTCGATAGCGGGCATTTCCACCCGGCAGGGAGGACACCAGCTCGCCCAGAAATTCACCAACACCACCTGACCTTCCAGCGCCGACAGGGTTATCGTCTCCCCGTTGGCATCCGGCAAGCTGAAATCGGGGGCAATGAAACCCTGGCGGGGGGCCACAGCAAGCGATGGGATGAGATCACTTTCGACCCGGCTGAAGGCTATCCACACTAACCCTGCAACCAGGATGGCTGCCACGAAAACGTTCCAGTGAGCGAGCAGGAAGTTGGCCTTGACGCTCATTCAGATTGTGACCTCGATGCGTGAGAAAGGCCCGCCTTCGAAGCAATTGTCCGTCACCTGCGTTTCGACGCCGTCTACCTGAGCTTGTCGCACCGTCACGCCATGCCATTGGAGCATGACCGTCTTGTAAGGGAAGGGATACTCGCCTTCCGATTGGCAGGTGAGTTCGAAGCCGGAAGGGGTCGGCCGCAAGTGGAAATGATCCACTCGGCTGGGGCCGTAGCCGTCGCCTGAATCGCTGAAGAGGGTGGCGGGGGGGATGGCGGGGGTGACCCCTTTGGGGGGTGCAAAGACATGCAGGGTCAAGCATTCCCCTTCGGCCAGGGGCAGCACGCTGCCAGCGCGCACCAGCACGGGAATCTGCTCCAGGGGGGCAGGTATCTCAGGCTCGCCGGGGCCGGTGTACAGGGTGTCATCCCAGAAGTTGTACCAGTGACCCTGCGGGAGGGTCACGCGGCGGCTGAGCTGTCCTTGTTCGACAACCGGGGCAATCAACAGAGATTCACCCAGCAGAAAAGCGTCGTCAACGTCCCACAAGCGTCTGTCGGCCATATCGGCCCAGAACAGCGGGCGGACAAGGGGGTGGCCGGCTTGGGAGGTTTGCCAGGCGAGGGTGTAAAGGTAGGGCATCAGGCGGTAGCGCAGGCGCAGGAAATCGCGCACGATGTGGGTGGTTGGCTCGCCGAACACCCATGGCTCGCGCGGCGGCGTGCCAATGGCGGAGTGGGTGCGGAAGAAAGGCAGGAAGGCGGCCAACTCGAACCAACGCAGGTACAACTCGGCAGATGGCCCGCCACTGAAGCCGCCAATATCGGGGCCGCTGAACGGCAATCCCGACAAGGCTAAACCCAACACTTCAGGGATGGTCATGCGCAGCGCTTCCCAGGAAGTCTCGGTATCGGCGGTCCAACTCCAGGCATAGCGCTGCAAACCGGCCCAGCCGGAGCGGGTGAGCAACCACGGTCTGCGGTGGGGGCAGTGGAGGCGCAAGGCCTCGTAGCCAGCCTGAGCCATGAGCAGGGCGTAGAGGTTGTGGCCTTCGCGATGATCGCTGCCTCGCCCGTCAAAATCGTGGCGGGTGGTAAGGGGCAGGGTCATGTCGCCCCAGGCTGTGAACGAGGTGGGTTCGTTCATGTCGTGCCAGAAGCCGGCAATGCCGGCCTCCAGCAGGCGGAGGTAATAACTGCCCCACCATTCACGCGTCTTGGGGTTGGTGAAATCCGGGAAGGCCGCCCAACCTGGCCAAACCAGGCCGTGCAGCACTTGACCTTTGGGCAATTTGCAGAACAGGCCTTTCTTGCGCCCTTCGCGATAGACCTCGTATTGCGGGTCTTGCTTTACCCCGGGGTCGAGAATTGCAACCAGTTTGATGCCCTTGGCTTCCATCTCGGCAGCCAGTTCTTTCAGGTTGGGAAAAGCCTGCCGATTGACGGTGAAGACGCGGAAGCCATCCATGTAGTCAATGTCGAGATGAATGGCGCTGATGGGCATGTCGTTGGCCTGGAAGCCAGCGGCTACCTGACGGATGTCGCTATCGCTCTTGTACCCCCAGCGGCATTGGTGGTAACCGAGCGACCAGCGGGGGGGCAGTTCGGGGCGGCCGGTCAGCTCGGTGTAGCGTTCGAGGGCGCGCGGCAGGGGGCCGGGGATGATGTAATAACGCAACAAGCCGCCCTCGAAGCGGGCTTCGGCGGTGGTTTCGAAGGAAAAATCGGCGGGGTAGGCGTTCTCGTAGAAAGCCAGGTAGGCGCCCTGGGAGTGCAGCGAGAGATAGACGGGGACGCAAATGTAAATGGGGTCTTTGCCAATGCCGTAGTGTCCGCCAGGGTCGGAGTTCCACATACGAAAGTTTCCGCCGCGCCGGTTGAGCGCCGTGGTGCGCTCGCCGAGGCCGTAGATGTGTTCTTCGGGCTGTAGCAGCGCCCGGTGGGTGGTGACGCCGTCGAGGTACTCGGGGGGCAGCTCTTCACGCAGGATTTTGCCATCGAGACTGCGAAAGATCAGCCCGCCGTCGCCTTGCACGATGACTTGCATGGCGCGGCTGGAAAAAGTCATTTCTTCCAGGTCGGCTTGCCATTTGTCGGTGACATCTGGCCAGCGATGGCGCGCCAGGGCATAGTTGTTGGCGAAGCCCTGGGTGGGTTCGACGTAGCTGATGGGGGTTTTGGTGTTGCGGGTTTGGGGAAAGATTTGCCAGGTGATACGCACCAGGTCGGGCGCCAGGAAGATGACTTCGAGGTCAGCGCGTTCGAAGTGAAAGCGCGCCCCGCTGGGGATGAGGCGGGTGGTGAGCACCAGGCCGGGCGTGATGGGTTGAAGGGCGCGGCGGCCCTTACGGTGGGGGCGCAATTGTCGTTCGAGACGGTCTCGCAACAGGGTGTAGCGGATGGTGCGCAGCGAGGCTGGCAGGCCAATCGAGCGAATGCTGAGGAGGGCTTTCTGCAGGTCCATCTTATGCTTATGCCTTTGGGGAGGGGGTGAGGTTGCGTATGAGGGCTAGGGTGATGCTGGCGCTGATGCCCCACAGGACTTCACCCTTGTAGGGCTTGAAGTAGACGACCGGCACTGGCGCGTGGGGCGGGGGGAGTTGCCGCTGGCGGATTTCGTGGTTGGATTCGTTGGCCAACCAGGCCAGGGGGATGGTGAAGACGCGGCTGACTTCTTTGGTGGCCAGGCGCAAGGGATAGGGCCAGGGGATGACGCCGACAACGGGGGTGACGCAAAAATTGGAGATGGTGCGCAGCTCGGCCAACCGACCGAGGATTTGGACATCGGCGGGGGCGAGGCCGATTTCTTCGTGGGCTTCGCGCAAGGCGGCGGCTTCGGGCGAGGGGTCGTTGGGGTCACATCGCCCGCCGGGGAAGGCTACCTGCCCTTTGTGTTCGGGCAGAGTGTCGGCGCGGCGGGTGAAGAGCAGGTGCCAGCCGTTGTTTTCATCTTTCAGGAAAGGCACCAACACCGCCGCAGCGCGGCATGGCTGGTTGAGCAGCTCGTCGGGCAGCCGATATTCGTCATCGGGATATTTCACCGCAGCCAGGCGGCGGGCAATGTCGGCGGTGCTCAGGGGATGCAGAGCGGACATAGGGTTAGATTTCGCCGCGCACCGGGCTTCCGCAGTAAGCGCACTCAGCGGTAGCGTCGTCTAACCACTCGATTTCATCTGGGCGCATAACGGCGCCGCACGCCGGGCAATGGGTGGGAAGGCGCGGGCGGCTGGCGGCAGGGCGTTGTGGGGAGGTGTCGAGGGAGGCGAGACGGTTGTCTTGCAGCCAGCGGGCAATCTCTTGGGCCGGCTGGGTGTAGCCGCTGTGGGTCAATTCGGCGATGGCGCGTTGTGCGATGATTTCGATTTGTTGCCAGGGTGCCAGGCCTGCAAGCAGCTTCAGCCCATCGAGGAAGATTTTCGATCCGGCTGCAAGCTGGCCGCTGAAGAGTAAGGCGCGGGCAGCTTGCAGGTAGAGATGGGCAGCCTGGCGTGGCCGGCCCAGGTCGTGGGCGGCGCGAGCCAGATGGTCGTAGATTTGGGCGGCGTTGGCAAAATCGCCGATTTCCATCAGCCGGTTGGCGCGGATGAGCGCCCTTTGGGGGCCGATGCCCCTGGCAGCCGCAACCGGCCAACCCATAGGGGACATTCGTCGGGGAAAGAATCGTCCTCGTCGCATGGCTCAAGCCTCCGTTTCTGGGGGTTCTTCGAGTAAGGGTTCGTCGCTCTCGATGGGTACATCGGCAGCGACGGGGCGGGCAAAGATCAGGAAGCCGGTATGCGCTACCATCCGGTCGGTAGGGCGCAGCCGGGTGGGGGCGGTTTTGTAGTAGCGCAGCAGGATTTCGCACACTTCTACAAAGGCGAAATGTTCGCGGTGCAGGGCGATGAGCAATTTGGAAACCTGGTTGACGGTGGGCAAAATGCTGCCGAAGAAGCCGCCAGCCTTGAGCGCTCGGCGTGCCTGCGCCAGGTAGTCGTAAGGGTTGGGGAGATCGAGGAAAAGGGCGTCGGCCTCGCTCTCGTCGAAGCCGCCGGCAATGTCGGCCAGTTTGAAGGCCACCCGATCGGCCAATCCCAAGCGGGTGAGGTTCTTGTGGGCCAGTTTTTGCATTTCGGGGCGGCTTTCATACGAGGTGACGCGCCCCTGCGGGCCAACCATCGCCGCCAGGATGCTGGTCAGCCCACCTGAACCGGTGCCGGCCTCGATGACGTGCTTACCGGGCCGGATGTCCAAAGCTAAAAGCACCAGCCCAACGTCTTTGGGGTACATGATTTGGGTGTTGCGCTTGGTTTCTTGCAGCAGATCGGCCAGGGAAGGTTGCAGGAGGGTGAAGGGGCTGCCCAGATGGCTGAACACTTGTCTGCCCCAGGGTTTAGCGATCAATTCGTCGTGAGAGATGATGCCGCGATGGGTGTGTAACTGCCCGCCGGGGGTCAGCGTAATCAGGAAGCGCTTGTTGGTGGCAGAGATGAGCAGGGCCAGATCGCCCGCTTGGGCTAGTGAAGATGACATGGGTTTAGACGACCTCGTTCGTTTAGCCGTGCGCCCACGGCTTTTTGGGCAAGCAAGCCGCCGCGCTGCTGGCCTTACGGCCAGTTCGATCCCGTATTCGTGGGCGATGCCTCGATCAAGGGTTCTCGCGCTTTGTGGGAAGAAGAGGCTTGCAGTGTCTTTTATCTTACCACAAGAGGTCGAGAAAGCGATATACCCGCGTGTGTGCACTCAAAAGTTGTTGCAGGCAATTCCAAAACCCTGTGCTTTGCATGATTTTGGCAGCATCTTCTACAACTTTTGCGTGGACACACCCGCGTTCAGAAAACCCTTGACGAAATAACTTATGCCTGATAAACTCGCCAAAGTAAGGCGGCACGTGTGTTCTCGATGGATATCGGCGGCATCAGCCGGTCTGAACAGAAGTGACGTTCGGGCCGGTCGTAATTTTAACCCATGTTGCCTGGTATGTAAGATCACCGGAACGCCACCATCTTTTTTCACCAAATGTAGGAGAACAAGTAATGAACGAACGTGTAATTGGAACGGTCAAATGGTTCAATGCCAGCAAGGGCTACGGTTTCATCGCACGCCAGGATGGCCCCGATGTGTTTGTCCACTATTCGGCCATCCAGACCGATGGTTTCCGCACCTTGCAGGAAGGCCAGAAGGTGGAATTCACCATTGAGCAAGGGCCGAAGGGCCTGCAGGCCGCCAACGTTGTTCCTGCCGCCTGAGATGACCTGAAACCGGAAAACCCCCTCTGCCTGTGAGGGGGTTTTTTTATTTCTTCTCTACCTGAATGAGACTCAGCCAGTATCCCGCCCCAATGAAAATAAAACTGCCCAGCGTAGCGGTGCCCAAATGAAGCTGCCCCAGGCTGTCGAAAGACCAGCCGAAATAATTGGCAATCCACTGACCTGACCAGAAGCCTGCCCAACTGAGGCCCAGATAGAGCAGTAATCGCCGCAAGTTGCCACCCCGCCACAGGTGGAACGCAGCGCCATAGAGGGTGGAAAGCACTATCCCCAAAAACAGTGCCGGTATCATGATGTGTCCTCGCTTTGCATGTTCTAATTGCCTGCCAAGCAATTTGGCGAGCGGCTCTCCCCGGCCATGTTGCTCAACCCGAACGGATGCCGGGTGTTATGCCGCCTACGAAAGGCTGGAAGCCTATCGCACGCCTGGCAGGCTGGCAGCCGGTCTTACGTTTGGTTTTCTGGATAGCGAAGATAGGTGTTTTTCAACAGTTCCAGTAATCCCGATGGGTACAGATGCGCTCGCCCTGTCACAAAATCCGCCAGCGGTTTCCAGAGCATTTTCAACGGTTTGTCGCCTTCCGCGGCTTGGAGGACGTCCGTCTGGTAGAGAGCCGGATCGTCGAGGTCGGCCTGGTAAAGGAGCACGATTTCGTGACCTGGCTGACCGTTGTAGCTGAAGATATTCTCGATAGCGCCGAGGTAGTGGACGTTGGAGATGGGGCTGCCCAGCTCTTCCTGGATTTCGCGGCGCAAAGCGTCTTCGCTGCGTTCGCCAAAACGAATGCCGCCGCCTGGTGGACGGTAGAAGCGTTCCCCTTTGACGTGATCTTCGTATTCGGTGACAAGGATTCTCTGTTCGTGCAATAGCACACCCAGAACGAGGGGACGAATTCTGCCCGGCTTCATGGGGGCAGTGTACCCGATATGTGTGGTCGTGTCAACAGACCCCGCAAGGGATGTGGTAAAAACTCACCCCGCTGGGGCGGGGTGAGTGTCATTTTCTAGGGAGGATGTTTATTTGTGCAGAACAGTGCGGAAGATGGTGTCTTTGTCAATCGGGCGGGTGCAGAAGAACCAATCATAGCACTTGACGTCTTTCTCTTTGCCCTCCATGCGGTCTTTGGCCACGCCGCAGGAGCCAGCAGGCGGGACGATGACGTCTTCGCCGGGCTGCCAGTCGGCGGGGGTGGCTACGCCAAAGGCATCGGCGGTTTGCATGGCGATCAGGGCGCGGTAGAGTTCGTCGAAGTTGCGCCCCAGGCTGAGCGGGTAGTAGATGATGGCACGGATGATGCCCTTGGGGTCAATGAAGAAGACAGCGCGCACGGCTTTGGTGGAACTCTCACCGGGCTGAATCATGCCGTATTTGCGGGCAATTTCCATGGTGATGTCTTCGATGAGCGGGAACTTGACCTCGACATCTTTCATGCCCTTGTATTCGATTTTCTCCTTGATGGTGCGCAGCCAGGCGATGTGGCTGTAGAGGCCGTCCACCGAGAGGCCGACGAGTTTGCAGTTGGCCTGGGCGAATTTCTCCTCCAGGGTGGCGAAGGTCATAAATTCGGAGGTGCAGACGGGGGTAAAATCAGCCGGGTGGCTGAAGAGGATCACCCAACTGCCCTTGTAGTCTTCAGGGAAGTTGATTGGGCCTTGGGTGGTGACGGCCTTGAAGGCCGGGGCGGGGTCGCCAATACGCGGCATAGGGGTGATGGGGGTTTCGGGGGTGTCCATTTTTTTCTCCTTAGTTTGAAATGGCAATTTAGGGTGTTGTGGAAGATTGGCAGGCGGGGCAAAGCCCGTAGAACATCATACGCGCGCCGAGTAGTTGGTAGCCCGAAGCGCGGCTGATATTTTCGTCCAGGTCGGTCAGGCAGTCACAGGGAATGTCCACAATCTGATGACAGCGAATGCAAGCCAGGTTGATGTGGGGGGAGGTGTCGGCGTCGTAGTGAACAGTGTCATCGCCAGCGTGGCCGAGGGCGTTGACTTGCCCCAGCTCGACCAACGCCTTGAGGGTGTTGTAGACGGTCATCGGCGACAGGGACGGGTATTGTTGCTGCAATTGCTCGTAAATCATCGCCGCTGTGGGGTGCTGATTGCTCTCGGCCAGCAAGCGGCAAATGGCCATGCGTTGAGGCGTTAGCCGCAGGCCGGCTTGTTTGAGCGAGGTGATCAGAGCAGTGTAAGAAGACGACATAATTTATATTGATTATTGATTTATAATCATTATAAAGCTAGAGCCGGAATTTGTCAAGGCGCTCTTGCTCTTCGTTGGACTTCAGGCTAGAATCCTTCCCCGATGGTTGCGCTTGCTGACAAGCTCAAATCTCTCGGGGTGCAGGTAGGCGCCAGGCATATGCCTTCGCCCTCGCGGGCTGATGTTCTACCGGTGGAGGCCATAGCCCCCGGCCGGCTGCAAGAAACACCTGCCGGTTGGGCTTATTGCATCGAAAACCGCTATTCCCCCGATCACGTCTACGGTCATACCCCGCTGGCTATGCCTGCTTCGCTCGAGGCTATTGCTGCCTGGGCGGGTGAGCGCCGTATCCTCGACAGTCCACCAGAGTCTTTCTACTTTCTGGATATCGAAACGACCGGCTTGCAGGGAGGCGCTGGCGTTTATGTCTTCCTGGCGGGGGTGGGGCACTTCGATGGCGCCGGTTTCCATCTGGTTCAATTCTTCATGCGGGACTTGAGCGAGGAGCCCGCTCACTTGCTGGCGCTGGAGGGGTTTCTGTCGCCTGGTGAGGTGTTGGTCACTTTCAATGGCAAGGCTTTCGATACCCCTCTGTTGAATGCCCGCTATGCTCTGCAAGGATGGAAATCTCCCCTTTACCCTCTGGCGCAGCTCGATTTATTACCCCTGGCGCGTCGCCTATGGCGGATGCGTTTCCCTAGCCGCACGCTCGGCGTTCTGGAATACGAAATCCTGGGCGCACAGCGCACGGAACAGGATGTGCCTGGCTGGATGATCCCTCAGCTCTATTTCGATTACCTGCGTAGTGGCGACGCCCGCCCGTTAGCTCGTGTGCTGTATCATAACGCCATGGATGTGCTCGCCATGGCTGCCTTACTCAATCACATGGCGCATTTGTTGGCAGACCCCTTGCACGGCAGCGCCCCTCACCGGCTGGATCAGGCCGCTATTGGGCGTCTTTTCGAGGATTTGGGGCGAAACGAGGAGGCTGTGCAGCTCTATCTGAACAGTTTACAAGAGGGTTTACCTTCCGAAGCGGAGTCTGCCACCCGGCGGCGGCTGGCTGCTTTGTTGAAACAGCGCGGCGATTGGGCGGGGGCGGTGAAATGGTGGCAGCAGGCTGCCCGCCAGGATGATCTCTTGCAGAACCTGTATGCTTTCGAGGAGCTGGCGAAATACTACGAACATATTTGCCACGACCCCGCCGAGGCTCTCCGTTGGACCGATGCAGCGCTCAACCGCCTGCTTCAACCGGCTGTCTCGTATTTCGAGCGGGCGCGCTGGCAAAGCGAGTTGGAACACCGCGCCAGGCGGTTACGCGCTAAGTTAGCCTCAATCAGCTAGCACTTCATAAATCTGGATTGGCCTGGCGCGGCCCTTGATGGTCACTTCGCCAATTCGTGCCGTTTGGAACTTCCCCACAATCGCTCCCATCGTCGCTGGCCCCACGACCAGGCGGTAAGGGCGGGCAAATTCCTGCATCCGAAAGGCTACATTCACCGTATCGCCGATCACTGTGAATTCCGCGCGCTCCTCTGTGCCCACGTAGCCGATCATGGCCGAACCGGTATTGATGGCCACGCCCACGATGATGCGCAAATCTTTGTGCAAATGCCCGGTGTGTTTAGCGCGTTGGAGCAGTTCGCGCCCGGCCTTGACTGCCCGCTCCTCGGCATACGGCTCCTTGGGCGACTCGACAAAAACCCCCATCACGCCGTCCCCCAGGTAACGTACGATACCCTTGAAACGAAAGATGGATTCGCTGGCATCCTGGTAGAAGTTATTCAGGATTTCGGCAAAAGCTTGAACGCCGAGGCGCTCGGCAAACAGTGTGGAGTTGGCAATGTCCGAGAAGAGCACGGTCACTTTCTGTTCAGAAAGCCCCGGCAGTACACCGCTTTTCAGATAATCGCCCAGCAGGTAGTCAGCTTCTTGAGGGGCCAAAAATCGGCGCAGCAACCGTTGCATGGTTTGTTCAGCGTTCACTTTTTTCAGCAGAATGACACGCTGGATGGTGAGCGCTGTCTGATGGCTGATAGCAATCGCCAGTTGCAATTCGCGTTGGCCAAACGGGCGCGGGACGGCGCCCTTGCGGGCAACCACCAGCGCGGCCAGAATTTCATCCCCGCTCATCACTGGCACGCACATGGCTGAGCGGACACTCTCTGGTGTGTGTGGCGATGAAGCGGCGCAGAGGGGGTAAGCGCTTAAGTCGGGAGTCATCTCCACCCCCATAGATAGAATCGCTTGCCGAATCATGCAGCCAGGAAACTGCTGCGCGTCGAGTTTGTCGAATTGACTGGCCTCGATGATCTCACACAGGTCTGCGTTTATAGCGCGCTTGAGTAATTGAGCTACCTCTTTCAATGCCGTCTCGATGTCTAGGACGGTATTCAGTTTCTTGGAAACCTCGTACAAGAGGATAGCGTGATGATCGAGCGCTTCCAGTAAGACTTCGCGGTTGAGAGCTTGTGTGCCGGACAATGCTGGCCTGTTTTGCTCGGCTGTTTCACCGACCACAGTGATATTGATTTGCCCAATGCGGATGACATCGTTTGGCTGTAGCAGGCGTTCACCCTGGATACGCTGGTGATTGACAAAAGTCCCATTGGTGCTGTTCAAGTCGCGGATGATCAGGGTCTTGTTGGTTGGCTCATAGCGCAGTTCAGCATGCCGACGCGAAGCGGCAATATCGTCTAAGACGATATCGTTGGCGTTTGTCCGCCCAATCGTCATCAAGGGTTTGTCAACCCTCACTTCTCGAGTATCCCGTTCGGGACAGAAGATAATCAATCGCCACATAGCACTACTTGGGGGGTAGAGAAGCCTCCATATCTCCCATGAGCGGCACAAAGTTCACTACCCTGCTCAATTTTAGCACTGATTGGGGCCAAGTGGGGGAATTCGGATCTGGGAATGAGACGCAATTTATCAGCCGGCAATTCGTTGCCTGATCCGCTTGGTAGAAATGCTAAAGCAAGGAGCTTTTTCTGCCACCTTGCTTTAGCTTCTACGGATTTGCCTTACCTTCGGCAGCTCAGTCTACCAGTTGTGCTTTGAGTTTCCCGGCTGTGTCGCGATACGCGGCCAGTTTCTCGCGCTCCTTCTGGACGACCGGCGGCGGGGCCTTGACGGCGAAGTCGCTGGCCAGCAGTTTCTCCAGGCGGGCAACCTGCGCCTCAACCTCGGTCAGTTCCTTTTGCAGACGGGCGCGCTCGGCCTCCAGGTCGGCCAGGCCAGCCAGGGGCAGGAAAATCTCCACCGGGCCGACCACCAGCGCCACCGCCTGCTCGGGCTTGTGCTCGAAGGCGGGACGGATCTCCACCGCGGCGGCATCCAGCCCGGCCAGGGCGGCGATGACCGCGGCCTGCTCCTGCAACAGTGACGTCTTCGCGCCGCCAGCCATCAGCGCAGGGATGCGTTTCGCCGGCGCAACCTTCTTTTCAGCGCGCACATTGCGGATGGCGCGGATGATCTCCTGCACCAGGGCGAAATCAGCCACTTTGGCCTCCTCCCAGCCTTCAGGATCACGTGGTTCAGGCCAGGGCGCGATGATGAGGGCCTCGGGCCAGTCTTTCGCAAGGTAAGATAAAGCCGCATTTTGCCCTAACGCCTTGCGCAGGTGGCCCCACAGTTCCTCGGTCACAAACGGGGTGAAGGGATGCAGCAAGCGCAGACAAATATCGAGGACTCGCAGCAGCGTTTCGGCGGTCTGACGTTTGGTGCGTTCGTTCTGCAGTTGCAGTTTGGCCACCTCCACGTACCAGTCGGCAAACTCGGACCAGAAGAACTCGTAAATCTGCCGCCCGGCCTCGCCAAATTGATAGGTCTGGAAAAGGCGCTCCACATCGCGGATGAGTTGCTGCAACCGCGCCCAAATCCACGAATCGGACAGAGTCCAGCCCTCACCCCCTGCCCCCTCTCCCTTGGGGAGAGGGGAAGGGGTGAGGGAACCGATCGCCGAAATGACGAACCTGCCCGCGTTCCAAATCTTGTTGGCGAAGTTGCGGTTGGCCTCGATTTTCTTGAGGCTGATATTCATGTCCTGGCCAGGGGTGGAGCCGACCAGAAGGGTGAAACGCAGCGCGTCGGTGCCGTACTCGTTGATGACCACCAACGGGTCAATCACGTTGCCGTAGGACTTGCTCATTTTGCGCCCGTGCTCGTCGCGAATCAGCCCGTGCAGATAGACGGTGTGGAACGGCGCTTCGCCGGTGAACTCCAGGCCCATCATGATCATGCGCGCCACCCAGAAGAAGAGGATGTCGTAACCGGTCTCCATCACGCTGGTCGGGTAGAAGTAGCGCAGGTCGGGGGTCTGGTCGGGCCAGCCGAGGGTCGAGAACGGCCACAGGCCAGACGAGAACCAGGTATCGAGCACGTCGGGGTCCTGGCGGATGTTCTTGCTGCCGCAGTGGGCGCACAGGAGCGGGTCGGTGCGGGCGCACATTTCGCCGCCGCAATCGTCGCAGTACCAGACCGGGATGCGGTGCCCCCACCACAGTTGGCGGGAGATGCACCAGTCTTTGATGTTCTCCAGCCAGTTGAAATAGACCTTCTCGAAGCGCTCCGGGATGATGCGGATGCGTCCATCGCGCACGGCCTCCAGGGCGGCTTTGGCAAGCGGTTCGATGCGCACAAACCACTGCTCCGAGATCATCGGCTCGATAATTTCGCCGCCGCGCTGGGAACGTGGCACGTTGAGGGTATATGGCTCTTCCTTGATGACCAGGCCGGCGGCGCGCATATCCTCCCACAGTTTTTTACGGCACTCGAAGCGATCGAGACCCGCATATGGCCCGCCGACCTCGGTCACTTTGGCCTCCCGGTCGAGCATCGAGAGGACGGGCAGGCCGTGGCGCTGACCGATTTCGTAGTCGTTCGGGTCGTGGCCGGGGGTGATTTTGAGGGCGCCGGTGCCGAACTCGCGGTCCACGTAAGCATCGGCGATGACGGGAATCTCGCGTCCGAGAATCGGCACACGCACTTTGCGGCCAATGTACTTCTGGTAGCGCGGGTCGTCGGGGTGGACGGCGACGGCAGTATCGCCCAGGATGGTTTCGGGGCGGGTGGTGGCGACGGGGATGTATGCGCCCTCACCCTCACCCCTGCCCCCCTCTCCCCCAGGGAGAGGAACCAGCATGTACTTGAAGTAGTAGAGCGTGCCGGGTTCTTCGGAGTATTCCACCTCCAGGTCGGAGACGGCGGTCTTCAGCCCGGGCGACCAGTTGATGAGGCGCGGGCCGCGGTAGATGAGGCCCTTCTCATACAGGCGGACGAAGGCCTCGCGCACGGCGCGGCTG
>Ga0209018_1000034_pt1 | contig 118224 bp, 96 predicted proteins | sample YNPBryBLVA2012_FD_185814 | JGI IMG/M metagenome (GOLD analysis project Ga0209018, IMG submission 185814) | Anoxygenic and chlorotrophic microbial mat microbial communities from Yellowstone National Park, USA - YNP Bryant BLVA 2012 (SPAdes)... ... | reverse complement strand
TGCCACGCTTCCAGCACACCACCGGCGGCTGGTGGCCACTGCACCGACCCTGGTCGGCGGCGGCGCTGCTGCGCTGGTGGATGCAGATGGGCGCATCGCGGCGACGGCTGGCGGCGTTAATCGCCGATGTACAACCCGATCTGGTGCACTTCAACTCGGTCACGCTGGCTCCTTACAGCCCTGCCGTCCCACCAGAAATCCCGGTCGTCGTCCACGTGCGCGAGAGCGTGGTGCATGGCTTGTTGGGCGTGCGCCGGGCGTGGCTGCGCAGGCTGTTGACCCACTACGCTGACCGCATCATCTACATCTGCCAGGACAACCGCAACCGCCTGACGGGAACACATCCCAACGGGCGCGTGATCTATGACCCGGTGGACTTCGCCCGGTTCGACTTCCAGATCAACGGCGCAGCGGCGCGGCGCGAACTGGGCATTCCGCCGGAGGCGAAAGTCGTCCTGTTCGTCGGCAGCCTGATGCACATCAAAGGCGCGATTCCCTTCCTCAAGGCGATGGCGCTGGCGCTGGAGTCCGTGCCCGACTTGTACTGTCTGATGCCCTTCACAGCGCGGACCTTCTCGGACGTTCCCTGGCGGCGGTTGGTGCGCGGGGTGGCCAACGCCCTGGGCCTTTACAGCGCCGGGCAGCAGGTGGAACGGCTGCTGGACGGCTCGCCGCTGGGCGCGCGCACGCTGCGGACAGACTTCCGCATGGACATCGAGCGGTTTTACGCGGCGGCGGATGTGGTCGCGGTGCCTTTTGTGGAACCGCACTTTGCCCTGCCGATCCTCGAAGCGGGCGCGATGGGCAAGCCGGTAGCCGCGTCCCGGATCGGGGGCATCGAGGAAATGGTCCTGGAAGGGCAAACCGGCCTGCTCGTCTCGCCGGGCGACGAATCTGCCCTAGCAGCCGCAACCGTCCAACTGCTGCGCGATCCCCTGCTGGCAGCCCGCATGGGCGAGGCCGCTTACCGCAAGGTTATCAGCAGTTGCAGCGCCGATATCCACGCGCGGCGCGTGACGGCAGTGTACCGGGAACTGCTGGACGGGAGAGGATTCTGATGCGCACAGCCACCCTCCCCCAACCACAGCGCCTGACAGCCCCGGCGCCCGCGCGGACGGCGTCGATCTCCTTCGACCTCAAGATCGTGTTGCTGCTCTTGTGCCACTCACTGGTGCGCAGCTTTTTTCAGTTCTTCGGCGGGCCAGAGGCCCCCTCGAACGCGCTGCTCTCCGGCCTGATCACGGCGACGCCTTTCCTGCTCGGCATGTTGTGGCTGACCGCGCGTGTGCTGGCGCACCAATCCCCGGCCATCGCCCATGCGCCGATGCGCCCCGTATCGCTGGCAATGCGCGTCTTCCTCTATCTGTTCGGCCTTGTGCTGCTCTATGCAGCCTACAACGGCCTGCTGAACCGCAACGAAAAGCTCTTTAACGAAATTTACACCCAGGTCATCCTGTGGTCGAGCGCGGTTATCGCTTTTTCTGCCGTGCGCTCGATTCACGACGTGCGACGACTGATGCGCTGGTTCTTTCCGGTGCTGTTTATGTTGGCCACGCTGCGTTTCTTGCAGGGCATCACCGCCTGGTTCGACCTTCAGACGCCATTCTTCGACGCCTGGACCAACGGCATCCTGATCGCGCTGGGCTATTGTTTGTTCCTCAGCCGCTTTCTGGTCAAAGAGAAAACCACCTGGAAGGACCTGGCGGCGCTGTTCATCTTCACCGGCAGCCTGCTGGTGACATTCCACAAGCCGATGGTGTGGTCCACCGCCATCACGACTGCCGTCATGGTGGGCATGGCCTTCTGGAAGCGCGGCGCGCACGCCGGACGACGGCTACTCTACGCCATTCTGATCACCGCCCTGTTCGTCATCCTGGCCGATCTGCTGACGGGCGGGGCCGTCTTCGCGCAGTACCGGGCCGACTTCTATCGCCTTTACCTGAAGATCGACGAGGCAACGGGCAGGCCGCTCGGCACGAGTGGGATTCACGGCGGGCGACTGTACATCTGGGAAGACTCGCTGCACCGTTTCGCGCAGCGCCCGCTGTTCGGCGAAGGGCTGGGCGTCGGCTCGCGGGTGGGCGGCCTGACCGAGGACGTGGCAATCCACAACGTCGCCGTCTACTTCCTGCTCGCCACTGGGACGGTCGGCTCAATCGTCACCCTGGGATTGTTTTTCTCCTGGCTGCGCCCCGTGCTCAGGAGTCTCCGGCGCGACAAGGACCTGGTGCTCACGCTGGGGCTGTTCGGCTATGTGACGTTCATCCTGGCCTTCGGCATGGTTGGGACAATCTGGGTGGTCAGCAGCGTGACCTACATGCTCGGCATCACCCTCGGCCTGACCTACAAGATCGCGCTGTTGAAGACGGCGCAGGAGCAGAGGACATGAGCGGCGCAGGCGGCCTGGTAGAAGTCTATCCCGGCGCGCGGCCTGTCCTGTCGGTCGTGGTGATCGGGCGCAACGTAGCCGCGACCCTGGCGCGCAGCCTGGAGTCGGTGCTGATGGCAGGGGCACGGCTGGGCCAGCCGTATGAAGTGATCTACGTCGATTCGGCCAGTGAGGACAACTCGGCGGAGATTGCTGCCCGTTACCCGGTCACGGTCCTGCGCATCGCACCGGGAGAATGGCGCTGCCCGGCGGCAGGACGCGCCCTGGGCACCCAGCACGCGCGGGGGCGCTTCGTGGCCTTTTTGGACGGCGACCGCACCTTCCACACCGACTGGTTCGTCCACGCCCTACCTTACTTTCAGGATCCATCGGTCGGTACAGTATCCGGCAACATTGTAGATGTATTTCGCAACGGACAAGGCCGGGAAATCCGTTGGCACCGAACATTTTATCCTGCCGTAACCGGGACAGGTCTACCGGATGGATCATCAATCATCCGATACGCAGCTTTGGAAGCCTCTGGCGGTTTTGACCCTTACCTGATCGCCTCAGAAGAAAAGGAACTTGCCCTGCGCCTGCACACTACAGGCTACCGAAGCCTGGGCGTTCCACATATAGCCGCAGAGCACTACGCCGACGATCCAGCAGCCTGGCGAGAAATCCGCCGCCGCCGTCGCAACGGCTACTACCGGGGCTACGGGCAGGCGCTCAAACGCACCTGGAACACGCCAGGCCGCCTGGCCTACCTGGCCTACATCAAAGTGCCGCTGGCCTTCGCCGCCGGGCTGCTGCTGTGGATCGCCCTGATGCTGGCAACCCTGGTCAGCCGCAAGCCCTGGCCCGCCCTGACCGCCGTCCTCGGCGCGATGGGAACGCTGGGCCTCTTTTCCTGGCGGCTCAAGGGGCTGCGGCAGGGGGCCGCCTTTGCCCTGAGCCAGCTCTTCGTCACAGAAGGGCTGCTGCGCGGCCTGCTGATGCCCATCCCACGTGAACCGTACCGTCCGCACTATGCTCGACTGCGACAGGGCTTGGTCCTCGTTTCGGCAGCCGAACGCTTAGCAGCAATGGTCAGCAAGAAGTGACTCCGATAGCTTCCCCCCTTCCCCTCAAAGTCTCGGTCATCACCGTCTGCCTGAACGCAGCGGCGACCATCGAGGCGACGCTCCAGAGCGTCCGCGCGCAGACGTACCCGCACGTCGAGCACGTGATCATCGACGGCGCATCCACCGACGGCACGCTGGACATCCTGGCCCGTTACCACGATCACATCGCCTGTCTGGTCAGCGAGAAAGACGCCGGCCTGTATCAGGCCATGAACAAGGGGCTGCGGCGCGCGATGGGCGACGTGATCATCTTTATGAACGCCAATGATACGTTCGCCGATCCGACGGTCATCGAGACGGTGGTCGGCTGCTTCCGCCGCCATCCCGCCGCCATGATCATCTACGGCGACGCGCTCTTCAAGTCCGGCGAGCAGATCATGGCCGGCCCGCAGCCCGCGCGGCTGTCCCGATGGCGGCTGTGGGCCGGGACGGTGTGCCACCAGGCCATCTTCGCGCGCCGGTCGGCCTTTGCCCGGACCGGCTATTTCGACGAATCGCTGCCCGTCGCCGCCGACTGGGACTGGCTGGCGCGCGCCGTGCTGGTCGATCACATGCCCACGCTGCACGTCGCGCTGGACGTGTGCGTGTTCACGCTGGGCGGCATCTGCGCCGACCGGGCCAAACTGGAACGCGACCGGGCCATCATTCACCGCCGCTATTTCTCCAGGTCAGAGCAACTCTTTTTCGGCGCGCGCGAGTTCGCAGCCAGGATCGCCGTTCGGGTCAGGACGCGCAATTTCCGCCTGCCCTGGCGGCTGGCGCGGCTGCTGCCCAATAGGCAAGGCGTTTTCCCACCGTCTCCGTCCGGCGCAACGGAGCAGGCCGCAGACGCCGAGAAAAAAGGGGTCGAAGTGCTGCTCGTCGGGACGGTCGCGCGCACGGGCGGCGTCTCGGTCCACGTGCGCAACCTGCTGGCAGCCCTCAAGGAAGCAGAGATTACAGCCCACCTGCTGGACTACGAGGCTGAGCACGGTTTGCTGAAAAAGTTCCGCGCCCTGGCGCGCGCAGCCATCCATACCTCACCCCGGACGGTGGTGCACTTCCACGTCTCGGCGATGGGGCGTTTCCGCTGGGCCGGGCCGTTGCTGATCACGCTGTTCGCCCGCCAGCCAAAGGTGCTCACCATCCACAGCGGCAGCTTCGTCAAACAGATGGACCGCCCATTCGAGCGCGTCTGGCTGCGCGCGCTGCTGGCCTGCTTCCGCCGCGTGATCGCCGTCTCGACCGAGCAACGCGATTTTCTGCTGCGCTTGGGCGTGCCGACCCACAAGCTGGCGGTGATTCCGGCCTTCATCCCGCAATGGCCCGATCCAACGCTGCTGCCTTCGAGCGTCCTTACCCTGCACGGCGGCAGGACGCTGGTGCTCACATCCGGCTCGCTGACCCCGTTGTACGACTACGACCTGCTGATTGACTGTATGGCGCAATTGGACCCGGATCAATACGCCTTCGTCTTCGCCTTCTACGGCACAGCCGACCCTGCTTATGCCTCCCGCATCCTCATCCGCCTGGATGCCTACGCGAACGCCGTCGTCCTGCGCGACCAGCCGCCGGAAGTCTTCACCAGCCTGGCGGCAGTCTGCGACCTGTACGTGCGCACCGCCATCATTGACGGCGACTCGAACGCCGTGCGGGAGGCGCTGCACTTCGGCAAGACCGTCTTCGCCACCGACAGCGTGATACGCCCCGAAGGCTGCCGCCTGTTCCCACCCTCGGACTCGGCGGCGCTGCTGCGGCTGTTCCACGCCTTCGACGGTACGCCCCTTTCAGGCGACAACGGGCAGGAATCGAACGCGGCGCACATTTTGCAGCTTTACGCTGAACTGGCGCACGGGCACCCACCTCACCGCTCAACCGCCCGGTTTGTGCAGGCAATCCGCCGTGTGTGGAGCGCCGACGGTCGGGATGCCCCCCGGCGCACTTCTGCACACGCGCCGGTCAAAGGGGACTTATTCCCCCGACAGCAGGAGAAGTAAAGCCATGCACATCCTGCACGTCGTCGGCGCGCGGCCCAACTTCATGAAGGTCGCCCCGGTTATGGCGGCGCTGTCGAACCACGCCGATGTCCGGCAGACGCTCGTCCACACCGGGCAGCACTATGACGCCAACATGTCCGACGTGTTCTTCCGGCAGTTGGGCCTGCCCGCGCCGGACGTGAACCTGGGCGTCGGGTCGGGCAGCCATGCGGCGCAGACGGCGCAGATCATGCTGCGCTTCGACGAGGTCGTTCAGGCGCAGCCGCCGAACCTGGCGCTCGTCTACGGCGACGTGAACTCGACCGTCGCGGCAGCGCTGGTGTGCGCCAAGCGCCTGATCCCGGTCGGGCACGTCGAGGCCGGGCTGCGCTCCGGCGACCGGACCATGCCGGAGGAGATCAACCGCCTCGTCACCGACCGGCTTTCTGACCTGCTCTTCACGCCCTCCGCCGACGGCGACGACAACCTGCGCCGCGAAGGCATCGACCCGGCCCACATCCATTGCGTCGGCAACGTGATGATCGACACGCTGGTGCGGCTGCTGCCCCAGGCAGAGCAGATCGCGCCGGACAACCTGCCGGACCGCTTCGCCCTGGTGACGCTGCACCGCCCCTCCAACGTGGACGACCCGGCCATGCTGCCGCGCCTCGTCGCGGCCTTACAGCAGATCGCCGAACGGCTGGATGTGTTGTTCCCCATTCACCCGCGCACACGCCGGAAGCTCGACGAGTTCGGCCTGGAAGTTCCGGCAGCCGCGCGTCTGCGGCTGATGGAGCCGCTCGGCTACCTGGAATTCCTGGCCTTGCAGCGGCGCGCGGCGGTGGTGATCACCGATTCGGGCGGCATCCAGGAAGAAACCACCTTCCTCGGCGTGCCCTGCCTGACCCTGCGCGCCAACACCGAGCGCCCGATCACGCTCACGCTGGGCACAAATACCCTGGTCGGGCAGAACCCGGAACGGCTGATCGCGGAGGTGGACCGCATCCTCGGTGGGCAGGCCAAACGCGGGCAGATTCCGCCGCTGTGGGACGGCAGGGCCGGCGAGCGCATCGCGGAGGTGATCCTGCGTGGCCGTGACTAAGGTCGCCCTCGTCTGCCAGTTATGGCGCTATTTCGGCCCGGCGTGGCTGGCTTACCGGCTGGGCTATGCGGCGCGGACTCGTACGGGGCTGCTGCGCCGCCAACTGCCCGCCTATGCCTGGTCCGCGCGCCCGCTGCGATCCTGGCTGCGGCAGGGCGTCCCCGCCGAACCGGAGGCTTACGCAGCGTGGCGGCAGGAGCACGGGGGGCGCTTCTTTTTCCAGACTCCCCCTACCCTGACGACAAAGGGGGAGAACCCCGACAGAATCGCGGCCTGCGTGGAAGCCGAAGATGCGCTGGCCGGGCGGTGGCGCTACTTCTCGCGGGCGGTTTATGCGGTCGGCTTTCCCCCGGACTGGCATCGGAATCCCATGACCGGGCAGCGCCTCCCCGCCGAACGGCACTGGTCGCAAACGGGCGAGGCGGGCGACATCAAGCTGGTGTGGGAACTGAGCCGTTTCAGCATCGCCTATACGCTGGTCCGCGCCTATGCCGCCAGCCGCGACGAGCGCTATCCTGCCGCGTTCTGGGCGCTGGTCGAGGACTGGGCGCGGCACAACCCGCCCCAGCGCGGCCCGAACTGGCAGTGCGGGCAAGAGGCCGCCTTCCGCCTGATGGCATGGTGCTTCGGCCTGCACGGGTTTGCGGACTCGCCGCACACGACGCCGGAACGGATCGTCTCCCTGGCGGCCATGATCGCCGCCCATGCGGATCGCATTGCAGGCAACATCGCCTACGCCCGCTCTCAGAAGAACAATCACGCCATCAGCGAGGCGGTGGGCCTGTGGACGGTGGGCCTGCTCTTCCCCGAATTCGCGCGCGCTGACCGCTGGCGCAATCAGGGCCGCCGCGTGCTGGTGGAGGAGACACGCCGCCAGGTCTACGCCGACGGCGCTTACGTGCAGCACTCCGCCAACTACCACCGTCTGTTCCTGCACGACCTGCTATGGGCGCTGCGGCTGGGCGAAGTCAACGGCGCACGCCTGCCGGACGAAGTTTACGAACGCTTTTCCAGGGCGACGGATTTCCTCTACCGGCTGCTCGATCCCGTCTCCGGGCAAGTTCCCAACTACGGCGCGAACGACGGCGCACTGATCCTGCCGCTGGCGGACGGCGATTATGCCGACTTCCGCCCGACGCTCCAGGCAGCGCATGTCCTGATCCACCGGACGCGCCTGTTCCCGCTCGGTCCCTGGGACGAACTGACATGCTGGCTGTTCGGGCCGGGCGTGCTGCCGGATGCTCCGTGCGAACCCGCACTGCCAGGCGATCTCACCGCGCCGGAGGGCGGTTGCTACTCCCTGCGGGGTAGGCAAAGCTGGGCACTGATCCGCTGTGCGCACTACCGAGACCGCCCCGCCCACGCGGACCAGCTTCACGTCGATCTGTGGTGGCGCGGAGTCAACATCGCCTGCGACGCCGGGACATACCTCTACAGCGGCGCGCCGCCCTGGAACAACAGTCTCGCAGGGACGGCAGTTCACAATACCGTCACGGTGGACGGCTTGGACCAGATGACCCTGGCAGGGCGCTTTCTGTGGCTGGACTGGTCGCGGGGCAACGTGCGCCACGTGACCTGTTCCGAAGACGGCTTTCTGGCTTACTGGGAGGGCGAGCACAACGGCTACGCGCGGCTGCCCGATCCGGCGACGCACCGCCGGGCCGTGATCCGCCTGGGCGACGAAACCTGGCTCGTCCTCGATCTGCTACGTGGGCAGAGGGCGCACGCCTGCCGCCTGCATTGGCTGCTGCCGGACCTGCCCTATGCCTGGGACGCCGACGCGGGCAGCCTTGTGCTGGAAACACCCGCCGGTCCGTATCGGGCGCAGGTTGGCTCGTTCCAGGGAAAGGGCGCGCTGTCGCTCGTGCGCGCCGACGCGACGAGCGCGCGCGGCTGGCGCTCCCCGACCTACGCACACAGAGAGGCAGCGCTGTCCCTGGCGCTGGTCGAGCAAGGCGATACGTGCCTGTTCTGGACGCTGTTCGGGCCGCCCCCGTCCTCCGCATCTTCTTTCTCTCATCCACACGAGGAAAGGGAACCGACTCTTACCGTTCACGGCCAGGGCTGGCAGGCGCAGGTGACTTTATCCCACCCCGCCGCCGCTGCCCTGGTCCGCACGATCCGGTTGTCCGGCGCTTATGAGAATGTGTTGGAGTTATCGGAATGAACATCCTCCTCATCCACCAGGCATTTGTTTCCCCGAACGAGGCGGGCGGCACGCGCCACTACGAGCTGGCCCGCTGCCTGCTCGACCGGGACATCCGTTTTACCATCGTCGCCAGCGACCTGAGCTACCTCAGCGGGCAGCGCGTCACGGCGCGCGCCGGGCTGGTCACGGAACAGCCGATCGACGGCATCCGCGTGCTGCGGGCCTACACCATCCCTGCCCTGCACCGGAGCTTTTTCCACCGGCTCGTGTCTTACCTCAGCTTCATGCTCACGGCGGTGTGGGCGGCACTGCGCGCCGGGCCAGCCGATCTCGTGATCGGCACGACGCCGCCGATCTTCCAGGCCGTATCCGCCTGGGTCGCGGCGTTGCTGCGGCGCAAACCTCTGCTGCTGGAAGTGCGCGACCTGTGGCCGGCCTTCGCCATCGACATGGGCGTGCTCAAGAACCCCATCCTCATCCGGCTGGCGCGCGGGTTGGAACGCTTCCTCTATGCCCGCGCGGCGCACATCGTGGTCAATTCCCCCGCCTACCGCGATGACCTGATCGCCAAAGGCATTCCCCCCCGCAAGATCAGCCTGATCCCGAACGGTGTGGACAGCGCGATGTTCGATCCACAGGCCAGCGGCGCAGCGGCGCGCACGCAGTTCGGCCTGGGGGAGAAATTCGCCGTCGTCTACGCCGGGGCGCTGGGCCAGGCGAACGACCTCGGCACCCTCCTGCGCGCAGCAGACCGCCTGCGAGACGAACCGGACATCCACTTCCTGATCGTCGGGGACGGCAAGGAGCGGCCCAACCTGGAAGCACAGGCAGCAGCGTTACATCTGCCGAATGTCACCTTCGCCGGGCCGCAGCCCAAGAACGCCATGCCGGGGATTCTCGCCGCCGCCGATGCCTGCGTCGCCATCCTGCAAAATATCCCCATGTTCCGCACCACCTACCCCAACAAGGTCTTCGACTATATGGCCGCCGCCCGACCGACCGTGCTCGCCATCGACGGCGTGATCCGGCAGGTAGTGGAGGCCGCCGGGGGCGGCGTGTTCGTACCGCCGGGGGACGACGCCGCCCTGGCAGAAGCGGTCCTCGCCCTCAGCCGGGAACGCGAGCAGGCACGGCAGATGGGCGCAGCGGCGCGGGAATACGTAGTCCAACACTTCGACCGCCGCCAGCAGGCCGAACAGTTTGCAGCGCTGGCGCAGCAAGTTGCCCGGAAACACATTTGGGGCTGGAACTGGCTCTACCGTCACTTCGGCAAGCGCGCCCTGGACCTGACCCTAACGCTCCCGGCGCTGATCGTGCTCCTGCCGGTGATACTCGTGGTGGCCCTGGCGGTGCGGATGAAGCTCGGCGCACCAGTGTTGTTTCGCCAACAACGGCCCGGCCTGAACGAGCTACCCTTCACGCTGCTTAAGTTCCGCACCATGACGGACGCCCGCGACGCCGACGGCAGGATACTCCCCGATGCTGCCCGCCTGACGCCGCTCGGCCAGTTCCTGCGTCGGGCCAGCCTGGACGAACTCCCGACCCTGCTCAACGTGCTGCGTGGGGAAATGAGCCTGGTCGGGCCGCGTCCGCTGTTGATGCGCTACCTGGACCGCTACACGCCGGAACAGGCCCGCCGCCACGAGGTAAAGCCGGGCGTTACCGGCTGGGCACAGATCAACGGGCGTAACACGCTCTCGTGGGAGGAAAAGTTCGCGCTGGATGTGTGGTATGTCGATCACCTGTCCCTGTGGCTGGACCTCAAGATCATCTTCCTGACCATCCTCAAGGTCCTCCGGCGAGAGGGGATCAACCATCCCGGCCAAGCAACGATGGAAGAGTTTATCGGCTCTCATTAAAGGGAATGGCCTATGTCTACACCGATTGCCATCTACGGCGCGGGAGGGTTTGCCAGGGAAGTCGCCTGGCTGGTCGAGTCATGCAATACAGACCGGGAACGGTATCGAGTCGCCTGTTTCATTGACGATAACGAACAGGCACACGGCACGATCCTGAACGGCGTTCCCGTGATGGGACTGCAAGAGGCATACCGTCGCTTTCCCGAAGCGCGCGTGGTCGGCGGAATTGGCTCACCTCAGATTCGCCAGCGCGTTCTCGAAAAAGCTGCTATGATAGGATTTAGGTTTGAAACGATCATACATCCCCGCGTCGAGCGTTCCTCCTGGATTGAGATCGGCGTCGGAACGGTGATCTGCGCAGGCAGCATCCTGACCACCAACATCACACTCGGCCAGCACGTCCAGATCAACCTGGACTGTACCATCGGGCACGATGTGGTCATGGGCGACTATGCCACCCTGGCCCCCGGCGCACATATATCCGGGCACGTTCATCTGGGGCAGCGGGCTTATGTCGGCACGGGGGCGGTGATCATCAACGGTACGAAAGATGCGCCCATCGTCATCGGCGAGGATGTGGTCGTGGGAGCCGGCGCCTGTGTCACCCAATCAGTTTCCGCCGGGTTGACGGTGGTCGGTGTCCCTGCCAGGCCATTGCAGCGATCTTGAGGTTGTCTATGCGCATCTCCATGTCCGCTCCTGATATCACCGACGCCGAAATTGCGGCAGTGTGCAGCGTTTTAGCAACACCCACCCTCAGCCTCGGCCCCCAATTAGAGGCGTTTGAACGGTCCTTCGCCGCCTACACCGGCACGGCGCACGCGGTCGGCGTGAACTCCGGCACAAGCGGCCTGCACCTGGCGATGATTGCGGCAGGGGTACGCGAGGGGGATGAAGTGATCACGCCATCGTTCAGCTTCATCGCCTCGGCCAACTGCGTGCTTTACGAGCGGGGAAAACCCGTCTTCGTAGACATCGATCCCCGCACCGGCAACCTCGACCCGACAAAAATAGAAGCGGTAATTACGGAACGGACGAAGGCGATCCTGGTGGTACACGCCTTCGGCCAGCCCGCCGACATGGACCCGATCCTGGAGATCGCGAGCCGCCACAATCTGATCGTGATCGAAGACGCCTGTGAGGCTATCGGCGCAGAATACAAAGGGCGGCGCGCCGGAACCCTCGGCCATGCAGCAGTGTTCGCTTTCTACCCCAACAAGCAGATGACGACCGGCGAAGGAGGGATGATCGTCACGGACGACGGCGCCTGGGCAGACCTGTTCCGTAGCCTGCGCAACCAGGGGCGGGACGTGTTCGACGCCTGGCTCAACCACACCCGCCTGGGCTACAACTACCGCCTGGACGAGCTGAGTGCCGCGCTCGGCCTGGCGCAGATCAGGCGCATTGAGGAACTCCTGGCGAAGCGCGCCCAGGTCGCCGCCTGGTATAACGCGCGGATCGACGACATTCCCGGCGTGGAGAAACCCTATATCGCCCCTACCACCACACGCATGAGCTGGTTTGTCTACGTGGTGCGCTGCGCGACAGGCGTGGATCGCGGCACGCTGATGGCTCATCTGCAGGCGCAGGGCATCCCTTCCCGGCCTTACTTCACGCCCATCCACCTTCAGCCGTTCTACCGGGAGCGGTTCGGCTGGGCGCGAGGCGACCTGCCCCACACCGAGTACGCCGGCGATACTTTTTTGGCCTTGCCGTTTTCGAGCATCATGCGTGAGGAAGAAGTCGATTACGTCTGTCAACAGATCGGAGCCGGGTTGAAACATCCCGTTTTCTAACCGATTATGGGTCAGTGGTCCGGCTTGATTTTCATCACCCATCGGCAGTACGATTTTAGTAACAGGCCGGTAGATGTATAGATTACGCTCTGTTATTAAGGGAAAGCGCAGCGTGTTAGAATGCCGCTAATCCTGATCATCGAAGGTGATGCCGCTATGCTCAATCTGCTCACCTTCATCGTTCGGCGTCAGTATGACCGGGTGATCGGCGCTCTGTCAGGCACGGAGGCCATGAGCATCCTCCAGCAGTCTAGCCCCGACGTAATCCTGCTAAACCTGAGCCTGCCTGACATCGGTCGAGATGAGCTGCGCTTTATCCGGCAGGCTTCTCACCTGCGCGGGACCAAAGTCGTGGTGGTCACGGTCTCCCCCGACCTCGTCCGCTTCGCCCAAGAGAGCATGGCGGACCGGGTACTTTATAAGCCCTTCAGGGCCAGTGAACTTCTCCGGGTGATCCAGGAAATGCTGGCCAGTTGAGGAAAAGGTGACGGCCCCTAAACGCGGTCGCTCGCCGTGAGGGGGGCACAGCGAGCGACCGTAGGGGGTAAACCAGGCTAGTCCAACTTTCGACGACGCGCAGGGTCTACAAGCAGGCTTAGCCTTTCAAACCGGCGATACTATCTACACAGGAGGTTCATTCATTCATTCAGGTAAAACCGCAGTCCATTTACCGGTTTGATGCCTGTACAATAAATCAATTCTCTGAGCCATGCGTTAATCGCGCCTTAGAAGACCATGAGACAACGATTACCTGCTTGAAGCTACGTAGATCAGTTCGTAGCCCAACAGGCCGGGCAGAATTGCAGGGACAGACTTCCATCTTGCCCGCCGCGCCAGCGCCGCCAGGATATTCTGGATCGCGCTCCCGGCGCAGTAAACGTTCTCGACCTGCCAGCCCTGTGATTCCAGCAGCGCGCGCCCGCTGCGGACCGTATACAGGTGCAGGTGGGTGCGGTCCATCACCCCGTAATCGGCGTAGTCAAACCGGCCCAGCAGCAGCCGCAGCCGGATGCTCCAGTAGGCCACGTTCGGCAGGGAAACAATTACCCGCGCGCCCGGCGTGAGCAGACCGCCTACCCGGCGCAGCAGGCGCTCCGGGTACTTCAGGTGTTCCAGCACAGCCGCCGCCAGCAGGATGTCGTAGGGGGCGCTTTTCTGGGCTACATCCAGCGCCTCCGGTGCATCCAGATCAACGGTGTAGACCTCGCTACAGCGCGTCGCCGCGATGACCGTCGCTGCCGGGTCGATGTCCAGGCCGGTCACGCGGCAGCCCAGACCGTGCTCCATGTAACCCGACAGGTAGCCTGACGCGCAGCCCAGTTCCAGCACACGGCTGCCGGGCGGGATCAGGCTCATCAGGATGCTATGTGCCTCGCCGGGATGGGCGCGCTGCGGATCGAAGAGGTCGTCCAGGTGATAGTGGGGCCGCGTGGCACTCATCCGTCCTCCTCGCCGGAGTCCTGCCGGCCGAACAGGCGCAGCCAATCCTCGATCTCCTGCGGACTCAGGTGCACATTCCACTCGTCTTCGTATTGCTTCTGCCGGGGGGTCGATGATGGTCGGCGCGCCAACTGCGCGGCGAATGCCTCGCTGCTCAAGACGCGCATCCGGCGGGCCTCGGCCTCGGCCTGCACTTCCCGGTCCGATGAGACGACCATGACCTGGCCGGGATCGGGCGCCTCGCGGATACGCTCACGCAGAACCCGGTCGGCGTTGGTGCGAGCAGCCGCCGCAAACACGGCCCGCACCCGCCCGGAGGACAGATCGCGCGACAGACCGCCCGGAATCCCGCCGTCGAAGACGACCACACAGCGGTTGCCCGTCCGCGCCGCGTAGCTTTTCAGCTTTTCGACCAGCTTGGCCTCGTCGTTCGGATCGTCGAGCGTAATATCCGGCAGGGCGCTGATCAGGTTGTGGCCGTCAATCAAGAGCAGCATCGCGGATTCCCGGCGGTAAACTGGCGGACACCGGCCCTAAGTGTAGCGGCGGACTCGATCCACCGCTACCCCCTGCAAGCGCGCTTTGCCCACCGCGTGGCCTGCCCCTACCCCGCCACCGGCGCGATACATATGTCCGTATCGTTGCGCGGGTTATTGATCGCCGGAGACACCGGATAGGCCGACAGGCTGCCATCGTCCGGCCAGGGCTTGAGCACGGCCATCAGATCGGCGACGGGAACCTCGCCCGGCGTCAGCCAGAACTCCAGCGCGTCGCGCGGCAGGATCACCGGCATCCGGTTGTGAATCTGTGCCATCCAGGCGTTCGGCTCTGTGGTGACGATGGTACAGGTGCGAATCCGCTCTTCGTTCTCCGGCGGCTTCCACACCTCCCATAGTCCGGCCAGGGCGAACGGCTGCCCGCCGTTCAGACGGATGTACAACGGGCGCTTTTTGCCGCCCGTCTCTTGCCACTCATAAAAGCCGTCGGCGTAGATCACGCAGCGACGTTGTTTGAAGGCGCTGCGAAAGGCGGGCTTTTCCGCCAGCGTTTCGGCCCGCGCGTTGATCATGCGGCTGCCGATGCTTTCGTCTCTGGCCCAGGCGGGGATCAACCCCCAGCGCAGGAACTCGCCGCGCCGCTCACCGTCGTTGACCGTCGCCAGCACGGCCTGCATTGGGGCAATGTTGTAGCGCGGCGGAGACGCCGGAATAGAACTCAGGTCGAACTGCTGCTGCACCACGTCGGGATCAACGGTCAGCGTAAATCGTCCACACATGACTACCCCTCCTGGAACATCCGTTCTTTTCACTGCGGCAAATTGTACGCCATCATCCCCACAATGGCAAAATGTCAGCTTTTCACCGTAACAAATGTCATGCCCTCAATTGGCCAGCAGCGTTATAGTGCTGCCTCGGAGTCGGCGCTGCCGATAAAAAACGATGAACGCTGGACAACCCTTCTTCGCGCAAGAACTTGCGCGCATCGACGCGGACATCGCGCGTCTGGAAAAAAGTCTGAGCGAGTACGCCCCCGGCGACCCACGCGCCGCCGGACAGCGCGCGCTGTTACAGGTGCAGCGCCAGAATCGCGCCCTGGCCGTCGAACTGGCCGCCTATGCCAATGACCCGGTGCGTATCCAGATGGAATGCCGTATCCGCTACATGAAGGCGGCGCGCCAACACGCCCGCGCTGCCCAGAACGGACAGACAAGCCACGCGGCCTGTTCAGACCAGTGGTGGGACACGCTAAGCCAGGAGCAATACCTGAGCGATCTCATCAGCCGCCTGTCGGCCTGGTTGCTCCGGCACGCCTCTACGCCTTCTCCTAACGGCCACAAACCGCAAGAGTAATCCGCGCCGCCGGGCGCGCGGCATTCTTTCCCTTTTTCTTGCGGCGGCCTCAGCCAGTTCTAAGCTGCATCGGCTAGAATCTGTGCGATTATTAAAGAAAACGCACAAGGAGGCGCAATCATGAGATCAGGTCGCCTGTTTGCCGCAATCCTGGTCACTCTGATCCTGGCAGTAGCACTCGGCGTGGGTCTGGGGACAGGAATCGCCTGGAACCTGCCGTCCGGCGGCGTCCGTCCGGTCATGGCCTCGCCCTCGTCCACACCCATCCCAACCCTGTCGCCGGAGGCCTTTGCCCAGGCATTGAGCGTGCTCGACGCCGAAGAAACCGTCATCACGCAGATATACGCCCAGGTCAGCCCATCGGTGGTACACATCACCAGCCGCACCCAGGTGGTAGACTTCTTCCGGGGCGTGATTCCCCAGGAAGGCACCGGGTCGGGCTTCGTCTACGACACCGCCGGGCACATCGTCACCAATAACCATGTCATCGCCGGGGCCAACGAAATCGAAGTGATCCTGGCCGACGGCACCCATCTGACCGCCCAGGTGGTAGGGACGGACTCCTATTATGACCTGGCCGTGCTCTACGTAGACCCCACCAAAGTCAACGCACCACCGGTCTCACCCGGCGTCTCAGACACGCTGCGCGTGGGGCAGCGCGTGCTCGCCATCGGCAACCCCTTCGGGCTGGACCGCACCCTGACCACTGGCGTGATCAGCGCCCTGGAGCGCACCATTGAGTCCGAGTCCGGCTCGGTGATGGGCAATGTTATCCAGACAGACGCGGCCATCAACCCCGGCAACTCCGGTGGCCCACTGCTGGATTCACGCGGGCAGTTGATCGGGGTGAACACCGCCATCCAGTCCACCAGCGGCGGCTCGATAGGCATCGGCTTCGCCATCCCGATTGACACGGTGATGCGCGTCGTCCCGGCCCTGATCGCCGAGGGGCGCTATCGCCATCCGGCACTCGGCGTGTTCGTGGCCGAACTGGGCTACGAACTCCGCCCGGCGGAATCGGGGCCGCAACGCGGCCTGCTGATCGTAGACCTGACGCCCGGCGGCGGCGCGGCCAACGCAGGTCTTCAGCGGGCCCAGGCGCAGCGGCAGGGCCGCAGCATCGTCTACGTCGGCGGAGACATCATCACCGCCATCAACGGCCAGACGCTCACCACGCGCGACGACCTGACCCTGTACCTCGAATCCAACACCCGCCCCGGCGACACGGTGCTCGTCACCGTTGTGCGCAGCGGCCAGACGATGGACTTGGCGGTCGTTGTGGGGGAATATTAGCAGCACATGGCGGTTGGGGCGCAATAGCAGCGCCCCAGCCGCCTCGTAGATTAGCCCTCTGCCTGCTCCCGACTCAGCCGCCGATAGGCGCGCACGCCTAACACCAGCGAGACGACCGGCAACCAGGCGATCCCGAACGCGGCGAAGAGCGTGGTCAGGTTTTGGAACAAAATCGATTCCGTCCCTTCCCCGGCCAGGGTATACCCCGCAATCGTGAGCAGCGCCAGCGCCCCGGCGTAAATCAGGTACAGCGGCAGGGACGCCGGGCGCGGCAGGGTGATCGCATCTAGCAGGGATGCCGGTTCCGGCCCGCGCTGGACGTACAGCGCGCCGATCAGGTAGCCCAGCAGCGCGCCGATGATGGGCGCAGCGGCATCGGGCAGGCTCGCCCCAGGACGATTCAGCAGAAACAGCGCCAGCAGCACGCCCCCCACGCCGATCCACTCCCACCGTCGCAGGCGGAAAGCCGCGCCAGCGGCAATCGTCGCCCAACGCGCCAGTCGGACCAGCACGCCCAGAACGGCCAGCCCGCCCACGATGAATGCCAGCGCAACCGCCAGAGACGGTGCAGGAAACGCATTGGTCAACAGCGCCGGATAGCCACGCAGCCATACCCCCCACGCAAAACCGATCCCGCCGAGCACGGCCAGCCGCCAGGGAATAAACCCTTTCCCATCCAGCAGCCAGCGCAACAGCAGCAGACCCGGCACGGCCACACCCAGCACGTGCAGCCCCAGCGCGCGGGAAACCAGGCTGAGCGGCAGGGCGGCAAACGCGCTCTGCGTGAGCAGCGCCGCATCGATGAGGGCGTAGATGCCCCCGACCAGCAGCAGCCCGAACACGTCCGCCACGCGGAAGCGCACGATCAGGTCCAGCGCCAGCGCGCCCAGCGCAAGATCGACGACCACGACCACCGCCCAATCCGCCGGGCCATAGGCCAATGGATCGTTGCTCCACCAGCCGATCTCCGAAAACAGCAGCAATCCCATCCCGGCAATCAGCCGTATCAGCCATACCGACGCCCATTCACGCATCGCCTACCCACCCCCGACGCCGGGCCGACGGCCCACGAAGCGCGACATATGGTCTGCGTCATCGCTGTGCAACACCTCCCAGCCGGGGAAAAAGGTGGGCAACTCGCCGATTTCCAGCAGAAACACGCGCCGCGTGTCCGGATGCCGGTCCAACCAACGCACGTTCAGCGTCTGGTAGACGATCATCCCACCGGGCCGAATCGCCGCCCGCAGCGCCGGGAACAGCCGCCGGTCCAGAAAGCGAAACACACACACCAGGTCGTAGGTATCCTCCGGCAGGTCCACCGCGTCCAGGTCTACCGGGATAAAGTTCACGCTGCGCAAATTGCGCATCGCCATCTCGGCCCGGCCCCGCTCCAGCGCCACGCGGCTGAAGTCCATCGCATCGACCTGATAGCCTTGCTCGGCCAGCCAGATCGCGTTCTGGCATAGCCCTGCCGCCAGGTCTAGCGCCGACGGTGTCTCGCCCGGCCCCGGCTTCGGCGCATACGCCGCCAGCAGCGCGTCTGGCGGGGGATACGCCCCCTGCACCCGTTCGCGGTAGATCATGTTCCAGCGCGCCTGTTCTTCAGCAGACATGGTTCTCCAATCACGGTTTTCCCGCAAAAACGAGCCGGTAGTCCAGGGCATCCGGCACGAGAGCCAGCGCCTCGTCGTCGCCGGGCAGACGCAGCCCGCGCGGATGGCGCTGTCGGGCGCGCGCCACCTGATAAGCGTCAGAGACCTCCTCGAAGGAGAGCACGCGCCGGTCCTGCGGAACTGCCAGGCAGTCCAGCGCCGCGCGCAGCGCCGCCCCTGCCGGCGTCTGCCAGGGCGACCCACCCGCGCCGATCAGAGCGCGGGCCTGCGCTTCCGCCTTGCCGCCGAGTTTGCCGAACAAGGAGCGGGTGAGGCTGCCCATCAGCTTTTCCGCCTGCCCCGCATCGACCTGCCGGGCCAGCTCGCGCACGTCCTCCGGCAGGGGGACGCCGCCGATCATCGCACCTTCTGGCCCATCTGAATCCGCCGGAACTTCCCCCGCCAGCGCCCGCCGTAGGTCATCCGGCGTTTTGTCTGCCCGCAGCCAGGGCGCGAACGCCTCCGGTACGCCGCTGCTCCCTTCCGCAGACCAGATGGACAACCCCGCACCCGCCCTGGTCAGGGAGGCATAGATCAGCGGAACGCCCAGCGACGCCGCCGCCTGGGACAGCACGTCAGGATCGGGTTCACCCACCACGCACACCCAGCCTGCCGACGGCGGCGCGGCAAACTGCCGGATCAGCCGCTTCCAACCCGGCGCAGCAAAACCGCTGCCGCCGGGAAAAGGGTCGTAGAGGGCATATCCGTGTGCGACCAACACCTGGCGCAACGCCTCGGCCACGCGGTCTACATCTGACACAGGTGCATACAGGCTGTGCCAGGATCGGCTCATCGACTGTTCCTCCCGAAGACGCCCCGTTCTCCCGACATGGCGATGATAGCACGCAACCAGCTATCGCCCTCGATGCCCATTCCTTCACCTGCGCGGCGGTAATCGTTCTTGGCCTTGAACTCGTCCAGGTCGGCGCGCAGCCACTCCCAGATCGCTCGCTGTACCTCTACAAGCCGCCGCAGGCCGTCGGCATCCTGCCCGGCGCGCAAGACCTGCCGGAAGTGCGGCAAACACAGCCCTGCCGAGTCACGGTAAGCGCTCATCAGGCGTTCGTCGTTGAGGTGCTGACCGAAGGTTTGTACGTACTTGCGCTCCGAGTCGTTCAGTAGTGTGCAGGCCATGCACGGCTTCTCCGGCTCCAGCCGATCCGCCAATGGAGAAGCATTATCGCCGCGCCGCCAGCCGCGCCCTGCCCCGCTGCTCGCCGGAACCGACTCTAGCAGCCCGATCACGTCGTTGACCAGCCCGCGATAGAGCACGGCAATGCCTAAAAACGCGCCGCCAAAGTGGACCAGCTGCCCGGCGTGCTCATTACACAGGCCACGTGCTGCGCGGAAAGCCGCGTGCGTCCTGGAATCGGTTGTCTGCTCATAAAGGATCGAGTCGAGGAAGTGTTCCACATCGCGCAGCAGCAGCGTACAGATCGGGCAGCCGGGTTTGGCGCAGGCTTCCAGCAGGTCGAAGTAGTTAAGAGGTGTGGGCATGGGGTATTCCTGATCTGATCGGACAGATAGAACTGAAAAAAGTTGACCTTATCTGGTATCAGAAAATCGACCGATCACTGACGGCTGATGGCTGAACGCTGACGGCTACTTCTTCAGCCGCCAGGCCAGGGCGCTGTACCGCTGCGCGATCTTGTCATTTTTCACCGCAATGGCAATCGCCTTGCGCATCCCCACCAGCACCACCACTTTCTTCGCCCGCGTGATGGCCGTATACAGCAGGTTGCGCTGAAGCATCATGTAGTGCTGCGTCAGGATCGGCAGCACCACCACCGGGTATTCGCTGCCCTGGCTCTTGTGCACCGAGACAGCGTAGGCGTGAGCCAGTTCGTCTGCCTCGGACCAGTCGTAGACGACGAAACGCCCATCGAAGACCACCGTCATCGACTGTTCCTCAAAGTCGAAGCTGCGCACGCGCCCGATGTCGCCGTTGAAGACTTCCTTCTCGTAATTGTTGCGCGTCTGCATCACCTTGTCGCCCACGCGGAACAGGCGGCCCATCAGGCGTTTTTCGGCCAGGCGGCCCGGCGGATTCAATGCCGCCTGCAACGCCTCGTTCAGCGCCGCAACGCCCGCCGCCCCGCGATACATCGGCGCGAGCACCTGCACGTCGTCCAGCGGATGAACGCCGAACTTCTGCGGCAGGCGGTGCTGCACAATATCCACCACCAGCGCCGCCGCCTCTTCCGGCGTTTCTGCGCCGAAGAGAAAGAAGTCGTTCCCCTGGTTGGATGTATCCGGCTGCTGGCCCTGGTTGATGCGATGCGCGTTGCGGATGATCAGGCTGCTCTCGGCCTGCCGGAAGATCACCCCCAGCCGCGTGACCGGTGCAATCTGGCTCTGAATGATGTCATTCAACACGTCTCCTGCGCCAACGCTGGGCAGTTGGTCGATGTCGCCTACCAGCAGCAGATGCGTCTCCGGGCCAACGGCTTTAAGCAGCGCATAGAAGAGGGTCAGGTCGAGCATGGAGGCTTCGTCCACCACAACCATATCCGTGTTGAGCGGATTTTCCTCGTTGTGGGCGAACCCCTGTCCCGGCGTATAGCCCAGCAGGCGGTGGATCGTCTGCGCGACCTGGCCGGTGGCTTCCGAAAGGCGCTTGGCGGCCCGCCCGGTGGGGCTGCACAACTGGAAGCGGTGATCGGTCGCCAGCAGCACACCGATCAAAGTGCGCAGCGTGGTCGTCTTGCCGGTGCCGGGGCCGCCCGTCAGGATGCTGACCTTGTGCGTCAGAGCCTTCAGCACGGCGTCGCGCTGGTCGTCCGTCAACTGGACTCCCGCCTGCGCCTCGACCGAAGTCAGGATCGCCCGGCGGTTCATGCGCTTCAGGTCCGCCAGACGGCTGCCCGGCGTTTCGACCAGCAGGCGCAGCCGCCGCGCCGAGCCGACCTCGGAATAGTACAGCGGCGGCAGATAGACGGCCTCGATCTCGACGGCGGTATCCCAACTCGGCAGCGCCTCAATCATCACCTCGCCCGCCGCGTGCAGGCGATCCACCGCCGCTTCCACACCCTGTGGATCGTCCACGCGCAGCAGTTCCATTGCCTTCTGGATCAGTTCGTGGCGCGGCAGGTACACGTGCCCGTCGTCGGTCGCCTCGTTGAGGGCGAAGGTCACGCCCGCCACCAGGCGGTGCGGCGAATCGGTGGGCAGGCCCAAGTTGCGCGCGATCCTGTCGGCGGTGAGGAAGCCGATGCCGAAGATGTCCTGGGCCAGACGATAGGGATTCTCCGACACTCTGGCAATCGCGTCGTCGCCGTAAGCCTTGTAAATCTTCACCGCTAACGACGTGCTGACGCCGTGACTTTGCAGAAAGAGCATCACCTGTTTGATCGCCTGCTGCTGCACCCACGCCTGGGCGATGATCCTGGCGCGGAACTCGCCCACGCCGTCCACTTCCCGCAGGCGCGAGGGGTCGTGGTCTAGCACGTCCATCGTTTGCTTGCCGAAGTGCTTGACGATGCTCTCCGCCGTCTTGGGACCGATCCCCTTGATCAGGCCGCTGCCCAGGTAACGGCGCATCCCTTCCAGCGTGGCCGGGAAGGACTGTCTGACCGTCCGGGCGCGGAACTGCTTGCCGTGCTTGGCGTGCGTCTCCCACGCGCCCTCGAACTCGACCGCCTCGCCCGGCTGGAGTTCCGGCATCTCGCCGATCACGGTGATCAGGCCGTCGCGCGAGACACCCAGGCGAAGCTGTTCCGGGCGCAGACGCAGCACCGTGTAGCCCGACTCGTCGTTGTAGTAGGTGATGCGCTCGACCGTGCCCTTGAGTTTTTCAGAAGGCTCTATCATTTTTCGGTAAAACTCACCACCTGTTGGCATTCCCGGTAGGGACCACGCCATGCCGTGTGCCGAGAACTGCTGCGAAGCAGCCCGCACGAACGGCGGCTGCACGTCCGTTGAGATCGGGATAGCCATTACTCCACATTTCGGGAAACAGCGCCACATCCGCGCCCATCAGCTTCGCCCGGCGACAGAACGTTTCGCCTTTGGCCAGATTGGCGTCCTGATCGGCCCCGCAGGAGGTCATTTGCAGCAGCCAATGTTAAGCAGGCTCATCAGTTCTCCTCGGTGATCTCCACCACCCATGCGCGGCACTCAGCGATGGCCGCGTCCAGTTCCCAGCGCCGCACGTCACGCCCGGCAAAGGCCGCCGCGACCGGGTTCAGCAACATGCCCGCGCGCGGCGAGCGGCTCAATGCCTCCGTCAGCCAGTCCATGCGCTCATCCGGCGGCATCATCAACAACGCCGCACACGCCTCCTCGAACAGCCGCACCATCCAGCGGTAGCCCCACAGCAGCACGCGCCCACCCGGCGCCAGATGCCGCCCCGCCGCTTCACGCAGGCCGTTGATCGCCGGGAGCTGCGCCGCGTCCAGGCGATCCCAGGTATCGAGGAAGATCGTGTCGAAGCGGCCCGGTTCGGCTTCGCGCAGATAGTCGCCCACGTCCGCCACGATGAACTCCAGCGCAATCCCGCGCCGGTCCATCACTGCGCCCAGCACCGGCTCGACGATCTCCGCCACCACCGGACTCTGCTCGACGACGGTGATCGCGCCGGCGTCCGCCACATACTGGGGATACAGCCCCAAGCCCGCCCCACCCACGAGCACCCGTCCATGCGACTGCCCGGCATTGTTGAACATCATGATCCGCTCCTGCGGCGTGTCGGACATCCACAGCACGCCGCCAGGATCGAACAGGGCACGCACATCGAAGGGCGGATCGAAGCGGTACGGGCGACCAAAGATGTGCATCTGGCCGATCTCCTGGCGCACGACGCGGTAGCCGCCGGGATATTCCCCCGGCTCGACCTGCGCCAGCGGCAGCGATAGCCAGTCCAGCGTCCAGGCGGTATCGTCAAACGTCGGGTCGAAGCCGTCAATCATCTTCTAAGCGTAGCCTGGCCGTCAGGCAGCCGTCCTTTACACGGCAACGTTTCGGCAGACAATGGGGATATACCCGCACAACACAACCGGTGAACTGCCATGCGAACCCGTGTTCTCCTGCGCTTTACCCTTATTTTACCCGTTTTGGCAGCCGCTGCCTTGCTTCTGCCCATTGTCCATGCCCAGGACGGCGACTGCACAGGGTTGCCCTCGGCGCGTCTCACGCCCGGCGGGCGAGCGACTGTGACGGTCGCCGCCGGACAGGCCCTCCGCCTGCGCGACTCGGCAGGTCTGGACGGAACGCCGGTCGGCGGCCTGGAAAACGGCGACGAGATCGGCGTGCTGGACGCCACGCCGGTCTGCGTGGATGGAGTCCGCTGGTGGCAGATACAGACGGAGGAAGGGCTGATCGCCTGGGCTGCCGAGGCGCACGCCAGCGGCTACCTGCTGACCCCGGCGCGCATTCCCGCGCCGACGCCCAACCCCGCCGACACGGACTGTTCGGACGTGCTGCCGCCCATCGGCAGGCCGGGCGATCAACTCGTCGTGACTTACGTCGGGCAGCCGGTGGTGGCGCGGATGCTCCCGGCGGTGGGCGCGGGACGCCTGGGCGAATGGTGGGCCGGAAACGTGTTCACGGTGATCTCCGGGCCAAGCTGCGGCAGCGGCAGGTGGTGGCAGCGCGTGAGCCTGCCGGACGGTCGCAGCGGCTGGATCGCGCTGGGCGATAGCGTGCAGTACGACGTGGCGGTGGTCGGCGGGACCGCGACGCCCACGCCCACACCGACTCCACGATCCCGGTAGCGGCAGATTGCCATCCGCCGCCGCAATGACAGCGTCAGGGCAAGTCGGAGGAAATCTCCCGATGATCAGAAAATCTTTCACTCCCCGCCTGGTTATCTTCGCCTATCTGACAGCCCTCATCCTCGCCGTTCCTGCAATTCCATCCGCTGCCCAGGGCGACCCGGAACGCCTGCGCGTCGCGTGGATCGCGGCGGGCGACCTGTTCGTCTGGCGCGGCGACGATCCCGCGCCGCGAATGCTTTTCGACGGCGGCGATGCAAACCGCCTGTTCCTCAGCCCGGACGGGGAACATGTCGCCTTCACGCGCAACGTGGAAGGACACTCCCAGTCGCTGTGGGTCGTCGGGTTGAACGGAGGGGAAGCCGTCGAGTGGGCCAGTTCTGCCATGCTCAACGCTACTCCCGACCCACAAGGCGGCACGCGCGAGATCGCCCGCGTCGCCTGGCTCAACGCGCAGACGCTTCTGTGGAACACGGCCATGGCTTATCCCTTTGCCGGCTTCAAGAACGACGACCTCTGGCGCACCGACCTGGCAATCGGAGAGACGGCGCAACTGCTCCCCGACGGGCAGGGCGGCGACTTCACCATCAGCCCGGATGGAAGCCTGATCGCGCTGGTCACGCCGGGCTGGTATGGACAGAAACAGGGCGTCGTGCGGTTGATCGATCCACAGAGACAGCCGGTGGGCATCCCAATTGAGTTTGAGGCCGTGAGCACCGCCAGCGAATACGCCTTCTATCCGGCGGTGTACTGGCTGCCGGATTCGTCCGCGCTTCGCGTCGCCATTCCGCACCCTGACCTGATCTACGGGCCATCCGACGGAGCAATACCACCGACGGCGCTGTGGGAACTGCGAACCGACGGCACAGCGACGCAGATCGGGGCAGTAAACGCCACCTTCTTCGGCCAGCCGCGCTGGTCGCCGGACGGCGCGTGGATCACTTACATGCAGCAGGTCGGCCCTGCGACCGACAACAGGCACGAGATCGTCCTGGCGCGCGGCGACGGCGGCGATCCGCAGGTTATCCGCGCCGGGGCCATCGACGAGATCGAGCCGCCGACCTGGACCCCTGACGGGCGCTACTTCTTTACAGCGGGCGCGCCGGGGGAAATGTGGTTGGGTGCGCCCGGCGTCGCGCCGGAACGCTTCCCCTCACCGGACGAACGCGCCTTCGGCCTCACCTGGGCCGATGCGACGACTGCCGTCTACATCAACATGCTAGCCGGGCCGCTGGAACTACGCTATATTACCCCGGATGGCACTGCGCCCATCACGATTGCCACGATAGCCGAGGGCTTTCCTGTCTTTGACGCACTCAGCGCCGGCCCGCCGTAGCCCTTTGCCCCCTGGTCCAGTCTTGTCGTCATAACCCTGACCCAGACCGATCACCAGAATCGCAACCGGCAGGCTGTTTGCCCGTAATAACTGGTGAAATCGGTCCGCAGCCGGCCATCAGCGCCGGCGCGCTTTATCAAGAGGGTTAAAGCGATGCATGAAAACAAGATGAAGAACGGTACGTCGCGCCCGGCAACGTCTTCGACGACCCGCTTACTGGCGATTCTGCTGATCGGCGTGGGCGTGATCTGGATATTGTGCAGCGTGTGCAGCTTCCCCTTCCGCGCCCAGGGCTTCAACGACTTCGGCAGGGCAATGGGCGAATGGGGGGCCGACTTTGGCCGTCAGATGGGTGAGTGGGGCAGCGACTTCGGGCGGCAGATGGGCGAAATGGGCCGCGAGATCGGCCAGTGGGGTAGCGATTTCGGGCAGAGCGTGGGCCGCATGGGCAGCGACTTCGGCGGCAGCATAGGCGACATGGTCCGCACCCTGGCCCGCGTTGGCTCGTCGTTTTGCGCCACCGGCTGCGCGCTGGCGCTGATTGTGATCGGCCTGGCGCTGATCGTCACACGCCGCCCCCGGCGCCGGGATGACGATCTTTCCGTCAGCAAGCGTTCTGAACTGTAGCGCTTTCTAGGTGGCCCGGCGGAAAAGGCCGGGCAGCCTGTTATTTGAAAGTATTTGAGAGGGGGATAAAAGATGCAAGAACCAACACCCAATACAGGTCTGCGTTACCGATCCCTGTTCTGGCCGGTGATCCTCATCGGCATCGGCCTGGTCTGGCTGCTGGTAAATCTGAACATCTTCACCGCCGCCAACATCGCCGTGCTGGACCGCATATGGCCGATCTTCCTGATCATCGTCGGCCTGGACCTGCTGTTCGGGCGGCAGTCATCGCAGCTTGGCGCGCTGATCGGCATCGGCGCGGTGGCGCTCATCGTCGTACTGATGCTGGTCGGGCCGTCGCTGGGCCTGGCGCCGAACGTCGAAATTCGGAGTGAACATTTTGAGGAAGCGCTTGAGGATGCCAGGTCGGCCCACGTGACGTTGAATGCCTCGGTCGGCAGTATGACCGTCGCAACGCTGGAAGACTCGCGCAACCTGATTGAAGCGGACATCAACTATGTCGGCGAGATCACATTCGACGTTTCCGGCGAGCAGGAAAAGACGATCACCCTGGGTCAGACGGGCACTGTCTCCTTCAGCCAGGGACCGTTCAGCACCCTGTTCGGCTGGATGGGCGCGACGAGCGCGCTGCGCTGGGACATCGGCCTCAGCCCAGATGTGCCGCTCGATCTCACCGTCAACGGCAGCGTGGGCGACTCGCAGATCGACCTGCAGGGCCTGCAACTGACCAGCCTGGTTTATCGCGGCGGCGTGGGCAGCGTGCACCTGACCCTCGCGGCTACCGAGGCCTCATATAACGTCGAGATCAACGGCTCGGTGGGCGAATTCACGCTCGTCATCCCGGACAACGCCGCTATCGCCGCACGGATCGAGGGCGGTGTGGGCGGCTTCATCATCGATGTGCCGGACAACGCCGCCGTGCGTCTGAGCAGCAGCGGCGGCCTGGGCGGGATAGCCGTCCCCGCCAGTTTCACGCGCATCAGCGGCGGGGACGATAACACCGGCACGTGGGAAACTGCCGCCTATTCCTCCGCCGAGCGTCGCATCACCATCGACTACAACGGCGGTGTGGGCGGCCTCACGGTGCGATAGTCACGCCGACCGCCCTTTTCTTAAAGCGAAGAGGGGCGATCAACGGCACTTCCGCTCCCCTGCCTGCAAAGGAGCGGAGGGAGGTTGGGGGTAGCTATGTGCTGACGGCTGATGGCTGAGGGCAGCAGGCTACCCCGGCCTCAGCAACGGGAGCAGGTCCTCGCCCACCACAATCTGAACATCCTGCACGGTGGCATTGTCGTTGCCCGGCGAAATCCGCGTGGCCGGGATGCCCAACAGAGAAGCCAGCAACCGCGCCGTGTAGGGGTTGCCTGTGTAATCCTTGATGATCGTCTCGCGGAAGTCGGCGCTCGTTGCGTTGCCCACCTCGGCGACGGTGAAGCCGCGCGCTTCCAGCCAGGCGCGCGCTTCGGCAGCGAGGCCCTGCGTCGCCGTGCCGTTGACCACGCTCAAGACCGCCTGCTCGCTCGCCGCGCCCTGCTGAAGTTGCTCCGGCGTATACTGCTGCGGGTAAAACACGTCCTGCACCAGACGCAACGCCGCGCCGGGCATCAAGCGCAACACCTGATCGCCGCTGGCCGTTGTCTGGAAATCCACATAGTGCGCGTCCAACACTGCCTGGGTGATGTTCTCCGCCGGGATGTCCTGCGCCAGCGCCGCCAGGCTCACGATCTGCTCGAAAGTCAACGTCGTCTGGACGTTCTCCCGCGCCGACTCCCACAGCGCCGACGCCTGCCCCAGCAACGCCCCTACCCCCCCCAGGCTCAGGACGCGATCACGGATGGCGCGGATAACCTGCTGCTGACGGGCCGCGCGGTCGAAGTCGCCGCCCTGCGTGGCGCGCGTGCGGGCGTACTGCAACAACTGCTCGGCGTTGAGAGCCTGACAGCCGGGCAGGAAATGCACGGTGATTGTGCCGTAGCTGCCGTCGGGGTAGTGATCGTCGTAAATCTCCTGCTCAACGCAGACCTCCACCGGCGCGATGGCGTCCACCGCCGTCAGGAACAGGTCGAAGTTCACCCGCACCGTGTGATCGATGTGGATGCCCAGATTACGCTCCACCGTCGCCGCTGCCAGCGCCGGGCCGCCGCCGGGATACTCGTAGGCGTCGCCGAGCGAATTGGCCGTGTTGATGCGGTCCGGTCGGAAGCCGGGAATGCTCACCCACAAGTCGCGCGGAATAGACAGCATCGCCCCGCTGCGGCGGACGGGGTCCAGGCTGAGGACGATCATCGTATCGGTGCGGAACGGCCCTTCTTCGCCGCGCCGCTGGTCGATGCCCAACAGCAAGATCGTCACACGGCCCGGATCGGACCAGACGGGCACGCTTTCGCCGGGCTGCGGCTCTTGCTCGATCTCTGCCGTCGCGGCGACTTCCTGGGTCGGAGTCGGTGTGGCGGTCGGGGATGGGTGGGTCGGCGTGGCGGTCGGGCGCAGTTGCAACGGGTCGAAGGCGGGCAGCGCAGCGATCTGGCTGGCTTCGATGGCCAGCTGGCGCACAGCACTGTAGGCAAATATCGCCGCGCCCGCCGTGACGACGACAAGCGCGCCCACGACAATCAAGACGATGAACGGTGAAGATCGCATCCGCTTCTCCTGCCTTGCCCCCACACAGTCTGACGCGGCCCGCCATTATACCGCGCACCTCAAAATTCACCTCTGCACGCTGTGTGAATTCACTGCCAGATCGCCCAAGGGTCGTCGGGATCGCGCGCGCCGTAGATGACCGTCAGGCGCACCTCGTCGGTCCACACGCGGAAGGCGTACTGGTCGCCGTTGAGTCGCAGCCGCGCCCGCAGACCCATACGCAGCCAGGCAAACGCCAGCGCCCGCCGCTCTTCGCGGGTGGTATCCTGAAACAGGATGGCGTACCAGCGCGGCAGGAGCAGGCGCAGACGCGGGTCGCGCTCGATGATCGCCTCTGCAACCAGCGCCAGCAGCCCGACAATGACCAGCGTCGGGGCAGCGAAAGCGATCCCAGAGAGCAACACAGCCATCAGCAGGCAACATACCCCCAGGGCACGCAAAAAGAACGGCAGCGGATACACCTTGCGTTCCTCGCCATACACGCGGAACTGTGCCATCAGCGGGTCTTTGAACCACCCCGTCAGCAGCGCACCGTAATACAGCGTCACGCCGACCGACGCCACTGCCGCCAGGAGCATGATCACGCTGCCGCACATGGTGTTGTTACTCACATTTTCGGATGTGGTATAGCGTGTTTCGCGCCGCCAGATAAATATTTTGCGCCGAGTCGTCCACCGCCAGCCCGGTGATGTCGCGGAAGCTGGCCCCCTCCGGCTCGCGGTAAGCCCGGATAAACGTCCCGGCCAGGGTCGTCTCGTAGATCGTCAGAGTCGCCGCGTCCAGCACGTAGAACCCCGGCGAAATCAGGCCGGTGTCCAGGTACATGGCGTTGGCGCTGCCCAGCGTCCCGAAGCCACTGGGCAGGTTCACAAACTGGAAAAAGCCGCCCTGCCCGGCAGTGAATTTCTGCATCGAGCCGTCGGCGAAGAGCACATAAACGTCGCCCTCGTGAATGGCGAGATCGACGGCATTCGAGAGGTCCGGGCGCGACTCGCCGGCAAAATATTCCTCCGGCGCGCCGGGATACGCCCCACCGGACGGCTGGTAGCGCCAGATTTGATTCGCCACCGGGTCGAGGATGTATAACCGCCCCTGCCAGGTGGCAATCGCCGTCGGGCGGATCCAGCGGTCCGCGCCGACGAGCGCCTGCGCCGTCGCCGGGGGGAAAGTAGGCGAATAGGACAGCAGCACCCCCCGCCGATCCAGGCCGATCAAGACGCTTCGCCGCGACGCGCCGCCCTCGGTCAGCCAGGCGATGTCCACCAGATCACGGATGACAAACTCGCCCACCGCCGATCCACGTTGTACCAGCACCTCGCCCTCGCGGATCAGGGCATTCCCTTCGTCGGTCAGCAGATCACGGTAGATCGTGCTACGCTGAACATCCAGGGTATACAACTCCACGCCGCCCTGAAGCACCGGCCCGCGCAGGTCCGCCCCCGGTTGGAAGCGTCGCAGCGGCACCGCCGGACAGCGCACCACACGGGCGAAGCGATCCAGATGGCCCTGCGCCTCGCGGCGCAAGCTCAGCAGGACCGGATCGTTCGGGCGACGCGGCGCACACTGGTTGATCGCTTCCAACGCGCCGAACCAGGCCTGCTGCTCGTTGGCCGTGCCGTTGGCGGTTGCCTGCCGCGCCACACCGACGACTACCTCCGCCTGCGACAGGCAACGCTCGAAGCTGGTTTCGTCGCGCATGGTCAGCGCCAGTGCTACCACCAACAACACCACCGCCACCGGGATCAAAATAGCCGCGCCCATCGCCAACGGAGTCGGCAGCGAAGGCGGGCGACCGGCCTCCGGTTCAGGCAAAATCTTGTCCAACAAGTGGCGTATGCGCGTCAGCAGCCGGATCAGGCCTCCCAGGATACGCTGCATTAACAGCAACCCGCCGCGCGCCAGCCGTCGGAGGGCACTCTGCCCGCCGACCTGGATTTCTTCCAGCGACAACCTGGGCAGCGCCACCACCGCCGCACGTGCAGAGAGCCGCCCGCCCTCGCCGCGCGACCAGGGCAGCCTGAAGCGGGCACGCCGCGCGGGAGGCGTCTCCGCAGCAGCGGTGGTCAATGGAGACGCTTCGCCGCTCATCGACACAGGCGACGGCGCCGCCGCTTCGACCGGCGCAGAAGGCGAAGCCGCCGGGACGCTGGGAAGCGGGTCGGGCGCGTCTGCCGTGATCAACTCGATGATCATGGCCGAGACCATCAGGAAGCCGTGCGTCCTGAGCCGGGCCGCCATCCCCTGAATACCGCCTTCTGTGCCGACCGCCGCCAGTGCCGCGCGTCCGGGTCGGGCCAGGTGAGCATCCGACAGAGTCAACATATGGCCCGGCTGCACCTCATAATGAGCCATCTTAAGGTCCGGCTCCGGCGCGTAACCGAGCGGCTGGCCGTTGATCAGGTCCGGGTCGTCCAGATCGTAGGGAAAGGTCTCCAACGCACCGTCCTGCCACAGCAAGACCAGGCCGCCGCCCGTCCTGGCGACGTAAATTTCGTGTCCGCGCAGCACTGCACAGACCATATCTGCGTAAAAGGGATGCTCCGGGTGCTCGCGGTTATGCGCCAACAGATCGTCGTTGAGCATAGCCAGCACCTCGCGCAGGCCCGCCGTCACCCCACCCTGGCTGTTGAAATACCGCTCGGCAGCCAGTTGGACCATACGCTCATAAAAGACGGCTTTGGCCTGCGCGCCCGGCGTCGGCAGGACCAGTCCAAAGAAAGCGTCGCGCTCGCGGCTGCGTGGGACGCGCTTGGGTGCCAACTGCACCAATGCCCCCGGCGGCGGCGCGCTGATGGCGCGTCCCCCCACGACGTACAGGTGACCGACCAACGCTTCCAGTTCGTCAATCATGGTCCGGTTCGAGAAATACAGGGTCGAGGTGAGGAACATGCATTCCCCCAACCCACGTTTCCACGCCTGAGATCAGCAGGCAAGCGTATTGTAGCGGAAAGACCGAGGACATGCTAACGGTGGCCCAGGCGACTAAGACGCCGCCAAAATATAGGGCGCGGTATGACCCGCGCCCTCGCCCTCTCTACCGCGCCCGGCAAACCGGGCAACCTTAACTGGCGGATGGCAGCGGCGTCGAGGTTTCGCCTGCCACCTCGCCCTCCGCAACCTCGAAGATCAGGTCATCCGCCTGGGCATCATAGTCGATCACCACCGTGCTCCCCAGCGGGAACCTGCCGGACAGGATCGCATCGGATAGACGGTCCTCGACCAGGTTGGTGATCACACGCCGCAGCGGGCGTGCGCCAAACTCCGGATCGAAGCCCTTGTCGGCCAGGTACTGCCGCGCCGCAGGGGTGATGTCGATAAGCAGAGCGTGCTCTAACACACGCTCACGAACCTCATTGATGCGCAGATCGACGATCTTGCCGATGTCCTCGCGGGTCAGCGGACGGAAGACGATCACGGCGTCCAGGCGATTGACAAACTCCGGGCGGAAAACGCGGCGTAGCTGTTCCAGCAACGTCTTACGCATCTCCTCGTAGTCCTGCGCCGCGTCGCGCTGCTCGTCGCGCGGCAAACCAAAGCCCAGCGTCGGGCCTTTGCGGATCATCTCCGCGCCGATGTTGCTGGTCATGACGATAATGGCGTTGCGGAAGTCCACCTTGTGCCCGCGCGCGTCGGAAAGGCGGCCCTCTTCCATGATCTGCAACAGCATGTTGAAGGCTTCGGGGTGGGCCTTTTCGATTTCGTCGAACACGACGATGCTATACGGGCGGCGGCGGATGGCTTCGGTGAGCTGGCCCGCCTCTTCATAGCCAACATAGCCGGGCGGCGCACCGACCAGCCGGGCGACGTTGTGCCGCTCCATAAACTCGCTCATGTCCAACTGGATCAGCGCATCTTCACTGCCAAACAGGAACGACGCCAGGGCCTTGGTCAGTTCGGTCTTGCCCACGCCCGTCGGGCCGAGGAAGACGAAAGACCCGATAGGACGGTTGGGGTCCTTCAGGCCGGCGCGGGCGCGGCGAACCGCCTTGCTGATGGCTTCAATCGCCTCGTCCTGCCCGATGATGCGCTCATGCAGCGCGGCCTCCATATGCAGCAACCGCTCGCTCTCCTCCCCGGCGATCTGCGTGACCGGGATGCCGGTGAGCATCGACACCACCTCGGCCACGTCCTCAGCGTTGAGGCGCGGCATGTTGTTTTCGGGGTTCCAGTTATTGCGGAAGAACGCCAGGCGATCTTCCAGGTCCTCGATCTCACGGCGGATGTTTGCCAGTTCTTCCTCCGTGTGCACAATCGTGGGGTCTTCCAGTTCCTCATGGAGTTCTTCCAGACGACTGGTGACACGCCGCACGCGGATCGATTCCGGACTCTTGTACATGCGCACGCGCGCCGAGCCTTCGTCCACCAGGTCGATGGCCTTATCGGGCATAAACCGTTCGGTCACGTAGCGGGCGCTCAGACGCGCAGCGGCCTCGATGGCCTCATCTGTGATCTCCAGGTTATGATGCGCCTCGAAGTTGGGCCGCAGCCCCTGGAGAATCTGGATCGTCTCATCAATCGACGGCTCGGCCACGTAGACCGGCTGGAAGCGACGTTCCAGCGCCGCGTCGCTTTCGATGTGCTTGCGATACTCATCCAGGGTCGTCGCACCGATGCACTGGAGTTCACCGCGCGACAGCGCCGGCTTGAGGATGTTGGCGGCGTCCACGCTGCTGCCTGCCGATCCTGCGCCGACCAGCATGTGGACCTCGTCGATAAAGAGGATGCTGTCGGATGATTTCAATTCTTCGATGACGCGCTTGAGCCGCTCCTCAAACTGGCCACGATACATCGTCCCGGCCACCAGGCTGCCCACGTCCAACTGCAAGACGCGCTTGCCGTGCAGCGAGCGCGGCGTTTCCCCGGCGACAATACGCTGGGCCAGCCCTTCGACAATGGCCGTCTTGCCGACGCCCGGTTCGCCGATGAGCGCAGGGTTGTTCTTGTTGCGGCGAGAAAGAATCTGGATGACGCGCTCGATCTCGGTTTCGCGCCCGATCACCGGGTCGAGTTCGCCCGCTTCGGCTTTAGCCGTGAGATCGGTTGCCAGCTGGTCCACCAGTGGGGTTTTACTCTCGCCCCGCCGCCGGGGCAGGCTGCTGCTACTACTGCTGCGCGGCTCCTGGGATGGGGAGCTTTCGGACCGCCCGGCAGAGGCCATCGGGCTTTCCTGGAGCGCGCGCCGCGTCTGCCGCCGGATTTCCTCCGGGCTGACGCCCAGGCGCTTGAGCACGTCAATCGCCACCCCTTCCGGCTGGCGCACCAGGCCAAGCAGCAGGTGTTCGGTGCCGATGTAGTGATGTCCCATCCGGCGCGCCTCATCGACGGCCAGTTCCAGCACCTTCTTGGTCCCCGGCGACAGGTCCAGGCGAGAATTCGGCGGACGCTGCCCGGCGCGGCTCATCCGCTCCACCAGGTCTTGAACACGGCGCTGGTCCAGGCCGAGATCGCGTAGAACCCGACCGGCCACGCCCCCCTCTTCACGAATCAAGCCCAGCAACAGGTGTTCGGTGCCGATGTAATTGTGTTGCATCCGCTCCGCTTCATCCTGGGCCAGGCTGAGCACACGACGCGCTCGTTGGGTAAAGCGCTCCATGCTGTTCTTCGGCATAGTTACCGTCCTCCGTTGCTCGACGGTCGGAGTATATTTCCTGACGACGCCACCATCGAATAGTTCACCGATCAAAAGCCCCTGAACCACACGAATTTAATCCAGAAAACTGTACCCTCTTTAGAATAGCTTGCCAACTCTCAAGCCCGAATCGGGTATGAGAAATGTGTTAGAAATGCGCGCTTTCACCTATCTCTATTATACTCAAATACAAAAGCCCCGCCGATACCAGCGGGGCAGTAGCGCGCACTGGAAACGAACGTATGCTTTTATCCCGCGTCTAGCGCGACTCGCCGTCTGGGGCGTCCAGATCATCGCCGTTGATCAAGGGCGCCGGCGCGCTGTAAGACGCCAGGTCGATTTCCATGTAATCGACGGCGTTCACCTGCTTGAGGCTGAGACCCATACGGCGCTGCGCGCGGTCGATCTTGACGATGCGCAGGGTCAGCACTTCGCCTTCGTTGACCACTTCCTTTGGGTGCGCAACGCGGTGATCGGCCAGCTCCGAGATATGGATCAGGCCCTCGATCTCCGGGGCGTCATCCAGGCGGGCAAACGCGCCGAAGCGGGTCAGCTTGGTGATGGTGCCCTTGACCAACTGCCCGACGCGGAAGCGGCTGACCACCGTCTCCCAGGGATCGGCGGCGCGGCCCTTAAGGCTCAGGCCAATGCGACGGCGCTCGCGGTCCAGGCTGATCACCTCGACCTCAACTTCCTGCCCGATCTGGAGGATGTCCTGGGGACGTGTGACGTGCTTCCACGATAACTCGGTCAGGTGGATCAGGCCGTCTGCACCGCCCAGGTCCACAAACGCGCCGAAGTCCGTCAAGCTCACGACGCGGCCCTTACGAATGTCGCCGACCTGGAGCGTTTCCAGCAGTTCGGCCTTACGCTGGTCGCGCGCCTCTTTGGACGTGACCCGCTCCGAGAGGATCAAGCGGTTACGCTCGCGGTCCACTTCCATCACACGCACGGTGATGTCCTCGCCGATCATCGATCCCCAGCGTTCCAGTGGGCTTTCGCCGACGGCGCGCTGCCGCCGTTCTTTGCTCACCTGGCTGGCAGGGATGAAACCGCGCACGCGCCCAAAGCGCACGATCAAGCCGCCTTTGTTGTAGCCCGACACTTTGGTGGCGTAAGTCGTCTGGGACTCTTTATACTCAGCGGCCATACGCCAGTCGCGTTCTTCCAGCGCCCGGCTCAGGGATAGCACCACGTAGCCGCTGCGGTTCTCAGGATTGAGGACAAAAGCCAGCACCGTGTGCCCAACTCGCAGTTCGTCGAGCGCTGCACGGTCCATACGGGCCAGCTCGCGCCCAGAAACCACCCCCTGCGCCTTGCCGCCGAGATCGACCAGGATCTCGGTCGGAGTCGTCTGGATCACCGTCCCTTCGACGATGTCGCCGCGCTTGAACAGGGTCTCGCGTGCAGGCAACGGCGTCGCAGCCGGTTCTTCCGCAGCAGCTGTTTCCCCCGCCGCTTCTGCTGCCGCGTGGGTCTCTTTGGCTTCCGTCGCTTCCTGCGTTGCTGCGACTTCTTCGACCGCCGCCATCGGCTCGCCGGCGTCCGATTCTGCCGGTGCGGCAGCCTCAAATGCAGCCTGCACAGGCAGCATGGCCCTCTCTTCGGACTGGACTTCGGGACCCGCCTCGGCGGCCATGACCGTCGGGGCGGTGTAGACATTTTCCGGCGCTTGCGCCGCGCCGGAATCGTTCATCGGCGCTTCCCCACGAATGGGAGCATGATTATTCTCAGGCATGTCCGACACTCCAAGACGCGAATGGGCACGGTTGCATTATACCATCAACCCGTCCAGTTGATCAAACAGAATTATAGCAGGTAACAAAAAAATTACCTTTCGATGAATTCGTTGCCAGCCTGCCTCTCCCCAGAGTATAATTGCTCTTCAGGGCATTTCCGGCCTGCCGGAATTCCAAACACAGGGCTTCAGGCCCATGTTCTCCGAGCAGCGCCGTGTGCGGATATGGATAGGAAGTAACCTGATGCGACGGACAGCGATTTTTCCATTCACCGCCATCGTCGGGCAAGAGCGCATGAAGCGCGCCCTGATTTTGAACGCCGTCAACCCGCGCATCGGCGGCGTGCTGATCCGGGGGGAGCGCGGCACGGCCAAGTCCACCGCTGCCCGCGCTCTGGCTGCCCTGCTGCCGGAAGTCGAGATTGTGGCCGACTGCCGGTTCGGCTGCGACCCGCGCTCCCCGGAACACCTCTGCGACGAATGCCGCGAGCGCATCGCCAGGGGCGAAACGCTGCCCGTTGCCCAGCGCCGCACGCGCTTTGTGGACCTGCCGGTCAGTGCCACCGAAGACCGCGTCGTGGGCACACTGGACATTGAAAAAGCCATTCAGAAGGGTGAGCGTCATTTCGACCCCGGTGTGCTGGCGAACGCCAATCGCGGCGTGCTGTACGTAGACGAGGTGAACCTGCTGGACGATCACGTGGTGGACCTGCTGCTGGACTCGGCGGCGATGGGCGTAAACGTGGTGGAGCGCGAGGGCATCAGTTTTCAGCATCCGGCGCGCTTTATCCTGGTGGGCACGATGAACCCGGAAGAGGGCGACCTGCGCCCGCAGTTGTTGGACCGCTTTGCTCTGTCCGTCGAGGTGCGCGGCCTAGAAGACCGCCGCGAGCGCATGATGATCTTGCAGCGCCATATTGCCTTTGAGGAAGACCCCGAACGCTTCCGCGAAGAATGGCTGCCCCGCGAAAAAGAACTGGGCGAGCGCATCGACCGCGCGCGCGGGATCGTGGATCATGTCACCTATACCCCGCGCGACCTGTTCACCATCGCCAACCTGACCGGCTCACTTCACGTAGACGGCCACCGCGCCGATCTGGTGATCCTCAAGGCTGCGCGCGCTCATGCCGCCTTCGAGGGGCGTACCCATATCACCGACCAGGACATCCTGCTCGCCACCGAGCTGGCGATCCCACACCGCCTCAAACGCGGCCCCTTCCAGGATGTGCAGATGAGCATCAGCGACCTGGAAGAGCGCGTCGAGCAGATCAGCAGCGAATGGAACGGCGACCAGGCACAGCCTGACATGACGGCGGAGACGACTCCGGTTAAAAAAAAAGTGAGGCCGTAAGCCGCGAGCCGGGCGAAGAAACGCCCGACTACGGCCCGACCGACCCTTCGCCGCAGGTCATCTTCGACCAGCGCGATTCCTACTGGTGGGAGGGCGGCAAACAGGTCAAGGCGGCCCAAGAGTTCACGCCGCGCAAACTCGACACCCCGCTGGACCGCCTGACGCGCCGCAGCGCCGGGCGGCGCAGTCGCACACGCACCGACCGCAAGCGCGGACGCTACATCCAATCGCGCCCTGCCGGGGACCAGATCGACGACATCGCCTTCGACGCCACCCTACGCGCCGCCGCCCCGCACCAGCGCGAACGCCGTGCCCAGGGCGAAACACGGCTGGCCTACCACATCCACCGCACCGACCTGCAACGCAAGGTTCGCGTGCGCAAATCGGCTAACCTGGTCCTGTTCGTGGTAGATGCCTCGTGGAGCATGGCCGTCGCTGAGCGCATGGAAGCTACCAAAGGCGCGATCATGTCGCTGCTGACCGACGCCTACCAGCGCCGCGACCGCGTGGGCCTGATCGTCTTCCAGAAGGACCGCGCCGCGCTGATCCTGCCGCCCACCAACTCCGTCCAACTGGCGAAAAAAGCCCTGGCCGATATTCCCGTCGGCGGCAAAACGCCCCTCTCCGCCGGGCTGATCCTGGCGCTGGACGTGCTGCGGCGCGAGAAGATCCTCCACCCGGACGTCATGCCGCTGATGATCTTGCTGACCGACGGCGCGGGCAACGTGAGTATGACCGACCTGCCGCCGCAAGAGGAAGCCCACCGCGCCGCCGACCACTTCCATAACGAGCATATTCGCACGGTGACGATCAACATGGAGCACGCTGCCTTCGACCAGGGGCTGGCGCAAAAGCTGGCCGAACGGCTGGGCGGCCCCTGCTATGCCCTGAGCGAACTCAAGGCCGAGGCGCTCTACCAGACGGTCAAGCAGCAGTTAGACGGCTGAGCAGGTACCGAGTTCAGATTTACAGCCAGCCGCGTGCGCGGAACCAGGCGCGGGTGTCCTCCAGGCTTTGCCGCACGTCGATCTGCGGCTCGCCCAGTTCGGCCCACGCCTTCTGGCAGTTGAAGTACATGTTGCGCCCGCTGAAGCGAATCTGGTTGCCGTCCGCCGGAAGCGGGATGCGCGCCGCCCGCGCCAGGTCCACCGCCGCGCCGAGCAGCGGCATGGCCGCGCGCGACAGATGCAGCCGGGGCGCAGATACGCCCACCACGTCCGCGATCAGACGCATCCAGGCTTTGTGGCTCAGGTCCACCGCGCCGAGCAGATAACGCTCCGCCGTGCGTCCCCGCTCCGCCGCTGCCACATGCGCCGCTGCCACGTCCCGCGCGTCGATGACGGTGATTCCCCCCGGCGGGATGGCCGGCACACGCCGCTTCGCCATTTCGAGCAGCAGGCTGCCCGACCCCAAATGCACATCGCCGGGGCCGATGACCACCGTCGGGTTGAGGATCACCGCGTCCAGGCCGTCCACCACCGCCTGGAGCACGGCAATCTCGGCCAGGAACTTGCTATGCGCGTAGGGGAACTGGCCCGGATTCAGGTTGAACAGGTCGTTCTCGTCGGCGGGCAGGCCATCATCGCGCGGGCCGACCGCCGCCGCGCTACTCGTGAAGATGAAGCGCCGGACACGCGCGCGTTTTGCCGCCGCCAGGACGTTCCGCGTACCCTCGACATTCACCCGGTACAACCAATCGACCTTCTGTCGCCAGTAATCGGAGACGGCAGCCACGTGGAATATCCAATCGCAGCCGTCCAATGCCGCATCCAGCGAGGCCGGGTCGAGGACATCCCCGACGGCAGTTTCGTAGCCGACCAGCCCATCCAACGCAGCGGTCGGGCTGGTCTTGCGGCGCAGGATACGGGGCGTATGCCCCGCCGCAATCAGCGCTCGCGCCACATGCGCGCCGACGAAACCCGTCCCGCCCGTCACCAGTGCTCGAACCATCGTGTGTTTCCGTTTCGTTTTGCTGCAAAGCCGCTGCGTCGGATTGTACCCCCGCCGCGCCATCCGGGGAACAAATCACAAGCCCGTTTCAGGCGCAGCCCGCAGATCGAACAGCAACCGTTCCAGAGCGTGTCTGAGCAGACCCTAGTCGCGCCGCTGCTTGTCCAGCAGGGCGCGGTATACGTCGAGCAGTTCATCCATCATGGCGGGCCAGCTTTGCGTCTCGGCGAAGGCGCGCGCTGCCATGCCCATCCGCGCACGCCTACCCGGTTCGCTCACGATAGCGCGCACGCCCGCGACCAGCCCTGCCGTGTCGTTCACGGGGAAGGTGTAGCCGGTGACGCCTTCTTCTACCACGTCCGCCACGCCCCCCACCCTGGCGGAAACTACCGGCAACCCCGCCGCCATCGCCTCCACCACCACCAGCCCGAACGTTTCCAGCGCCGAGGTAAACGTGAAGATGTCCGCGCTGGCATACGCCTGGGAAAGCGGCTCGCCCGTCAGGTAGCCCATGAACTTGACCGGCAGGCCTGCAAAGTACCCCTGCAAGTACTCGCGGTGCGGGCCGTCGCCCACCACCGCCAGCCGCGTGCCGGGGACCTGTTCCAAGACGGGCCTGATCTGCTCGATCTGCTTTTCCACCGACACACGCCCCACGTAGAGCAGGATCGTGTCCTCCGGGTGGCCATCGCTGAGGGCGGCGCGCATGGCATCGCTGCGGTAGCGCGGGTTGAACTTTTCCGCGTCCACACCGCGCCGCCACAGCCCTACCCGCCGGACGCCGTGCGCCAGCATGTCATTTTGCACCAGGCGAGAAGGAGCCAGCGCCACGTCCGCCCGGTTAAAGCTGACGCGCGTCCACCACCACGCCAGCGGTTCCAGAAAGCCAAAACGGTAAAAGTGGGCGATGCGCACCAGATCGATGTGGTAGGAGGCAACGGTCGGCGTGCCCAGCACGCGGGCAATCGCCATCCCGCCTAACCCGACGATCACCGGATGGACCAGGTGGATGATGTCCGGTTGGAAACGCTTCACCTGGGCATACGTTCCCATGTGCGGCGGGCCGAGACGCAGTTCGGGATAAAACGGCGCGGGAAAGCCCGGCACGCCGATCACGCGCGCGCCGGCGTATTCGCGCACGCCGCGCTCATGCGCCACCACCACCGTCTCGACGCCGCGCCGCTGGAAATGCTCCAGCGTCAGCAGCAGCACACTCACGATGCCGTCGATCTTGGGGAGAAAGGTCTCGGTAAAGAGCGCCACGCGCATAAAGCGATCAGCTTTCAGCCATCAGCCATCAGCGAAAAGCGATTAGCCGTCAGTCCGAATTCTTTTCAAACGGGGTGATTTTGCCCCGGCGAAAGGCAATTCGCAAACGCAAGCGTCCATCTCCACCTCAGACCCGTTCCACCACCGTCGCCTCGCCCTGCCCCACCCCGACACACAGCGTCGCCAGCCCGTAGCGCATGGACTCGCCCGCCGCCGCACGGCGCTTCATCTCGTGCAGCAGCGTGGTCAGGATGCGCGCCCCGGAGCAGCCCAGCGGGTGTCCCAACGCAATTGCGCCGCCGTTGACATTGGTGATGGCGTGATCGAAGCCCAGTTCGCGCATCACGGCCAATGCCTGCACCGCGAACGCCTCGTTGAGTTCGATCAGGTCCATGTCCTGCACGGCCAGGCCGGCACGCCGCATGACCTTGTGTGTGGCCGGGATCGGTCCCAGGCCCATCAGGCGCGGATCGACGCCTGCCGCCGCGCTGGCGACCCAGCGGGCCAGCGGTCGCAGGCCCAACGATGCGGCCTTCTCCGCGCTCATCAGCAGCAGCGCCGCCGCACCGTCATTGAGACCGCTGGCGTTGCCCGCCGTCACCGTCCCACCCTGGCGGAAGACGGGCTTCAACTTCGCCAGTTGCTCCAGCGAGGTATCCAGCACGGCGTGCCCGTTTTCCCAGCGGTAACGGGGATGCTCGTCATGCTCGACCAGCACCGGGTCGCCCTTGCGCTGCGGAATGGGCACGGGCGTGATTTCATCACGGAAGCGTCCGGAGTCGATGGCCGCCACCGCGCGGCGCTGACTTTCCAAGGCGAAGGCGTCCTGCTCCTCGCGGGTGATCTTCGGCTCGACCTGCGCGTAGATGTTCTCCGCCGTCTCGCCCATCGCCTCCAGCGGAAACAACGCCTCCATCTTCGGATTCGGAAAGCGCCAGCCGAAGGACGTGTCCCACGCGGTGACATTGCCCACCGGCCAGCCGGAGCCGCTCTTGGGGATCGCATACGGTCCCCGGCTCATGCTCTCCACGCCCCCGGCGATAAAGACATCGCCCTCGCCACAGCGGATCGCCCGCGCTGCCTGGTTGACGGCATTCAGGCCGCTGGCGCACAGACGGTTGAAGGTGACAGCCGCCACGCTTTCGGGCAGACCTGCCAGCACGACGGCCATGCGCGCCACGTTGCGGTTATCCTCGCCCGCCTGGTTGGCGCAGCCGAGGTAGACCTCCTCGATCTCGGCAGGGTCGATGCCGGTCCGTTCGACCAGCGCCTTAAGCACGTGGGCCGCCAGGTCGTCGGGCCGGACGCCGCTCAGCGCCCCGCCCACCTTGCCTACCGGTGTCCGCACGGCGTCCACGATCACCACTTCGTGCATCTCTAGCTCCTCAAATCATCGCTGTTTTGTTTTACTCATCTTCCGGGAGCAGCATCCCGGTCGCGCGCGCCTATCCCCCGGCGCTGTCCAGCCGGTTCATCTGATCCTCGCTCAGGGTTAAATCGAGCGCGCCGAGATTTTCGGTCATCTGCTCCGGCGTGCCCGCCGCCATCACCGGGATGATGCCGTGTTGCACCATCCACGCCAGTACGACCTGGTTGGGCGTCGCGCCGCACTCGGCGGCGACGGCCTTTAGCATGGCAATGCGCGCATCGCTGTCCGGCCCGACGTACTGCTCCGATAGGGAGCGGTCGGCGCGGGTGAACGCGCCACCCAGCAGCGCGGAATAGGCCAGCAGCGTGATCCCGCGCGCCTGGCAGTACTCGCGCAGATCACGATTGGCAATCCGCTGCCCGCCGAAGCTGCGGCTCTGGCCGGGGCGAGGCCGCAGATACGAATATCGCTGCTGGACGCAGCAGTACTCCGCCCAGCCGTGCGTCTGGCTGACCCAGCGAGCCTCCTCCAGCCGCCAGGCAGAGAAGTTGCTTGCGCCGATGAAGCGCACTTTGCCTGCCTTCACCAGGCCGTCAAGCGCCTCGAGCGTCTCTTCCATTGGCGTGCGCAGATCGTCCACGTGGGCATAGTAGAGATCGATGGCGTCCACACCCAGGCGGGTCAGACTCTTATCGCACTCGGCCTTGATCTGCGATGCGCGCAGCCCGCGCTCAACACCGGGCATTTCAAACCCGACCTTCGTGGCGATGAAAAGGCGATCCCGGTTCTTGCGCGCTTTCATCCAGCGGTTCAGCAACACCTCGCTCTCGCCGCCTTTGCCGCCCGGCACCCAGTGGGCGTAAATGTTGGCCGTGTCGATAAACGCACCGCCCGCATCGACGTACTGATCGAGCAGGCGGTAGGACAGTTGCTCATCGTTGCGCGTACCGAAGAACATCGCGCCCAGACAGAAAACGCTCACCTGTGCGCCGCTGTTGCCCAATGCCACCGTTTTCATCGCTTCATCTCCTTCTGTTTGCACATCTGGCAACAACGAGAGAAAATATGTTCTAGAAGAGCAATTCCTGCACGCCAAAGGTGCGTATGAAATGGGTCTCTCGCAATTTCAAGCTCCCGATCCCGCCGCCTATAACGCCCTGGTCTGGCTTATCGCACGGCAGATTCCCCCCGGCAAAGTCAGCACCTACGGGCAGATCGCCTCGATGATCCCACCGCCGCAGGGCGCCGCGCCGGATGCCTACGCCCGCCTGTCGCCGCGCTGGGTGGGCGCTGCCATGCGCGCCGCGCCCGACGATGTCCCCTGGCAGCGCGTGATCAACAGTCAGGGCAAGATCAGTCCGCGCGGCAGCGGCGACGCGGTCGATGAGCAGCGTGCCCGCCTGGAGGCCGAGGGCGTGGCCTTCAGCGCACAGGGGCGCGTGGATTTCGAAGTCTACGCCTGGGACGGCCCCGACCCCACCTGGGTGCGCGATCACGGCCTGCTGCCGCCGCGTTCCCTGCGCCAAAAACCGCCCGCCAAACCGGCGCAGCCGGGGCTGTTCTAGCCCTCACCCCCTGCCCCCTCTCCCTCATGGAGAGGGGGACCAGATCAGATATAAGCTGAAGGCTGACAGCTGACCCAATTACTTCTCCCAGAACGTGACCAGCGTCTCCAGGTAGTGCTCCGGCAGGCCGATGTCGTAGCGCCGCCCGTCGATCAGCAGTCCCAGGAAGCCATCCTCCTGGCGCAGCCGGTCCAGCGCCGAGGTCAACTGGAACTCCCCCCGCTCACGCACGTTATTCTTGATGTGCTCTTCCAGATAATCGAAAATCTGCGGCTTGATGATGTACTGCCCGAACACGGTCAGGTAATTGCCTTCCGGCAGACCCGGCACGCGCAGGTTGGAACGGGCATAATCGACCGTTGGCTTCTCGGCAAACTCGGTGATGCTCAGCAGGGTGTTGCCTTCCAGCCAGGTTCCCGTCGCGGTGCCAAAGCTGGCAAGCTGCTCTTCGGGCGTGCAACGCAGCCCGACCACACTAATCCCATGCGCATTATAGGCATCGACCAACTGTTTGGCGCAGGAGCGTGGGCCATCGGAACGGTAGAGATGATCGCCCAGCATCAGCAGAAACGGTTCGTTGCCCACCGCTTCGCGCGCGCAATAGATGGCGTGGCCGAAGCCCTCTTGCAGGTCCTGCGTCACGAACCTCACCTTCTGCCCCATTTCCAGGATGCGGCGTGAATATTCCTGGAAGTGGCGCGGGAGCTTGTTGTAATTCTCGATGGACACCTGTACGTTGAAGAACGAACGAAAATCGTCTAGATCGGCCTTCTGCACGATGATAATGACCTCGTCCAGCCCGGCTTCCAGCGCCTCCTCAACGATCAACAGGATGGCCGGCTTGGCGATCCCGTCACGGTCGATGATAGGGAACAATTCCTTCTTGGTGGCTTTCGTTGCCGGGAAGAGGCGCGTGCCGAAGCCGGCAGCGGGGATCACGGCCTTGCGCACCTTCGTGCCGGGGCGGATGGTCAGTTTGAGGCACGACATGCCCAGGTCGCGCTCGATGATCTCGATCACGGCCTGCTGGTCGGTTTCGCTGCGGGCAATAAACTGTGCCGTGCCGTCGCCCTGCGAGCCGACGCCTTTGCCGCCCCAGATATGCGGTTTGAGCGGCTCGTAGTTCAAGACCCGATGCAACACCGGCGCAGTCAGTTCTTCCGGGCAGGCCGGCGTGGCATAGCGGTCGAAGAACGCCTGCGCCTCGACCATTAACTCACCGAGCCGCTGCCCGTCCCCTGCCCGAAGCGCCTCGATGGCCTGCTGAATGATACGCTTGTTGATCGGCCCCAAAAGCTCCTGCACCCCGCGTTCGACCTCGTTATCGGCGAAGGGATAGGCGCGGTTAAGGCGGGCCAGGATTTCCATCGTGTCTTTCTGCGCGTTCAGGTCCACAATGACCCAATACAGTTCCCCGCCGGGGCGCAGCTCGGTCGTTTCCAGGTATTCGCCGTCGAAGGTCATCAGCACCGGGCGATCCCCGAAAGCGCAGCCCTGGTCCATGCGCCCGCAGCGCGAAGGCGTCATGATCTCGCCCTGGTAGGCCAGTTCCATCTCGCCGCGAATGGTCGTCTTGAGGTCATACACGCGGTTGAAGGCGCGCGCCGTCAACACGCAGATCGCCGCGCTGGACGAGAGGCCCTTTTTCATCGGCAGGTCGGTCTTGTAGTTGTCGATCACCAGGCCGCGCACGTGGTAGCGCGTCAGCACCTGATAGGCCACGCCCGCGATGTAGCTCCAAAAGTCGCCCTTCTGCGCCTCGGCCAGCAGGGCCTTTGGCTCCATCGGAATCTCGTAAGGCCCCAGCCGCTCACCCTCCGGCGAGGTGGAAGACAAAATCAGCGAGGTGGGGTGCGGCTCGACCTCGGCGTAGATGCCCTGGTTCGTGCCGCAGATCAGCGCGAACCCCTTCTCAATATCGGCGTTGATGCGCCGGTAGCCCCCGGCCCAGTCGGAATGCTCGCCGAACAGACACATGCGCCCCGGAACAAAGATTTTCAAGGCCAGACTCCTTTATCCTTGCGAGAAACCGTTGAGCATTCTAATGCTCTCCGTTCCACCACCACGACACCCAGGCGTCCACAAAGCCCAGCTTCGGCCAAAAGCGGCTGCTGACGGGATTGGTCGGCGCGTAGTTAACAAACATCGCCGTCACATCGCGCTCCACGAACCACTGCCACGCTGCGCGGAACATGGCCGCCCCCACGCCGCGCCGCCGCTGATCGCCGCGCACGGCCACTTCGAGGATGTCGCCGTAGCGCCCGCGCTCGAAGAACGCCGGACGGAACGCCGGGTCCTGGTAGTTGAGCGCAATCCCAAAGAAGCCGATCACCTCGCCGCCGCGCTCGGCCACCAGCAGCGCGCTGTTGTAGCCGTCGCCCATGAGCTGCTGCGCCTGTTGATGGCACTGCTCCGGCAGCCAGGGCGTGATCTGGATGGCAGGCTGGTGCGCGGCGTGGAAGCGCCAGGATTCGGCCATAATCACAGCGACGGCAGGGGCGTCTTCCCAATCGGCCAAGCGCACCGTCACGCCTGCCGCTGCCGGAGCCTGTGGCATGGGATCGACAGGCCGATGGGCGATGACGTGATAGGGCGAAAAACCCGCCGCCTTGAGCGCCGCCGCCCATTCCCCCTCGCAGGTCGGAAGAGTCAGCATTCGCCCCGGCACGCGGAACGCCCCCCGCCACCCGGCGGCGCATTCCAGACAGGTCTCCAGCGCAGCATGCGGCTCGACGCCGTTCACCAGGATCAGGCGCAGACGCACATACTGGCGCGGAAAGACGTTGGCGAAGGGGCTATCTTCGCCCCATACCTCACGCAACACCCCAACTGCCCCTACCGGGCGCGCGCCATCCTGCACCAGCCAGCACATGCCGCCGTCGGGGAAAATAACCCAGCGTGGCAGAGTCAGCGTGCGTGGCAAACGCGCGTCATGCGTGCGCCAGTGCGCCGCCTGCGCGCGCGCGGCAGCCTGGATCGCGGACAGGTCAGACAAAACCGCTTCCCGTGTCGAGAACTTGAGACGTTCAATCATGCAGTGAATTCGGCTTGATTCTTTCCGCCGGATTATACACCTATCGCCCGTTTGCTCCCCACTCCCAGATTGGGTAAAGTGCAGTTTGCCATGCGACCTGATCCCCTGGCAAGCAAGCACTCATGACCCGATTCGCTCAACAATGCCTCTTCGCCGCCGCGATCCTTCTGCTGTGGACAGGAGCGCAGGCGTCCATCCCGGCCCGCGCGCAGGGGCCATGCGGTGTAGTGGACGGGATCGCCTTTCCCATCGACACGACGCTGTTCCAGATCGTGCAGGGCTACGCTGCGCCGTCCTCTCGACACGATGGGCGCTTTCACACCGGCGAGGACTGGACCGGCGCGCGGGGCGCGACCTACGGCACACCTGTGCAGGCCATCGCGCGCGGGCGGGTGACGTACTCTACGCCGGGCGGCTGGGGACGCGACCGGGGCGCGGTCATCGTCGAACACCGGATGCCGGACGGTTCGCTCTGGTACAGCATGTACGGCCACATGGAGGAATCCCCGACCATCCTGTTCCCGCCTGTGTATGCCTGCGTCGAGCGCGGGGACGTGATCGGCGTGATCGGGCGCGTGCGCCCCGCGCCACACCTGCATCTGGAAATCCGCAACTTCGGCCCGGAATCGCCTGGCGCGGGCTATACCTTCACCGACCCGACGGCGCAGGGCCTGCGCAACCCGTCGAAGTTCATCCTCAACTGGCAGGCGTGGCTGCATGAGGCTCACTGCTGGCACACCGATCTCGCCGACGAGGGCGGCGCGCATGCGGATGTCCTGCGCCCGGACGGATCGCTGCTGGCGCTCGACGCCGGGCGGCTGCTGGCGCTACATCCCAACGGCGGCGTACTGTGGCGGTATCCCCTGGACACCGCGCTGGCCCCGGTCGGCATGATTTCCTACGGCGAAACCGTCCTGGTGGCCGGGGCAGGCGGCGCGCTGCAATGGTGGAGTGCGGCAGGGAACGGCCTGGTGGAAATGTGGCAGCTTCCGCATGCTCTGGGCGGGCCGCCGCTGCTGTGGAACGACCTGCTGATCACCCTCACACCAGACGGCCTCCTGATCGCCTACGGACCGGACCGCACCGAACGCTGGCGCGCGCCTGCCCCACCGGATGCCCAGGTTCACGTGACGCCGCGCCTGCTGGCGGCTATGTCTCCGCGCGGCGACCTGGTGTTGATCGGGCCGCAAGGCAACGTGATCGGGCAGGCGGCGCTGGGCGCCGCAGGCGATCTCGCCCCTGCCCCGGACGGCGGCTTCTACCTGCGCGGGCCTGCTGACCTGTGGCATCTCTCGCCGGAAAGCGCCTGGACGAAATTGGGCGCTGCGCCGGTGGTTCAGGCGGGCGAAAGCGTCCTGGTCAGCCTGCCGGATGGCCGCTTTTACCTCTACAGTGGCGGCCCGGACCACGTCCTCTACGCCTACGGGCCGGACGGATCGCTGCGGTGGACCGTGCTGTTGGCGGACCTGCAAGGCAAACCGACCGTCTTCAGCGATGGCAGGGCGCTGCTGCTGGCCGATGGCTACGGGCGTGTCCGGCTGGTCGGGGCGAACGGCGGCGCGCTGTGCAACGCGCTCCGGCTCTGGGGCTGGCGGGCCTCGACTGCCTGGGTCGGGCTGGGCGCGGATGGCATCCTGCGCCTGCACGTAGCCGATCAGGTGATCGGGCTGGACTGGGCGGCGTTCTCGGCGGGGTGCCAGTGATGAGTCGAGCGATGAGAAGCGGCAAATGGGCCAGCGCCGGGGACTCAACTTCCTGGCTACGAAAGCAAAGTCCACTAAAGTGGACCGGATTTCGCCGGGGGCAGCAGGCGCGCCGGTCCACGTCAGTGGACTTTTCGTCCAGAGCCGACAATTTCAATCCCCGGCGGTTCAACAGCCGCCGAACCACAGCCGCTATCCGAATCCTACTGCTGGCCGTGCTCCTTCTGCTTGCAGCATTGCCGCCCTCCCCCACTGCATCTCAGACATGGGCCGACTGCGGCGTCGTCGATGAAATCCGCTACCCCATCGACGGGATCAACGAGGCGCGCGGCGACGACTTCGGCGTCTACCGGGCACGCTTCGGCGGCCTGCACACCGGCGTAGATGTGGCCTTCTACCGCGACGGCGACCCGGTATACGCCGCCGCACGGGGCCGCGTGACCTACTCCGATCCGGCCGGTTGGGATACCGAAAAGGGCGTGGTCGTGGTGGAGCACACCTTCCCCGGCGGCGAGGTGTTCTACACCGTCTACGGCCATATGGAGCCGGCGAACGACTACTTTTTCCCCGCCGTCGGACAGTGTGTGACGCCGGAGAGCATCCTCGGCGCAGTCGGGCGGCCATCCCTCAGCGCGCCGCACCTGCACTTCGAGGTCCGCTCCTTCAACCCGGACGACGGCGGCCCCGGCTACTGGCCTACCAATCCGGCAGAGGCAGGCTGGCTGCACCCGCTGGACTTCATCCGGCTGTGGCAGGCCCGGTTGGCGAACCCGGCAGCTTACGTGAGTCACGTCACGGCGCTGCGCCCACCGGGCGTGCCGCCGCTGGTCATGCGCGACGGTGGCTTGATCGTGGCCGACGGCGCGATCATGGAGGGCGTCGATCCTGCCGGGCGGCTGCGCTGGCGGCTGGAACTGGCGGATCGCGTGGTCGGCATGGTCGGGTTGGATGGCGACCGCGCCCTGGTCCGCACCGCCGACAACCGCGTGCTGGTGCTGAACGCCGGGCGCTACGAGGCCGTCTGGACGCCGGACCCGGCCCTGTCCGGCGCGCCGCTGCGCATCGGGGAAGCCGTCACCTTCCTGACGACCGACAACGCCCTGGCCGCTTACACGCCGCAGGGCGCCCTGCTGTGGGTCACGCCGCCGCTGGGCGAGCGGATCGCACAGGCCGTCGTGTCGCCCGCCGGGGACCGGATCGCCGTCGGTACGCGCCCACTGCAAAGCGACCCCACCCCGACATGGCGCGTGATCGATGCCCTGGGGCAGATGCTCTACCAGGTCGCCCCGACTCAGGCGCCGCTGGCGGCGTTCGGACCGCAAGGCGATTACTATCTGCTGGACGGCGCGACGCTGTACCACATCGGCGCAGACTTCACGCCGACGCCGCTGGTTCGCCTGCCTGCCGCCGCCGCGCGCAACGCCGCCATGATTGCCGATTCCGACGGCAACGTCTATGTCTTTCCGGCCAGAGACGGGACCCTTTACGCCTACGATCCGTCCGGCGCGCTGCGCTGGCAAACCGACCTGCCCGGCCCGCACGTCCAGCCGCCACTGCTGGCAGCAGAATCAAACTGCCTACTCTATGCCCTGGGAACGGACGGGACGCTCCGCGTTTTCCGCACCGCCGACGGCGCGCCGCTGGGGCAGGCCTCCCTCTACACAGGCGGCGCGAACGGCCACCCCGCCGCCCGCCTGCTGGAGATGCTGCCCGGCGGACAGGTGCGCTTCGGCGCGGGCTATCTCACGGCGCTCACCCTGAACGGCTATGCCCTGGCCGGCGTCGATCCGGGGACATGTGCGCGTCCCTGACCGGTTCCCCTTACAGCGCCAGCGCGACCGGAACGGCGGTGACGATGAGCGCCTGCGCCAAGATATACGTCGCCCAGATCACATCCCCCATATAGGGAAATTGCCTGTCTGCGAAGAGGCGCGCTGCAATCAGGGCATCCGAGAGCAGAAATGAGAGCGCGCCAGCGGCCAGCGGCAGAAACGCCCCCTGCTGAAAAGCCAGTCCCAACGCGAACCCGGCCATGCTCGCCAAAAACAGCGCATACCCCAGGGCGGCGTACTGCATCACATCTCCGCCGGGTTTGCGGATCAGGGTGAACCACAACACCAGGGCAATACCCCATGTCAGGACCAGCGCCAGGGCGTAGCGGCTCAGGTCGTGCAGGCCGAAGTGGACCGCGATCTCGCGGAAGCCCAGCATGTAGCAGACATGCCCGGCGGCAAAGGCCAGCATCCCGAACAGGACGTGATTCTCCTGCCTGAAGACATTCGCCATAAAGAGATCGCCCACAAAGCCCAGCGTCATGCCGATGGCGACCAGCAGGCCCAGCGTGGCGAGAGATGTTCCCTGGGCGGCGGCAAGCCAGACGATGACCGCCAGGGCGATCAGCAGGACCGACTGCGGCAGCTCGGTGAGCTTGGGCATTCGCCCCAGGCGCTCGGTGGTGTAGCGGTTGAAGACGAAGCCGCCGATCAGCAGCGCAGCCACACCGATCAGCAGCAGCTGGCAAATGGTTGCCCAGGGAGCAGGGACGGCTGTAAAAGCGAACATGGCAGGTCCTTTCACCGTTTTAGATAAAAACAGGCACAGCGATTTTCTCCAGCTTAACGACAAAACGGCCCTCCCGACTACTGCCGGAAGTCCACATTTGGCAAGACGACTTCAACTCCACCACTCCTCACCGACGGATCACCCGCCGCCAACAGCCCGCCCGTATGAGATTCATCCCCCCGACTTTGGGAACATTTGCCATTGGCCGATCCGGTTTTTGGCGCTATGCTGTTTGTGTGAAGTGCCCGATCATGTCCTTTGGGATTTAGGACAGATTGCACATACGCCGGTCGGATGCCCGATCGGGTGATTGTAAAGGAAAGAGGCGAATTGATGACAACTGTCACTCCTGCCGCAGAGACTACCAACCCCTTCCAGGTTGCGCTGCAACAGTTGGACCGTGCGCTACGCTACCTGGAACTTCCAGAAGGGATCGCCGAGTTTTTGCGCCGCCCCAAGCGCGAAGTGTCCGTCAATTTCCCCGTGCGCATGGACAACGGCGACGTTCGCATGTTCACCGGCTACCGCGTGCAACACAGTACCGTGCGCGGCCCCTCGAAGGGCGGCATCCGCTATCATCCGCTGGTGTCGATGGACGAAGTCCGCGCCCTGGCGATGTGGATGACCTGGAAGTGTTCGCTGATGAACCTGCCCTACGGCGGGGCCAAAGGCGGGGTGATCGTCGATCCGCGTGAACTCTCACGTGGCGAAGTGGAACGCCTGACGCGCCGCTTCACCTACGAACTGACCCCCGTCATCGGGCCGGAAGGCGACATCCCCGCCCCAGATGTGAACACCGACGCCCAGATCATGGCCTGGATGATGGATACCTATTCGATGGTGATGGGCCACGCGGCCACCGGTGTGGTAACGGGCAAGCCGATCTCCATCGGCGGATCGCTGGGCCGTCGCGAGGCCACCGGGCGCGGCGTGATGCACACCACCCTGGCCGCGCTCAAACACCTGGGGATTTCCCCTGACAACGCGACGGTCGTGGTGCAGGGCTTCGGCAATGTCGGCTCGGTGTCGGCCTATCTGCTCCAGGATGCCGGCGCGAAGGTCATCGCCGTCAGCGATGTGAGCGGCGGCCTGTATAACCCGAAGGGCCTGGAGGTGCGCGACGTGCTGGCCTACGCCGAGCGCAACGCCCGGCTGGTGGCGGGTTATCCGAAAGCCGAAGCGATCAGCAACGAGGAGTTACTGGCCCTACCCTGCGATGTGCTGGTTCCGGCGGCGCTGGAAAACCAGATCACCGGCGCGAACGTGCACAACATCAAGGCGAAGATCATTGCCGAAGGCGCCAATGGCCCCACCACGCCCGAAGCCGACGATGTGCTCTACGACCGGGGCGTGTTTGTTATCCCAGACATCCTAGCGAATGCCGGCGGTGTCACCGTTTCCTATCTGGAATGGGTGCAGGACCGTCAGGCGTTCTTCTGGGGCGAGGCCGAGGTCAATAGCCAGCTTGCCCGCATGATGAAGGAAAGTTTCGACGCCGTCCTGGAAACCTCCCAGAAAATGCGGGTAGACATGCGCACGGCGGCGTATATCCTGGCGGTCGAGCGTGTAGCGGACATCATTCAACTGCGCGGCTTCTATCCGTAGGAACCGGCCCAGGTGACCACCGCGCCAGTACGGCGGGACAGTCGCCAACCACGAAGAAGTTCTCTCAGGTTGCCCAAAAACCGCCCCACACGAGGGCGGTCTTTGCTTTCCAAGGATAGCAGTTCTTCTGCCCGACGGCCACGCCTATGGCGTCGGCCGGTCAACCCGCCCGCCGTGCTCGGCACACGCCTCGTTTTCCCAGGCGGCCTGAGCCTGGTCCCCATAGGTTGCGGTGAACAAGGCCATCGTCTGCGAGTCGGGCTGTAAATATGCGTACAGACGCGGCTGCTCGCCGTCAGTACAATCTACGCCCCAGATCGCCCCGGTCACAAGGGGCAAATTCCCCGACAGGTCCAGGTCGGGCGGCAGGTTGTTGTACCGTTCGGCGCGGAACACCCCCGTCGCCGGCGGCAGATAGTATTCCCACACGATCTCGCCCGCCGGATTGACCTCAAAGATGCGCCCCTTGATCCCCTCGGTGATCAACGTGTTGCCGTTGGGCTGGCGCTGCGCGCCGGAGATCAGCGCCGAGTAGAAAGATTCGGGCGGATTGCCGATGTACTGCCAGGCGTAGCCGTCCGGTCCGGTCGGCACGCCGGGAAGCATGACGTAAGCCCCACTTTCGTCGATGGGCGGGACGATCTCGACGACCGAGGAATAAGGCCGCTCCGGGCCGCCGTTGTTAAAGATGAGCAGGTTTCCCGCGCCGGGATACCCCTGCGGAATCCACTGCGGGTTGTGCTGATAATAGAGATGGCGGTTTGCTTCGCTGCCGGCCCGATAAGCGGCGGGGTTGCCCCAGCGGTACAGCAGATCGCCGGCAGGGCCGCGCGCTTCTTCGGTCGTGGTGCCGTGATCGATGATCCAGATTTCACTGAAGGTGCGCGGACTGAGCACGATCTGGTCCAGGTCGGCGTTGTAATCAATGGCGTTGATGTGCAGCCAGTCGATAGACCGGTCGATGGTGTAATTGATGTCGATGCGCTCCGGGTGCTCGGCCACAGCGCCGTAATTGCTCAGGTTGGGGTCGTAGTCCTGGACCAGATGATCCCAAACGCGCCACTCCCACACAACTCGACCGGTCATCGGGTCGAACTCGATAACCTTCTCGCTCCACAGGGCATTCTCTTGCGGCATCAGTTCAGGAGAGCGCCCGGCAGCCAGGACCTCGTCGCCGCTGAACATCTCAAAAGCCACCATCAAGACGTGGCCGTTGGGCATGGGTTCGATGTCGTGATGGCCCACGATCCGGCGGTCGCCGTAGTTAAAGCCCCAGACCAGCCGCCCGTCCCAGGTGACTTCCTCGACCCGCCCATTGACGAATCCCCACTGACCGCCCGGCCCATAGGCGTTGTTGTCTAAGGACACCGTGCGCAGCAGATGGCCGTTATCCAGCAGATAGACCGCCTGGCCCAGGTAGTGCTGCCCCTCCCAGATGTTGACCACGCGCCCGTCGTTGGAGAGCAGCATCACATCGCGCGACTGGATGATCGAGAGCAGGATGTAACCGGGAGACACCTGATCGCTTGTGATGGTCAGGCCCACCGGACGGTTCGGGTCGGGCCGTCCGAAAGGGTTGCCTCCCCCCTGTGCCACGACCGATCCGGTGCTTACCACCACAAACGCCAGACAGATCAGTCCTCTGAAAAACCATTTCATGTGCGCCTCCTTGAAGCAAAAATGCAGCCAATTCGATCCGTACACGCTATTCATAGCGCCGGAGATAGCCCAGCGCCTCATCGTGGTCGGCGTCCATGACGATCTCCAGTTGCCGCCCCCCGCTGGCGGCGGGTACGTCGATCACCTTCACGAGATCGGCCATTTCTGCATCTTGGGGCAGCAGGTCCGGCAGGCAGTTCTCTTCGTTGTCAAAAAAATCCCGGTTGAAGAACGTCCCATTTTCTTCGGGGAACAGCGCCAGGGGATAAATTTGCGACTCAACCAGGTCTTGAAAGAAGTGCGTGCCATAGGCCATTTCGGGGCCGCTTCCTGTGCTCCCGATTGCCATCTCGATCAGGGCGCGGCTGTTGTAGATGTCGGCATAGGAGACCTTGACGCCAAGGTGGATGTCAGAAGTCCCCCAGCGACCCGGTCCGATCAACACGAACACCTCGTCTTTCAGTCGTTCATTGAGCCGTCCAATCACACGCCCGACCTCCAGCCGACGATGCAGTTCCGGCTCCTGATAGTAGGTGTCAGGATTCACATAGACGATGTAGCGGACGCCTTCTACCACGCCCTGGGGAATCTGACGGTTGGCGAAAAAGAGCTGATCGGCCTGTGGAATGTCTTTAGGAATACGGCGTGGGCGCTCGGTCTCGTGCTGGCTCAGCGGGCGACATTGCAACAGCGACAGACGATAAGCCGTCTTGGGCCAGGTGCGCGTCACCTCGACGGTGTATTCGATGTCCACCGGGCGGGCGTAGCGCTTTTCCAGAAATGCCAGCAGGTTGCGCATCATCGTGGTGAAGGTCTGGTCGCCGGCGAGCGTGTCGAAGGTAAAAACCAGCGAGCCGGGATCGACGCTGGTAGGCCGCCGGATAAACGGCTGGAGATATTGGCCGTTGTCTTGAGAAGCGATCAGGCGAAGGGCAGGAAAATCCGTGCCGATGACCTCGGTGATCGGCAGCGTCTTGAAGGTGTTCTCCTCCATGTCCAGCACATCGATAAGGCGCTGCGAATACTGACGGAGCTGCTCGATGCGCGTCTCCGGGCGCAGATGGGGATGAGAAAGGGCGATCATGCGCGGATAGTCCCGGTCGCCCCGGTCCACCGCGCGTGTCCCCATACCACACACCAGCCGCAGCAGGCCGTCTTCCCGGCGGATTTTGTGGCTCCAGCGGAACGGGTTGCGGCTGAAGCCTACGCCGGACAGCATCGGGAAGAAGTAACGGCCAAAACGCTGGCCCTCGACCTTCTGGATCAGGATCGCCATGCGTTCGTCGAAGTCCACCAACCCTTTTTGCTGACGGTAGATCAGCGCATCCGGGCTAACGGTACTGGCATAGATGCGCAGGATGGCGTCTTTGGCAGCGGCCAGGTTTTCTTCTGGCGTGCCCTGGTTGGGCAAAAAGTAACTGTCGTACTTGCCGGCGAACGAGGTGGCAAAGCTGTCTTCTAACAGGCTGGAAGAACGAAAGATCAGCGGCGCATTGCCGACTTCGGTCAGCAAATCGCGTAATTGTTCGACGATGTAGCCGGGCAACTGGGCGCGGCGGTAGTTCTCAAACACAATCGGATATTCGGCGATGATCTCCTCACGCGACTTGTACTTCTGGTTCATGTAGTGGTACTGGTCGTTGATCTCGTGGACCTCGTAGAACACGTCCGACCCGATATAATAAGAATCGGGGATGGTGATCAACGCCGGGTTCAGACCGGCGGTTTGCCCGGCCTGTTGGAGCAGCTTCCAGGCCAACAGCATCCCCGCCGCCTTGCCGCCGATCTTGCCCCGGCCTAACCGCCGGTCACGGATAGCCTTGAGATCGGCGATGGTAAAGGTTTCCTTCGCCAGCCCGACGAAATTCAGATGGTCGCTGATCATGGCCTTGATCAGAACGACGATGATCTCGCGCAGATGATGCCTGACTTTGGACCGCTCGGCAGGGGGCATGGCCTCAAAGCGCTCCCCTTCGGAGAACAACACATCCCAGGGAGCGATCTCCGGGTTAAACGACAGGCGGGTCTCCCGGTCGCGCTGAGGAACGCGCTTTTCCAGCACCTCGCGCAGAATCCGCTCAAACAGCCCATAGGGCAAGTTGTAAGCGAAGTAAAAGTCGGTCAGGTGGGCACGGATATAACGCACGCGCTTGTTCCAGTCAGCGGCAGGTTCTTCTACCAGCGGATCGAGCAATCCCTCGCGCTTCTGGGATTCAATCGCTTTCTGGTACACTTCTCTCTCGAAGTCGTCCGCGCTGATGATGCCGCGTGAAAACAGTTCCTCGCGCATCCGTTCGCGGATGGTGTGGCTCAGCACGGGATACAACGAGATTTCCAGATAGAGTTTGAGTACTTTGGGAATAAATTTGTCGCTGACTTCCATTCCTGCCGCCTGCCTGCTCAGAATCCAGCGGGATGTTGATTTTCGATTATTGCGTATCCCGACGGGCGAGGCAATGGCAGCAGACCGGCCATTGGCGGTCAGCGATTAGCCTTTGTTTTTTGCTAACAGCCTCTTTGGGAAAGGTGGACGGTGGACGCACAATCCGATCTACGCGGACGTGTGGCACTGGTGACGGGCGCGGGAGAAGGTGCAGCGCGGGCCATAGCCCTGGCGCTGGCGCGGGCCGGCGCGGCGGTCGTGGTCAGTGATGTGAACCCCAACCACGCGGATGCGGTGGCGGCGGAGATCGCAACGACGGGTGGGCGCGCTTTCCCCTGGGAGGCCGATATAGGCAACAAGTTCCAGGTCGGCACGCTGATCGAGCGCGCGCGGGACGAGTTCGGCAGGCTACACATTGTCGTCTGCGGAATGCAGGTGAACAAGCCCGCGCCATTCCTGACCCTGGACGAATACGACTGGCGGCGTGTGCTGGAAGTCAACCTGACCGGGGCGTTTTTCGTCAGCCAGATGGCGGCGCGCGTAATGACCGACGAAGGGGGCGGCGTGATCGTCCATCTGATCGGCGGCCTGGAGACACCGGACGGCGTGGAACAGGTTGCCTACACGGTCAGCCGGGCGGGACTGGCGGCGCTTTCGGCGGCGATGGCGCGGGAACTGTCTCCACATGGGGTACGGGTCTATGCCATTGAAGTGAACCGGGACACAGCAGCAGCGGCAACGGAGGTGTTGCGGGCGGTTGAATCCTGGCGCTAACGACAGTAGAATTACGTAATGCAGGGGCTGGTGCAGGAAACCGGGTGGAGCATGGACAAGGTAATCGTTCGGACGGATGATCGGGCGCGGCTGCTATCGGCTATGCTGGCTGTAACCACCTGGCCGGAAGGGGAACAGGCGCGCAAGCCACACGGCACCCATGCACATGCGCGCGCCACACGGCGTTACCTTTCAGCTAACAACAAACACCCGGCGGTATTGGTGCTACAGGCGCTGCTCGACAAGGGCGCGGCGCTGGATTCGATTTACGCTTACGTGCTGCAATTGAACTGGCCCGGCCTTTCGGGCCGTGAGCCGCCGTCCTGGGCACCGCCCACCTGGGCGCGCCATCTGCTGAACTTCTATCAGACGACCCGTCTGGAGGCCTGGTGGGAAGACGAGGCCGAGGTCTGGGAAGACGCCCTGACGGAAACCGAGAAGATGTTTCGCTCGGCAGACCTCAAGGCTTTTCTGTACCCTTTCGTCGGCGACATCCCCGAAACGTTGATCTTTATGCCCAACGTCTGCTACCCTTCCGACCAGGAGATCGGGGTGCACGTGAGAAACGAGCTATGGTGCATCGCACCGCCGCGCATTGCCTGGGGCGATAACCCGCCCTGGCCGTTCGACGAGGACCCGGCCCACCTCTTCCGCGCGGCCCTGTCGCAGTTTGGCCGCTTGGCGATGATCAAATATCTGAACCAGCACGCGCAGGAAGTTCAGGCCATCGCCCAGAAGCCGCTGCCGGTCGATGGGCCATTCGCCCAGGCGCATCCCCGCTGGGAGGAGCAATTCCTGGCCCTGTACGTCACCGGTCTGGTGGCGCTGTACCTGGACAGCGCCGTCAGCAAGCAGGAAGCCGACGCCTACATCTTGATGGAAAAGAAAGCGTCGGGCGTCAAGGTGCTGCCGGGCGTGGTCAGCGTTCTGCGCCGCTATCTGAGCGGCCACGAATCCGGGCAATACAGCGGTTTCATCGATTACCTGCCCCATTTCGGCAATCACCTGCGCGTCGCCAAGACGATCACCGCGCTTTAGGGCCGCCATGGACGCTGTGCTGCAGGCGCTGGTCGCGCTGGAGCAAGAACAGGTGCACTACGATATGCCTGCGCCGCCAGGCAGTTCTGGTCTAGCCGTGCTGCCGGGCCGACGGGCCGTCTTGATCTCCGCGCCGCACGCCGTCCGCCACTGGCGACGTGATTCCTGGAAGCGTGAGGACGAATACACAGCGGCCATCGCCTGCTGGCTGCACCGGCAGACCGGTGCCCATGCGCTCTATCCGACCCACCGCATTGATCCTGACCCCCACGCCGACGGCGACCGGGGCGCATACAAGCAGGCCATCCGTGATCTAATCGCCACAAGGGCAATCCGGCTGGTGGTGGACCTGCACGGCACGCGCGGCGACCGGGATTTTGCCGTCGCCCTGGGCACGATTCACGGCGAGTCTTGCCCGCTGTACGAGGTCATGGTCGCTGCTGCGTTCGAGGCGGCGGGGTTTCTCCAGGGCACAAACGCCGCTTCGAGCCTGGACCGGCTGGCGCTCAACCCGCCGCATTATACCGGCGGCGTTTCCGACCCGACGATCACGCGCTTCGCTTGGCGCGAACTGGGCGTCCCGGCAGTGCAGGTGGAGTTAAACGCCTGGGTGCGCATCGTGCAGCGGCTACCTTCCGCCTCGGAGGCGCAGCGGGGAATCGCGCCGCACTTCTGGGGCGACCCAGAACGCATCCGCCGCGTGCTGGTGGCGCTGACGTGGATTGTGGAATCTTTTTAAACGCTGACTTTTGGTGGAGCAGAGAATGAATTTTCGAGTGCTGGTGGCCCGCCTGCGCGCTGAAGAGCCTGCGCCGCCCTGGAGCCTTGCCAGAGCCGTACAACTGCTGGCGAGTTATGTCCTGCTCTATGTCATCGCCGCTCCCCTGGCCGTGACCGTGTTGGCTGGGCCGGAAGCTGCCCAGACCTTTAACCCCGTGATCGCCAATCTGTCGTCCCTGCTGGCGAGCGGTGCGCTGCTGGCGTTGATCATCCCGGCGCTGTGGCAGGACGTACGGCGGGGATCGCCGATCCACACGCTGCGCCTGGACCGGTCCGGGCCGACGCCGGTCTGGGCCATCGTGCTGATCTCGCTCGGCACCGCCATCACCATCGATCTGATCCCCATTCTGGCGCAGGTGTTCAGCCTGCCGCCCAACCTGCTCGGCCTGTGGTGGCAGGATGCCGCCTCACTGGCGCTGGTAGTGATCACAATACCGGTCGTCCTGCCGCTGGCAGAGACGATTTTGCTGCAAGGAATGCTCTACCCGGCACTGGCGGCGCGCGTAGGCAATCTGCGCGCCATCGCCCTGACGGGCCTGGCCTTTGCCGTACTCCAGGCGCTTCCCGATCCGTCTGACCCGGTGCTGTGGATCACCGCGCTGCTCTCCGGTCTGTACCTGACGGGCGTGCGGGCCTTCGAGCAATCCACGCGGGCGGCGCTGGCGGCACGGCTGATGTTCGCCGTGTTTCTGCTGATCAAGGCATTGGTGCTGTTGGGATAGGCGGCGACTTTCCCGGCGATGGCAGCGCAACCGCCCGACGGATATGCGGAAAGCCACTTGCTGGTACAATTGGCGCGTGAATATGACCGTTCGTGGTTGCAGTGAGGAAGGAGTAGCATGTGAGCATCGAAGCAAAAGATAGGGCCGCGCTCGATGCGGCAATGGAACGTTACCTGGGCGCGTTGAATGCCCTAGACGAAACGCAGTTTGTGGCCTGTTTCCGTGAAAATTGTTTGCTACGCGATCCTTACGGCGTCATCCTCTACGAGGGACACAACGGCCTACACGACTATTTCCGCACCATGCGCGACACCTGGCAGGCATTTCATATCCAGCCCGGCCGGGTCTACTACGGCAGCTCGGAGCGAGTCGCGTTCACCTGGGAAGTCACTGCCACCGCCCATAACGGCAAATCGGCGCACTATGACGGCATCGCCGTCATGACGTTGGAAGGCTTGCTGATCGATGGGCTGGAAAGCTACTGGGATGCAGCGGCCATGTTCGAGCAGATCAAAGAGTAAATGTCCGCCCCGTCCCTGACTCTCCTGTATACCGCCAATCTGGCCGGGCAATTAGCCCTGCTGCCGCGCCTGTTCACGCTGATCCGGCAGGTGCGCGCCGCCGCAAACGGCCCGCTCGCGCTGATCGACCTGGGCGGGAGCTGCGCGTCGGATTCGTGGGAATGTGCGGCAACGGAAGGGCGGGCGGCGCTGGTTGTGTTCGACACAATGGGCTATGCGGCGGCGCGGCTTACCGAGGCAGAAAGCCGGCAGTTAAGCTGTGCGGCAGCGGCGCGGCTGCGCGCCTCCATTGGAATGCCGATCTGCGCAGTGGAGCATCCATCTCTGCCCGCGTCGGTCGCATGGGATGTACAGGGGCGGCGTGTCGGACTGGCTGCCGGGCCGGCGTGCCTGCCGGAGGCCGATCTGATCGTGCGCGCCGGGGAGTCCTGTTGCCTGAACGCCAGAGACAGGGTGCTATGGCTGCGGCCTCCACCGGGAGGTGTGCTGGCCTGGACCGAGGTCGCCTTTGCCGGTGAGCGCCCCGCAGCGGCGACCTTCAGCCAGCAATCTGTGCCGGACAGGCTCCGGCCTGATGCGACCATTGCAGCGGCGGTCACGCTTGTTCGGGATGAAGCACGCCGCTACCAGGTTCGTTCCAGGGGGGATACCCATGCAGCAGACTGAACTGGTCAACCGGCTGGATACCTTCTTTTCCATCGGTGCATTTGAAGAGGAGGACAACTGGCGGCCCTACATGACCAACGACGAATATGCCACACTGGCGCGCTTTGCCGTTCCGGCGTTCCTCAACGGATCGTGGAACGGCCTGATGCTGGACAACGCCACCGAGATCGAGCAGGTCTACCTGGTGGTGTTCCCTGCCCAAGAAGTGTTGGATACGATTATCGCCCGCGAAGTGGCCTGCGGCGCGCCCGGCGCGTTGATCTTCGCCCACCATCTGGCCGATTATGAGGAGAGCGGTCGCGGCTTTGTCCAGGTCTCTGAAGAGCAGCTTGAAGAACTGCGCGAGCACCACATCAGCTACTATGTCTGCCACGCGCCGCTGGACTGCCACGCGGAAATCTCCACGACGGCGGCCCTGGCGAATGCGCTGGGCCTGCGCGCGCAGGGCCGTTTCGCCCCCTACTACGGCGGCATGGCCGGGGTGTACGGCACGGTGGGCAACGGCCCGGTGAGCTTCCAGGCGTTTGCCGCGCGGCTGGCGAAAGTGACCGATGTGGACCGCCTGCGCTACGATCAGGTGCGCCACAACGGGCAGCCGGTCAGCCGTGTGGCAGTGGTCGCAGGCGGCGGCGGAGACGAAGAGACGATCCGCGAGGCCGAGGCGCTCGGCTGCGATACCTATGTAACCGGCCACTGGTGGCTGTTCAACAAGGGTGACTACCCGGAGCAGCAGCGCGCGGAGATGCGTGAATTCCTCCCGACGGTCAAGATCAATCTGCTGGGTTCCTCTCACTACGCGACGGAGATGGTTGTTATGCGCGACCAGATGCCCGGTTGGTTCCGCGCGCAGGGCCTGGACGCCGAGCTGATCCGGCAGCAAGACCCCTGGCGGTAGTCAGCGGCGTCGTCCCCTCCGGCCCAACGTCTCGCCCGGCCCTGGCGGTTTCTAAACACGCCCTCAGCGCCGCCCTTCCAACACGCGGTAGCGGCGGTCCTGCGTCACGACAGATACGCGGTTCGCGCCGAACACCGGCTGCATGGCGCGGTCATAGGGCAAAAAGCGGTTCGCCACCAGGCGCAGCCGCCCGCCCGGCGACAGCCGCTCCCACGCGCCGACGATCAATTCCTCTGCTGCTTCGACATCCACGCCCTGCCCGGCATGAAACGGCGGGTTGGACAGAATCAAATCATACGGCGCGTCGCCCACGTCGCTGTAGATGTCGCTGGCCCAGACGCGCGCCGACTCGATGCGGTTGACGGCGATGGCCCGCTGCGCGCAAGCCAGCGCCGGCCAGTTCGAGTCGATCAAGTCGGCCTGCGCACCCAACGCAGCGGCATACAGGCCGATCACGCCGCAGCCGCAGCCCACATCCAGCACGCGCGCGCCGCTGCACAACGAGCTATCCAGCGTGTGCAGCAACATGGCCGTGCCCAGGTCCACTTCGCCCGCACTGAAGACGCCCGGCGCGCCGAACAACCGCAGCCGCCAGGCGTCGAACGGCTGCGGTTCGCCGGACCAGTCGGGATGATCCGGGGACACGCGCGGCATGTGATTTTCCATATCTGCCCCCTTCACAGCGAGGGCCACGCGGCAGCGCGCCTTGTAGCGGATGGTCGTCGCCAGCCCGAACACGGCAGCGGCGTCGGCGACGATAGGCTTGATGCCGCTGGCATTCGGCCCGGCGAAGTAGAGCCGTCCGCCCGGTTTGAGCGCCCAGTATGCCGCCACCAGCAGCACACGGGCATAGGTCCGCCCTTTGGGGATGATCAGCAGCGCCAGATCAAACGAATTATCCAGCGCGCGGTCCGGGTAAGCTGAGTCGTAGACCGTGACGCCGCCCACGCCGTTGGCTTCGGCGGTCGCCCGCGCCATGCGCGCCGCGACGAGGCTGTGATCGTAAGCGTGAACTTCCGCCCCACGCTGCGCCGCCCAGACCGCCAGCGCGCCTGCGCCGTTTTCCAGGCTCAGCACGCGCATCCCCTCTTGCACGTCGGCTTCCTGGGAAAGCAGCAGCGCCGAGGCCGCCATCTCCTCCCAGGGGACCATCCCCGCCTTGACGCAGAGGGAGATCGATTCGCCGTTCAGCGTCACCGCGCGGCGCGTGATGTCGTAGTAGCTCATGGGTGGGACTCGCTTACTCCCCTGCTTTACCCCGTCCGGGCCGTTCATGTTACACTTACAACTGCGCTTTGGGAATAAAATCCCTCTTGTTGAGGATACCACCCATGAAAGTCGCCGTCATCGGCGGGGGCAGCACCTACACCCCCGAACTCGTCTCCGGCTTCATCAAATACGCCGAGAGTTTCCCCGTCACCGAACTGGCCCTGATGGACATCGACGCGGAACGGCTGGAGATCGTGGGCGGCTTTGCGCAGCGCATGGTCGCCGCTGCCGGGAATCCGTTCGCCGTCACCCTCCACACCGACCGCCGCGCTGCCGTCACAGGGGCACGTTACGTCACCACGCAGATGCGCGTCGGGCAGATGGCCGCCCGCCGCGAGGACGAGTATCTGGGCAAACGCTGGGGATTGGTCGGGCAGGAAACGACCGGCATCGGTGGGTTCGCCAAAGCCCTGCGGACCATCCCCGTGCTGCTGGCCCTGGCCGCCGACATGCGCGAGCTGGCCCCCGGCGCGCCGCTGATCAACTTCACCAACCCGTCCGGGCTGGTGACGCAGGCCCTTTCCCTCTACGCGCCGGACGTGCGCAGCGTCGGCCTGTGCAACAGCCCCATCGGCTACCGGATGCGCATCGCCCGGCAGTTCAGCGTCGGGCCGGAGCGCGTGCAGTTGGACCTGCTGGGCCTGAATCACCTGATGTGGGTGCGCGGGGCAAAAGTGGATGGCGAAGACGTGTGGCCAACCGTCTTCCAGGCGGCAATAGCCGAGATCGAGGCCCAGGACGACCCGCCCTACCCCGCCGCCCTGATGCGCGCGCAGGGCATGATCCCCACCTACTACCTGCGCTACTTCTACCGCACGCCGCACGTCGTGGCCGAGCAGGAACACTGGCCGCCCAGCCGCGCCGAGGCCGTGATGGAAGTCGAGAAGGCCCTGCTGGCGAAGTACGCCGATCCCAGCCTGACCACGCCGCCGCCGGAGCTAGAAAAACGCGGCGGCGCGTACTACTCCACTGCCGCCGTCCATTTGCTGCGCGCCATGCACAACGACGAAGGGTCGATCCACGAGGTCAACGTGCCGCACCGGGGCGCGGTTCCCGGCTGGCCAGAGGACTGGGTGCTGGAACTGCCCTGCCGCGTCGATGCGCAGGGCGTGCATCCGCTGCCCGCCGAACCGCTGGCAGAACCGATGGCCGGGCTGGTGCACCGGGTCAAGAGCTACGAACTGCTGACCGCCAAGGCTGCCGTCACCGGGGATCGGGACGCCGCGCTGCTGGCGCTGATCGCCAACCCGCTCGGCCCGGACGCCGACCGCGCCCCTGCCGTGCTGGATGACCTGATCCGCACACATGCCGCGTATCTGCCGCAGTTCAGCGGTTAGCGATTGGCAAGTGGTCGTGTTAGCTAAGGCGGACATATCCTGTAAATTTCTTTGGGTTTGCGGCGCGACTCTGGAGAAAAGGCTAAAAGCTAAACGCTCATGGCTAACGGCTACTACCTCGGCATCGACGCCGGAAACAGCAAGACGCACGCCTTGATTGCCGACTGGCGCGGACAGGCGGTCGGGCTGTATACGGCTGGCCCCGGCAACTGGGAAAGCATCGGTCTGGACGGCGCGCAGGTCGTCTACCGGGAGGCCCTCGACGCAGTGCTGGCCGAGGCCGGATTGAGCCGCGCCGATCTCGGCGCCGCCGGGTACGGCCTGGCCGGGTATGACTTCCCCAGCGACGACGCCCGGCTGCGCCCGGTGGTCGAGTCGCTGGGTGTGCCAGGACCGTACTTTCTGGATAACGATTCCCTGATCGGTCTGCGCGCCGGAACGAGCAAACCTTACGGTGTGGTGTGCATCTCCGGGTCCGGCTCGACCAAAGCCGGGCGCAACCGCCGGGGCGAGACCTTTCGCACCTGGGGACTTGCCGCCAGCATGGGCGATTGGGGCGGCGGCGACATCGCGCAGGCGGCCATCGGCGCAGTCGCCTGCGCCGCGAAGGGCATCGAGCCGCCGACAGCACTTACCGGGCCGATCCTGCGGCACTTCGACGTGCCGGACGTGACGGCGTTGCTGGAAAAACTCACCCGCGCCCACGAATATCGCATCGACTTCGTGCCTCTCGTCTTTGAAGCTGCCGCCGCAGGCGACGCCGCCGCGCGCAATATCCTCATCCGCGCGGGCCACGACCTGGCTCGCAGCACCAACGCCGTGATCTGCGCGCTCGGCATGGCCGACGAGGAATTTGAACTCGTGCTGGCCGGGAGCGTGTTCAAGGCGACGTACCCCCTGCTGGTGGATACCCTGAGCGCAGACGTGCGGGCCGTCGCGCCGCGCGCGCAGATCGTCCGCCTGACCGCGCCGCCCGTTGTTGGGGCTGTGCTGCTGGCGATGGAAGCCGCTGGCCTGACCCCCGACGACAGTGTGCGCCTTCGCTTGCAAGCCGCCGTGCAGGCCCGCCTGGGCCAGACGGTCTAACTCCGGTCAAAAAGTGCGCTTTCCCCTGCGGCAGCAGTGCACCGCTGCCCGAAATTTCCACAGGAGTTTTTGTCATGAGTACTCTGCCTTCCCTGGAAAACCTCCCTTCGCCAGAGACGTTCAGGCAGATCAACAAGTTCACGCTGGCCCTGTTCCGTCTCGGCTTCGCCCCCTGGCTATGGGAATACCCCAAGTTCATCGTGCTGGTCCACAAAGGACGCAAGACCGGCCTCAAACGCTACACGCCCGTCAACTACACCATGATCGACGGCGACCTGTACTGCATGGCCGGCAGCGGTTCCAACTCGCAGTGGTATCAGAACTTGCTTGCCGCGCCGGAGATCGAGGTCTGGATGGGCAACCTGCGGCGCATGGGCCAGGCCGAAACCGTCACCGACCCGGCGGCGGCATTTGCCCCGACGCGCCAGATTCTCATCAACAGCGGCCCGGCGGGACGAGCCTGGTTCCAGCAAGACCCGGCCACCCTGCCAGACTCGATGATTCGTGAAGTCGTGAAAAACTTTCCCATCGTGCGCATCCGCCTGACGGGGAGCGCGCCGCCAGCCGCACCGGGCGAACCGCAGCCGGGCGACCTGGTATGGGTGTGGGGCATCGTGGCGTTGGTCGTAGGGCTGTTGATCGGCCTGCTGCTGCTCCGCCCACGCAAGAAATAGCCAACCGCCGGGACGCCAAGCACGCCAAGTTTGCCGCTTGTTCCTCTGGGGCTTTCCTGGCGTTCTCCGCGTCTTGGCGGTTCGCTTTTTACGGTTCGATGTTTATCCCCCGCAGGGATAGACGCTCGCCCTGCGGAGTAGAAAGCCGTGCCAGCGGGTCGGCGGCGTCGTAGAGTCCCACCGCCAGCGTGTATTCCCCCGGCGGCAGGTCCGCCGGGATCGGGACGCCGTGCCGGTCAATGATCGTTTCGCCTGACCGCCAATCCGTCGTGGGGGCCAACCCACCGCCCGGCTCAGAGTCGTGCTGCGCAGGCGGGGGCGCGTCGGGGTCGGTGTAGAGGTGGACGAACACCTTGTAGCGCGCCGATAGGGCTGCGTCCGTCTGCCAGAACAGGGTCAACATCAGCACATCGCCCGGCCTGTAAGTATCGCGGTCCAGCGCGTAGCCGATCAGGGTGATATGTTCCCCAAAACGGACGTTCACCCGCGCCGACGGCTCAGTCGCCACCTGGCCCGGCACGGCATAGACGACGAAGCGCACGTCACCGTACCAGCGCGACTCGACCTCGAACGCCTGCGCGTCGAGGGTGGATTCCACCACGCCGTTCGGGTCGCGTTCGGCTTCGCCCCAGAACAGGACGTACAGCCGTCGATACTCGCGTAAAATGTGTTCCACTTCGGCGCGCGTCACATCATCGTCGCCGCCCAATCCGCGTGGCAGGGGATAGACCGGCAGGCCGGGATCGTAGTACGCCCACACCTCGCCCTGCCCTGGCCCATCGAGAATCACCGCGTCGCCGGGGTGAGCTTCCACCGCCACCCGCGCTGCCATCGCGCGGTAGTCGTCGCGGATATAGGCGGGATCGGTATAGAGGGCAGGCAGGGCGGCGAAGATCGGCGCAAAGACGCTCAAAACGGCCAGGATCGCCAGCAGCCGCCGGCGATTGAAATCGCTGGCTAAAGAGGAGAGGTCCACTAAAGTGGACCAGGATTGCAATCCAGCCTTAGAGTCCACTTCAGTGGACTTTCCATTCTTAGCCGGGGACTTAAGTCCCCGGCGTTCCCCGGCCAATACCTGTCGTTTCCACAGCGCCGACGCGCCGCCCGCCAGCCACAGCGCCAGCGCCGACGACGCCGGAAGCGCCGACTTGAGATCGTCCGGCTGCATCCGCAGCGCCAGGAACGCGCCAACGGGAAGGATCGCCCAGAGGATCGGGGTCAATATTTGGAACACGGCAGATCGCGTCCTTACCCCGAAAACAATCCCCACCGCCAGCGCCGCTGCGCCGATCCATGCCGCCCACCCGATTCCCCGGCCCGCCGCCGTCAGGCCAAAGATCAACGTCTCGACGGCCCACGCCGGATCGGCTTCCGCCCCGGTATTCGGCCACGCCGTCACCTGCCGGATGGCCGTGCTGACCCAGGGCGCAAACAGGATCAACGTGCCCAGGTTGGCTGCGATATAGAGACCCAGCGTCCGCCGGTCGCGCCGCCGCAGCCATGCCAGCAGGAAGATCACTCCCTGCGCGACCATGCTGAACGGGTAGGCATACTGCGTGTACAGCCCCGCCGCGTTGATCAGCGCCAGCGCCGCCAGAGACTTCGCCACAGCGGTTCGAGGATTTTGTGCTTGCGCGCTTCGCGGCGAACCGCCCTCCGCCGAAAGCCCCAGCAGCAGCGCCCACATCCCCGCCGCCGAAAGCAGGGCTAACTGCGCATACATGCGCGCTTCCTGGGCGTAGTAGACGGCAAAGCTGTTGCCCGCCAGCAGCAGCGCCGCGATCAGGGCCGCTCCCACGCCGAACAACCGCCTGCCCAGCGCATAGACCAGCGCGACGGTCAGCACACTTTCCAACGCAGAAAACATCCGCAGGGCAAACTCGCTCTCCCCGGCCAGCCGAATCCAGCCGGATAACAGCGCGTAATACCCCGGCGGGTGAATGTCGGCAGCGGCATGGACGGCGATTTCCGGCAGCGTCCGGTGCGCCATGACCACGCTTGCGCCCTCGTCGTTCCACAGGGACTGCGCGCCGAGGCCGTGAAAACGCAGCGCTGCCGCCAGCAAGATCATCAGCACCGCCGCTGTCCGCGCAATACCCTGCCTGACCGCCATTTGCCCCGACTCCTGCGCCGGCTTGCTCATGCAGCAGAGTTTACCCGCCTGCTCGTCCGTCCGCACGACTTGTCGGATGGATACACAGGGTGATCGCATATCAACAGCTTTGGTTTGGGCAAGTGCCTTTTCGTAGGGACACGACATGCCTGTCCCTACTACGTCTACGTGCAGGAACAGCAGCAGGGCTAACCCGACCTGGCGCGCGTGACCAGGGCGATCACCTCTTCCGCGCTTTCTTCCATCGGCTTGTCGGTGACGTCTACCACGTGAAAGCCGCTATGCCGGATCATCTGCTCGGCGGCTTCCAACTCGGCGTAAAGTTCGGCGGGGTTGCTATACGTGGACGCAGCAGCCATCCCCATGCGCCGCTGGCGCCAGCGGCGATGCGCCACCAGTTGGGCCGGCTGGATAGTCAGCCCGACAACGCGGCGGGGATCGACCTGGAACAACTCTGGCGGCGGGGGGATGTCAGGGATCAGCGGCACGTTGGCAACCTTCCATCCTCGCACTGACAGGTAAATGCTGAGCGGGGTCTTGCCGACGCGTGAGACACCGACGAGAATAACCTCAGCCCGATCCAGTTCGTGGATGTTTCTGCCATCGTCGTGGGCCACCGTAAACTCGATGGCTTCCACACGCTCAAAATAGAGCTGGCGGAGCTGCCGGTAGAGTCCCGGCTGGCCGAGCGGCTCCTGCCCCAGCACCGCCGCCAAATGGCCGAGCAGTTGCCCCATCAGGTCGATGGCAACCACGTTTTTCTCGTGCGCCATCTGGATCAGGTGTTTTCGCAGCCCGGCATCGACGAGCGTATAGACGATGGTTCCGCCCAGGGCAGCCGCCTGATCCACCACGTCGGCAAGCTGCGCAGCCTGCCGCACATTGGGCACCACGATCACCGGCACCTCAACGTCCCGGAACTGCGCCAGGGCCGTGCGGACGACCTGCTCGCCGCTGGCCCCGGTCCCCCCGGAAACGACGAAAATCGGCGGGATGCCCGGCATGGGGTGTTCCTTCCGTCTCATTCCCCCGGCCCAGGGACTGGATGCGCGGCGATGTAGTCGCGCAGGGCGTCGTAGACGGGCAGCGGTGTGAAGTCCGGCTCGACCATGCGGAAATAAACCCAGCTCTGGTTGCGCTCGGAATCGTCGGCCCGCTTGAAGAACCAGAAGTTGATCACGCCCACCCAGGGCCATTCCTGCCGGGCGCGCTCGTAGGCCAGGGGAACCCAGCGCGCTTGCTGATCGAGCGTCACCTGGCCGTAGTTGAAGCGGTTGGCGATGTCCGGCGCTTCCTCCGGCCCCGGCACCGGATTCCAGTTCATCTCGCTGATCCAGATGGCCGTGTCGGCGTCGCCGTTTTGTACCATGATGTCCCGAATCCACAGGTGACGCGCGATGTTGATGGTGGTCGGGCGCATCCGCCGGTCGGTCGGGCCGCTGAACAGGCCGTAAGCCTGCACGCTCATCACGTCGAAACACTCCGCCGCCCCGGCGTCGTACATGCGCTGCAAAAAGATCAGGTCGCTCAAGTCGCGTCCGTCCAGCGAGATCGTCTGCGCCAGCGCTCCGGCAATCACGACGATCTCCGGATCCACCGCCTTGAGCGCGCGGTAGGTACGGCACAGCAGATCGGTATACGCTTCCGGGTCTACCGGCTGCTCACCCCATTCGGGGTAGATGTTCGGCTCGTTCCACACCTGAAAGGTGCGCAACCGCCCCCGGTAACGCTCCGCGACGGCGGCGGCAAAATTGGCGTAGTCGTCAAAATCGTCCGGCGGGGCGAAGTACCCGCGCGCGTGGCCGTCGGCGCGGCTCCAGTCGGGCGGGCTGCTCAACCGCACCTGGATTTCCAGCCCATACTGCTCGGCCAAGTCCACGATATGATCGTACTTGGCCCAGGCATCGACGCCGTTCGGGTCGTTACGCCGATCCACGAAGTCACCCCGCCCGTGAATCTCGATGTCGGCCCAGGGGAATTCCTGCCGAATCCAGTGAATGCCTGCGTCGGCGATCATCTGCACCTGCCGCTCGCGCTTCTCCGGTTCCACTTCCTGCTGCAAAAAGGTGTTGATCCCGTAGGGATTCACCTGTGCCAGCGCGGGCACGACCTCCGGGCGGGTATCCGGCAGGCGGCGCGTGAAGTTGCCCAGCCACTCCACGAACCCGCGCGCCTGGGCCAGTGGCTCTTCCTCACCGGTAAGATACCACCCCTGCTGCCAGACCAGGCCATGCGCCGCCAGGTCTGCCACAAGACCGGCCAGTAGCAATAGGAAAACCAGACCGGCGATCCACAGGCGGCGAGATAGATGAACCAGAGGGCGTTTTGAGGTATACATAACCGACCATTATAGCGTATCTGCCGGAACTGACCGCCCGTAAAGGGCAGTTCAGGTTATAATGAGGGTGTGGGCAGGCGAATACCAGCGGATTTCAGGAGGAGACGATGACGACGGAAGACCGGAGGCGTGCTACTGCCGAAGAAACACGGGCCGAGGTCGAGCAGCGGATGCGCGAGCTTGGCCGGGAATTGAAAGTGCGGGCAACAGACGTCAAAAATCGGGCCGCCGCAGAATTTAACCTGGCGGCAGAGCGCATCCGGGCCGAGGCGCAGCAGGCCGGCGACCCGGAAGCGATCCAGCGGGCCAACCAGGTCGCCGCCGGGCTGGAGCGCGCCGCAACGTATCTCAATGCGCGCAGCTTGGACCAGATCGGCGAGGATGTGGCCCACACCGCCCAACAAAACATCTGGCAATCGCTCGGCATCGCCTTCGTAACCGGCCTGATCCTGGGGCTGCTGCTGGGCGGCGGTCGCCGGAGCTAATGACCCGCTGCGTTGTGCGACCATCCTGACAACGCGCGCCCGCCGCGCGTTGTCCGTTCCTGAGCCAGCCAGCCACATGCCTGCTGCCCGTTTGCCCCGCCTATCGATCTTGCTCCCCCTGCTGCTGGGGTTGGCGCTGCTGGCCTGCGCCAATCCGTTCGCGCCGCAGGCCATTCCGACCGTCGCCGTGCTGCCCACCCTGCCGCCCATCGCGTCGGAAACCCCAACATTGCCGATGACGGCGACCGCGACTCCGATCCGCGTCACCCTAACTGCGCATATCGACCGCTGGTATCAGGCGCTCTACCCGGTAGGCTGGCAGATCAGCGGTGGCTACCTGCCGAATGAACAGAACTTCAGCCCACCGGAGCAGCCCGAATACGGCATCCGCGTGCGCTTTGAAGGCACCGGTTACAGCTTCAGCGTGCTAGACGCGCTGATCAACAGCGAACTGGAAACCATGCGGCAGGAAGGGTTGGCGCCACAGGAAGTCGCCATCCGCCGGGCCGAGGAACTGGCCACCGGAGAAGCGGTGGGCCGCTCCGCCGACTTCCTGGGCACGATCGGCACGACGCCGATCCGCTTGCAGGTGACGGCGGTAGTCGCCAACTTCACCGCCGCCTACGTGATACGCCTGTGGGCGCCGCTGGTCGTATACGATGCCGAGGGCTACGCAGACGCTTTCGCCCGCGCCGTCCGCGCGTTCACACCGCTCTATACGCCGGAGACGACGGCGACCTTCACGCCGCTACCTCCGACCGAAACGCCGACGCCCGCCCCGCTGCCGAGCGAGACGCCCATCCCCCTGCCCAGCGAAACGCCCGTGCTGCCGCCCAGCGAGACCCCTACCCCGCCGCCGGCGACTCCAACGGATACCCCTGCGCCGTCACCGACGGCAGCAGCGCCCACCGCCACCCCGACGCCCGCCGTTCCCGTGCTGGGAGCGGAACCCTACCGCACTGCGACGTTCCTGATCAGCTACCCGGATAAATGGGTGCCGACTAACAATATCGACGGTTCGGTGACGTTTCTCACCAATGACCCGACCTTGCTGGTGGGGATCAACGTCAGTACGCTGGAGGGGGTCTACGATCCGAACAGCGCCGCGCCGACCCTGTTGGATACCTACTTGGCCGAAGTGTCAGGCACCATTCCGGGGGTTGTGGTCGGCGAGCAGCGCGTCGAGGAGAATGCCGGCGACCAGGCGCGCGGCCTCAGCGCGACTTACGTCGTGCCTTACAGCGGTGGACGGCTGGTCTACCGTGTTACGACGCTGATCGCCGCCGATGGGATGGCCTACCGCATTGTCCAGTGGGCACCCGAATCGCTCTACGAAAGCGGCTACCGTGACCTGTATCGAGCGGTCGTGGCGGCATTTCGCCCGGTCGCTGCTGAACCTGCACCCTAAAGGACGGGCATCGATGCTGATCAAACTGACTATTCTGTACCGCAAACCTGCCGACCTGGACGCCTTCGAGGCGTTTTACAACGAGAACCTGGCCCTGATGGAGCAACTGCCGGGCATCGTCCGCCGCCAGGCCAACCTGGTCTTCGGCGCGCCGGGCGGGGAGTCGGAATTTCACCGCGTGTTGGAGCTGTACTTCGCAGATCGCGCCGCGCTGGACACCGCGCTGCGCTCGGAGGCAGGGCAGACCGCCGGTCGCCATCTGATGTCACGCGCCGCCGAGCTGGCCGTGCTGTTCTTCTCTGAAGTCTACGAGGAGGCCGGTGGTCACACCGACCGTCCGCTGGAAGCGTGGCTGCCACAACAGGTAGAAGATGCCGAAAAACCGTAGCGGCGGAGGGTATTCCGCCGCTACCTTGCCGGTTCACCTACGATTGTTTGCGAATGTCTGCTCCCTTAAACGGCAGTCCGGCCAGCGGCGCGAACAGACACACGTCGAACGCGCCCGCCAGCAGCGGGATCGCGCCGATGATCACCACCACCAGCCCGCCGACCGCGCTCGACGGCCACACGGCCAGCAGCCCCAACAGAATGATCACCACGCCGGCGGCGATCCGCACGATGCGCCCGTTGGCGCTTGCCAGGAACTTGATTAACCCACTCATTGGACCTCTACCCTCCTCAGTCAGTATCTAAAAAACCTGGGACAACCTCAGAACTCTAGATGCGCGAGGCCGCCCGGTTTATACATGCCCGGACGGGTAATGTGACATTTATCCCCAAATGAAATGATAGATGTCAGGACCTGGCAGGCAGGTCAGCGGCGCACTCGCGGCAGCGGGTCGCTTTGGCCGGAATGTCCGACAGACAGTACGGGCATTGCTGGATTTCCGGTTTGGCTTCGGGCGCTTTGGGCGCGCGCAGCATCCGGTTATATTGCCGCACGATCAGGAAGACGACGAACGCAACGATGAGGAAGTTGATCACGCTGTTGATGAACAGACCGTAGTTGATCGTGGCAGCGCCGGCGGCCTGCGCTTCGGCCAGGGATGGGTAGCTCACCCCGGACAGGCTGATGTACAGGTTGGAAAAGTCGATCTGTCCCAAGACATATCCGATAGGCGGCATGATGACATCATTGACCAGCGAATTGACGATGCCGTTAAACGCCGCACCGATGATGATGCCCACCGCCAGGTCGAGCACATTCCCGCGCGCGATAAACTGCTTGAATTCGCTCCAAAGGCTGGCCATATCCCCCTCCTGAGCAATAGTGGACTGGCTGTTCTTGCAACTGTTAAACTACCTGTATCATAACACAAATACGCAACTGAAGGGAGATAGTGCACCGTTTTGGCCGGGTGCTGCTCTGGCGCGATCCCCCGGTGACAAGTATCATTTCCCACGGTCGGGCGGGCGAGTGAAACGGAGCGGCGTATTGGCAGAACAGACCTCCCGGCGACACCGATTGCACCGCAGATGGCGGCGTGCCCTGATCTTGCTGACGGTAGCCCTGGCCGCCGGGGCAATCCTGGCGTGGTACGCCTACCGGGATCTCCTGCACCGTTCGACAGGAGCGGCAATGACGGCGATCAATCGCTGGTTCAGCGAACCGGGCGCGCAGGAAGCCCTCTACAGCGCCTTCGACGCTCCCTGCCCCGGCTACCCGTTTCTCGTGCCCTCGTCGGGGCTGGTCGGTGGGCTGCCCTACAACGCCCCCTACGGGCCGTACAACATCTTGAACCCACACCCCGGCATCGACATCTTCGGGCGCGGACAGCCGGGCACGGTCCCCGTCCGCGCTGCCTACGACGGCTACCTCACGCGCGAAGAGAACTGGATTTCTGCCGTGATCATCCGCCACGACGATCCGCTGTACCCCGGCCAGACGATCTGGACCTACTACACCCACATGGCGAACCGATCCGGCACGACCTCGTACATCCTGCCGACCTTTCCGCCAGGGACGCACGAAGTCGCCGTGCGCCGGGGCGATCTGCTGGGCTATCAAGGAATCTACAACGGCGGCGCAGGTGCGGGAAGCATCGGGCTGCATCTGCATTTCAGCATCGTGCGCAGCGATGCCAACGGAAACTACCTCAACGAGTCGGTATTCGGCAACACGCTCGACCCGACACCTTACTTGGGCCTGCGCCTGAACGATGCCGACGACCCGCAGTTCCCCCTCGCCTGTCTTCCCCCACCCGGATAACATCCGGGCAGCAGGCGAAAGATTGCCATACTATCATGCCTCCCCTATCCCCGCGTCTTCAGCCTGCTTGGGTGGGCATTTCACGCTGCCGTAGGAACAAAAAACGCAGCAGTCCGTTGGTTTAGGCCGCAGCAATGCCTGGCAGTTCGTGCAGCGATAGAGTATCTGGCAGCGATCCACAGGCATGGTTTCTTCTTTAGCGAAGCCGCACTCTGGACAGCGAATGACGGATTGCAATTGCATCTGCCTTCTCCCGGCCTCTTGTCGCTATCTCTAGACGGGTGGAAATATCCCACAACTTACCCCCGTGTGAAAGGCCCTACGGCGCGGGAGCAAGGAAGTACGAGTCGTTGTCCGCCTCCGACGACCAGCCGATGAACCCGTCGGCGGTCTGGTAGCGCCACCAGCTATAGCCGTCCGCGCAGACGATCCCCTCCAGAATCGTGACGCGCGTCCCGTCGGGAATCAGCGCCGTCACGGGCGAGGCCGACAGCGGTGTATCGTGCAGGCGCAGCGGTAGCCCGCTGGGGGTATCCACGACCGCCGCCATGCCGACATTCAGCCGGGTCGGCAGCACGCCGGGGCAGCTCTGCACAACCGGGGTTGTGCCGACCGGCTCGACGTAATACACGCCCTCCCCAGATTCGGCGAGCCAGCCCACGAGCGTATTGCCCGCGCCTACGCCCTGCACGCGGAACCAGGCGTAGCCGTCCAGACAGACCGGGCCTTCCAGCACAGTGAAGCGCGTGAGCACGGGGAAATTGCCGATGCGCATCTGACTCAGGCCGGGACCGGCGCGCACATTCACCGGGCGTGGGTCCTGGTCGTTGACGAAGGCCGTGTCGCCGGGCCGGATGCGCGAGGGCAGCAGGCCGGGGCAGGACGCGATCCCTTCCGTCGGCGTGGCGCTCGGCGGGAGGGGCGTCCAGGTCGGCAGCAGGCGCGGCGTCCGGGTCGGGGCGGGTGTGCGACTGGGTGTATAGGTGGGCAGCGGCGTGAAGGACGGAGTCAGAGTCGGCGTCAACGTCAGGGTAAACGTCGGCGTCGGAGTCATGGTGAGCGTAAAGGTCGGCGTCAAAGTCGGTGTCAACGACGGGGTAAGCGTCGGGGTCGAAGTCAGGGTCAACGTGAAGGTCGGCGTCGGGGTAAACGTCGGCGTTGAGGTCAGTGTAAAGGTTGGCGTTGGGGTGAACGTCGGTGTCGTGGTCAGCGTGAAGGTCGGCGTCGGCGTGGCGGTCATGCTGGCAATGACAATAGCCGTGCCGGTGCGGGCCGCCTGATCGGTCGCCAGGGCGATGATGGCGGCGTTGGCAGTGGCCGTCAGATTGTAGATGACACGCTGGAGCGTCGCCTGCTGCGCCGCCGCTTCAGAGGCTTCGATGTCGGGCGTCGGCGTGGAGGTGTCCGAAGGCGTGGCGGTTGGCGTCGGGGAGGCAGAAGCGGTCCACGTCGCGCTGGGCGTGTTCGACGGCGTGCGCGACGGCGTCAGGGAGGGTATCTCTGTTGGCGACGGCGTGGCCGTATCGGTCGGCGGCGCAGTTGAGACCGGCGCTAGATGGAACATCTCCTCTGTCGGAGCGACAGGCTGCTCGCCGGACGGCGTTGCAGCCAGGGTGGGATTCTCGGCCACGAGCAATGGAAGCGTCGGCGAGGGGGTTGCGGTTGCGGTCGGCGCGACTACCCCACCCAGGATGCTCGATCCCAGGATGGCAACAGCGATCAGCGCGATCACACCCAGCGCCGCGATCACCCACAAGCCGCGCCGCCCGCCGCGCGCCGAGGCAGCCAGCCGGGTCGTGGCGGGTCGCAGGACAGAGTCGCGCGGCGCCGCCGATCCGGCGTCGCGCGTGGGCGCGGAGGCCACGTCGATAGCCATCCGTGAATCGGCGGCCTCCGGCGCGATCACGCTGGTCGCGTCGGGGTCGAACGCCCCGGCGAGCCGCATGGGTGGGGTGTAACCCAGCCCCAGCGCCAGGCCGAATGCGTCGCTCAGCGCCCGCCCGGTCGGGTAGCGGCTGGCCGGCATCTTCGACAACGCCTTGAGGATTACCAGCTCGGCAGCTTCGGGCAGATCGGCCATCGCCTTGCGCGGCGGCTCCGGCTGCTCGAAGACATGCTTGTGCATATAACCGTAGGTGGTGTCGGCTTTGAAGGGCAGGTCGCCCGTCACCATCTCGTACAGCATCACACCCAGGGCATACAGGTCCGTGTACGGCCCCAGCGGCTCAGACTTCCACTGCTCCGGGGCCATGTAGGCGGGTGTGCCGACCGTCGCGCCGGTATTGGTGAGCTTTTGCGTGCTTTGCAGCAGCTTGGCGATGCCGAAGTCGGTCAGGTAGGGGTTATCCCGCTCGTCCAGCAGGATATTGGCCGGTTTCAGGTCGCGGTGAATCACCCCCTGCGTGTGCGCGTAGTCCAGCGCCGAGGCGATCTGGCGCAACATCTCGTGCGCCTGGCTAAAGGACAACGGCCTGCGCCGGAGACGGTCTTGCAGCGTGCCGCCGTCCACGTAGCGCATCACCAGAAACGCGCCGAAGTCCTCTTCCCCATAGTCGATCACCGGTAGAATATGCGGGTGTTCCAGGCGGGCGATAGTGCGCGCCTCCTGGTCAAAACGCGCCCGGAAGTCCGCCTCCTGCGACATGGTAGCGGCGATCACCTTGATCGCCACCAGACGATCCATTGAGGTCTGCCGGGCCAGGTAAACGACGGCCATCCCGCCACGCCCCAGTTCGGCAGTCACAACATAGGATCGAAACGTTCTGCCGATCAGATCGCTCATCGCAGCTTCTTCCCCCTCAGTTCACAGGCAAGTCTACGCATCCTGAGGAAAAGAGTCAAAAAGCACGGCGTCGGCGCGGTCTTAGAGCACCGTTTAAATAATTGAACCATACGCAAACGTTTGCGGAATTACAGCGAATGTTTTATGCTTTCTCTTGTCTTCTGCCGGACAAGTGAGTGAGCGCCGAAGTTGCTGGACAAAAACGCTCTCAACGGCCTGGCCCTGCTGCACGATCTGGTCCCCTTTCTGCCCATTGATCGGCTGCATGCCCTGCTTAACAACACCCCCTTGCCCACTGTGACCTCTGGCGCGGCTTTGTTCGCCGACATCAGCGGCTTCACCGCCCTAGAAGAGCAATTGACTCTGGAGCTGGGGCAGGAGCGCGGCGCAGAAGAACTGAACCAGCGTATCAATCGGACCTTTGTCGGCCTGATCGATATTGTGGACCGCTATCACGGCAGCGTCATCCGCTTCAGCGGCGACGCGCTGACGGCGTGGTTCACCGGCCAGGCCGCTGCCCTACGCGCCGCGACGGCCGGGCTGGCGATGCAGGCCATGATGAAGGCCCTCACAGCCACGCTGCCCGCCCTGCATTTGAAGATCGGCGTCAGCAGCGGTATGACCCGGCGCTTCCGGCCCGGCGACCCGGCCCTGGGCGTGTACGAGGTGTTAGCCGGGCCGCCCGTCGAGCAGATGATCGATGCAGAAGCACGCGCCCAGCCGGGGCAGGTGATCCTGACGCCGGAGGCTGCCACCGAGATCGGGGACAACCTAGGCGGCGAATGGCTGCCGGATGGCTTCAAACGGCTGGACGTCACCGTCTTTGCCGCGCGCCCGCCGGGCAGCGAACGCTGGCCCTCGATCCGCTGGCTGGATCACCTGGACCGGGCCTGGGCATTGGTCGAAGCGTGCCGCCCCTACCTGCTGGCCCCGATTTACGAGCGCCTGGTCAGCGGGCACGGCGCTTACGTGACCGACCTGCGGACGGTCTCGACGCTGTTCGTGCGCTTTAGCGGCCTGGACTACGACTCCCCGACCGCAGAAGAACAGCTAGATCAACTGGTCCGCACGGCCCAGCGCCTCATCATGCAGCACGGCGGCTATCTGAACGAGGTCGGCGCCGGCGACAAGGGGAATATGCTGGTGGCGCTGTTCGGGGCGCCGGTCGCGTTGGAAGCGCCCGCCGTCCAGGCGGCCCATTGCGCCCTGGCGCTGCGCGAGGAATTACCTTATATCGGCAGTGTCCACTGCGGCCTGACCAGCGATGAAGTCTTCACCGGGACAGTAGGCAGCCCGATGCGCCGCGCCTACGCCGCCATTGGCGGCAGCGTGATCCTGGCTGCCCGCCTGATGAGCCTGGCCGGGCCGGACGAAATCCTGGCGGATGCCCGAACGCCGCAAGCGGTGAACGATTGCGCCTGGGAAGCCCTGCCTCCGATGCGCGTCAAGGGCCGGGTCGCGCCGGTGAGTGTGCATCGTCTACTAGGCCTGGCCGAGATCACCCGCCCGGTGCGGCCTATCGGCGTCTTCATGGGGCGCGTGAATGAACTGCGCGCGCTGGCGTGGGCGCTGGAAGGCAGCCGCGACGGCCAGGCGCGCGCACTGCTGCTCAAAGGGGAAGCCGGCCTGGGCAAAAGCCACCTGTTGCAGGAATTCGTGGCGATGGTCCGCGATCGCGGCATCACCTGGCTCTCCGGCGCAGGACGCAGCGCCGAACGGCAGGTCCCCTACCGCCCCTGGCGCGACATCTTCACCCGCTATTTCGAGCTGGACCGCCACGCCTCGCTCCCGGCTAGGCAGGAACAGGTTCGGGCGCGGCTGGCGCAGATTTCCGAGGATGTCGTCTTTCAGGCTCCACTGTTGAACGATGTACTACACCTGCGCCTGCCCGAAAATGAATGGACGTCTTTCCTCAAGCCCGACCAACGCCACCGAATGCTGACCCTCCTGCTGGTGGCTCTGCTGCGCGCCTGGCTGGATGAGGAACCGCTGGCGCTGACCATCGACGAGGCGCATTGGCTGGACCCGCTCTCCTGGGAAGTGCTGTTCGAGGCCATGCTCAACCTGAAGAACCAACCGCTGGTCGTCCTGGTTGCCATGCGCCCCCTGGAAAACGAACCGCCCAGGGCACTCCAGTTGCTCGAAGACCTGCCCCACGTGCGCCAGTTCTGGCTGGCCCCGCTCAGTGTGGCCGACAGCCTGGCCATGGCGGCAGAACACCTGGGTGTGGAAACGCTGCCCGACTCGCTCGCTCAGTTGATCGTGGAAAAGGCCGGCGGCAACCCCTTCTTCATTCAGGAGATCGTTTCTGTGTTGCGCGATAGCGGTATAGTGCGCATCGTCAACGGTCAGGCGGTACTGGCAGGTAGCCCGGCAACCCTGCACCTGCCGAACACCGTGCAAGACCTTGTGCGCAGCCGTATCGACCGTCTGCCGCCGGATCAACAGATCCTCCTTAAAGTCGCGGCGGTGATCGGGCCGCAGTTCACTTACCGTGCCCTGCGCGGCGTGCAACCGCTCAACCTGAGCGACGCGGACCTGCGCGCCAACCTGGAGGCCCTGGCCGCCGTCGGCATCCGACGCACCGATACGCTCAACGGCGATACCGCCTACACGTTCCACAATATCACCACCCGCGAAGTCGCCTATGGGATGCTGGCGTTTTCCCAGCGGCGGCAACTTCACCGCGCCGTTGCCCAGTGGCTGGAACAGGAACATCAAGAACATCTGGCGCTGTACTACCCGGCGCTGGTTCACCACTGGCGTCTGGCCGAAGATGCGGACCGGGAACGCCACTACTGTCGGCTGGCAGGCGCCCAGTCTGCTACGCAATACATGAACGACGACGCTGCCGCTTATCTGGAGCGCGCCCTGGAACTGACACCGGGCAACGAGCCGGCGGCCCTTTACGAAATCCTGCTGCAACTCGAAAGCATCTACCACCTGCGCGCTGAGCGCGTCAAACAGCGCCTGGCGTTGATCGGCCTCACCGCCCTGGCCAACGGGCAGCAATGTGTCCTCTGGCAGGCCGAAGCCGGTGTGCTGTGGGCGCGACACTACGAAAGCGTGGCGGAATACGAACACAGCCTGGAAGCAGCCCAGGCGGCCTACGTCGCCGCCGAACAGGCCGGCAGCCACCGACTGATGGGCCTGAGTAACGTCTACTGGGGGCTGGCCCTGGTGGACCTGGCCCGCTACCAAGAGGCACAGGCCCGCCTTTCGACCGGCATCGCTGAACAGGATGACGCCATTGAGGCGCGGCGGCTGAACATCCTGGGCAGCAGCCTGTCTGCCCAGGGCGAACATGCTGCGGCGCAGACGGCCTTCGAGGAGGCCCTGAAATACAGCCGCGCCGCTACCGACCGCGCAGGCATCGCGCAAACGCTCAGCAACCTGGGCGACAACTACGCCCGGATGAGCGAGTACGAACAGGCGATTCGCTGTCACGAAGAAGCGGTGGCGATCCGTCTGTCGATGGGCGACCGCCAAGGGGTAGCGACCACCTTTTACAACCTCGGCCTGCTGGCCCTGCACATCGGGGACTACGAGACGGCGCAACACGATTTTGAACAGGCCCGCGTGATTTTCGAGATGATCGACGACCGGAACGGCGAGGCGCTCACCACCAACGGCATCGGCAGATTGGCCTACCAGCGCGGCGACTACGCCGTAGCGCGTTCCTGCTTCACCCACGCGCTGGAAATCCGCCGCGCCATCGGCGACCGGCCAGGTATCCGGGATTCCCTGATCGATCTGGGGTTGGTGGAAGTGGCGTTAGGCCGTACAGAAGAGGCCGAGGCCATCTTCGGCGACGCCCTGGCCGCCGACCAGGACCTCGGCAAGTCGGCCCAGGTCGCCAGCGTCTTTGCCGCCTGGGGGCAACTGGCGCTCCGGCTGGGCGACCTGACTGCCGCCCAGTTCTACACCCAGACGGCTATGAACACCATCGAAAAACACGGCGGCCTGGCGAGACTGGATGAACCCTTTCAGGTCAGCCTGAGTTGCTACGAAATTCTCACCGCCTGCGGCGAGCACACCCAGGCGCGGGCCATGTTGCAGCAGGCGTACGACTTGCTGATGGCGCGCGCCGCCCAGATCACGGATACCGAACGGCACGCCCGCTACCTGATGACCGTCCCCGCTCACCGCCAGATCGTCGCCCTCATGGAAAAACAGCAGCGCCCGCCGGACCCTGCCCCTTGAGAATCGCCGTGCCACACCCCCTGACAACAAAACAGAGACGCGGCCTCGGACCGAAGCAAGGCCGCGTCCCCGAACCCCACGCCAGCGACGGCGCCGGAATTTCAGAACAGGTGATTGCCGCGCCAGCCCTCCGGCACGGTGAGCCGGTAGAACGCCCGCTCCTGGGCGGTCATATCGACCGGAAACTCCAGGTCATCGCAGCTCTCCAGAATGCGATAGGCCTCCTTGATGTAGCTGCGCACCGTGTGCGGGCTGATGCCCATTTCGTCAGCGGCCAGGTGCGCGGGCATCCCTTCAATCACACACAAGCGGATCGCCTGGCGGATACGGTCGGTCAATTCGGGATAAGCGCGCGGCGCAGGCAAGGCCGTCGTCCGGCTGAGGTAAACATCTCCCACGCGCTCCATCGCCGTGTAGACGGTGTGCGTCACCACGAACTCGTGCTCCAACGCGAAGACGATAGCCCAGCCGATTTGCAACCGCAGGTCACGCTTGAGAAAGTAGCCACGCCCCCCGGCGCGTTGGGCTATCCGCAATAGCGCCAGATCGATGGCCTGCGCCAGGCAGATCACAACGGCGCGCGGCACGCAGGTGTGCAGCCGCGTGATCAACGTCTCCAGGTCGGCCGTCGTGCCGGCGTGGTCGGCGTCGAACAAGATGACCCCCGGCAACTCCGCCTCGCCGGCGTTTTCCAGAAAGTCGAACAAGTCCTGCTGCGTTTCGCTGGTGTGGATCACGCGGGTGCGGCGATCCAGGGCCAAGTAGCCTGCAATCGCCTGAAGCGCATAGAAATCCGTATCCAACACGGCAACTTTGACATTAAACACGGCTTTCCCTCTTTCTTCCTGCGGCAAGGCGGGGAAGCTCTTCTTACCATTCTGTTCCCGGTGCGTCTGCCTGTCCTGACAGGAAGCTGACGTTGGCAGGTCAAAAAGGGCCGCAGCAGCCTTTTTCTCCTGCAAACGGGGAAAAAGTATAGCACATTTGGCCGAAGAATACCAGTCCAACCGGCTCAACCACGCCCGGCGAAGCGCGCCACACACTCGATGTGATAGGTCTGCGGGAACATGTCCACCGGCTGCACGTCGATCAGGCGGTAGCCGTGTCCCTGGAGCTGTCTGGCGTCGCGGGCAAGTGTGGCCGGGTCGCAACTCACATAGATCAGCTTTTGCACGGCCAGCTCTTCCAGCGCCTGGATCACATCCGCCTCTAGACCGGTGCGCGGCGGATCAACGACAGCGGCGTCATACGGCCCGGCGCCCTCGTCTAACAGGCCGCGCAGCACCGGCCCCACCCCGCCCTCGAACAGGTCCACATGCTCGAAGCCGGCCAGGTTTTCGTCGGCGTCGGTTACGGCGGGGGGATAGCTCTCCACCAGCGTCACGAGCGACGCACGCTCGGCCAGAAAAGCCGAGAACAACCCCACGCCGGCGTAGAGGTCCAGCACTGCCTCGCCGCCTTCCAGATTCAAGCCTTGCAGCACCACGTCCACCAGGATCTCGGCCATCGGCAGGTTCACCTGGAAGAAGCTGCCCGCCGTCACGCGGAAACGCCGCCCCCGGATGGCATGATAGACGTGTGACGCGCCGATCAGGTTGACCGGCTCATTGTCGCTGAGCAGCAGGTTGACACTGACCGGAAAATCGACTTCCAGTTCCGGGGCCAGGTCATCGCGTGTGCTCAGGATCAACATTCCCTGCCCATCTTCCCCGACCAGCGCCTGCACCCGCTCCACATTCTCATCATCCAGCATCAGCGCCAGCGCCAGATTCAGCACCTCCGGCTGGACGATATGGCACACTTCGACCGGCTCGATGCGCGCCGGGTCGGTGCTGACAAAACCCAATTGTCCTTCTGCGGCCACGTGAAAAGCCGCGCGCGCGCGGTAGTACCAGGGCTGCGGGCTGGGAACGGTTTCGTACACCGGCACATCCGCGATGCCGCCGATGCGCTTGAGTTGATCCAGCACGATGTCGCGTTTATAGGTAAGTTGGGCCGGGTAGGCGATATGTTGCCACTGGCAGCCACCACAGCGCCTCGGCCCAAAGTGGGGACAGCGCGGCGTGACCCGCTGGGGCGACGCTTCCACGATGCCAAGCATCTCTGCATAGGCAAAGCGCCCCCTATCCTCCGTGATGCGCGCCGTGATCCACTCGCCGGGAAGGGTGTAAGGCACGAAGACGGTCCGCCCGGCCTGTTTGCCCAGCGCATAGCCGCCGTGCGCCATGGCCGTCAGGCGCAGATCGATCCGTTCGTCGGTCATGCGTTGTTCCTCTCTCTTTTTGAAAAAGTATAGCCCAGGCCAGGCAGCGGCGGAATACATTCTGCCCGAAAGACGGGCGTTCACCGCAAAGGGTGCAAAGACCGCAAAGGATTCTCACCTGGAAGCGCCCGCCGCGCTATAATCGCCCTGCCATCAGCACACCCTGGAAACGATATACCGCCCGTGTCCGATCAACTCACAACTCCTAACTCAACACTCACCACTTCCCTGATCGCCACCGTCTACAACGAGGGCGCGTCGATCCGCGCGCTGCTTGACTCGCTGCGCGCACAGACCCGCCCGCCGGATGAGATCGTGATCGTGGACGGCGGTTCGACCGACGGCACGGTCGAGGCGCTCCGGCAGCTCACAGGCGACCTGCCGCTGCGCCTGATCGAGTCGCCCGGCTGCAACATCGCCCAGGGACGCAACAGCGCCATTCGCGCCGCGTCGGGCAACGTGATCGCCGTCGCCGACGCCGGGGTGCGTCTGCCGCCGGACTGGCTGGCGCATCTGACCGCGCCGTTCGAGTCCGATCCGGGTGTGCAGGTAGCAGCGGGCTTCTTCCACGCCGATCCGCACAGTCTATTTGAGGTAGCGCTGGGAGCAACAACCCTACCGCTGGAATCGGAGATCGACCCGGCGAAGTTTCTGCCTTCCAGCCGGAGTGTGGCCTTTCGCAAGACCGCCTGGGAGATGGTCGGCGGCTACCCAGACTGGCTGGATTACTGCGAGGATTTGGTTTTCGACCTGCGGCTGCAAGTCTGCTGTAGGCCGTTCGCGTGGGTTCCCCAGGCAGCGGCAGCCTTTCGCCCGCGCCCGAACCTGCGCGCCTTCTGGCAGCAATATTACCGCTATGCGCGCGGGGACGGCAAGGCCGACCTGTGGCGCAAACGTCACGCCGCCCGCTACCTGACCTACGGCGTGGTCGCGCCGCTGATCTTGCTGCTGGGCGCAGTATGGGGGCCGCTGTGGTGGGGGCTGTATCTGGTAGGCGGCGCAGTCTACCTGCGTGCGCCCTACCGCCGCCTGGCTTTCAACTGGCAGACCTACGCGCCGGACCGCGCGCCGCGCCCCTGGGAGCGACTCGCGCTGTGGCTGCTGATCCCACTCCTCCGCGTGGTGGGCGACATGGCAAAGATGGTCGGCTATCCGGTCGGCTGGGTGTGGCGGCTGCGCAACCGTCCGCCCGACTGGCGCGCCCGGCCTGCGCAATGACGGCTCTCCCGCCCGACCTCTTCTCCATTGAATTGACGCCGCCAACAGGCAAGGTTAAATTTAAGCGCACAGATTCGGCCTGAGGAAAAGGACTGCCGATGTCGGAGAAAAATCGCTATCGCACGACCTTGGTCAAAGAGGCCCTGCGACTCGGCGTCACCGTCCTGGTGATCGAACTGCTGGCCTACCTGCGCCAGAAACGCCACGAACGCGCCCATCTCAAAGCCGACCTGATCGCGCAACTGGCAAGCCGTGATAAGGAAGTCGCCCTGGCCGCCGCCGAGTCACTGCGTCAGCGCGGCTGGCTGGAAGATGGGTCACTGCGCGCAGCCAAGCTGATCCGCGCCCACCTCTCCGGCGTCGTCTTCGACAGCGCCGACCTGCGCGGGGCCGATCTGACGGAAGCTCACCTGAGAGGCGCGGTGCTGGCATGGGCCAACCTCTACAAGACCCGCTTCGTGGAGGCCGACCTGGCGCAGGCCAGCCTGATCGCCGCCAATCTCCAGGAAGCCAACCTCACGCGGGTGCGCCTGCCGGGGGCATTTTTGCTGGGCGCGTGCCTGCAAGGGGCCTTGCTCAACTTCGCCAATCTGCATGGCGCGCACCTGGGCAACACCGATCTCCGGGGTGCGCAGCTTCGGGCCGCCTACTTAAACGAAGCGATCCTGGAGGAGGCCGATCTACGTGGGGCGGATTTGCAACGCGCCGATCTCCAGGCGGCGATATTGCGCAGAGCGAAGCTGGACGGGGTCAATCTGTGCGGGGCCGAACTCACCGGCGCGGACCTGACCGGGAGCACGTTCGACGAACACACCACCCTGCCGGACGGCTCCCCCTGGACGCCCGGTATCGACCTGGCCCGCTTCACCGATCCGACGCGCGCGGATTTCTGGCGTTACACCGTCCCACACGGCTGGGCCGGGGCGGTCTTCGAGCATCAGCGCAAAGAGTTATTCGCAAGCTATCAGGCCGCCGCCGTAGGGAATTGATCCCTCAGCCCTCAGAAGTGATCAGGCCGCAGCGCGTCCACGCCGCAACAGACGCCCGATACGTCGCCGGAAGAGGAGAAAAAGAGCCGCCAGGGCAATTCCCACCAACAAGGCCACGCCAGGGGGCGTACTGCTCAGGCTGCGGATCAGGTCCAGCAGCGCCCCGCCCCACAACTGCACCGCCAGGAACAGCGCGAACAGCGTCCACGCCCCCGCCAGCAGCCCGAACACGGCGAAGATACGCTCGTCGCGGCTGAACCGTTCCCGCCTGCGCAATTTAGCCAACAGCTTGCCCGACACGAACGCCAGGCTCTTTTCCCGCAGGCGCGGAATCTCCAGCCAGTCCATGAGAATATAGTACCCGTCCAGCTTAAGCAGCGGGTTCAGGTTGGTGAACGAAGTCAGGTAGGTGAGAAAGGCGAACTGGAACAGCACGCCCTGCACGAACCGGTCCGATACGGCCAGGATCAGCAGCGAGGCCAGCCCGCCCAGGATAAAGCCGGAGTACGGCCCGGCCCAACTGACCAGGATACGCGGTCGGCGCGACGACATCCAGATGTCGGTGGTATCCACGAAAGCGGCTGGCATACCCAGATAGATCAGAAAGCCGCCCTTGCGCACTTCCCGCCCAAAATGCTTGGTCGTGACGGCATGCGCCCATTCGTGAATAATCAGGGTGAGGAATTGCAGCACATACAGGGCAATGATACCGACGATCAGTGCGTCGCCCGCCCCGGTGAACACGCTGTATTCCCCGCCCCGGATATGCGCAAAGAACGCCCCCGCCCCGATCAGCGCCACCAGCAAGAATATCACCTGGCATGGACGGGTGAAGAGCAATCGTCCGCCCCAGCGGTAGGTACGCGCGATCAGACCATCGATGCCCTGAACGGCGAACTCCTTGTTGAGGAAGGCGCGCAGCAAGCGCCGCCACCATACGTTCGCCCGGCGACGGGCCACCGTCTCGTCCACCGCGCCGTAGACATTGAGCAGCGGGTCTTCGAGAAACCCCTTTTGTTGAAGCTGATCCAGCAGCAGCACCAGGGAGTTGATCGCCAGCTTGCCATACCGGATCATATAGGCCATAGCGATGTCTTGCACGGAAGCGTCGCCGTCCAGTTCGTCCCAGACGAACACCTGCTCCTCACTGAGTCGCACGTAGGTATCGTTGCGTAGGTTCTTGAGAATCCAGTATCCCTGCCCGGCGTGGTCAGTCAGTTTTTTGAGGGCATAGCCGCCCGCCTGGCGGCGCGGCTTCCAGGTGGTCAGGTTGCGCGCTGTCGCTTCGACGCGGAACACGTCACCCGCGCCGGGGCGAGAGAGCACCATCGTCTCGGCCTGAGCGCGGTTCCAAACGCCCTCGCCCAGGTCGGGTCGGTGCATCTGGATCGTGCTGCCCAGGTCGATGGCTCCGTCGGAATCGGCGCGGGCTAACACGGCCTCCCAGATCGACAGCAACCCTTCGCGCGGCAACGTCAGCGTTTCGTCGGCGACATCATCCCACAGGTTGCGGCGGCTGCCATCGGGCCGCGCCAGGATCATCGTCTCCCTGTTGGCGTTGGCCCACAGGCCGTCGGCCCGCGCGACGACGATCTGGCCCCACAGCCCGCCGCCTGCCTCGCCCGGCCCGGTGGTCTGCTCCAGGCTACGCTCCAGCCGATCCCAGATGCCGCCGGTGTCCGCGCCGACAACGGCTTCTTTCCACAGGTTAGGCATACTCCGCCTCTATTCGCGCCCGTGCCCTGCGCCCAACAACGCTGCCACGCCGACCCCAATCAGGATCAGCGGCCAGAAACGCCCCCAGTCCAGGTCGAGCAAAAAGATCAGGCCGATAGCCAGCAACACCGCGCCACCGCCCACTTGTGAAGCGGCCTGCCCGGCCAACACGCCCGTCTCGCTGTAGGTCTGGTAAGCGCGCCAGAGCAGATATACCCCCGGCGCCAGGATGAAGATAGCCCACCAGTTGCCGCTGAGATCGAGCACGTCAAACTCGCTCAAAAAGAACAGGACGCCCAGCGCGATCAGGACCAACGCCCCGATCAGGCGCGCCTGCGGGTTTTCAGACGGCGACTCGCCGCGTTTGGGTTTTTCCAGGTCGGACATGCCATCCCCTTTCGTTTTGTTCAACCGCTTCCAGCAGTGGAAAAAAGCAATTCCGTCTCGCCGATGCAAACCACGTCGCCATCTCGGAGCACCTGGCCTGTGGGGTCGGTCACAAGTTCGTCGTTCAACAACGTCCCATTGGCGCTGCCCAGATCGACGATCCGCCACACGCCGGTGGCGGCGTCACACTCCAGACGGGCGTGAGGGCGGGAGACCGAGCGATCTTGCAGGCAGATGTCCCAGGCGGCGCTCTGGGTGTTACGTCCGATGATCAGCGGCCCGGCAAACAAGGGGTATTCTGTGCCTTCGTGCGGTCCGGCGATGACAACCAGTTTGGCCCGCCCTTGCATCGTTTCCTCCAGCCCCGGTCTAGCCGGAGCGGAACAGCAGTGTGGTTTCGCCGAGCGTGAGCACATCGCCGTCTTTTAACACGCGCCCTTCGGTGTTATTGACCGTCACGCCGTTGACGAAGGTGCCGTTGACGCTGCCAGCGTCAACAATGCGCCACTCATCCGTAGCGGGATCGTGTTCCAGGCGGGCGTGCGGGCGCGACACGGCGCGATCTTGCAGGGAAATATCGAAACTGGCGTTGACGGTGGCCCGGCCCACCGTGATAGAATCCGATACCAGGGGAAACTCTGCGCCTTCCTGCGGCCCAGACGTGACAAACAACTTGGGCCGCCCGCCCGCGCCGATGGGCACAATCAAGGTGCCCTTGAGCGACGCCTGCGTCTGCTCCTCCTCCGTCACGACGGCGGAAAAGTGCAGCACCGGCACGAACAACCGGATCACGTCGCCTCCGGCCAGCGGAAAGGGATCGGTCAGCTTTTGATCGTTGACGTAGGTCCCGTTGGCGCTGCCCAGGTCGGTGATCATGAAGATGCCGTCGCGGTAGTTGATGACAGCGTGCTTGCGCGAGACGTGGCGCTCCGGCACACAGATGTCGTTGCCCGGCGAGCGGCCAATCATCGCCGTCGCGCCTTCCATCAGCACATATTCACGGATTTCGCCGGTCTTGGGGTCCTGCCAGGTGATTTTTGCCAGGGCAGATTCGTCGTTCATTGCTCTCAGTCAAGATAGGGCATTTCAAGCGGCTCAGGCTGTGGCTTGCAGACGCCACACCACACGGCGTCGGCGACCACCAGAGACTTGGGCACCTTCTTGCTGCCCACGTACACGGTAATGATGTAATTCATGCTTCGGATGTGATCTTTACATACGGCCCGACCACAGAAGCGGCAGATCGCCACCGCGTCGTTGCCGTCGCCATGAATGCACTTCATCGGCGTATTCACTCCTGAGGCGAAAGAGATGATATTTTGAGTATAGCAAAAAGGTCAATATTTGGGAAAACCGGACTTCCTCTCTCTGGAGCAGTGACATGCCAACCACCAGGACGCCAGGTCCACCAAGAGGAGCGGAATCAGCAACCCGGCGTCATGGCGGTTCGATGGTCCTTTGCAAGAATCGGCCCCTTCCCCTCTCCGGTGTTGAGCAAGAGGAAGGAAGCACGCCCGCGATCAATTCGTCCGGCTTAACGACATCGTAAAGTCGCCGGTTGTTGTGCCGTCGCGCACCTGGTAGCGCGTTACGGCGATGACATACTCGCCCGCCGCCGGCAGCGTGAACTCCAGCCGGGCGTTGCGGTTGCCGCCGCTGTCGTCGTCGCTGGCAACCACCTCATCCTGCGCGTCCAGCAGCGCCACCAGCGGGTCCAGGTCGCCACTGACACGGTTAGCCGTCACCAGGATGCGATCTCCGGCCAGCCCGTTGAAGCGGTAATACACGACGAATTGATCGTTGGTGATCGTCCCTGTGACCGTCTGCCCGTAGCCGATGGCGATGTCCTGGGCAGTTTGCTGCGGCGTGACCACCTGGCCGTCGTTGTTGCTGTACGCCGAGCCGTCGGGATTGACGGTTACACTCATCTCGTAACGCTGGCCGCGTTCCAACTGGTCGGTGATGCGCGCGATCTGCTGCCCGCCCACGAGCACCGTCAGGTCGAAGGTCGTCGCACCGCGATTCTCACAGTCCAGTTGATACCAGACATAGAAGTGGTAAACGCCGGGCAGATTCACGCCCTGTGGCCAGTAGACGTGCTCCACCGGCAGAGACGTGACCGTGACACAGTTGCCGTTGGTATCCACTTCCAGCGTGCCGCCGCTGGCAACATGCGGCGTATCCCAGCCGACAATGTCGCCGTTGGGGTCCTGTACAAACAGGTCCACATCGCCGGTATGATCCCAGCGCACCGTCGCCTCGACCGCGCCCGCCGTCAGTTGTACCTCCCCCGCAATCAGCTCAAGCGTAAACTCCCCGCTGCCCGTCCCATCGCGCAGGTTGGGCCGTGTGGCAAAGATGTAATACAGGTCATTGGCAGGCAGGATGTACTGGAAAATCTGGGCGCTGTTGTCAGCAGAGGTGTTATCGTTGAACATCAGCTCGTTGAACGCCGAGTCGGTCAGGATCAGATAAGGGTCAAGCCGGGCAGGGTCGGCGGCTGACATGGTGATCGTGACGATATCGCCGCCCTTACCCTGAAAAGTGTAATATGCAATCGGCTGCGCATCGTCGATGTTGCCCTGCGCCGTTCTGCCGTAGCCAAGCGGCTGGGCATTGAGCGTCGCCGGGTTGATCGGCGTCCCGTTGAAAACCAGGGTAAATGCGCCGGCTGTCGTGCCGTCGCCCAAGTTCTCGCGCGAGGCCAGCAGCACGTAAGTCCCCGTGCGCGGGATGGTGTAAGTCAGGGTAGCCGGATTCCGGCCAACGGTGCTGTAAGCCAGGTCGTTCAGGTTCACATCCGCCAGCACGATGTAGGGACTCAGATTGCCGCTGGTGGCGGTCATCTGGGCCGAAACCGTGTCGCCATGCCGCGCCTGAAAGACATACCAGCCGTCATTTGTGTCCGTCACCTGACCGGCAAGCGTATCGCCGTAAGCGATCAGCTGGCCCGAAAAGCCATGCAGCCACAGGCTGTACGATCCGCCACCGCCCTGGCTGGCCGCCTCGACCAGATACCAGCCTGTCGTGGTGATGGCCAGGTATACACTGGCACTGCCATCGTCGTTGGTCACACTCCGGCTGAGTTCATTCAGGTCCGTGTCATAGAAACGCACCACCGGCACGATCCCGCCGCCCGTCGGGGTCAGGTGGGCACTCACGAGGTCGCCCTGCGTCCCGGCGAACAGATAGTACCGGGGCGTCGTGTCGTCAGCGATCTGGCCTGTCACCGTCTGCTCATAGGCGATCTGCTGATAAGGCACGTCCAGCGTCGGCGGCGCGCCCACGCCGGCTGCGTTTCCCTGTCCGCCGCCCGCAGACGAGACCAGCGTCAGGGTCAGGCGAAAGCCCCCCACGCTGATGCCGTTCGCGCCGCTGTAGCGTGTGGCGCGGATGGTGTACAGACCGTCGGCGGGCAGCGTAGCGGCGGCAATGCGCGAGTTGCGGTTGCCGCTGTCGATGTCATCGTTGGAGGCGATGACCTGCCCGTTCGCGCCGACGACTTCCAGCAGGGTATCGAGATCGCCCGAAGTGCGCGTCATCTCGACGGCGATCACCTCGCCGGCACGTCCTTCAAACTCGTAGGCGATCACCGGAACCGCGTCGCTGATCGCCCCTTCAACCGAATCGCCGTAACCGATGCGGATACCTTGCGCCAGGGCCATCCCTGCGGCGCACAGCAGCGCCAGCAGAACCAACCCTCCAACGACCTTGCGGATACCGAACATCAGAACCCTCCTTAAAGCTCCCGCCGTCCCGCCCTGCCGGCATCTCTTACCCGTTGCCCTGATCGGCAGGCGCCAAAGGAGCGGCGTTGGGGTCTTCTGCGCCTGCCGGGCCGCCTTCCACCGGGATTTCGCCCGGTGCCACCTGGATGACGGCCCGCCAGGGCAGATAATGGCTGAAAAAGTGATCCTCGAATTCCAACTGCCCGTTGCGAAACACCTGGCGGGTCACGGTGACGTCCGCGCCATCGACCGCCCAATCGACCTGGCGCGTCTGGCCGGGGGCGAGATCGGCGCTTTCCTCGTAGACGGTTGGGCCGTAGGGTACGATGTTGGTCACGCGCGGGCCGATCTTGACCACCTCGCGCCCTACACCGGTACTGTAGAACTTGAACGTGACGGTGGCGTTGTCGCGGTTGACGTAGGTTTCAATCAACAAGTGGTACGGCGTGTCGTTCAAAAAGCGGAAGTCCACCAGCGGCGAGTAGACGGTCGCGTCCATGCCCACGCCTTCGCCGTATTCGTAGTAACCCACGCGATAGCCGTGCGGGTAGCGTTCCAGAATGGGATAGCCCGCGTAGAAGGCAGCCTGGAAAGCGGTGGTGCTCACCTGGCAGACCCCGCCCCCGACCCCGCGAATGGTCCGCCCGCCGAAGATGATCAACCCTTCCTCGAAGCCCGCTTCCGCACTCACGTCGCCCAACCAGTGGTTAAATGAGAATTCCTGCCCCGGCGGGATGACGATGCCGTGAAAACGCGCGGCGGCCTGAGCGATGTTCGCCTGCCGGGAGGCCGTCGAGCCGAGGAAGTAGGTCGTCGCCTGGGAGACCAGTTCGGTGATGCCCAGGTCGGCAGCGGTCAGTCCGCCGTGCAACGCCGGCGCGACGCGGCGAAAGACCAGCGGCACGCGACGCGGGGCAGACGGGTCCTCGGCGGGCGTGAACAGGGCTTCCTCGATGCGCGCCAGAGTCGCCTCCACGTCCAGTTCGCGCCCGTCAACGCTGTCCTGGATGACCTCCAACTGGCGCGTTTCATCGTTGAAGATAAAGCGTGCATCCTGCGGCTGCGTCGCCAACTGCGGCGCGACGCCGTTCAAGAAGCTGACAAACTGCTCCGGGTTCAGCCGAAGCGCGTAACTTGCCGTTCCATCCTCGCCCGTCACGCGCTCGATAGACAGCATCGTGGCGATGGTCTCCGGCACGGCAACCCAGGGGCCGGCCTCCCCGCCCGACTCGGCGTCGGCGTAGAGCGCCAGCGGAGAGGAGAGCGCCGCGCGTGCCTGCGCCGCCGCTTCTGCAACGGACGCAACGACGGGCAACGTTTCCTCAATAACCAGCGGAATCTCCGCGCCGGAATCGAGCCGCAAGATTTCCGCGCGCAGCAGGTCGAGCGTGGCGGGGATGTTCACCGCGCGCCCGACCTGGCTTTCGGTCGCCAACACATCCGTCCCGGCCAGCACCAGGCTGGCATCGACGGCGGGCCGGTCGATCTCGCGGGCGATCTGCCGCAGCAGGCGCTCGGCGACGGTCTGGTCGTAGAGGATGATCGGGGAAATCGACCGCCCGTTGAACCACATCTCGGCCTGCATGACCAGGTTAGCGAACAACCCTTCACTGCGGCCCAGCCGCATCGCCGCATCGACCGTGCCGGCCACGTCAAAGGAGACGCCCAGCTCACCCGCCGTCACCTGCCAGAAGTCGTCGCGGTCGCGGAAGGTGAACACCGCCTGATCGTCATAGACGAAACGGGCGTCGAGCACGCGGACGGCCTCGTCGCGGGTCAGCCCACCCAGGCTGATGCCGTAGGTCGAGACGCCGGGGTAGATGCGCGCCGCGTACTGAATCTGGTGCGCCGCCACAAACAGCCCGACCAACAGCATCAGCAGGATCAGCCCAGCGGCGGTCAGCAGCGCCAGACGCGCCAGCCAGGTCCGCCAGCCGACGGATTCGCGCACGGCACGGATCGGCTGCGTGTCGTCCGGCGCGGTGGATTCGCGGGTGGGCGCATGTGGGGGTGCAATGTGGTGGGTGGTCATGGCGGCTCACGTCGTAACGATAAAAGCCCAGGTGCGAACGGATATGCGTATCGTATCATTTTCGCCGCGCCGGGACAATCACCCAACAAAAAAGGCCGCCTGGGACGATCCAGGCGGCCCACACAAGTCCGCATCTAGCGTTCGCTAAAATTCCACAACCACATGTTGCCGACGTTGTCCGCCGTCGCAAAGGTCGAACCAACCGGCGACCACTGCACCTGGGTAGGGACACTCTGCGATGGGTACGTGTATTTAGCCAACAGTTCACCCGTCGCTCCATCCCAAATGTAGATGGCCCCATTAGTGTCCAGGCCAATTAAACGGCTGTGATTATCAATCAGGCGCCATGATAGGCTTTTTACCGGGTAGTCGCCTAATTGCAACAGCAGGTGAGCGCCATTAAAGCCTACACCATTCGGTTCGGAGCTGATATTCCACACAGCAATCCACCAGGGATCGCTCCAGGAACTCCCAACACTACAACCCACAGGAGCATCACAGACGCCGCTGCCGGTAGCAACCAGAAGATCATCCGGCGACCAAGCCAAGGCATTCAAGGCCATGAATGGATATGGCTGCCGCCTGAAAATCTCCACAGCTTGATTGCCGACCATGTCCCAGACAACAAATACGCCTGTGTCGCTCACCGCCGCCAGGCGCGATCCATCAGCGTTCCACCCAAGATCGCCAATTTCCAACATGAGATTACGCTGCGGGGCGACATACTCGTCGGGATTTACGCCATCCCAGACGCGCAGCAGTCCTGCCCTGTCCGCCGTCGCCAAAAAGTCGCCATGTGGGCTAAAAGCAACGCCAGTGACGCAATCTCGGTGCTGGTCAGGCCGATTCAGAGCGGCCCTCAAGACGATCTGTGCCGGGTTGCTGATATCCCACAGGTTAGCGGTCGGGTCGCAACCGCCGCTGGCAATCAGGGGGCGCGTCGGGTTCCAATCCACTGACCGAGGGACACCGTTGTCATGTTGGACGACACCCAGACGTTGCAGCGTTTGCACGTCCAATATCGACAGGGAACGGCTGTTGTCTACAACGGCGATCTGCGGTTCGTTCGGACTCCAGGTGAAAGCATTGATCGCTGCGCCATTTGTAGTTACCGGCCAGTTGGTTACTGTCGGGTGAATCCGGTCTGGCGCTTGTTGGGCAATCACCCAAAGGTAGATGTGTCCCTGGTCATCCGCCCCGGCCAGGATCGTACCTTCAGGATTCCAGGCAATAGACGTAATCTGCGTATTTGGTGAAGACGGCATATACACATCAACCAGTCGATAGGGAGGCCGCCCCTCGATGACGTGCGCGCCGCCAAGCGCGCCAACCGCCAGGAGCGAACCGTCTGGGCTAAACGACAGCGTCGATGGGCCGCGCAAATTTTGCGCGAGGCGAATATAATCGCAGCGAGGCAAGTCGGCGCAGAAAGATACCGAGGCGGCCGGTTGAGGTGCTACATACAGACGGACGACACCATCTTCGCCAACTGTAGCAATGTTGGATATTGAATCCCAGGCAATATCGATCACTTGCCCCTGATAAGTATCAATGATTTCTGACGAGTGCGGGAGCGTGATGATGTGAATCCCACCAATGTTGTTCACAGCAGCCGCACGGCCGTCGTCAATCCAGGTCAACGCACGCGGACTGTTATAGGGGATATTCTGCTGCGCCTCACGCCATTCCAACGTATCCCAGACAAACAACTTGCCGTCGCCGCCGGCTGTAATCAGACGCGGCCAATTAGGGTCCTGCGACCAGCTCACATCATATACCGGGCCGCTGTTCCCCTCCAGGTTGTCCCTCACTTGCGAGATCGCGCCGTTTTGATCGATCTGCCAGATACGCACCGGGCCATCCGCCCCTACGCTGGCAAAGTGGACGCCGTCGGGACTCCAGGAAACAGCATTGACGCCGCCTCGGTGAGCATCTTCAATGCATCCTAGCGAAGTTTCACCAAACGTGATCCCATTCCACACACACAGGCTGCCGTTCGCGTGCGCGCTGACCAGAAAACGCCCGTCGGGACTCCAGGCGACCTGGTTGATTCGTCCTGGGTTACGCAGGTCGCTCATAACACGAAATGCGACAGGATTAGGAGATAAAGGTCCATCACCTGTTTGTGTTGGCGATGGTATCACAGTCGGCGCGGGTGTCGGGATTTCCACTGGCTGTGTAACCTGAGGCGGCACAGTCGGCGTAGGCGTGAGTGTTGGTGAGGGCGTTGGCGTCTCAGTTGAGGTTGGGGTAAAGGTTTGCGTAGAAGTTAAAGTCGGCGATGGTGTATAAGTAACTGTATAACTCGGCGTTATAGTCGGATGTATAATCGGGCAGTTGGTTAAAGTCCAAGGACATATTTGGATGATTTCCCCATCCCGGAAAACAGCAACATCCCGTTGACGGTTAGAAGCAAAATCGTACCAGAACACATCTCCTCGCTCAACCACGACCCTGTAATTAAGCAAAGGATTAGAACAGAAACCCAGTGATCCTGCTTCAGCATCTCGCAATATGTAGATAAAACATGAACCTGGTTGGGCAACACCGTTTGATAGTCGCAGAGCATCAAAACGATCGGTGATTTCAATTGTCTCAAACTGACCCTCAGAATTAACCACTCGGAATTGAAGCCCATTAAGAGAAACCGGAGACGAAGCAGAGACGAAGAGCGTAAATGATTGCTCTTCGACATAAAGACGCAAACTATACTCAGTGCCCTGCGCCTGCACAGGACTGGCAGCCTGCCATCCTGCCAGCGCCGACAGAGCCGCTACAAAAACGCCCAACAACAGCAAAACGCGACCACGTCGGTGAACGCGCAGGTCGTTCATCTATGCCCCCCTGTTGAAACTAAACACGGCTGCGCAGTGTCTACAAGTATACATCACAGCCGGTCTTTTGCAAACTATGGAGGTTAGTATTTTGCCGTGACGATCTGCATCCTTCAAATAATGCACCACGAAAAATACCATTCTCGACCTTCATAAAACTGCTCGCCAAATTTCCATTTTGGGGGATTGACACGGCCTCAACATCGTTGTAAACTGAACAAGGTATTCTGAAGAAAGGAGCAGGCGCACATGGCGCACCTCAGCACAAGGATGCGTTTTAGCAGCAACACCATCGGCGGCGACGCCGCTGGTTCCTTGTCGTATTGCGCCTGCTGCCCGGTCGCCTAGAGCACACTCAGGCAGAACACCGAGGGCCGTGGGCGCAACCCCACGGCCTTTTTGTTGCCCTCATCCCACTTGGGGAGAGCCGTGGGGAAGACCCTGCGGCTCTTTTTGTTTGTCGCCGCAGGCCGAGACGGCAAGGATCGGGCGGGCGAGCCGCCCCATACGGCGTTGAACCTTTAGAACATATGTGCTATCCTAGTCACTTCCTTCATCGGATCGTGGCTTGAGAAGGAGAAAAATGCAGGCAATGCTGACTATACCGAAAGACCAGGACGCCCTGAATGTACGCGATGTCGTCAAGCGGTTTCACGTCGAGCAGCCGCCCTTCTGGCAGCGCTTCTTCCAGAAGCGGACCGAGAACGGCGCCAGCGCGAACGGCCACGCCCCCAAAGCGACCGAAAAGCGGCTGGTGGTCGCCGTCGATCACGTCTCGCTGGACGTTCACCGCCGGGAAATCTACGGCATCCTGGGGCCGAACGGGTCGGGCAAGTCTACCCTGGTGCGGCTGCTGTCCACGCTGCTTGTCCCGGATGAGGGCGAGGTGCGCGTCTTTGGACTGGACATCACCAAGCACGAGATGGAGGTCAAACGCCTGATCAACCGCGTGTCGGTCGATGCGGCGTTCTTCAAGAAGCTGAGTCCGCTGGAAAACCTGCTCTATGGCGCGCGGCTGTACGGCATGACCGGGCGCGAGGCGTACAAGCGGTCGGTGGAGATCATGACCCGGCTCGGCCTGCCCTCGCGCAGCTACACGCAGCCGATGGAAGAAATGTCGCGCGGGATGCAGCAGAAGGTCGCCATCGCCCGCGCCTTCCTGACGCAGCCGATCCTGCTGCTGCTGGACGAGCCGACGACCGGCCTCGACCCGCGTTCCAAGCACGAGGTGCAGGACTTCGTCAATGAACTGCGCGACGTGCACGACGCGACGATCCTGATCACCACGCACGACATGGGCGAGGCCGACACCATGTGCGACCGCATCGCTATTCTGGATGACGGGCGCATCGTAGCCGAAGACACGCCTCCAGGCCTCAAGGCCTTGATCCAGCGTAACGGCCACGAGCCGACCCTGGAAGATGTGTTCATGGAACTGACCGGCAAGAAGCTGGTCGATCCCGAAACGGCGGAACCGGTTGAGGCGTAGGCCCTCACCCCCTACCCCCCTCTCCCCAGCTAAGGGAGAGGGGGAAACAACGAGGAATAACGACGCAATGTTGAAAAATGTCGATCTGAAACTTGAGACCACCCAGGGCTACGCCTTCGTGGCGCGCAACTTCAACCTGGTCAAACGCTACTGGGGCTGGGAAGTGGTCTGGCTGGCCTACACGTCGGCCAATGCGCTGGCGGTGGCCTTCATCGGCGCGGGATCGGCCATGATCACCGGCCAGGAAAACATCGACACGCGCTTCTTCACCATCTACCTGTTGATCGGGACGCTGGTGTGGCACTTCCTATCCGGCATCTTCCACAACATCAGCGAGATGATCCAGTGGGAGCGGTGGGAAGGGACCATCGAGTACACCTTCATGGCTCCCGTGCGGCGCTTCACCCAGATCATCGGGCAGGCCAGTTTCGCCGTGAGCTACAGCCTGCTCTTTACGATGGCAATCGGCGTGATCGTGATCGGCTTCTTCTCGCTGGACATGAGCAACGCCAATCTGCCCGGCACGATCCTGGTGTTGCTGGCAGGAAGTCTGTCGTTCGTCGGCATCGGCGCGGTGGCGAGCATCCTGCCGCTGCTGTACCCGGAGCGCGGCGCGCAGATGACCAACATCGTGCAGGCGTTCCTGCTGCTGGTATCGGGCGTGTACTACCCGATTGAAGTGTTGCCGCAGGCGCTGCAACTGGTGGCCAAGCTCTCGCCCGCCTCCTACGTGTTAAGCGGCATCCGCGCGGCCATTCTGGACGGCGCGCCGACGGCGGACCTGTGGGGTTACATCGTGCCACTGCTGGTGATGGGCGTCATCGGGCTGCCGCTGGGGGTATGGGCTTTCCGCCAGGCGGAAACCTACGCCAAGAAGCATGGCAAATTGAAACGAGTCGGGTAAGCAAGCTGTCAGCAATCCGCCGCCGGCGCTCCGCTTACCCCCTTCCTGGGCAACCAGGACAAGGAACGGACTGCGATGACTACGGCATGGATGACAGTTGAGATGGACGAATCGCCGCCTGCCCCGCAGTGGCCGGTCGGCGTGACCTTGTGGACGCATGTTCCCGGCCAGGATGACCGGGGCGTTTATGAATTGATGGCAGCAGCTTTTGCCGATCACTGGGGCTACCTGCCGCTGCCGTTCGAGCAGTGGATGGACTGGCGCGCCAATGGCCGCGACGACGGGAACTCGCTGTGGTTCCTGGCCATGGATCGCAGCGGCATGATTGTCGGCGCGGTGCTGTGCCGCCTGCAAAACGCGCTCAGCCCGGCGATGGACTGGGTGGTGCAGTGGGGCGTCCGGCCCGGCTGGCAGGAGCGCGGCCTCAGCGCGGCGTTGCTGCGCCATGCCTGCGGCCAGATTTACCGGCGTGGGCAGCGTCGCCTGGCGATGCGAGTCGCGGCCCAGGCATTGGCCTGCGCGACTTCCCTGTACGAGCAGATCGGTATGCGCGTTGTTCCGCACATGGACACACGCGCGGCGCTGTGCATCTTTGAAAACCAAAGACCACCCGCAAAAGCGGGTTTATGCCTGAAGTAGTGGAGGCCATGATGTTATCGCACCACTCCCTGACGAGAGAGCAATTGGACAATCAACATCGGGAGCAACTGCGGCGTCTGGTGCAACAGCCGCCCCTGCTGGAAAAAGCGGCCCGGTTCGCGTGGCGCGCCTTGCTGCGCGCCCTGGGATTCGGCCTGCTGCATGGTGGACGCCTGCTCCTGAACCTGTCACAGCCCGCCCCGGAACGGCAGCCGTCCCCCGACCTGCTGCCGCTCACCTCGCTCCCCAGCGATTGATACGATCCTGCGCGGCGGCGGCGGGTATGCCGCCGCTGCCCTCCTAACGAAAGGACCTGACTGTGGAAATCGCCATTGCCACCCAAGAACTCCTGATCCGCCCGGCGCTGCTTGACGATGTTGAAGCCGCTGTCGAGCTGTTCAACACCTGCGACCTGGCGGATGTCGGCGCAGCGGGTTTCACCGTCGAAGATGTCCGCAACGAATGGGTGTCGCCCGGTTTCAACCCGACGACGGACATCCGCATCGTGACCACGCCTGCCGGTCAGATGGTCGGCTACCTCGAAGTGTGGGATACCGTGCCACACGTGCGCGTCTGGCTGTGGGGCTGCACCCACCCGGATTACCGGGGACAGGGCATCGGCGCACAACTGGTCCGCTGGGGTGAAGAACGCGCCCGGCAGGCTATCGCCAAAGCCCCGGCGGGGGCGCGTGTATCCATGCAGATCGGCGCCCTGAGCAACAATCAGGCCGCCTGCGACCTGTTCCAGGCAGCAGGGTTTACCCTGGTCCGCCGCTCGTACCGCATGGCCATCGACCTGGACGCGCCGCCCCCCGCGCCGCAGTGGCCGGCGGGCGTGACGGTGCGGACGTTTGCGCCCGGTGTAGACGATGAGGCAACGTACCTAGCGATGGAGGAGGCCTTCCAGGACCACTGGGGCTACGTGCGCCGCCCGTTTGAAGAAGGGTTCGCGCGGTGGCGCCACTTCAGCATGGACGGGGACTTTGACCCGTCGCTGTGGTTCCTGGCAATCGACGGCGGCCAGATCGCCGGAATCTCGCTGTGCAGGCCATACGTCTACAACGACCCGGCGATGGGCTGGGTCGGCACGCTGGGCGTGCGCCGCCCCTGGCGGCGGCGGGGACTCGGCATGGCCCTGCTTCAGCATTCGTTTGTGGAACTTTACCGGCGCGGCCAGCGGCGCGTGGGTCTGGGCGTGGACGCCAGCAGTCTGACCGGCGCGACGCGACTCTACGAAAAAGCCGGGATGCGCGTCATCCGCGAATACCTGACCTATGAAAAAGAGCTGCGCGCCGGGCAAGAACTGAGCACGCAGGGGCTTTAGCTTGCCCGGCAAAGGGGCCTCAGTCCGCTGAAGCGACCTGTCATCCGTAGCCGGGGACTCGAGGTCCCCGGCGAGCGGCGTGTTCAGCCGTTGCGCTAAAAACCTCCCCCTATCAGCGCTGCCCCGCACAGCGGCGAACCGAGTCCGCCACTGTGCCCACATTCGGATATACTTCCCGGCATGGTTATTGGTCTACACTTGCGGTTTTGCCGCACCATTGTGATCCTTCTCTGGCTGCTAACGGGCTGCGCGCCTGCCCCGGCGGCCCGCCCCCCCACTGCGCCTCCGCCGACCGCGACCGTATCGCCGACGGCCGGACCAGCCGTCACGCCTGATGTGGGACAGTCGATCCCCATCGTGCCGACCCTGGCTGTAACGCCGACATCCTGGCTGGTCAGCCTGCCTGGTATAACGCCGCTTCCTCCCAACGGCACGCTGCTGTTTCCTCTGCCGACGCGCGTGGTAGAAACGCCGCCTCCGACCCTGGACTGCGCCGCCGTCTACCCGCCGGATGCCGTGCTGACCGTCGCTCTGGGCAACACCACCGTTGAGCAGGCCCTCGCTGCGTTCGGACCGGTCCTCAGCATCAGCGGCAGGCCGCCGCGCTATCACTTCGAGGATCGCGGATGCTCGCTGGTGCTGAGCGTAGGAACACGCTACGTCCAGGGCGCCATCCTCAGCCCTTACTTCTCCCTGGGCGACCTACTGGCCCGCTACGGCGCGCCCCCTGCTGTCGCCCGGATCCGCGCCAGCATCCACCTGCCGGGCCGCGACCGGTTGGCTCTGCTTTACCCGGAGCGGGGGCTGGCGGCGCTGTTCGAGGACATACCAGCCGGCCTGGCAACCTGGATCCCCGAACTGCGGCTGGTCGCGCCGACCGACCTGCACGGGCTGCTGCGTGCACTCGGCGACACCGACGCCACCGTGCTGGAGCACTGGCAACCGCCGCTGTTCTGAAAGGCAGGTTACAAGACAGCCCGGTCCTGCCAATGGTGCAGCGGCGCGCGCTAGTGTACAATGCGCGGCTGTACTCAACGCTCCCCGCCTGGGAAAGGATGCCGCTTATGTGCCCACAAGGCGCTAACCTGGACACATTTCAGGAAGTTCTTCGCCTATTGATCCCCGGCTGTATGAATCGGGTGTTTTGGGACATCATCCTGTATCTGATCCTGTTGTTCGCCATCATCGTCATGGCGATGCAGCCGGAAGGGTCGTTTAACGTCACGCTGATGATGGCTGCCGTCATCATCGCGGTATTCGTCGATAAAATCCAGTTGTTTGGCCTGTGCGGGTTAGAAGTGCTGCTCATCCGCATCGTCATGTTCCTCGGCCCGTTGATCACGGCGGGCATCACGCAGAATCCAAAGGCGCGCGCGCCTGCCGTTATTACAGCGGGCCTGGCGCTCTTTTACACCTTTATCCTGTGGGCGCTCGAACTGAACAGCGTCACCTGCCCGTGCACGCCGCGCGACGTGGGCTGCTAAGGGGCTGAACACAAAAGATGAGGGGCGACCGCGTTGGTCGCCCCCTGCATTTGACAGACTTGTCCAGGGCTGTGCTAGTCGCCCGGTGCGGTGACGGCCGTCTCGGCGTAGATCGGCTGGTTCCAATGGCGGTAGGCGGGCACTTCACCGCGCACCACTGCGAAATACAGGTCGCGTAGGCGCTGCGTGATCGGCCCCATCTGACCGTCGCCGACAGAGCGGTTGTCGATGCGGGTCACGGCGGCAAGCTGCACGCCCGTTCCACACAGGAACGCCTCATCGGCGATAAAGATCTCGGTCCGGTCCAGCTCGCGCTCCACCACCTCGACGTTCAGTTCCTCGCGCAACAGGTGCATGACGGTGCGGCGGGTGATGCCTTCCAAAATATTGGCGGAGATGGGCGAGGTATAGGCCACGCCGTTGCGGATCAGGAAGAAGTTAGCAGCGCTGGCCTCCGCGATGTGGCCGTCCTGGTTGAGCACCAGGGCATCGTCGAAGCCGGCCAGGACGGCATCGGTATAGATGAGGGCCGAGTTGGCGTAGGCACCGGTGATCTTGCCGCGTGCCGGGATCGAGTTGTCGTCAATGCGCCGCCAGGACGAGAACGTCAGATGCAGCCCTTCTTCCTTCTTAAGATACCGTCCGAAGGGAATGGTGAACATCGTGATGTCGTCGTCCAGGTCGTGTAGCCGCACGCCGATAGTCGGTGTGGACTTGTAGACCAGCGGGCGGATGTAGCAGTCTTCGCGCAGCCCTTCGGCGCGCATCAGTTCCACCAGCACTTCCGTCAGCCGTTGGGGGGTGTACGGCAACTCCATGCGCAACATTTTGGCGGATTGGAGCAGCCGGGTAAAGTGATCGACGGGGCGAAAGACAAACAGTTCCTCTTCTTTCGCATTCCAGTAGCCCCGCAGACCGCCAAACGCCCCCGTGCCATAATGCAGGGCGTGGGTTGCCACGCTCACCTTGGCGTCTTCAAAGGGGACGACTTTGCCTTCAAAAAAGGCATACTTGGGTAACGTGGGCACTGCCAGACCTCCTCTGAGAGAAACGGGTGGTATTTTCATTATACCGCACTCGCGCCGACGAAGGGCAAGGATAGACATGTGATCTTCATCGGTGTGTTGAGGGCCGATCTACCGGCCACTCCTTTGCAGGCCGGCTTCTGCCCGAACTGTAGACGCACGGGAGCGCATGACAAAACCGGGCCTGGCGGCCCGGTGTGTTTTCGTGGTGATGACGCTACGCGGGATCAGCTCAGGTAATCCCGCAGGTTGTGCGCCAGCTTGGGATGCCGCAGGCGGCGCAGGGCTTCCTTTTCGAGCTGGCGGATGCGCTCGCGGCTGAGGCCGAACTTGTTGGCGATTTCCTCCAGCGTGTGCGGCTCGCCCCCGCCCAAGCCGAAGCGCAGGCGCAGAATGTGGCTCTGGCGCGGGGTCAGTTCGGCCAGCACTTCCTCGATGGTCTCCTGCAACAGGTGTTGCGTGGCCGATTCGAGCGGGCTGGGCGTATCCTGATCTTCAATGAAATCCCCGAACTCACTGTCGCCGTCGTCGCCGACGGGGCGTTCCAGGGCGATAGCGTGCTGGCTGGCGTCCATCATGCCGCGCACGGCATCGGCGGGCAGGTCCATTTCCACCGCGATCTCTTCCGGCGTCGGGCGACGGCCCAGGTTTTGTTCCAACACCTGCGCGGTACGGTACATCTGGCGGATGCGCTCGGTCATGTGGAGCGGGATGCGGATGGTGCGGGTCTTCTGCGCCAGGGCGCGCGTGATGGCCTGGCGAATCCACCAGGTCGCGTAGGTGCTGAAACGATTGCCGCGCTTGTAGTCGTACTTATCGACGGCGCGCATCAGGCCGACATTGCCTTCCTGGATCAGGTCCGGGAAGGGCAACCCCTGCCCCATGTAACGCTTGGCGATGGAGACGACCAGCCGCGTGTTAGCGCGCCCCAGGTGTTCGCGGGCCGCCTGCCCATCTTCGAGCAGGGCGGCGAACTCGCGGCGCAAGGTCGGATTGGCGCTTTTGCCAAGCCGCAGCATCTTTTCCCTGGCATCCTTGCCGCGCTCGATGCGCTTGGCAAGCTCGATCTCTTCCTGAGCCGTCAATAGCGGCTCCTGAGCCATCTGGCGGAAGTACAACCCCACCGGATCGTCTGCCGACACGGCATTGATGTCGCCGACGTTCGGATCGCTCAATGACTCCTCGGCCTCAAATTCATCCTCACTCTCGGCAGGGCTGCCAAAATGATGGTCCTCATGTTGGCGAAGTTCAATCCCTAGCTCGTCCAACTCGTCCAGCACGGCCTCGATAGCGGCAATGTCATCTCCATCCTCACCCAGAATTTCCAGTACATCCTCAAAGGTGACATAGCCCTGCTGGTCTGCGCGGTTCATCAATTCTTGAATCACAGGCGAGTATTGCCTCCTGATCACTGTACCCGGCTGCACAACGTCCCTTAGCCGGAGGGAAAAAGGACTCTGGCAACAGGTAAACTTTGTGCATTATAACACAAGTATAGTGCGATTTGAAGTGGGTGATGTTAACGTTTAATGAGAGTTTCCCACTTAAACGGTCGCAATTTCCCAACACCCGGATTGGCGGTGTTTTCACACCCATACCTACCATTATAAAGGTAGTGTCAAGTCCTTAGCAGAGCTTTTTGGGCACTTTTTTGTGGTATGATTGCCTCTATCGGGCCTTTACCTGACAAATGATGGGAAAGAACATGACAAAAGACACCTTTGGCGCACGGGCCACGCTCCGGGCAGCAGATGGGATACTGACTTATTATCGACTTCACCGGTTGGAAGAGGACGGGGTCGCGCCCATCAGCCGCCTGCCCTTCTCTTTGAAAGTGCTGTTGGAAGCGCTGCTGCGCAACGAGGACGACCGTATCATCGCTGCTGAAGATGTGACGGCCCTGGCCCGCTGGCGGCCCCAGACGGTCGTCCCGCGTGAACTGCCCTTCCTGCCGGGGCGGGTGCTGCTGCAAGACTTCACCGGCGTCCCGGCGGTGGTGGACCTGGCGGCGCTGCGCTCGGCAATGGCCCGTCTGGGCGGCGACCCGGCACGCATCAACCCGCTGATCCCGGTGGACCTGGTGATCGATCACTCGGTCCAGGTAGACGTGGCCGGCACTCCCGATGCGTTGCGTCTCAACGCCGAGATCGAGTTTCAGCGCAACCGGGAACGCTACGCATTCCTGCGCTGGGGCCAAAAAGCCTTCCGCAACTTCACTGTTGTCCCGCCCGCCACCGGCATCGTGCACCAGGTTAACCTGGAATACTTGGCGCGGGTCGTGCTGACGCGGGACGGGGTCGCCATGCCGGATACACTGGTCGGCACAGACTCGCACACGACAATGATCAACGGCCTGGGCGTGCTGGGCTGGGGCGTCGGCGGCATCGAGGCCGAGGCGGTGATGCTCGGTCAGCCCTACTACATGACAACGCCGGAGGTTATCGGCTTTAAGCTATACGGCCATCTGCCGGAAGGTGTTACCGCCACCGATCTGACCCTGACCGTAGTCCAGATGTTGCGACAGAAGGGCGTGGTCAACAAATTCGTGGAATTCTACGGCAGCGGTCTGAGCAGCATGAGCCTGCCGGACCGCGCCACGATTGCCAACATGGCGCCCGAATACGGCGCGACGACGGGTTTTTTTCCGGTGGACGCGGAGACGCTGCGTTACCTGGAACGTACCGGGCGCAGCCCTGAACTGATCGACCTGGTGGAACGCTATTGCAAGGAACAGGGCCTGTTCCGCACAGACGACACGCCCGACCCGGAGTTCTGCGACACGTTAGAACTGGACCTGGGCACGGTCGAGCCGAGTATGGCCGGCCCCAAGCGCCCGCAGGACCGCGTCCGGCTGGCCGACATGAAGAACGCCTTTCACGCCGCGCTGCGCGCCCCGGTGGCCCAGCGCGGCTTCGGGCTGGATCACGACGCCCTGGAGCGCAAAGCCACCGTTCAGAACAACGGCGACCGGATCGAACTGCGGCACGGGTCGGTCGTCATCGCGGCCATCACCAGCTGCACCAACACCAGCAACCCGTCGGTGATGTTGGGCGCGGGGCTGCTGGCAAAGCACGCCGTCGAGCGCGGACTGCGCACGCCGCCCCATGTCAAGACCAGCCTGGCGCCGGGGTCGCGCGTCGTGACCGATTACCTGGCCGCAACGGGCCTGCTGCCGTACCTGGAAGCGTTGGGCTTTCATGTGGTCGGCTACGGCTGCACCACCTGCATCGGCAACAGCGGGCCGCTGGCAGCGCCCATCGCCCAGGCGATCCAGGAATACAACCTGGTGGCGGCGGGCGTCCTCAGCGGCAACCGCAACTTCGAGGGGCGCATCAATCCCCACGTCCGGGCGAACTACCTGGCTTCTCCGCCCCTGGTGGTGGCTTATGCTCTGGCAGGCCGTGTGGACATCGACTTCGCCAGCGAGCCGCTCGGCTACACGCAGGACGGCGCGCCGGTCCATCTCAAGGACATCTGGCCGTCCCAACAGGAAATCGCCGACACCGTAGCGGACTCGATCCGGCCTGAGATGTTCACCCATGCCTATGCCAACGTCTTCCAGGGCAACGCGGCCTGGAACGAGATCGTCTGCCCCGGCGGGCAGGTCTACGAGTGGAACCCGGCCTCGACTTACATCCAGGAGCCGCCGTACTTCCTGGACTTTCCGCCGGAGCCGCCCGCTCTGGCCGACATTCGCGGCGCGCGCGTGCTGGTCATGCTGGGCGACTCGGTGACGACCGATCACATCTCCCCGGCGGGGTCGATCCCCGCCACCAGCCCTGCCGGGCAATACCTGATCGCGCTGGGAGTGGAGCCGCGCGACTTCAACTCCTACGGCGCCCGGCGCGGCAATGACCGGGTGATGACGCGCGGCACGTTCGCCAATATCCGCCTTAAGAACCTGCTCGTGCCCGGCGTCGAGGGCGGCGTGACGATCTACTTCCCCACTGGGGAGCAGATGCCCATCTACAACGCTGTCATGCGCTATCAGCAAGACGGCACGCCGCTGATTGTGCTGGCGGGCAAGGAGTACGGTACAGGGTCGTCGCGCGACTGGGCAGCCAAAGGCACCCTGTTGCTGGGCGTGAAAGCTGTGATCGCCGAGAGCTACGAGCGCATCCACCGCAGCAACTTGGTCGGCATGGGTGTGCTGCCGCTGCAATATCTGGAAGGCCACAACGCCGAAGCGTTGGGCCTCACCGGGCGCGAAGTCTACCACATTGCCGGCATCGGCGACGGTATCCAGCCGCGCCAAAAGCTGACCGTGCAGGTGCGGCGCGAGGACGGTGCGGAGTTCACCTTTCCGGTCATTGCCTGCCTGGATACGCCCATTGACGTGGAGTACTATCGCAACGGCGGCATCTTGCAAACCGTGCTGCGGAATATGCTCCGGGAAAACGCTTAACCGCAGCGCCACGCGAGCCGGGGCGACGCCCTCCGGGGAACCTTTCCCGGAGGGCGCTTTGCCGGGCGTGCTGTATAATCCGACCGACACTACTCATCGGTCACACGGCTACCACCGCAGGTGCCCGCCACAGGGGGGCCGGATTTTGTGATGGTGATGACGCTCTACAGCGGTTAAGCCGTGTAGCTCACTTGCCTAGAACGCAGGTGCCGGGGACAGCGGGCTAAAACAGGTCAGGCGGCAGCGGCGAAGGAAGTTTGCAACATCGCTTGCAAATCCATGCCACAAAAACATGTATCTTTTCAAACTTTAGTACTATTTGCAGGATGTATCGGGCCGTGATACAGTTAAGGTAGCCGTGCGATCATGCGCCTTGCGCCTGTCCCGTGCGTTTTTATTCTTGATTCAGAGAGGTCTGCTCTATGGCCGAAAAGATTCTGGTCATCGACGACGAAGAAACCACCGTGCAGCTGATCTCGATCTTGCTGGAACGGCGCGGTTACGAAGTCATCAAGGCTTATCGCGCTGAGGATGGATTGCGCAAGGCCTATCGCAGCCACCCTGACCTGGTGCTACTGGACATCATGATGCCGGAAATGGACGGCTGGGAAGTCTGCCGCCGCCTGCGGGAGCTTTCGGATGTGCCGATCATCTTCCTGACGGCCCGCAGTGAGATCCGCGACGTGGTCAAGGGCCTGGAAATGGGGGCCGACGATTACGTGGTCAAACCCTATGACAACGACGAGTTGGTCGCCCGCGTGCGTGCTCATCTGCGCCGCGCCCCGGCCCCGTCGATCTCGGAAGAACTGGTCTTCGACGGCGGCGACCTACGCGTGAACTTCCTCAACCGCGAAGTGCGTGTGCGAGGCCGGACGGTGCACCTGACACCGAAGGAATTCAACCTGCTGGGTGTGCTGGTGCGCAAGGCCGGGCGTGTGATCACCCGCACCGAACTGGTGACGGAAGCCTGGGGGCCGGAATACGCCGACGCCATCGACAGCCTGAAGCTGTATATCCACTACCTGCGCCAGAAGATCGAGCAGGACCCCCAGCGCCCGCAGTACATCCTCACCTCGCGCGGCGTGGGCTACCGCTTCGCTAACCGCTAATAAGCCATCGGCCCTCAGCAATCAGTCCGGGCCGTTTTCCGCGACGACTGATTGCTGACCCAATGTGCAAGTTTTCAGCGCCGGGGACTCAAGTCCCCGGCTACAGATGAGAAGTCCACTGAAGTGGACTGACGTCCCCGGTCTCGACCTGCATTTTAGTCCGCTTCAGCGGACTTTGCAGACTTAGCCGGGGGTTTGAACCCCCGGCGACCGACCGGACGCCGCCGTTTTTGAAACCTGCACATTGGGTTTGCTGATGGCTGATTGCCTTCCAGATACTGGCTTCCTCTACTTGCTATAGTATAGAAGCTGCCGGATCACCAGGGCTAGGTGGACGCCCAGGCGCGTCTCCGGGCGATCCAGGTCCATATTGGCGATCTCGCTGATGCGGTTCATGCGATAGAGCAAGGTGTTGCGGTGCACGATCAGCTTTTCCGCCGTCTGGCTCAGGTTGCCGTGACAGGCAAAGAACGCCTCCAGCGTCTTGACCAGGTCGGCGCGGTTACGCTCGTCGTAGTCCAGCAGAGGGCCGAGCGTTTGCTGAGCGAAGGTCAGCAGCGCTTCACGGTCGCCCAGGCGCAGCAATAACTGGTATACCCCCAGATCGCCGATGTACAGCGGTTCGTCCGTTTCCAGCCGGTGCGCCAGCTCGACCGCCTGCTGCGCATCCTGGTAACTGTCGCGCCACTGGTTGACGTGCGCCGCCTTCTGCCCCAGGCCGATAGCAACGCGGTGCTGCGGCTGCTGGCGGCGCGCCTCCTGCCGGATTGTCTCGGCTAGCGCCAGCGACGAGTCAATCGGGTCGTGCTCGTCGGTGGCGTGGAAAATCACCACGTGGTCGTCGCGCTGCCAGACGAGCGCCTGTTCTCGCCGGGCCGCGACGATGCCGTTGATCAGCGTTTCCAGGCGACGCAACGAGGGCGTCTCGGTGCCCTGCCAGGCCAGCACAAGGGCGATGTGCGGCGCGGCCATGTCATGCTTGAAGCGGTCGCCCTGGCGGATGGCCTCCTGCTGATTCACGTCACCGATCAGCAGGCGATCCAGAAATGTGCCGCGCAGACGTTTTTCCGTCTCGCTGATAGCTTTGGCCTTCGCCATTTCCAGCGCGCAGGCTTCCGCACCGTGCTCGGCGACCAGCAGGTCCACCTCGTCGATGGCGTCTTCCCGCCCGATGATCGACAGGTAGCCGCGCCCCACCTCTTTGGTCACGATAGGCGCGATCAGGCGGATCAGGCCGGGCGCGGGGAGTTTCTGGCGCAAAACGGGGTTCTCCAGATTGACAACCTGATGGCGGTTGCGCAGGCGATCCGGTAGATTGGAGGGCTGGCCGGTGAAATCTTCCAACTTTTCCCAAACATCTACCAGATCGGGCAAGACGACGCTCTCCACGATTTGCAGGCGCTTGTCGTGAACCACCACCGACTTGCCCGTCAGGCGCGAGATCGCGTTGACGATCTCGGCCATGCCCTCGTTGCGCGAGGAAATCTGCGTGAGCTGGCGATAAATTTGCGTACCGCGCCGCTCCAACTGCGCGCGGCGGTCCAGCAGCAGCGCGATCACCGTGCGCTCCACGTCGCGCACCGCATTGTTGGGCGGCAGCAGCAGCAGCGGGATGCCGCCGTTGGCGGCCTCTTGCAGCGCCAGGTCCGACGGGTGCTCCGCCAGAACGACGGCGGCGGCCTGCGCTTCGGCAGCCTGACGCACCACCGTCGCATCCCGGTTCGGGATCGACAGGTTACGCTCCAGCGGGGCCAAAAAGACCAGTTCGCCCCGGTTGAGCGGTTTGGGACCGATCTCCTGCGGGTAGATCAGCGCCGTCCAGGAAACCGTGCGCCCCATCGCCTCACCGCCGGTCAGGATCGTTGTGCCGAGGGGTAGCGCCAGTTTACGGACTTCTTCTACAGTTATGGCGGTTGTCGATTCTGCCATCGGTAAATTCCACGTTGCGTGATCGGTACTCTGTCACTTATTGTACATCAAATTCAGCAATTTGGGCATTTCGCACAAAAACAAATTATCCCCGACGGGCCACGCAAGGCCGGATGCGGGAGCGCTCCCAAAGGCAGCCCGGTAAAAGGCGCCGATAAATCCGCTTGACGAGCGTCTGTCCTCCTGCTACAATGCTGCCCAGTCGCCCCGTTCGTCTAGAGGCCCAGGACGTGGCCCTCTCAAGGCCAAAACAAGGGTTCGAATCCCTTACGGGGCACACCGCCAGCCGGGTCATGCGACCCGGTTTTGCTTTCTCTGATCCTCAGAACACCTTCCCCAGCAAAACGTTTTCCTGTCCCACAAAAAGAATGTGGCGGCGATCCTTCGTGCCGCCAGACAGGTTCGTTCATTTGTTCACACGTCGAAAAGTGTAAAGACGTTTCGGCGTTTTGTCAACCGACTGGAATAAGCACCCCGCTCGAAGTTACTCCACCCCCAACAAGTGGCATCCCCACGCGCCCAGGCCCACATAGAGGCCCAGATCGCGCAGTTCGCCGCCGCTGCGCATGAACACATCGCCGGTAAAGGCATCCTTCAGCCGCCAGACACGCCCGCCCAGATCGTCCCAGGGGAGGCGGATTACGCCCTGCGCCCCCTGCCCCGACAGGTTCACCGCCACGATCCGGCGCGTCTCGCCGGCCCGCCAGCACCACGCCAGCAGGTTCTTGTGACTATCGTTATCCGGCCAGCCCGTCGTGTCGCAAAGCTGCCACGTCCCGTTGCGAAACACATCCGCGCCGATCTCGTGTAACAACGTGCGATAGAAGGCTCGCAGGCTTGCGTCCACCGGTTCGGCAGGGCGGCGTCTCAACTGCACCGGCAGCTTGACGCGCCAGCCCTCCAACTGCCCCTCGTGAAACAGCTTCGCGCCCGGCAGGGTGGCGGCGATCACGGCAGCGGCGCGCTCTTTGCCCGGCCCGAACACGGCAGCAGCGCGCTCCTCGTCGTGATTTTCGATAAAGCGGACCAGTCGCCCCTGGTAATCCGGGTCGGCGCGCAGATGGGCCTGCACGGAGTCGGCATTTGCGTGCGCCAGACGGTCGTACAGCCGCTTGTCGTAGCAGTAATCGAACCCCTGCTGCTGAAGCTCCCATTCCATATCCCAATAGGCTTCTGCCAGGAACAGGAATTCGGGGACCGTCTCCCGCACCGCGCCGATCACCTGCGGCCAGAACTCCAGGCCGGGCCGATCCCCGGCGCGCGCGCCCCACGTCTGTTGAAAAATACGGTTGACCACCAGCATCGCCATGTCCACACGCACGCCGTCGCAGCGCCGGGCAATGTCCTTGAGCACGGCGACCGTCGCCCGACGCAGCCCCGGATGAAAGGCGTTCACCTGCGCCGTGTCGGTCCAGGCCGGAAAGTGGGGATCGCGCCCGTGCGCGAAAACCCGCCGCCCGCCCTCGAAAAAGCTCTCCGGCTGCTGCGCCAGGTCGAAGCTGTCTCCCTGGATCAGGTAGTCGGGGTGCTCGTAGGTCCAGGGGTGATCCCGCGCCACATGGTTGGGCACGAAATCCAGCAGCAGGCGCATCCCCCGCACGGCCAGCGCCCCCCGCGCGGCGACCAGGCCATCGTCCCCGCCGAAGCGCGAGTCTACCGTGTAGCGGTGAACGCAATACGGCGAACCGATCACGTCTTCCGGGGTGAAGTCAGGCACGGCGCGGTGGTAGTCTGCCTGCAAGCCGGGATGCTCGCGGGCGATGCGCGCCCCGGCAGAGCTGCGCTCCCACACGCCCATCAGCCAGACCGCGTCCACGCCCAGGTCGGTTAACCCGTCCCAGACTTGGGGAGGAATGTCCGCCAGCGTGACCTCCCGTCGGTAGCGGCGGCTCAGGTCGTATAGCCAGGCGCTGGTGTTGATCTCGTAGAGGATCGGGTTTTTCGGCCAGAGCGCCATCGCCTCATCCCACTTTCAACGGTCAAAAGCGCCGGAATCGGCCTTTTTAAAACCTGTATATTCGCGTAGGGGCGACGTATGTGTCGCCCCTACCAGAATCATTTTTGCAGCTACCTCGCCTAGCTGTAATCATCCCAGAAGTTACGCTTGCCGCGCTTTTCGGCCTCGCCGGTGCGCCCGCGCCGATGCGTCTCGTCGAACCGTTCTGGCTTGATCGTCAGGCGTTCGCCCGCGTTGAGTGCCGCCACGCCCTTTTGCGCCCCTTCCTCGCGCCTCGGATTTTCCAGCAGTAGCGGGCCGCGCGTGTAGGCGTCTTCCGGTTCGTAGTAAGTGGTAATGAAGCCCTCGTAGTTGCGCAGCACGACCTTGTGCGGCGACTGGCTGAGCACGTAGTTCGGCATCACGGGAATCTTGCCGCCGCCGCCCGGCGCGTCGATCACATAAGTCGGCACGGCATAGCCGGAGGTATGTCCGCGCAGCGCCTCGATGATCTCGATGCCCACCGACACCGGCGTGCGGAAGTGCCCCGCGCCCTGTACCAGGTCGCACTGATAGAGATAATAGGGACGCACGCGGTTGCGGACGAGCTTGTGCACCAGTTCCATTTGCACTTCCGGGCTATCGTTCACGCCGCGCAGCAGCACCGACTGGTTGCCCAGCGGAATGCCCGCATCGGCCAGCTTCGCCAGGGCGCGGCTGAGTTCCGGCGTGATCTCTTTGGCATGATTGACGTGGATGTTCATCCAGAAGGGGTGATACCTGCGCAGCATCTCCACCAGGTCATCCGTGATACGCTGCGGCAAGAAGACCGGCACACGTGAGCCGATGCGGATGATCTCCACGTGCGGAATCGCGCGCAGGCGCGCCAGGATGTTCTCCAGCCGGTTCTGCGGCATCGTCAGCGGGTCGCCGCCGGAGAGCAGCACGTCACGCACCTGCGGTGTGCGGGCGATGTAATCGATCTGGGCGTCGTTGTCCGAACGGCTGAAATTGGCCGACGGATCGCCCACGATGCGCGAGCGGGTGCAGTAGCGGCAGTAGGACGCGCATTCAGTCGTGACGAGCATCAGCACGCGGTCCGGGTAGCGATGCACCAGCCCCGGCACCGGCGAATGGGCATCTTCAGAAAGCGAGTCGGCCATCATCGCGTCGAAGCCTTCCAGTTCCATCCCTTTGGGAATGACCTGGAGGCGAATCGGATCGTTCGGGTCATCGGGATCGATCAGGCTGGCGAAGTAGGGCGTGATGTCCACGCGGAACTTGCCGCTGGCCTGGAGGCCCTCACGTTCCTCAGCGGTCAGATTGAGCACCTGGGCGAGTTCATCGACCGAGTTCAAGCGGTGGCTCATCTGCCAGCGCCAGTCGTTCCATTGCTCATCAGGCACGTCGGCCCACAGCGCGGGGCGCGGCGTGACGGCGGTCTTGAGATCATAGGTTACTTCTGCCACCATGAATGCTCCTCCTACGGCAAAACAGGGCTACCATGCACAGACATCTTTGGACAGCAGATCAGATGTTAGCATACGGGGGGGCGCATCACAAGACTGGTGCGCAAGAGAGTAGCAGGCGACAAAAGCCGTCGCTACAATCAGATGCGGTATGATCCAACAGGAGATTAGACGATGCGCCGCTCCACATGGACGGGTTATCTGCTGCTGGGAATCGTCGGGCTGAGTCTTGTATTGGCCGCGCCGAAAGCCGAGCCGCGCGTGTTCGCCCAGGCCGCGCCGACGGCGACTCCGTTTTACCAGATCAACAACGACCCCGACCTGAACGCCGCGATGGACTACGTCGAACAGGCCGTCAGCATCCTGCGCGATCTCGCGCCGCGCGCAGAGGTGACGCGCGCCTTCCTCTCGCGCCAGGAACTGCTGGACTACCTGGTCGGCCTGTTGGACCGCGAATATCCGCCGGAGCGCGCCCGCGACGACGCCATTTTCTACCACGCCTTCGGCTGGATGGACCTGGATACCGACCTGCGGGCGATCCAGCTGGCCGTGCTGACCGAACAGGTCGGTGGCTTCTATGACCCCGACCTGGACGCCATGTTCGTCATCAGCGAAAATGCCGAGATGGACCCGCTGAACCAGATTCTTTACGCCCACGAATTCACCCACGCCCTGCAAGACCAATATTACGATCTGAATGCGCTAGGTCTGGGAACGGAGAACAGCATCGGCGCACCGGACGAACTGCTGGCCGTGCAGGCGTTGGTCGAAGGCGACGCCATGCTGCTGACCGAGGGCTTTGAGAACTGGCTGATCCGCTCGAACCCGGCGGCGATGCTTAATGTGCTGGGGACAGCCCTAACCCTGCAAACCGAGGCGCTGTTTGCTGCGCCGCCGATCTTGCAGGCAGAGTTGATGTTCCCTTACATCGAGGGCCGGAACTTCGTCTACACCCTCTTCATGGCGCAAAACGGCTGGAACTTCGACAGCATCTACGCCGATCCGCCCAGCACAACCGCGCAGATTCTTCACCCGGACTTGTACGTCGCAGGCCGGGAGGCAGTAGAGGTGACGGTGGAACCGCTGGACGCGGCATTGAGCGACGGCTGGCGGCTGGTCTACGACCGGACATTGGGCGAATTCTACCTGCGGGAATACCTGCGCATGGCCATCCCGGAGGAAGCCGCCGATGATGCTGCCGCCGGATGGAGCGGCGACCGCTATCGCCTGTACTTCAACGATGCGACGCAGCAAACGGTGTTGATCCTGCGCATCGCCTGGGACAGCCCCCAGGATGCCGCCGAGTTCACCGCCGCCTATCGCGGCTACGGCGCCATTCGCTTTGGCGATCCCGGTGTGCGGACAGGTCCCTACAGCACATGCTGGTACGCCAACGAGACGCTATGTCTGTGGTCCGGGCCGCACGAGTCGTTGATCGCGCTCGTGCCCGATCAGACCTACCTCGCCGCCGTGATCGCCACGCAGCCACCGGTACGGTAGTGCGGATTGGCTAAAGGCCCAGCAGGTCCCTGATAATACGTAGACCACACCGTCGAGAGCGCGCATTTTGTCGTCCCCCATTCCGCCGCTTCGGGTTAAACTACGGTCCACCAATGGACTGCCAGACATTTACGAAAACATCAGGGGAGGCGCCTGTGTCCGCTCAACAACCGATCCGCCTGGGCCTGATCGGGGCGGGAATCTTCGCCAGGGAGGCGCATGTCCCGGCGCTTAAAAAGCTGGGCGATGCCTTCGAGGTCGTGGCCGTGTGCAGCCGTTCCGGCGACTCCGCCGCCGCGCTGGCTGCCCAGTTACCCGGCCCGGTCGCCGTCGAAAACGACATCGCCGCCTTGCTGGCGCGGGGCGACGTGGAGGCGGTGAGCATCATCCTGCCGATTAACCGGATGCCGCAGGTGGTCGAGATGGCCCTGGCCGCCGGGAAGCACATCATCAGCGAGAAGCCGGTGGCCCCGGATGTGGCGACCGGGCGGCGGCTGTTGGAAAGCCACGCGCGCCGGGACGGCCAGGTGTGGATGGTGGCGGAAAACTGGCGCTACGAGGCCGCCTTCGTGCGCGCCGCCGAGATCGTCCGCAGCGGCGAGATCGGCAAACCGCTGGCCTGTCACTGGGCGATTCACGTACCGATGAACGCAGACAACAAATACTACCGCACCGCATGGCGGCGCGCCGGGACGTTCCCCGGCGGCTTTATCCTGGACGGCGGCGTGCACCATATCGCCGTGCTGCGCCTGATTCTGGGAGAAATTGCGGGCGTCAACGCCGCGTCAACCCTGTTCCACGTGGACCTGGCCCCGGTCGATACGCTGAGCGCAGCCTTACAGTTCGAGCGCGGGACGGTGGGCGCTTACGTGATCACCTATGCCACAGGCGCACCCTGGCCGCCCGCGCTCTACATCGCCGGAGAAAGCGGCGCGCTGCGCGTGCAGCTGCACGAGATCGAGATCACCGGCAGCGGCGGCAGCCATACCATCCCCTTCGATGAGGTGAACGGCGTGCAGACCGAACTGGCCGCCTTCGCCGCCGCCATCCGCCAGGGACGCCCTCACCGCAACACGCCGGAACAGGGACTCCAGGACGTGGCCGTGATCGAAGCCATGCTGCGCTCGGCGACAACCGGGCAGCGCGTCGCGCCGGAACGGGTCGTGTAGCCGGCGAACGTCGTCGAAGGTTGCGGCCCGGCTCCCCGGAGTCCGGATCGGGCCGATCAGCGCGGCAGCAGACCCGCCGCCTCGACCACGCCGCGCACGAAGGCTTCTGCGCCCTCGGTGGGACGGCTGCGGTGGAACTTGCGCTCGCCCTTGACCGACGCGCCGCGCCCTTCGAGCATCTTGCCGAGCTGCTTCAACAGACTGCCCGGCGTCAGGAGATAGGTACAGAACACGCCGACCGGCTTGCCCGTCAGTGGTGGGAATTCGGGAACCCATTCCTTGGCCCCGGCGGGATGCACGTTGATGATGAATAGTCCATGCGCCCACGTCCCGACGAACAGCACGTCGGCGGCCTGCACGTCTTCGGCGGCCACGTGCCGGACGTTCTTCACCACTGCTTCACCGCCCAACCCGCGCACCGCCTCGGCGATGGCCTGCGCGGCCTGCTTGGTATGCCCGGTCTGACTATCGTAAGCGACCAATGCTTTCATCCCCGCACCTCCTCGTGCTGGCATCCCGTCCGCGATCATGCAAGCTTCATCGTAAAGGGGAGCGTGGAGAATCACAACATGACGAACGGCGCGAGATCGCGGGCCTAACGGCAGATTCGCGCCGCCGGGGACGGGTTTTCACGGATGGACCACACCCGCGAAAAC